>JGI20195J14853_1000101_pt1 | contig 21802 bp, 16 predicted proteins | sample NGESurdeep092012_3_FD_14853 | JGI IMG/M metagenome (IMG submission 14853)
TCTCGTCAACGCCGAGCGCACTGTCACACAGGCGCAGTACGCCGAAGCGCAGGCGCAGGATGCCGTCGTCACGGCTCGAGAGAACGCCCAGCGTCAACTCGACGACTACACGAACCAATTGGCCGACGCCGGCCTCGCCGCGCGCCAGGCGGCCCTCGACGTTACGACCACGAAAGCGGCCCTCGACGCCGCCAACGCCCCCGGCTCGGGCGCCTCTTCCAGTCAACTGGCCCAGGCGCAGCTCACCTACGACCAAGCCCTCCAGAGGGTCACTGATCTTCAAACCCAGAATCAGCAGCTCACTCAGGACGCCCAGGCGGCCCAGGTGGCCGGCGTCGACGGCAACACGGCGGTACTGAGCGCGGAACACCAGCTCACCGACGCGAAGCAAGCCACGATCGACGCGACGGCCGTGCAACAGGCCGCCCTCGTCAACATCGGCCCCGCGCTTATTGCCGCCAACCTGCAGATCATCCAAAGCGAAACTGCCGTAACCCAGGCCAAGCGGTCGACGACGCAAAGCATCGCCGACGCTCAGCGCTCACTCGAGCAAGCACTCGCCAGCCAGGCCGACGCCTTCGCTCGAGCGGCGATCCCTACCGGGACCGGCGCGACGGCGATGAAGGCGTACGAGCAGGCGCTCGCCGGTCTTACCCCCGCGGGTCGCGAGTTCGTCGACTTCGTCACGGGCACGCTCTACCCCGTCTTCGAGGGGCTGAAGGCCAAGGTCCAAGAGGCTTTTCTACCTCTGATCCAGACCGGCCTCACTGACATGTTGCCGTTCTTCAGAGATCTCGGGCCCTTGATCGAGGTCGCCGCCAAGGGCATCGGCGGCACGTTCGACGAGCTCGCCAAGTTCATGGGATCCAAGACCGGCCTCGCCGAGATCATGCAGATCTTCAAGGAAGGCAACGGGTTCATGGCCGCGATGGGTGGCAACTTCGTCACGATCTTTGAAGCGATCACGAGCATTGGTGCGCAGGCAGGGCCGATCGTCAAGGCGATGAGCGATGGAATCACCAGCATGGTCAACGACTTCGCGAAGTGGGCTGAAAATGGCGGCTTCGAGAAGTTCCTGAAGTGGATTCAAACAAATGGTCCTGGCATCGTGGTCAACGTTGAAAACCTCGCAAAGATGGTTGGAAACTTTGTTGTAGCGATCACGCCTGTAGGCGTGGCGATCGATGACGTGTTGACCTTCCTGAAGGACTTCATCGATGTAGTGAATAACCCCTTTGGACACGCCTCCGTCAACTGGGGGAACGTGTGGAATGACATAAAGAACTTCACAGTTGATGCGTGGAACGCGATCGATAGAGACGTTATTCAGCCGATGGAGAATTTCTTTACCAACACGATCCCGAGCATCCTCGGCGACGCGGTTGGATTCTTCACTGACCTACCAGGACGCATTGTCACTGGTCTTGGTGACTTCGTAGGGGCGATATTTCACGGTCTCCTGGGCGCCGGCAAGTGGATCGACGACAACGTGATCACGCCCGTCGTTAGCTTCTTCAAAGCGTTGCCCGGCGATATTGTTAAGGCCCTCGGGGACTTCACGTCGAAGGTCTGGGGGGTCATCGTCCTCGGCGGCTCGTGGCTCGAGGATCATATTGGCGCCCCGATCGTCAACTTCTTCGAAGGCTTGCCCGGCAAGATCGCCGCCGTGGCCAAGGGCATGTGGCATGGGATAACCGACGCCTTCCGAACTGTGCTCGTGGACATCGCGAACCTTTGGAACGACTCGCTGGGCAAGATCAATTTTCACCTTCCCTCGTGGATCCCTGTTATCGGCGGTGACTCTTTCGGCTTTCCGACGATCACCGTGCCCAAGTTCCACGACGGCGGGGTCGTCGGTGGAATGCCGGGAGTCGAGCAGCTCGCTCTGCTAATGCCAGGAGAGATCGTCACGCCGGCCCAGACGGCGATACCGGGAGGCCACGGAAACGCGCCGTTGTCGCTCGCACTCACAATCAATGGGGCCGACCTTTCCCACGTCGAATTCTTCCGTTCTATCGTCGCCGACGCCTTCAATCAATTCGCCACTGAGCTCGAGCCGCTGAGGGTCGCGTGAGCACTACGTCGACTGGGAACGCGCCTCCGACCGCCGCAACCGCGTCGGTCGGAGGCGCGGATTCTGCGCTTCACACCTTGTTTTTAAATCCGGGCACCCGAGTCAGCGAGACTCAATTCGAAGAGATGGTGGTCAACGTCCTGCACAAGATCTCGATCGCGGAGTTTGAGAACATCCTCGAGCGGCGTCGACGAGAGGAGCCGACCTAGACGGTCTACGAGGGCTGTTCCTGCGCAACGAGCCACTTCTCGACATCGGTGGGCCGATAGCGAACGTGACGGCCGAGACGCAAGATCCGTGGCCCTGAGCCGTGGTAGTTCCAGTTGTAGATCGTCGCCAGCGGGACCCCCAGGTATTCAGCGAGGGTTTTCGGGCTCAGAAGTGCGTCCATCACGCGCCTCCCTTTCGGTTCGGGCCGAACGCGTAGTGCTCCATGTACCGCTCGAGGGCCGCCTCGACGAAGTAACCGTCAACGTCAGGATGCTTGGAGAGCGCGGCGCACTGCTCGGTGCCCAGAATGAGGCTCAGGGCCTGTAGGGGCTTCGTGTGGTCGACGGCCTTGAGGTCGGTCAGCTTGACCGTCAAGGGGTGCTTGAACGTGAAGACAGTGCCGTCGGCCGTCTTGATCCTGAACGGGTTGTCTGTCCGCTTAGTCTTTCTAATCATTCGTTCGTTGCTGCGTGACATCACTGAAAACCTTCCGCTAGTTGGAAGACCTCCTCATCAGTTGATTGAAGACTACTTCACCTACTTGCTCGGGGAACGCGTTGTGAACGCAACTCATGCCAAGTGTCCTTTTAGGTGCCAACTAGACCTCATGACGAGCGGGCCATTTGCTCTTCTCACCTGCCTAAACACTAAGAGACCAAACTCACACAAACAACTGTTGAGGAACTCTTAATCAACAGGTTCCGGGTTCAAGTCCCGGCCGGCGCACCAAGGCGCACCAAGGAAGTGCTGATCAAGAGGCTTGTTCTAGTCGTGGTAGTGGCGGAGGAAGTGTCTTTACATTATTCAAGTACTTCTTGATGGCATGGAATTGACTGACGCCATCGAGGCCAGCTTCGGCAAGCACCACCTCGCCCTGACCGCTTCCGAGATAGTGGCCCTGACGATAAGGATGGAGCGTCGCCTCGCGACCGGCGTCAGAACGCACCCAGCGATACATTGTCGCCAACGTGAAGCCGGTGATTCCGATGGCCTCGAGCGCATGCGCCTCGGGGAAGAGCGCGTGACGGCGCTCAGACGACAGCGTGTCGAAAAGTTCCGCGCTAGCCACGTAGTACACCCGGGGGTCGATGCCCTCGTTCTCCAGCAGAGGCAGAGCCTCGGTCACGAAGGCGTAGGTAACGGCGCTCTCCTGTAGCACGATCGTCACGTCGCCTGCCCCAAGCGGGCGCCTCAGCAGGTAGACGCCGGTCGCCGCCGCCTCAGGCGCCGCGAGACCGAGGGCTTTACGATCGAGCACCGTCTCCTCGGGTCGGGTAACGAACGGGGCGATGAACGCGGGTCGCTGAGCGAGAGCAGTCGCCAGTATGGGCCAGATCTCCTGGGGCTCCCAAGGCGTAAGGGTGATCGCCGTTCCGGCAGGGAAGTTCTCCTGGAGCAGTTGCAGCGCCTGTGGGTCTGCGTGGGTGGGACCGTCCTCGCCGGTCGCGAGTCCGACATGCCCGCAGATCAGAATCAGTGGCATACAAGGTTCGCCACCAGTTGGTCGCGCTTGGGCGCCGATGACGTGCAACCGAGCGGCGATATGACCGAGGGGCGCCATGAAGGCTCCGTAGGAGGACCCCACGCCAATGGCGTGGCCGTAGGCCGAGACGCCCGAAAGCACTCCGGCGATGGCGTCCTCGCAGATGCCCCCGATAGAGAGCAGCCGGGCGTCGGGGTTGGTGGCGGCGTTCCAGTAGCCGGGGGCAAAATCCGCCGCGATCGTTGCCACACTGGTCGAGCCGAGCAGGTCGGCAGAGGCCGTGAGCAAGGAACCGTCCGACGCCTTGTTGAGGAGTCGTAACGACCGCCCGAGGGTCTCGCGCAATGTCGTCTTCGTGCCGGGCTCGAGGCGAAGCTCCTCGGGCGTGTCGGTCGCCGCGCGGGTGACGAGTTCAAAGACAGCTCTAACGCGCGGCGCCGCCGGGCGCGCAACGCGGGCGTGTCGATCGAGCCGCTCGCGTGCGGCGACGAGTCGCGCGGCCAGCACCTGCACTGCCGGCTGTTCCTTCTCGAGGCAGTGGCGTACGACCTGCAACGCCTCCCAAAAGCACTCCTCGCGGACCTGGTCACCATCGGGCCCGGCGCAGCGCCGGTCGGCGGGGTTACAGCTCGGCAAGGACTGCTCAATGTCGCTGGTCAGTTCGCCCAATGCCCCGTAGAAGCCGGCGGAGCAGAGCTTGTGTCCGGCACCGTGTGAAGCCCGGCCTTCGAGCCCGTACTCCCAACCCTTTCGCGTGCGGTAGATGACCGCGGTGGGCTGGCCGTTGTCGATGCCAGCTGCGCAGCGCTGGGCGGCCACGACTTGCTGGAAGTCATGGCCGTCTGAGACCTGCACGACATTCCAGTCGTGCAGATAAAACAGTTCACCCGGTTCCCACTGGACGTAGTCACCGGGAACTGTGCCCTCCCGACAGACATGGTCACTGTCGATCGAGGCTTGGTTGTAGTCGATGTGCGCCACGACGTTAGAGAGCGAGGCCGTGCCGGCGGCGGCTAGAGCTTCGCTTACGCGTCCCGGCGTGAGCCCGCCTTCGCCCTCGGCGATATGGATGCGCGGGCAGTCTTTGCCGTAACGGTCGCGCGCGCCAATGGCCATGCCGATGGAGCTCGCCATGCCGACACCCGAAGCACCGGTGGCGAGGCGCACGAAGGGCGTGGCCGGCGTGGGGTGACCGTCCAGAGCCCGGGCATGCAGGGCCACAAACAGTGGTGTCGCAGTGATGGGGTTGCGGCGAAAGCCGAGCAGGTCCTCGAGACGCAAGCGATGCCGGTCGTCGCCCGCCAGGAGCTCGGGCGCCGCCAGACGCGCGATCTCGTCACGCAGGGCCCACATCGCGTAAAGGCCCATCGCCTTGTGGCCCGCCGCGTACGACAGGATATCGGCGTCTTCGCGGTCGGGCGCGGCGAGGTCGTAGTCGAGGCTGTCGAACAAGACGCCGGCCACGAGGCGCCCCGACGAGATCGAACCGCCCGGATGTCCTGATGTCGGTACGTAGTTGTAGAGCAAGGCGCACAGTGAGCGGTAGAGCATATCGAGGGTTTCGAATGCGGCTAACTCGCCAGCCCCCAGCGGGCCGTCCTCGGACGGCATCGTCTCTACTGCAGGGACCCAGACCGCCCGCCTAGACATGGTTCTGGTCTCCCGCGAGATACGCCTTTAGATGCTCGAGTCCTTCGACGATCTGCATCGTGTCGATGCCCGAGTAGGCGAAGCGCACGAAATGCTCGTTCTCCCCGGGCTGGGGGCGGCCGAAATGCGCGCGCGAGCACACAGAGACACCGGTCGCGTGGAGCACCGCGCGCCGAAAGTCCTCGACATCAGTGAAGCCCTTCATCCGCATCGCGTCGGTGACGTTAGGAAAGAGGTAAAAGGTGCCATTGGGCTCGTAACAGCGAACGCCGGGCGTCTGATTCAAGAGCGTGATCGCCACGTCACGCCGCTCGCGCAGGACCGACAGGATGTGACGGGGCCCGGATTGGTCGCCCGTAAGCCCCTCGAGGGCGCCGTACTGGATGAAGTGGTTCGAACAAGACTCGTCGTTGACGTTGAGTTTGGTGATGACATCGATCACGCTGCGCGGCCCGATCGCTGCGCCCAGGCGCCAGCCCGTCATGGCGAATTTCTTAGAGAAGGTATAGAGGATGACGCTGCGCTTAGCCATGCCCACTAGCGAGACGAAAGAGGCGCCAAGGCCGGAGTAGCGGATGTCGAAGTAAGCCTCATCGCATAGGACCATGAGGTCGTTTCGTTCGACGAGCTCAGCGAGGCGTACAAACTCTTGGGGGGAGCACTCGGCGCCCAGAGGGTTCTGCAGGTCGTTCAATACGAGGATACGGGTACGCGGCGTGATGGCCGCCTCGAGCGCCTCGAGATCAATTTCAAAGCCATGCTCGACCTCGCGATAACCGTAAGGAACGGCAACGCCGCCGTGAAACTCAATCTGCGACTCGTAGATGGGATAACCGGGGTTCGGGTAGAGCACCTCGTCGCCTGGGTTCATGAGAGCGAGCATGAACTTGCCGATGACGGGCTTGCCACCCGGCTGGATGGCGACATTGTCCGCGGTGTAACTGAGACCGTGCGAGGCGTTCACGTCGCTCGCCAGGGCATCCCTCAGCGCCGGGATACCGGCGTTCGGACAGTAGCCAGTCTTGCCGTCCCTGATCGCCTTGAATGACGCCTCGACGACGTTGCGCGGTGTCGGGATGTTCAAGTCGCCCAGGTGGAACGGATAGACGCGATGACCCTGGGCCGCGAAGGCGGCCGCTTCGGCCGACACCGCAAAGGCAGTTTCAGTGCCTAGGTTAGCGATACGCCTCGCAAACTGGGGTCGGGTTCCTCCCGCCGCTACGCGATCCTCCTCGACGACCGATTCTGCCGTCCCTGTCTCATTGAACGTTCGTCTCTTAATAGCCATCTTGCCCTCCAAATGTCGACTAAGTCTGCGGTCTGGCCCCGCGATTACGTGCCGCTGAGTGGTGTCATTTAAGGTGAGCAAGCTCAACGCCTCTCCAGTCTGTCATCGTCATCCGGCGACCGCAACGGGCGGGTCGTCGTCGGGTGGTTCCATGGGTAGAGGCATTGTCCCTTCGGAGAGACAACGATGATCGCCGACGAACTACTCGTCATAGATCTCCACGGAGACGATCACTTTTAGAACGAGTAGAAACTGCTTGCGCGACGCGAAAGCGTCCACGCTGAGTCACCGATCGATAATGAAAACGTAAAGCGTCGTACGGATAGTTGACCTTTGCTCCCCTTTCCGTGATCGAAATGAATCGACACAATCGCGGCAAAATCATCGAGGCACGTGCGTCATACAAGAGTTGACGGAAAGAATCTGAAGAGAAATGGACCGGGCGTGCGCAACTCGACGTTGCCGTCGCGAGACGAACGATACGTTATGCGTCTATAGACTGAGGACTTCGCTCCAGTCAATGGGGAAGGAGACGCGCAGTGGTTCGCCGGAACAACAGTTCGACTACTTCACAAATACGTGCAGTATTGCGCAACTTTTTGAGACAAGAATGACGAGCGTCGACGTCCCGCCCTCCAACCTCGAAGAGTTACGATTCGTACTCATGAGTCGCAGACTTATCGACAGTTCCGCGCATCTCTCGCTAATGCANGGTGGCGTATCGTCCCTCGTCGCGATAGTTAAGCAGGGCGACGATCGATGGGTGGCCCGTGTGCCACTCGAGCGCCTCGATGTCGAGGATGAATGGATCGTGGACCGGAGCCGCGGCAACAACGAAGCCGCCATTCTTGATTTTCTCGAAGGTCGATTAGGACCAATGCGCGTTCCACGACTTCGCTTCATGGACGTGATGTCGACGATTCTTGGTGAAGAGTTCATCGAGGGAGACGCTCCCACGTACAAGGACGAGTTGCTCGCGGGTCGCACGCACCCCGACGTCGCCGCAGCCCTTGGCATTGCCGCAAGTGAACTCCATCGTCGCACGCCCCCGGCAACGCTCGCCGGTGATGGGCCGCGCCAACTATTCGACGCGCTGCGCCTCGACCCGTACTACCGGGCAACGGCCCAACGAGTGCCGGACTTACGCGCCAATCTTGCCGCACTCATTGACGACACCATCGCTGCTGCGCCTCGAACTTTGGTGCACGGCGATTTGACGCCCAAAAACGTGTTGATCACGTCGCAAGAGCCGGTGCTCCTCGATTGGGAGGTGGTGAACACCGGTGACCCGGCCTTCGATCTGGGCACCGTCACCGCCCATTTCATACTGAAGGCGCTTCGAGACCAGCCCGCGGAGGGCGTTGAGCCTCTGCTGGAAGCCGTTCGAAGGTTTTGGATCTCCTACAACGGACCGGCGGACCGACCTCGCGCCTTTCGACACACGGGCGCCGTCATGTTGGCACGCCTGTACGGCAAATCACCCGTTGAGTATTTGGCAGACGACCACGCGAGGTCTCGAGCAGACAACGTGGGTCGACGGGCCCTCAGCGGCGAGATCACCGACATCGAAACTCTCGCTGACATCGTTCGCATGGTGCTCGTCGATTCAGGTCGCCAATGACCACGATAGAGAGCGTGGACGCTCACTGGATCTTGGACTCGCGCGCGACACCGACGGTGGAAGCTACCGTCACACTATCGGACGGCGTTAGCGCGTTCGCGCAAGCTCCGTCGACCGGTCGCCCCGAGTCCGTCGAACGACGTGACGGCGACGAAACGCGTTTTGGTGGCAACGGTGTCGAGAGCGCGGTCGACTCCGTTCGATCCGAGATTTCGTCAGCGCTACGAGGCATGGACGTCGCCGATCAGGTAGCCCTCGATAAATTGCTCGTGGAAATTGACGGTACGAATGACCGATCTCGTTTGGGTTCGAACGCACTGCTCGCAGTCTCCGCGGCATGCGCGCGCGCCGGTGCCATGGTGCGCGGCATCGAACTCTGGGAGCACGTAGCGATGGCTCGCCCAGCGTCGCTTCCGCTTCCGATGGTCAATCTCTTTAGCGGGAATCTGCACGCCAGTGGAGGAATGTCGATTCAGGACATTTTGATCGTCCCCTACGCAGCCCCCGACGAAGTGACCGCGATCGAATGGGCGTGCGACGTCTATTTCGCAGCGAAGTCACTCCTCATTGAACGATCAGCGTCGACACTCGTTGGTGACGAGGGCGGCTTTGGCGCGCCGTCGACGTCGAGCGAGTCCGCGCTCGCGCTGGCCGTCGAATCCATCGTCCGGGCTGGGCACGACCCCTCTACCGAAGTGGGCATCGCACTCGATATTGCCGCGTCGCATAAGTCACATCTTGATGGCGGAGCTAACGAATCACGCGAAGGCCCCTACGCCCGTCAGACCAGGCCTCATTTTAGGCCTCATATTTCCCCAACACCACAAGACCAGACCGGCACAGAACAACCGATGGAAAGTTTCTCTTAATCAACAGGTTCCGGGTTCAAGTCCCGGCCGGCGCACCAAAGTAGTCAAACTCTACGGACTCATGCATCCCAACGGTCGCGCCGACAGGGCGGGTTATATGGCCCGAGTCGTCAGCGCGCGTTGCCATGACCACGGTGTTCGGGGTCAACCGACTCGAGTAGAAGCCGCCACTCGGCGCGCGCGATCGAACGACGTGCCGACTCTAACGCATCGGAGTTCACTGACACCGATGTTATGCCGAGGCGTACCAGGTGTTCGGCAAACTCCGGGTGATTCGACGGAGCCTGACCGCAGAGCGAGGACGTGATACCCGCTTTGTGGCACTGCGCGATGATCCGTTCGATCTCGTCCAGCACGGCGGCGTCAGACTCGTCGAAGAGTTCGCCACAGATCTGTGAGTCGCGGTCAACGCCCAGCATGAGCTGGGTGAGGTCGTTGCTACCGATCGAAACGCCTTTGATGCCCATAGCGGCGTACTCGGGAATGCGGTAGGCAACGGAAGGAACCTCGGCCATCACCCACAGGGGCAGTTCATCGCCGACCGGACTCTGCTTCACGAGCTCGAGGCAGGCCTCGAGCTCCCACGCGGTACGCACAAACGGAATCATCAACGTGATGTTGGGCGTCTCCTCGAACACCTTCGCCAGTACCTCGAGCTCCAGACGAAATACCTCGGGGTCGCGAACGTAGCGAAAGCAGCCCCGGTAGCCGATCATCGGATTCTCCTCGACCGGCTCAAAACGACTCCCGCCCTCTAAGTGGGAGAACTCGTTGCTGCGAAAGTCAATGCTCCGATACACGACTGGACGCGTCCCGAAGGCCCGCGTAATTCGCAACAGTGACGCCGCCATGGCGTCAACGAACGTCTTCTCCTCGCCCCGCTCGATCAGCAGCTTGGGGTGCACACCCGCCAGCGCGTCGGTCACCATGAATTCGGCCCGCAACAGCCCGACGCCGTCGACGTCGAGCCCGGCAACCTCTTCGGAGTGCTCGGCGAAGGCTAGGTTGACGTACAAGCGCGTAGCCAGCGGCAGCACGGCGTGCTCGCCAGCATCGTGCATTCCATCGCCGCTCGAACCCGTCGCGACAACGCTGGGCGACGGACCTGGTCCGCCCACGTGCACAAGATCGCCTTCGAAGACCGCGCCCTGGGCGCCGTCAACCGTGACCACTTCGCCGTTGCGCAGAACAGAGGTCGCGTTTCGCGCCCCGACCACGCAGGGAACGCCGAGCTCGCGCGACACGATGGCGGCGTGACAGGTGATACCCCCGCCATCAGTGACGAGGGCAGAAGCACGACGCATCGTCGGCACCCAGTCCGGGCTCGTCATGCGCGCCACCAGAATCTCTCCACTGATCAGTTCGTCTCCTTCGTCGGCCGAGTTCAGAATTCGAACCGCGCCGGTGGCGCGTCCGCTCGACGCAGCGAGTCCCTGGACCAGTGGTCGGCCCACTTCGATGACGTCCTTGGTGTCGGGCGGCGCGACGTTCATCGTGGTGATCGGCCGCGACTGGACGAGATAGGTTTTGCCTCCCGCAATGGCCCACTCGATGTCCTGGGGGGCGCCATAGTGCTCTTCGGTTGCGAGGCCGAGCCGCGCGAGTTCCAGCGTGACGTCGTCGGAAAGTACGCGCTGGCTGGCCTCACTCTGTCCAAGGTCCACCGTCAGGTCGTTGCCGTCGGGACCGCGAACAATCTTGAAGTCTTTCGTACCCACGCGAACACCAAGCAGCGTAGGTCCGGCCTTGGAGAGTATGTACGTGTCAGGCTCCACCTGACCGCTCACCACCACCTCTCCCTGACCGAAGGCCGCGTCGATCACAATGCGCCCGGTGTCACCGGTCGAGGGGTCCGCCGTGAACATGACGCCCGACCGCTCCGAAGGAATCATCTCTTGGATGACGACGCCCATCGCCGGCACGTCGCTGAGCGCTCGTGTCATCCGGTAGGAGATGACCCGCGCTCCATAGAGCGACGCCCAGCACTCCTTCACCTTGGCGAGAATCTCGCCCTCACCGGCGACGTTGGTAAAGGTCGCGTTCATACCCGCAAACGAAGTATCTCCGGCGTCCTCACCGGTGCCCGAAGAGCGTACAGCTACACGAACCGCGCCGCCGAGGCGATGATAGGCATCAAGGATGGCGCGCGAAAGGTCGGCAGGCGGTGCAAGTTTGCGCAAGAGACCCTGAGCCTCCCCCGATGCGCGCTCGAGTTCGGCGGTGCTCTCAGCGTTGACACCGGCGAGCAACGCGGCCAAAGTGTCAGCGATCTGAGCACTCGCCACGGCGTATCGATAAGCCTCTGCCGTGACGACGAACCCAGGGGGAACGGGGAGACCGGCCAGCGTCAGTTCGCCGAGATTCGCCCCTTTGCCGCCAACGAGTGGGGCGTCAGCAATGCGAATTTCGTTAAACCACCGTACGAGCTCCATGACTCATCCTCCGACGAACAATTCCAAATACGTGTGAATTTTGCATCCTGAATGCGAACGTGCACTAGGGCAGAAAGTCACCAAATCGCCTGGGAGCACCGCTCGGCACAGCGAGAATTTGTCGCCGCGAATTCGACGGTTCCGAACTTCGAGAAAAGAACTTTCGCCCCTGAGGGAGATTTTGAGAAGTACGTCATAATCGGGTCAGTTCCCTCTTGGGGCGTTCTGACGAATCGCGCAAGCAGTTGCAGATCGGGCGAGTAAAATTTTCACCCCGCAGTCAAGAGCGACTTCGGATGCGCTCCTTCCACCAACGAACGGCCACCTGCCTGACGTAACTGCGCGTCCCCAGTCGGTGAGAACAGACTGAACCAGGAGCAGGGCCAACCAAAGCTCGGCGAAAACCCGGTTCAACGGCACAGACCCCTTGCTTACATAGTCACTCACATGGACACGAAGATGAGTGCTTCGAATTTCTGGAGGGCCGAAGGGAGCCCCCTACGACGAGGATGCCGCGGCGCACGGACAACCCTTCTCCGCGAAGCAACCACCGCTCACGATGGTCCTACGCGCCAGCCTGCCATCTTTTGAGGTGCCTTAATGAGGATGCGGCTGGCGTCAGAACAACTACAACACGACGCCAGCCGCCACAAAGGAACACCCAATTGAATCAGATGCGCTTCACCTCAATGTGCTTCACCGTTTCTTCAATGTGCGCCGTTGGCATCGCCAATCGAACCTCTAGCACGCCGTCCTTGTACGTTGCGCTGATCTTCGACGTATCGACATCTTTCGGAATCGGGACACTGCGAGTCAGGGACCCGTAGCGGAATTCGCTACGGTGGAAGTGCTTTGCGTCGTTGACGTGCGACACTGACTTCTCGGCCGTGATCACCAATTCGTTGTCCACCACCTCCACCGTGACGTCCTTGTCAGGGTCCACGCCCGGTAACTCGGCGCGCACCACCAAAGCGCCCCCCTCGTGGCATTCTTCAATCTTGAAGGCCCGACGCCACTCGCCGTCACGGAGCAAGTCATCAAACCGTGACCATAAGGGCCAACTCACGTTGCTCCAGATCGGGAGCTCGATTTCCTGATTCGCAAGCTTCATTGACATCTCACTCACCTCGATGAGAACTTCGCCGCCACGCCTTGCGGCGGCGCTGCCGTTCCCAGGCTGAGGGTATCGCTTAAGGTGTCGAACTTCTAGGGAAGGAAGTCCCATTTCAACCCGAAGCTGATCTGGCCCAAGGCGATGTGGGCGGCGGCGCGACTGTTCATGACCCCGTGGTTCTGTCAACTCCCCTACCCACGACGCCGACGCCATGCGACTTAGGAATTGTCCTTCAAGATCTGACGGCGCCGCAAGTAGTCATCCTCGTCGATCTCGCCCGCGGCGTAGCGCTTGTCCAGTATCCGCAGCGGGTCCATCCGTCGACGCATCGGTCCGGGGCCGTGGCCGTGGCCGAAGTCGCGGAACTCAAAACCCCCGGCGTGCTCGTCGTGCGCGCCGTGCTCGCCCTGGGCCCCAGCGTGGTCGTGGCCCTCGCCATGGCCGTGCTCGGCGTGATGGCGCGCGCAGCGCACGCACCCGTCCTTCGCGCACCCCTCGTGGTGCTTCTTGCCCACCTTCAAGCCGACCAGCGCCAGTAGCGCCGCCACCGGCAAGAAGGCGCACAGTCTCCGCGCGTCGACGCCTCGGCATTCCTGTTCGTGCATACTCCACCTTCCTCGATTGTGTCCAACAACCCGCAACCTAGCGAGGACTCATGGCTCGCCACCAGAGCCAAAGGTCACGACAAGGCAAGATCCCGCGGCCCTGCTGGAGGCGGCACTGGATTCAGACCGGAGTACTGGGCCTTCCAGCCTTTAGAAGGGCGCGCCAGGAGGTGCCAGAGCGTACCAACGTTACCGCGTCGTTCCTGGTGAGAACGGATGACCCAAATGATCACTTGATAATCGAACTTCTCGACAAGAGCCAAAAGAAGGTCCAAAACCATGAAGAAAGTTGCAATGTCGGAACTGCGAGGCGACCTCATGGTCGTCGAACGGAGCATGCTAAACGATTGCCCATGAGTGATAGCGGGGAGGTAGTTGCACCACTCTCGCCCGTACTCCATCCCAACCCACGTGAGAGAAAGCGGTCCACCAGGCTGGTGACATGTGGCCACTTCTCTGCGGCGAATCGCTCGGGACCCGATCCACGCCCTTCCCGTGCAGGGCAGGGCAGGCGGCAGCGTCAACCAACAGGAGATCTCGGTGCTAGCGCACCGACGCCGGGGCCACCCACTACCTCACGATTCGCTCCTATGTCTCGACTGCTCGCAAGCAGGGATCAACATACTGGGCGCCCTGCGAGATCTCTTCGAGGGCCAGCCCTTCCTTCCCAGCATCGCTCAGGCCCGAATCGTTACCCAGTGGTAACTTATGGATGGTTGCTTTCTCGAGCTACGACGAGGAGAGACAACATGGCACGAGCCACGTGGTCAGGCTTCCTCAGTTTCGGACTCGTGAGCATTCGCGTCGGCGTCTTCAGCGCCGCGGCCGACCGGACGATTCACTTCAACCAGCTTCATCGCGGCACCTCTCACCGCGTCCGATACAAGAAGCTCGACGAGGAGACTGGCGAAGAGCTCACGAACGACGACGACGTGAACGGCTATCCCCTCAGCGGCAGCAAATACGTCGTCGTGACGCGCGAAGAGATGGCAGAAGTCGCGCCGAGCAAGTCGGAGCTGATCGAGATCCAAGACTTCGTTGACCTCGAAGAGATCGACCCAATCTTCTTTCGCCAGTCGTACGACGTCGCGCCGAAGAGCAACGGTGCCGATCGCGCCTTCGCCCTGCTCCTTGAGGCGATGCGCGAGACGAAGAAGGTGGATATCTCAACGTTGGTGCTGCGCGACAAGGAGCACCTCGTCGCGATCCGCCCCGCGGAAGAGGTGCTCATGCTCGAGACAATGTTCTTCCAAGACGAGATTCGCGATCCCGAAGAAGAACTCGATACCCAACCACTCGTAGGCCACGCCAACGCACGCGAGCTGACGATCGCCAAGGAATTGGTCGACTCCCTCACCGACGAGTGGGACCCGAGCCGTCACACGAACAGCTATCGCGAACGGATCAAAGAGCTCATCGAACAAAAGCGCGCCGGCCACGCCATCGTCTTTGGCGCGCCGGAACGTCCGAAGTCGAACGTCATCGACCTCATGTCCGCGCTGCAAGCGTCGGTCGATCGCTCGTCGAAGCGTCACTCCCGCGCCGCTGCGAGCGCGACGTCGGCCAAGAAGAGTTCGAGGATGAGGCTCTCCGAGCACCGAGAACGGCAGGGACCAGGCACCATGACCAGGGCGGATCTCTCCAGCGTGCGGCTCGTCGCAAGATCAACGTCAGCGCGAAGATGACGAAGGCGCAACTCATTCAGGCATTGAGTGACGCAAAGCCCGCCACAAAGAAATGTGGCTGACGAGTTTCATGACTCGACCCGCTGACCCCCGGGCGACCCGTTCGCCCTCTGCGCCGTCGAGACTCACCGCCTACCGGGCCAAGCGTGACCCGAAGAAGACCCCCGAGCCCATGGACAAGACGACGAAGGCCCGCGCCAAGCAGTCGCCGCTGACGACGTTCGTCGTCCAAGAACACCACGCGCGGGCGTTGCATTGGGACTTTCGACTCGAGCGAGGCGGCGTGCTCGTGTCGTGGGCACTCCCGAAAGGTCTCCCGGTCGACCCCGGCACCAACCATCTCGCGATTCACGTAGAAGACCATCCTCTCGATTACGGCACCTTCGAAGGCGACATCCCCAAGGGTGAGTACGGTGCGGGCCACGTCACCATCTGGGACCACGGGACCTACGACACCGAAAAGTGGCGTAGTAACGAGATAAAGGTCGTCCTGCACGGCCAGCGCATCTCGGGCCGATACGTTCTCTTTCCCACGGACGGCGACAAGTGGATGATCCACCGCATGAACCCGCCACCAGAGAGTTTCGAACCAATGCCCGACCACGTACGACCGATGCTCGTCTTGGCCGGAAAGCTGCCCACGAGCGACAAGGGCTGGGCGTACGAGTTCAAATGGGACGGGGTGCGCACCATGATCTACGTCGACGGGGGAAAGGTGCGAGCCCTCACACGCAATGACAAGAGCCTCTCGACCACCTTTCCCGAGCTCCGTGACATTGGCCTCCACCTCGGGTCGCGCTCGGCGATCCTCGACGGCGAGATCGTCGCGCTCGACAAGAACAACCATCCGAGCTTTTCAACGCTGTCGCGCCGACTAAACCTCACGTCGAGCACGGCGATCAAGAAGCTCACCCGCACGACCCCCGCGAGCTTCTTCGCCTTCGACCTCTTGTACCTTGAGGGCCGATCATTGCTCAACCTTCCCTACGACGAGCGACGAGCGCAACTGGAATCGCTCAAACTTGATGGCGACACGTTCGCGACGCCCCCCTCGATCACCAACGCCCCCGGCGCTGAGGTGCTGAAGATCGCCGAAGAACGCGGACTCGAAGGTGTCGTGGCGAAGCGCCGGCGGTCGCCGTACTCTCCTGGACTACGCAATGGCGACTGGGTGAAGGTGAAGAACTTCCACGCCCAAGAAGTCGTGATCGGCGGGTGGACCCAGGGCAACGGCGAGCGCACGGGCAGTCTCGGCGCCCTCTTGCTCGGCATACCGACGAGCGACGGACTCGCCTACGTCGGAAAGGTTGGCACGGGCTTTTCGGCATCAACGCGCAAGGAGTTGCTCCAACTCTTGACACCACTCGCTCGAAAGACTTCGCCGTTTTCAACACCGCTCGGTCACGCCGAGACGACACTCGCCCACTTCGTACGTCCTAAGCTCGTGGGCGAGGTCAAGTACGCGGAGTGGACGCCGGACGGCATCTTGCGCCAGCCCTCCTGGCGCGGACTACGCCTGGACAAGGCTGCGGAGGGCGTCGTCCGTGAGCCCTGATCGAGTTCGGGTCGAGGTCGATGGGCGCCAACTGTCGCTCTCCAACTTGGACAAGGTCTTGTACCCAAAAACGGGATTCACGAAGAGTCAGGTGCTCGACTACTACGCGCGCATCGCCGACGTGATGGTCCCTCACATTAAGAACCGCCCCACGACGCTCCGTCGATACCCGAACGGCGTCGAGGGCACATCGTTCTATGAGAAGCACGCTCCTGCCAATCAGCCAGAGTGGATCAGCACGATCGATGTCCCCTCGAAGAGCGGCCACGAGCCGATTGAGTACACGGTCATCTGCGATCGCCCGACGCTGCTCTGGGCCGCCAACCTCGCGGCGCTCGAGTTCCACGTTCCCCTCTGGCACGTGAGAAAGGGTAAGCCAGTCCCCGCGCCGCCCGACTACTTGGTGTTCGACCTCGACCCCGGACCGGGCACGTCGATCGCGGAGTGCTGCCGGGTAGCGGGCTGGATTGGCGCGCACCTCGGCCGCGAGATGCTGTTCGCGAAGACGAGCGGGTCGAAGGGTCTTCAGCTGTACACGCCCGTCCATCGCACAACCTGGAATCGCCAGAGCGAACGAGCGCACGAGATCGCTCAGTTCATCGAGCGCGATCACCCTGATGACGTTGTCTCCACCATGCGCAAGAGTCTTCGCGAGGGCAAGGTGCTCATCGATTGGAGTCAGAACAGTCCCTCGAAGTCGACGGTGGCCGCATACTCGCTGCGCGCACGCTCGCACCCCACTGTCTCGACGCCCGTCACGTGGCGCGAGATCGACGCGTGCGCGAAGAGCGGGGACTCGAACGGCTTGCGTTTTGAAGCCGACGATGTCCTGCGACGTGTCGATAAATACGGAGATCTGATGTCAGCACTCGTCGTGCCGAAGGCACGCGCGACGGCAGCCACGAGGTAGCGGTTCGTCAGCGATAGTCACTGGGCTCGTACGGGCTGTTCGAGCCTGAGCGACTCCAACCAAGGTACGATGAGTCCCCAAGCGGATCGACAAATGGACTATCTAATTGGCGGTCAAATCTTTGGTCGTACCCACGCAAGCCTGCCTGACTACTCGGCATGACTCTTCGTATCGAGACGCGCGGCAGCGGCCGACCCGTCATCGTGTTGCCCTCGTTCAGCCTCGATCACGCCGCTATGGCCGAACCAGTCGATCCATCGTTCCGCGACACCCTCGGTTGGAAGCGCCTGTATGTCAATCTGCCGAGTACCGGTGGTCTCCGCCCGGTGAGCCGCATTCGGACGCGGTCCTCGACGATGTCATCAACGCAGTCCGAGCCGAGCTGGGCGATCAGAGTTTCGTCGACGCCGGTGTAGTCCGCCGCCTGTCGCGACAGGTATCGGGCTTGATGATGGTCTGTTTTGGATGCACGTTGACACCGTCGCTCAACATGACCGACGTCTCGAGTTACTCCGAGATTGCCAATGAACAACTCGATGAAATCGAGGCGTCTGGCGACGCGAAACTCGATGGCAACATTCTGGTGATCTGTGATTTCATTCTCGGCCATCCTGCCGACACGTAGTCGCGCTCAAGCGCGCTGACCACAAAGGAGGGCATCTGCTTTCGGCTGCCAGTGCCAGGACACCATCCATTCAAAGTCTTCTGGACGAAGAACGGCCTCCGGATCGAAGCAGTCTTTCCCTATTCGTAATCGATGTCGCACGACCGATCAGTGTCGATGATCGTTGTGTCGCTCTCCATGAAACAAATCGTCTTCAAGTTAGCGACTCGACACACTTGGCCCACTTGGGCAGGCCTCATTGTAGGCCTCATATTTCCGCAACACCACGAGACGAGACCGACACAGAACAACGCGTTTCCGTGAAAACAAGCGACATGCGCGACGAGACCGACACCGCGCAACCATCGAAAACTTCCTCTTAATCAACAGGTTCCGGGTTCAAGTCCCGGCCGGCGCGCCAAGAAAGAAGTACAAAAGTCGGGCATTTCGATGACGAAAGTCAACGGCCAAAGCCCAGTGTTTGACTGAGCACGTTCTTCGAGGTCAATGAAAAATCGACCGGATGTCAATGAAAATGTGTCGCGATTGGTTCACAGCGACCAGCGATTGCAAGGGCTCTGGACTTTTGTACTTCTCTCACCAAGATAGTCAGACTCTGCGGGCTCATGCGTCCCACCGGTCGCGCCGACTGGGCAACGGTATGAAGATTCGAAGTTCTAGAAGAATATTCGTCAACGCGAAACCCGTCGCGATTCAACGTGTGGCGCAGGGACTGCGCTGCCATGATCAAGGAAGGTCTCCGCACGGAGAGATGAGGCGGTCCCTGAGACGCTGCCTGATGTCTAGTTTCGATAGGTTCGCCTTATGCGCCTCCGATTAATCGCGTTCTTCTTGGTGGTGATCGCGGTGACAATCCTGCTCTACGAGTTTGGTGGCACCAAGGGCGCCCCCCATCAGACTGCATCGAATCTAAATGGAAGCCCGGTGGCGAGGTTTACGCCGTTCTCAACTTCGTTCCCAACCAATAGCAAGGGCTGGGTCCTGGGCACCGTGAAGTGCTCGGTCCGACAAACCTGCATGCAACTTCGTTCAACGCGTGACGGGGGTGCCGCCTGGAAGTTGGAGTCGCTGCCCGCAGCGCTTCTTAAGGTTGCCGACGAGAGGGTGGGCCTCAACGCAATAGCCGCCGTCTCTCCGTACTATCCGTATGGCCTTCTTAATGTTCGCTTCGCGAACGTACGTGACGGATGGATTTATGGCACGATTCCAAGTATTGATCGCTTCGGTGGAATTACGACCTCGCGGTGGCTGGTACTTCTTTGGTCGACGCATGATGGCGGGACGACGTGGACGAAGCAGAATCCTCCGGGTCTCGGGTCACAGGGCTCCACCTTCGACCTCGAGGCTTCCAGCCATGAGGTGTATCTGCTCGGACAAGGACCGACAGTCACGGCCGCGTTGGTGAACTCTCCCGTTCAAAGTGATCACTGGAGCGTGGTCAAGACACGGCCTCTGGAGTTCCCCGCCGGCGGCAGCGCGAATGGCGGCGACATTGTATTGAGCGGACATGCAGGTTGGCTCGTTGAGGGAAACGATCGTGGCGTCACGGGAAGCTTGCGCCTCAACCAAGATGGTCAGTGGAGTCGTTGGTCACCGCCGTGTGCCTCCGTAGGCGACAGCTACGCCGTGCCCGTGGCGAGCGACGCCCGCCATCTCGTCGTCGTTTGTGAAATAGGTGGCGTATTCGCCCAGCCGTCCCCGAAGGCCCCTCCGGGGGCAACGCCAGGCTCATGGTGGCTCTATGTATCAAGCAACGCAGGCTCGAGCTTTCACGCCGTGAGCGAACTGCACCCCGCAGGTGACTACTTCTCCGCGCTCGCGTCGCCCACTCCCAAGTCCTTGTTCTTTCGTTACGACGTTAGCTTTCCCGGGGAGTTAGTTATGAGTCGGGATGAGGGCAAAAGTTGGCACGTCGTCTTTCACGGCCTCGTTACGTACCTGCACTTCGTGAATACGACGAACGGAATTGGAATCGCCGAGTCACCGTCCAACACCTCCGAGATGATCGTGACTCATAACGGTGGACAATCCTGGTACGTCCAACGATTCATCTCTTAATCGCGAGCTCTTGGAGCAGCAGCCGCAAACTGAAGATTGTTTGGGTGGAAGGCCCACGTGACCCATTAGGTCTGCCACCTTCCACTGGCAACTTGACCCGACGAATTCACAAATGGCGCCATCAGTCAGGCAAATATTCATGGCCTCAACCTGATTAGATTCCGTTCATGAACAATGAAATGAAGACAGCGCTATCGCAACCAGCTGAACTCACCGAGGTCGAGTTCTCGGTGGACCTCTTCACAGAAGCATCCGACTCACTTTCCCAACGACTCGGGTTGGATTACCTGCGAATCGGTGGTGGCGTGGCCGCGCTCATGACGAACGATCCGACCGGCTTCTACTGGTCTCGTGTTTTGGGCCTGGGATGGACAGAACCAATCACTGATGATCTCGTCGCTGAAATTCTGAACTGGTATCGAGCGCACGGGGGCAGTTCGGTGGTCTTCCAAGTGAGTCCGATTGTGCCGCAGAGTGACTGGGAGCCCGTCCTCGAGCGTGCTGGATTCACTGCCGGCGGCAGTTGGGTCAAGTGCATTCGAGACACATCTCCGCCAATTACTCCACTCACAGATCTTCAGATCAGGCCGTTAACCGAGGCGGACGGACAACGCTATGCAGAGGTCTATTGGGCCGGCTTCGAATTTGAAGACCCGCTCTTCATCGAATGGATGGAGCGTCAACCCACAATGGATCGCTGGCGAACCTTCGGCGCGTTTGACGGCGACGATCTAGCGGCAGTCGGAGCAATATTTCTCAATGGCGACTTTGGCGGTATGTCCGGTGCTGCAACGCTTCCTGCATTCCGAAACCGAGGGGCCCAAGGAGCGTTGATTGCTGTGCGAATCGAAGCAGCTGCAATGGAAGGCTGTAGTTGGGTCATCAGCGAAACCGGTGCCGAAACCGAGGATGATCCAAATCCATCACTGCACAACCTGCACCGACATGGATTCACGGATCTTTATGACCGTCGGAACTGGCGAATACAACTCGCCGATCAATGAGCGATTGACCCTCTCTAACTTGGGTCGTGTTCCAACCTGTTAGGACTGTCGAGGGGCAGCGGTTGCGGAGTGCGCAAGTCATCCCGTGTTGGGATGGTTGAACTGATCTGGCATCCGGGGCCAGACCCTTTAGGAATGCAACCTTCCACTGGCGGCTTCAACCGGACAAGTCTTGAACGGTGTCGGCGGAGGCCGGACGTGACAGTCCTGCAACCCTCCACTGGCGACTCGAACACAAGATTAGGACCGGTGTCTGAGATATGGACTCTTCTCGAACCCAGACTCATTGCGCACCGATGTATAACTGGTCCATGTTCAACTGCCGCTCGGCTTTCAGCGCGATTCAAACCCTGATGATCGCGTTAGTTGTTATTGTGTCTACCCTTCTCTGTGTTACCAGCAGTCCTCCAGCCGCAAGCGCGGCAAGCGTCCTCGTTCCTTCGTGTGAAGGTTCGAGCCTGGTAGGTGCGTTCGTCAGCAATCAGGTAGCGACGGGACACATTGTCACCACCATCGCGATAACGAATGTCGGAACCACGACCTGCGAACTTGGTGGTTATCCAGCCCTTGTCGGTCTTCGGGGAACGAAGAAATTCAAATTGCACGTCACAGCTCACGG
>JGI20195J14853_1000102_pt1 | contig 21784 bp, 17 predicted proteins | sample NGESurdeep092012_3_FD_14853 | JGI IMG/M metagenome (IMG submission 14853)
CCCGCCATGCCGCCGACGAGAAAATCCGCTGCCTGATCGTGACCGGCTCGGACACGGTGTTCGCGGCCGGCGCCGACATCGGCGATATGGCGGAGGCGGGACCGGTCGAGATCATGGCGCGCAACCTGCAGAAATACTGGCGCACGATCATGGACTGCCCGAAGCCGGTGATCGCCGCCATCGAAGGCTTCGCGCTCGGCGGCGGACTTGAACTGGCCTTGTGCGCCGACATCATCGTCGCCGGCGAAGGCGCCCGCCTCGGCCTGCCCGAGGTCAAGATCGGTATCCTGCCGGGCGGCGGCGGCACCCAGAAACTGGCGCGGCTGATCGGCAGCAAGCGCGCCATGCTGCTGCTGATGACCGGCAAGATGTTCAGCGCCGCCGAAGCCTTCAGCATGGGCGTGATCAGCGAGCTGGCGCCGACCGGCCAGGCGCTGGCGCGCGCCATCGAGATTGCGCGCGAGATCGCCGGCATGCCGCCGATCGCCGTCATGCAGATCAAGGAAATCGTCAATGCCGGCCTGAACGCGCCGCTCGAAACCGCGCTGATGCTGGAGCGTAAGGCGCTGCTGTTGCAGTTCGCCACAAGCGACCAGAAGGAAGGCATGCGCGCGTTTCTGGAGAAGCGCAAACCGACGTTCGAAGGGAAGTGAACGTGGCGCAGGATCTGCAGCGGCCGGATCTGATGGTCGCGGTCATCGGCGCCGGCACCATGGGGCGCGGCATCGCGCAGGTTTGCGCGCAAGCCGGCATGACGGCGCTGCTGTTCGATGCGCGGGAAGGCGCGGCGCGCGAAGCAGTGGCGGCGATCGACAAGGCGCTCGACGCCCAGGTGGCCAAGGGCCGCCTGACGGCGGACGTGAAATTGGGCGTGATCGGCCGCTTGCGGGCGATCGGCTCGCTCGATGAGGTGGCGCCCGCGGGCATCGTGATCGAGGCGATCGTGGAAGACCTCGCGGCCAAGCGCGAGCTGTTGCGCGAGCTGGAGCAACGCATCGCGCCCGACGCGGTGATCGCCACCAACACCTCCTCGCTGTCGGTCACCGAAATCGCCGCCGGCTGCGGCAATCCGGGCCGCGTCGCCGGCCTGCATTTCTTCAATCCGCCGCCGCTGATGCGGCTGGTCGAGGTGATCGGCGGATTGCGCAGCAATCCCGCTTTGGTCGAAGCGCTCACCGGTTTCGTCCGCCGCATCGGCAAGCACCCGGTGGTGGCGACTGACACGCCCGGCTTCGTGGTCAATCACGCCGGCCGCGCCTATGGGCCGGAGGCGCTGCGCATCGTCGCGCAAGGCATCGCGAGCCCGCGCGAGGTCGATTCCCTGATGAAGGAGGCCGCCGGTTTCCGCATGGGGCCGTTCGAGCTGCTCGATCTGATTGGCGCCGACGTCACTTACGCGGTGATGGTGAGCATCTACGAGCGATATTTCGGCGAGCCGATGTATCAGCCGTCGGCGCAACTGGCCGTGCGCGTGGCCGGCGGCTTGCTCGGGCGCAAGACCAAGCAGGGCTTCTACAATTACGACGGCCCGCCGGCGGCGAGCGCGCCGACGGTGCAGGTCGCTGTGCAACCGGTGCCGTCGGTGGCCTGGGTCGCGGACGAGGACGGCGGCCGCGAACTGGCCGAATGGCTCGCGAGCGCGGGCGTTAAGACGCAAGTTGGCGGCGTGCCGGATGCGCGCGCTTTGTGTTGCGTGACGCCGCTCGGCGAGGACGCCACCAGCGCCGTCGTCCGGCTCAAGCTCGACCCGGCACGCACGGTCGCGGTCGATATGCTGGGCGGTTTCAAGGGCCGCCGCACCGTGATGAAAACGCCGCTCACGACACCGGAAACATTGGGCGCCGCGGTCGCGGCCCTGTCGGCCAGCGCACCGGTGACGGTCATCAACGACAGCGCGGGCTTCGTGGTGCAGCGGCTGCTCGCCATGATCGTCAATATCGGCAGCCGCATCGCCGAACTGCGCATCGCCGCGCCCGNCGACATCGACACNGCGGTCGAGCTCGGGCTCAATTATCCGAAGGGCCCGCTGGCGCTTGGCGACACGCTCGGTNGGCGCCGCGTGCTGGCCGTGCTCGACGGCATGCACGCGGTCACGCGCGACCCGAAATATCGCGCGACCGCCTGGCTGCGCCGGCGCGCGCTGCTCGGCATTTCGCTGCTGACGCCGGATTGATTGCGGAAATTAAGTGGTACAGGCGGGTGGACTTGAACCACCGACCTCTGGTTCCACAGACCAGCGCTCTAACCAACTGAGCTACGCCTGCACGGGCTCGTCATCATTGACGCGAGCGGCCGGAACCTAGGTTCAGGGCGCCAATTTGGCAAGCGGCTTGGGCCAGGGCCCGGAGTGTGCCACCCAAAGCAAAAGCCCGGGCGTTTGCACGCCCGGGCTTTCGATCCGCTGCAATAAGCGCGGCGGCTATTCGATCGTTACGCGGCCTTGCTGAAGGCGCTGGTAAAGCTTTCCTTGATCGGTTCGACCGTCTCGGTCGCGACCTTCTGCGCGTGATCGGCAAGTTCCTTGGCCTGCGCGCTCACGGTGTCGAACTGCGCACGCACATAGGCGGTGTAGAGCTCGACCACTTCAGAATAGGACTTCGCGGTCAGCAATTCGCCGAACAAGTCGAAAGCGGCATTGCTGTTGGCTTTGGCGGTTTCGACCAGCTTGAGGCCATAGTCGGAGCAGCCCTTGGAGGCCGTCGCATAGGTCTCTTCGAGCATTTCCGTCGCGTCCTCGGCGGCGCTCTTCATCTTCTCGTAGTGCTCCTTGGCCTGCGCGACGCCCTTCTCGGCGACCTCGCGGAAGGCGGCGGGGACTTCCATCTTCGGCATTTCGAATTTCGGCATTTCGAACTTCGGCATCTCGAAGGCGGACGCGCTTGTGGCAACCGGCTTCGGCTTGGCTTTCGGCGTGACAGCCGCGGTTTGGGGTTCGGCCATGACAGTTATCCTTAGGTCGGAGGGCGGTTTCCTGCTCAAAGCGAGTCGTCGCCCTCGGTAAATCGGCTCGCGCTTATTTCAGGACTCGCTGCCTTGAGGGCCGCCCAAGGGGGCATATGGGCGAGTGCCATAAACCCTATATAGCACCCTTTTTGGTGCATTGCAATAAAATTATTGCGGTGCACAATAATGTGATAACCCCAGCCTCGCCGGCTAACGCCGGCTCCAAACCGCATTCGATCCCGGCCCCTAAGGTTCCGTCAGTGCTGGCCGGCCTGCCCGGCCAGCTTGGCCACCTGTTTGCTCAATTCCTTAGCCTGATCGCTCAACGCCGCGATCTGGCTTTTCACGTAATCGGTGTGCAGCGCCGTCAGCTCCTGGGCATCCTTGGCGCGCACCAGCTTCTCGGCGAATTCGAACGACGAGGCGACATTGCGCTGGGTAAACCCGATGGCCATTTCGCCGATCTCTTTGGCGCCGCTGCGCGCGGTCGTAGCCTGATTCTCGGCGGTATTGACCGCGTGTTGCGCGGCGGAGATGAAACTGTCGAAGGCCTGTTTGGCCTGTTCCACGCTTTTCTCCGCGAACGCGCGCATTTCCGCCGGGATCTCGAAATTCCCATTGCCTTCCTTCGCCATGACATCCTCCTGCCTGTAGTTCATCGCCGGCCGCCGCCGACTTTAACTTTTATCTAGGTCGCTCGCCCAAAGTCGCTAGTGCTGGAACTCGCGCTATTAAGGTTATCGCCGCTTGGTGGGGCATAACGACCGCCGCGTCGTGGACGGAGCATCAAAGCAGCCGTATTAAGGCTTTGTTAGCCGTAAACGGTGCGACGGGATCGATGAGCGGGACTGAGTTCCAATTTACTTGCCTGAGCGATCAGCGGCTCGCGGCCCATGCCTTGAGCCCGACGCCGGTATGGCTATGGAGCACGGACGCGAAGCGCGTGCTGTGGGCCAATCCGATCGCGGCCGCGGTCTTCGATGCCGCATCGCCGGGCGCGCTTGCCGCCGTCAGCTTCGAACCCGAGCATCCGGCCGCCGCGCAAATCGCGCGCCTGGCCGGTACACTGCCGCAGGGCGGCGCGGCGCGGCTCGAACGGCTGCGCGGTTTCGGCGCCGGCTTCGGCGGCACGCTGATCTGTCTTTGCTCGCGCATCGCGCTGGCCGACAATAGTCCCGCCGTGCTGGTGGTTTCGACCGAGCCCGCCGGCAAAGACCTTAGCTTACCTGACCGCGCGCAACGGCTGCTCACGGATCTCGATCGGCCGGCGGCGGTTTTCACCGCTGATGGCGAGTTGATCGAGGCCATGCCGGCGGCGCGCGAGCGCTTCGGTGACAAGCGCGACCTGGTCGCGCTCGGTGCCGAGCAGCTCGCCCGCGAGGCCTCGCTCAACGGCCGCGCCGACGGCGACATCGCGGCCTGGCCCGCCACCATGCTCCGCCTCGGCGCCGGCGCGACGGTGACGCTGCTGGCCGCATTCGCCGCGCCTGAGAAGGCCGCGAGCACCGATGCGGCTGCGGCAGTTGCGCAAGCGGCGTCCACCGTCCCCCATCCGGCCGCGCCGGAAGCGCCTCCGCGCCGTTTTCCGTTCCGCTTCGTCTGGCAGATGGATGCGGCGAACCGCTTCATACTCGGCATGGAAGATTTCGCCAAGATGCTCGGCCCGAAGACCGCCGCCGTGCTCGACCGCCCGTGGGCGGACATCGCCGCAACGCTCAAGCTCGATCCGCAAGACGCCGTGACGAACGCGCTCACCGCGCGCACCACCTGGAGCGGCATCGTCGTGCCCTGGCCGGTCGACGATGCGGACGAGCCCTTGCCGATCGAGATGTCGGGCCTGCCGGTGTTCGACCGCGACCGCCAGTTTGCCGGCTATCGCGGCTTCGGCATCTGCCGCGACGTCGATCGCCTGGCCGCGCTGGAGCAACGCGGAGCGCAAGCGGCGCCCGCGCCGGCCGAAGTTAAACCGGAAGCGCCGGCGAACAATGTATTGCCGTTCGCCCCGCCGCCGGCCGAAGAGCTGCCGGCGCTCAGCCCCGGCGAGCGCAGCGCCTTTGAGGAACTCGCGCGCGAGCTCAGCAGCCGGCTCAAGAAAACCTCCGGCAAGAGCGCCGCCGCGCCAGCGCCGGACGATTTCGGGCGCGAGCCTAGTGTACCGCCGCGGGCCGCGCGCAACGGCGATGCCGCCCGCGATATCCATGAGGGGCGGCCGATCTTCGACCGCCTGCCGGTGGGCATCCTGGTCTATCGCCTCAACACCCTGATCTACGCTAACCGCGCCTTCCTCGACTGGACCGGCTATCTCTCGCTGGAAGCGCTGACCGAGGCCGGCGGTCTCGACAGCCTGTTCATCGACACCAAGACCGAGCCCGCCGCCGGCGAAACCAGGAACGACGGCAAGACGCTCATCATCACCACCGTCAACGGCAAGCAGAAGCCGGTGGAAGGCCGCCTGTTCAGCGCGGCCTGGAACAACGAGAACGCACTGGTACTGATGATCAGCACGCAAGCGGTGGCCGAGGACCGCGGCAAGGCCATGTCGCTGCGCCGGCTGGAGAGCGAAAACGACGAGCTCAAGTCGGTCCTCGACACCGCCACCGACGGCGTGCTGGTGCTCGATCGCGCTGGCCGCGTGCTCTCGGCCAACCGCAGCGCCGAGGCGCTGTTCGGCTACGAGGCCACTGAGATCGCCGAGCTCAGTTTCGGCGACCTGTTCGCGCCGGAAAGCCGGCGCTCCGTGCTCGACTATCTCGACCGGCTGGCGAACGGCGCTGGCGTGCTCGACACCGGCCGCGAAGCGATCGGCCTGGTGCGCCAAGGCGGCCTGGTGCCGCTTTACTTCACCATGGGGCGGATCGCTGACGGCGAGAAATTCTGCGCGGTGCTGCGCGACATCACGGCCTGGAAGCGCACCGAGGAAGAGCTGATCAACGCCAAGCAGCAGGCCGAGAAGGCCTCCACCGCCAAGTCCGAATTCCTCGCCAAGATCAGCCACGAGATCCGCACGCCGCTCAACGCCATCATCGGCTTCTCCGAGGTGATGATGGATGAGCGCTTCGGGCCGGTCGGCAACGAGCGCTACCGGCAATATCTCAAGGATATCCACACGTCCGGCGGCCACCTGATCTCGCTGCTCAACGATCTGCTGGACCTGTCCAAGATCGAGGCCGGCAAACTCGAACTCACCTTCGTGAGCGTCAATCTGAATGACCTCTTGCAGCAATGCGTCGCCATCATGCAGCAGCAGGCCAACCNNGAGCGCGTCATCATCCGCACCTCGCTGCCGCCGAACCTGCCGCAGATCGTGGCCGACGCGCGCTCGGTGCGGCAGATCGCGCTCAATCTGTTGTCGAACTCGATCAAGTTCACCGGCGCCGGCGGGCAGGTGATCGTTTCCGCCGCCTTGAACGACGAGCACGAGATCGTCTTGCGGGTGCGCGATACCGGCCCCGGCATGAGCGAGAAGGAATTGCAGACCGCGCTCGAGCCGTTTCGCCAGCTCGCCACCTCCAGCCGCGCCGGCGGCACCGGGCTCGGCCTGCCGATCAGCAAGGCGCTCGCCGAGGCCAACCATGCGCGTTTCCGCATCACCAGCCAGGTCAGCGACGGCACCCTGGTGGAGGTGGCCTTCCCGGCCACGCGCGTGCTGGCGCAATAGCCGCCTGGGTTTTCAAGCCAATACGCAAAACGTTTGAAATCGGCTAGCATCCTCGGGCCTGGGGGATGAGGTTTGTCATGTCGCGTCGGTTGCGGCCCGCGTTGGCGCTACTTTGCCTGCTGCTCGGATCGAGCCTGCCGGCTGCGCGCGCGGCCGAGCCGGTCGACCTGCTGCTGGTGCTGGCGGCCGACGTCTCGCGCAGCGTCGATGCCCAGAAATTCCAATTGCAACGCGAAGGCTATGCCGCCGCGGTCACCAATCTCCGCGTGCTCGACGCTATCCGCTCCGGCCGCCAGGGGCGCATCGCGGTTTTGTTCGTGGAATGGTCGGGCCTCGGCAACCAGAAAGTGGTGATCGACTGGACGCCGATCGACGGGCCGAAGGCCGCGCAAGCCTTCGGCGACCGGCTGTTGGAATCGCCGCGCTCGTTCGCCGATCGTACCTCGATCAGCGGCGGCATCGACTTCGCGGTCGCGCAGTTTGCGCGCACGCCGTTTTCGTCCGAACGCCGCACCATCGACGTCTCCGGCGACGGCACCAACAATGCCGGCCGCGATGTCGGCGTTGCGCGCGACGAGGCGCTGGCGCTCGGCATTACCATCAACGGGCTGGTGATCCTGAGCGAGACCCCGATGCCGTGGAACCCCGAGCACACCAATCCGCCCGGCGGCCTGGCGAATTATTATCGCGTAAACGTGGTGGGCGGACCCGGCGCCTTCGTGCTGGAGGCGAAGGACTTCAATTCGTTCGGCCAGGCGATCATCAAGAAGCTGATCGCCGAAATCGCCGATGCGACGCCGCCGCGGTAAGCTTATTCATAAGGGCATTTTTGCAGCGCATGGTCTTTTCCGAAAACCGGTGCCCACTTTTTGGGACCATTCGCGTGTGGCCATGAAAGGGTCACAGAGGCCGAGCACGGTTGGTGACAGCGCGACCGATGGTATAGTCCGTCGGCAATCGACGCCGAAACAACCGGAAATCCTCCCTTTGACGGCCGCCATTGGCTTTAAACGCCTGGGTCTAGCCCTGCTGGCCGCGATCGCGGTCGGCGCCGGCGTGCTCGTGACGGCCGGCTACCTGATCTCGGCCGACGCGGTGCGCGGCCAGGTGCTGAGCGAAATCCGCTCCGTCACCGGCTTGAACCCGATCCTGCGCGGCGAGACCAGTGTTTCGCTTTTTCCCACCGGCAGCGTGAGCTTCGCCGATGTGGTGCTTGGCGATGCCAAGCGGCCGGCGCTCACCGCCGAGCGGCTGACCGCGCGCCTGCGTTTTTTCCCGCTGCTGGTCGGCCGGGTCGAGATTTCCGACGTGGCGCTGGAGCGGCCGATCATCGCGATCGACCAGGAGCCGAACGGCCAATCCAACTGGTCCGGCCTGATCGAGGCGCTGACGCGCAGCCAGACCAAGGACGGCCCCCGCGTCGCGGCATTCTCCGAGATGCGCATCGAGAACGGCACCGTGCTCGTGCGCAGCAAGGAAAACAAGGTCGACGAGACGCTCACCGATGTCGCCTTTTCGCTGGCGTGGCCGTCGATCTCCAAGAGCTTTGGCGCCACCGGCCGCTTCGTCTGGCATGACGAGCCGCTCGACATGACGTTGACGCTCGGCGATTTCCCCGCCGCGCTCGCCGGCAACCGCACTGGCTTGAAGCTGCGCATCGCCGGCAGCCCGATCAAGGCAGCGTTCGAAGGCGCCATCAGCGCCAAGCCCACCCTCAAGATCGAAGGCACGCTCGCCGCCGATGCCGCATCGATGCGCAATGCCTTGATCTGGTCCGGACAGCAGCCGCTGCCCGGCGGCGGATTCGGCCACTTCGCGATCAAGGCGCAGGCCAATGTGATGGGCGGCACGATCGGGCTTTCCAACGTCAACGTCGAGCTCGACGGCAACACCGCCGAGGGCGTACTCACCTTCGCCACCGACGGGCGCAAGACGCTGCAAGGNACGCTCGCCTCCGACACGCTCGATCTGACACCCTACGTTTCCACCGTCCGCCTGCTCACCGCCAATCAGCATGAATGGAATAACGCGCGCATCACGCTCGACGGCCTATCCGGCATGGACCTCGACCTGCGGCTGTCGGCGGCGAACGTCGTGATGTCCAACGCCAAGCTCGGCCGCACCGCTATCGGTGCAAATTTGCGCGGCGGTCATCTGGTGGTGACCGTCGGCGAGGCGCAGGCCTATGGCGGCGTGATCAAGGGTTCGCTGACGCTCGCCAATTTCGACGCCGGCGTGGACGTCAAATCCCAGCTGCAATTCACCGACGTTGATCTGGAAAGCTGCCTTGGCCAGTTGTTCGCGCTGCACCGGATCGAGGGCAAGGGCAACCTATCCTTTGCGGTCGAAGGCAGCGGCGAAAGCGTGCTCGCGGTCACGCGCACCTTAAACGGCACCGCCAGCCTTGTCGGGCAAAATGGCGCGCTCCTCGGTCTCAACGTGGAGCAGTTGCTGCGCCGGCTGGAGCGCCGCCCGTTGTCCGGCGGCGGTGAATTTCGCACCGGGCGCACTCCGTTCGACAAGATCGCGGTGGGGCTGAAGATCAGCCAGGGCACGGTCACGGTCGAGGACGTGAAAATCGACGGTTCGGCGGTGCGGCTGGCACTCGCCGGCTCAGCCTCGATTCCGACGCGCGAACTCGATCTCAAGGGCACGGCCGCCCTGGTGGCCGCCGACAAGCCCGAGGCACCCGTATTCGAACTGCCCTTCATCGTGCAGGGGCCGTGGGACGACCCGATCATGCTGCCCGACCCCGAAGCCCTGATCCGCCGTTCCGGCGCGGCGGCCCCNCTGCTCAATGCGGTGCGCGATCAGCGCGCGCGCGACGCGGCGCGCTCGGTGATCGAGCGACTGACCGGCGCCCCTATGCCCGCCGTCCCGGCGGCCGAGCAGTCCGCCGCCCCGGCGGGCGCACAAAAGCGGGAATAAGCTTATTAGTTACCCGTGCCGCCGCTCGGCCATTTGACTATCATTGCGCCTGGAACGAATCACCCGCCGGCCTAGCGCCGGCGCGACAGGGCGCGAATGCTGCACCCCATTGTCCGGACGCTGGTCAAGGTCGCGGTCGCCTCACTGGTGCTGGGGGCGATCATGGCCCATTTCGGCATCACCGTTGAGCAATTGATGCAAAAAACCGGCCTCTCGGCCGAGCGAATACAGGATTACGCCCGGCGGGGCTTTGCCTGGGCCTGGCCGAACGTGCTGCTCGGCTCGCTGGTGATCGTGCCGATCTGGTTCCTGGTCTATCTGTTCCGCCCGCCGCGCCGGCACAGCAGCAGCGATTAGCGCACGCTCGGGCGTCAGGCCGCCGGCGGCGCCGTGTCGCGAGCATCCGCTTCCGGATCGAGCGCGGGAACCCGCGGCGCGGGGCCATAATAGTCGGCGCGAAAACTCAAGCGTGCGTTAACGTGCGGCGCACCGCGTCCTGCCAGCCGGAATATTTCCGCTCGCGCTGGGATGCATCCATGTGCGGCTGGAACCTGCGGTCGAGCCGCCATTGCGCGGCGAAACCGTCGAGATCGGGGCAGAGGCCGGCCGCCCGCCCGGCCAGATACGCCGCGCCCAAGGCCGTGGTTTCCATCACCACCGGGCGGTCGACCGGGCTGGCCAGGATATCGGCGAGGAACTGCATGGTGACGGCGCTGGCGGTCATGCCGCCATCGACGCGCAGGACGGTGGCGCCGCCGCCCGCCATCGGCCAGTCGGCATGCATGGCCGCGAGCAGGTCGCGGGTCTGGTAGCCGACCGCTTCCAGCGCCGCACGCGCAAGTTCCGAAGGTCCGGAATTGCGGGTGAGCCCGAAGATCGCGGCCCGCGCCTGCGCATCCCAATAGGGCGCGCCCAGGCCGACAAAGGCCGGCACCAGGTAGACCTGCTCGGCCGGATCGGCGCGCTCGGCCAGGCTGTCGACCTCCGACGCCTTGGCGATGATCTTGAGGCCGTCGCGCAGCCATTGCACCGCGGCGCCGGCGATGAAAATCGCGCCTTCCAGCGCGTAGGTGCGTTTTCCCTCGAGCTGATAGGCGATGGTGGTGAGCAGCCGGTTGCGCGAGGTGACGCGCTCCGGCCCGGTGTTGAGCAGCGCGAAGCAGCCAGTGCCGTAGGTCGATTTCATCATGCCGGGCTTGAAGCAGCCCTGCCCGACCGTCGCCGCCTGTTGGTCGCCGGCCATGCCGAGAACGCGGATCGGTGCGCCGAACAATTCGGACACGGTGGTGCCGAACTCGCCCGCACAGTCCGCTACCTGCGGCAACAAAGATGGCGGCACGCCGAACATCCGGCATAAGTCGGCGTCCCATTGTCCACTTGAAATATCGAACAGCAGCGTGCGTGCCGCGTTGCTGGCGTCGGTCAAGTGCGCCTGGCCGCCGGTGAGGCGCCACAACAAGAAGCAATCGATGGTGCCGAAGGCGAGCCGGCCGGCCTCCGCCAAGCCACGCGCGCCGCTCACGTGTTCGAGCAGCCAGGCGATCTTGCTGGCGGAAAAATAAGGGTCGAGCAGCAGGCCGGTCTTGGCGGTGATCTCCGGCTCATGGCCGGCGCGGCGCAGCGCATCGCAAAAATCGGCGGTGCGCCGATCTTGCCAGACGATGGCGTTGTGGATCGCCTTGCCGGTGGCGCGGTCCCAGATCACGGTGGTTTCGCGCTGATTGGTGATGCCGATGCCGGCGATGTCCTTGGCCGCTAAGCCGGCCTTCGCCATGGCGGCGCGCACCGTGGCAACCGTCGCCGCCCAGATCTCCTCCGGGTCGTGCTCGACCTCGCCCGGCGCGGGATAGATCTGGCGCAGCTCCTGCTGCGCGCTGGCGAGCGGCTGGAGGCCGGCATCGAACGCGATGGCGCGCGTCGAGGTCGTGCCCTGGTCGATGGCGATGAGAGCGGTCGGCAACGAGAGTCTCCGCGCAGACTAAAAAGTCTGCGGAGACTAGTTTAGCACGGACAGATTGGCGATTGCCTGATCGTTGTCGGCATGAATGGCGGTGGCCAATTTGCGCGGCACCGGGCCGTAATAGTCGCCGCTTTTGACAACATCGCGCGGCTTGGTCAGGACGGAGGTCATACGGTCCTGCAGCGCCTTCACCGACACCGGCTTGAGCAGGAATTCGTTGACGCCGATCTTCACGGCCTCGATCACGCGCGAGCGCTCGCCATGGCCGGTGAGCATGATGATCGGCACATTCGGGTACGGGAAGGTCGCCGGCGAGCGCACCATGCGCACAAAACCGGGGCCGTCAAGCCCGGGCATTTGCCAGTCGAGGATGACGACATCCGGCGCCACGCGGCGGATCAGGTCGAGACCGGCCGGCCCGTCCGGCGCCTCATGGACATGGCGCACGCCGATGCTCAAGAGCATCGTACGCACGACCTTGCGCATGTAATGCTCGTCGTCCACTACCACGACTTTGGCGGCGGCAAAGCGTTCGGCGAGCTGTTTCGAGTCGGTCGACATCGGTGGTCCGCATGCGGCAAAACGAACATTGAACACGGCCAATACAGCACAAAAATGTGGCGGCCGCGTTAAGACGAACGCGTCCGATTACGCCGAGCTCGGCAAGATTTCGTAAACCATGCGCGCCGTTAAGCCGCTGACTGCAACGACGCGATGAATTGCTCGAGCGCGCTGCGCTGCTCGGGCGTGGCTTTGAGGCCGAGCTTGCTGCGCCGCCACAGCACGTCGTCCGCGCTCTGCGCCCATTCGTTCTCGACCAGGTAGCGCACTTCCGCGCCGGTGAGATCGCCGGCAAAGCGCGGCCCGAGTTCGTTCATGTTTTGCGCGTCCTTGAGAATGCGCTCGATGCGCCGGCCATAGGCGCGCACCAGGCGTCGCGCATGTGGCTGGTCGAGGAACGGCCAGCGGCCGATTGATTCCGCCACCAGCGCATCAAAGCCGTCGACCGGAAAGTCGCCCCCGGGCAGCGTCGAGCCGGCGGTCCACGGCGGCAGCGCGCCGAAGAAAATTCCGATCCGTTCCATTGCCGCCTCCGCCAGCCGGCGGTGCGTGGTGATCTTGCCGCCATAGATCGTCAGCAGCGGCGCCTCGCCATGGATCTCGTCGAGCGCCAGCACATAGTCGCGGGTGACGTCCTCCGGCTTGTTGGCGCCGTCATCATAGAGCGATCGCACGCCGGCAAACGACCACACCAACTCGTCGGGCGTGACCTGGTCACGAAAATATTCATTCACCGTCTGACACAGATAGACGACCTCGTCGTGGTCGGGCGCCGGCGAATTGAGATCGCCGACGAAATTCTCGTCCGTCGTGCCGATCAAGGTGAAATCCTGCGCGAACGGCAGCGCGAACACCACGCGCCCGTCGGCGGCCTGCAACAGATAGCCGCAATCGTGCTCGAAGCGACGCCGCACCACGATATGACTGCCTTTCACCAGGCGCACCGGCGCGGCTAGCGGCCGCCGGATCACGGTGTCGGCCACCTCGCCGATCCAGGGCCCGGCGGCATTGACCAGCACGCGCGCGGTCGCCACCTCGCGGCGGCCGCGCGAGTTGAGCACCAGTTCCCATTCGTCGCGCCGCGCGGCCCGGATACAGCGGGTGCGGGTGCGGATGACGGCGCCACGCTCGGCGGCGTCGAGCGCGTTAAGCACGACCAGGCGGGAATCGTCGACCAGGCAGTCGGAAAATTCAAAGCCATAACGGAACGAGCGCTTGAGCGGCTGCCCGACCGGATGATGCGTGAGATCGACGCTGCGCGTGGCGGGCAGCAGCTTGCGTCCGCCCAGCCTGTCGTAAATGAACAGCCCGATGCGCAGCCGCAGCGCCGAGCGCAAGCCGGGCAACGGCGGCAGCATGAAGCGCAGCGGCCGGATCACGTGCGGCGCCATGCGCAGCAGCACCTCGCGCTCGTGCAGCGCCTCGCGCACCAGCCGGAAGGCGGCGTGCTCGAGATAGCGCAAGCCGCCGTGGATCAGCTTGGTGGAGGCCGAGGAGGTGCCGGAGGCGAGATCGTTCTGCTCGACCAGCAGCACGCGCAGGCGGCGGCCGGCAGCGTCCCGGGCCAATCCGGTTCCGTTGATGCCGCCGCCGATGATGGCGAGGTCGTATTCGGCCATGGACTTGCAGATTTGCCTGCTGATTCGCGCGCTTTCGCGCAGAATGGGCGGCTTACGCGGCGACCTCAAGAACGTAAGCGCACGAAAGCCGCGCCAAGTCACTAAATTCGGCCGCGATTGCAAAATCGCCTTGGCTTAGCCATATCAAGCCTATGTCATATGCGCTGTTTCACGCGATAAACACGGGACGAGGCCCGTTTATTTAACGCCCAATGTCCTCCCCCCGCCTGCTCGTCATCGAAGGCAACTCGCCGCAGACCCTGGCCGAACACATCGCGGTCGGCGGAACCGCCGCGCATCAGGGCTATTCGAATCTATTGCGCGAACTGATACCGGGCGCGATCGTGGACACCTGCCATCCGGGCGATCCGGGCGCCACTTTGCCCGAGGGCGAGTCGCTCGCGGGCTATGACGGCATCGCCATCACCGGCTCCTCGCTGCACGTCTATGACGGCGGACCATCGGTGATGCGCCAGATCGAGTTGGTGCGCGCGGCGCTCACGACCGGAACGCCGTTGTTCGGCTCCTGCTGGGGGCTGCAGGTGATCACCGCGGCGGCCGGCGGCAGCGTGCGCAAAAATCCGAAAGGCCGCGAGATCGGCTTCGGCCGCGGCATCCGGCTCACCGAAGCCGGCCGCAAGCATCCGATGTATGTCGGCAAGCTCGACGTGTTCAACGCGCCGACCGTGCATCTCGATGAAGTCGAAGCGCTGCCGGCGGGCGCCACCGTGCTCGCCACCAATGCGATGTCGGACGTGCAGAGCGTGGAAATCCGCACCAACGGTTCGGTGGCCTGGGCGGTGCAGTATCATCCGGAATATCCGCTGCGCGAGATCGCGGCGATCGTGCGCCGCATCGGCACGCGGCTGATCGAGGAAGGCTTCTTCAGGGACGCCAACGACATTCAGACCTTCGCGCACGACCTCGATACGCTCGACCGCGATCCGGAATGCAAGCGGCTGTCGTGGCGGCACGGCATCAGCAAGAATGTGCTCGACAAGAAGCTGCGGGTCGGCGAGGTGGCGAACTGGATCGAATTCCAGGTGCTGCCGACGCGGGTCAAGCGCGGAAGAGGATAAGCTTGGATTTTTCCGGCAAGCATGTGGTGGTTACCGGCGGCACCGGTGCGCTCGGCACCGCGGTGGTCGGCGGGCTGCTGGCGGCGGGCGCGACCTGCACTGTTCCGTACGTGCACGAAGCGGAGGCGCAGCGCTTTCCCCATCGCGGCGATGCGAAGGTGAAGCTGATCGCGGTCGCCGATCTGGCCGATGAGGCCTTGGTGGCGAAAGCCTATGACGGGCTGAAGCTCTGGGCCTCGATCCACATCGCCGGCGGCTTTGCGCCGGGCAAGGTGGCGGAGACCGGGCAGACCGCGCTGATGGCGCAGATCAACGGCAATCTCGTCTCCTGCTTCCTGTGCTGCCGCGCGGCGGTGAACGCCATGGCGGCGGGCGGGCGCATCGTCAATGTGGCGGCGCGGCCGGCGCTGGAATGGCGTAACGGAGCCGGCATGGCAGCCTATACGGTTGCGAAAGCGGGCGTCGCCGCGCTCACCGTGGCGCTGGCGGAGGAAGTGGCGAAAGACGGCATTCTGGTCAACGCGGTGGCGCCCTCGATCATGGACACAGCCGCCAATCGCAAGGCGATGCCGAAGGCCAACTTTGATGCCTGGCCGAAGGTCGAGGAAGTGGCGGCGACGATCCTGTTCCTCGCCTCGCCCGGCAACCGCGTTACGCGCGGGGCGATCGTGCCGGTGTACGGGAATTCCTGAAACTCAGCCCGCAACCGGGACCAGTTCGAGCGGCGGGCGCAACAAGCGTTGCACCGCGCTGGAGGCGACTACGTTGCGGGTTTCCGCATAGGCCTCGTGGTTCGTCTCGATGTCGTCGAGGTCGTATTGGTAATTCACCATCAGCCCGTGCGCCTGCGCGATCGCCTTGTCCGAGGTGTCGGCCAGCCAATTGATGCGCTCGAGCCGCGCGCCATTGCCGAGATGGAAGCGCGCCACCGCATCGACCGGCAACCCGCGCTCGCCGCGCGCGCGCAGGAAATACCAGGCGGCCGCGCGCATCAGCGGGTCTTGCAGGCGTGCCGCCGTTTCTTCGTCGCGCCACCAATTGGGATCGTCGAGCGCGGCGAACANCNCCTTGTCGGCCTCGCTCAGCGCCGCCGAGTTCTCCTGCGCACGTTCGCGCGCGAGCCAGGCGGTAAAATTCGTCACCGGCGACAGCGTCACGAACGTCGATAGTTTCGGCATTTCACGGCAGATTTCCTCGACCACCTGCTTGATCAAGAAATTGCCGAACGACACGCCGGCAAGGCCGCGCTGGCAATTGGAGATCGAATAGAACACCGCCGTGCGCATCTTCTCGGGTTCCATCACCTCGCGATCGGGGCTGAGGATCGGCGCGATCGCGTCCGGAATGTCGCGGGTGAGCGCCACTTCGACGAAGATCAGCGGGTCGTCCACCAGCGCCGGATGGAAGAACGCGTAGCAGCGCCGGTCGGGCGGATCGATGCGGCGGCGCAGGTCTTCCCAGTCGCTGATCTCGTGCACGGCCTCGTAGCGGATGATCTTGTCCAGCACGATCGCCGGCGTCGACCAGTCGATGCGGCGCAGCACCAGGAAGCCGCGGTTGAACCAGGANGAGAACAGGTGGGNGAAATCATCGTCGACCGCGGTAAGATCGTCGCGGTGGTCGAGCACGTCGATCAACTGCTCGCGCATACGCACCAGCGCAACCGTGCCGCCCGGCGCCAAATTGAGCCGGCGGAACAGTTCCTGCCGGCGCGGCTCCGAGGCGGCATGCAGCTCGGCGGCGGTGGCATCGGACGGCTTCTCGCGCCAGGCGGCGATGGCCGCCTGCATGCGGGCCGGATCGGGACCGAAGCGTTCGCTCAGCGCCTCGAAGAAGGCGATGCGTGGCCCGGTGGTCAACTCGCCATAGCGGCCGAGGATTTCGCGCGCCCGGGCGACGCCGGAGGCCTCGCCGCGGCTGGACAGGAGGTCCTCGCACAGCTCGACCAGGCTCTCGGAGCGGGCGGACGCCTCGACGCGCCGGTTGCGCGCCAGCAGCGCGCGGCCGCGCTCGGAGATCGTCTGCAATAGTTCGCCGAAAAACGAGACATTCATCGTGCGTTCCGCACCCGTTCAGATGGCCCGGCAGCCATCCGTCACTTGCTGGCGCCCATCAGATGGTTCGGCAACCATGTGGCGATTTCAGGAAAAAAGCACAAGATCACGATCGCTAACATCATACATAGGACGTAGGGCATCGTCCCCCACATGACAGTTGTGACCGGCACATCGGGCGCGATCGCGTTGACGATATAGATGTTGAGGCCGACCGGCGGATGGATCAGGCCGATTTCCATATTGATGGTCAGGATCACGCCGAACCACACCGGATCGAAGCCCGCGGCGGTGATGATCGGCAGCAGGATCGGGCTGGTCATCAAGATGATGGCGGCAGGCGGAATGAAAAATCCGGAAACCAACAGGAAGAGATTGATCATCCCCATCAGCACCCAGCGATTGAAATGCGCGTCGGCGATCGCCTGCGCCAGCATCTGGGTGAGGTAGAGCGAGGTGAGCATGTAGCCGAACAGCACGGCGGCAGCGATGATGGTCAGGATCATCACCGATTCCCGCATGGTGTCGCGCAAGATGTGCCAAATCTGGTCTACGTTCCAAAGTCCGTAAATCAGAATCGCTAAAATGAGACAGAGCGCGGCGCCCACGCCGGCCGCCTCCGACGGCGTCGCCACACCGCCATAGAGCGAATACATGACGCCGAAAATAATCAGCAGGAACGGTGCGATCTTCGGGATCGATTGGAATTTTTCTTTCCAAGAATAACGAAAATCGATCGCATGGGAGCGGAAACCGCGCTTCCAGATGATGAAGATGGTCCACACCATGAACAGGCCGGTCAACATCAGGCCCGGAATTACACCGGCGAGGAACAGACGGCCGATCGAGGTTTCGGTGGCAATGCCGTAGAGGATGAAGGTGATCGACGGCGGAATCAGAATGCCGAGCGTGCCGCCGGCGCAGATCGAACCGGTGGCCACGTCGTCCGGATAGCCGCGCCGGCGCATCTCTGGAATTCCCATCTTGCCGATGGCGGCACAGCAAGCCGGTGACGAGCCGGTGAGCGCGGCGAAAATAGCGCAAGCGCCGAGATTTGAAATGACGAGTCCGCCCGGCACACGGTAAAGCCAGCGGTCGAGCGCCTCGTAAAGATCCTTACCGGCCGGCGACGAGCCAATCGCGGCGCCCATCATCACGAACATCGGGATCGCCACGAGCGTAAAATCGTCGAGGCCGGACCAGAATGTCTCGGCGACGACGTGCATGCTGTCGAAGCCGTGGAAGAGCAGAAGAAAGATGATCGAAATCGCGCCGAGGCCGAAACCCACTGGGATACCAGACATCAGCATCAGCAAAGTAGCAACGAGAACGAGAGTCCCTTGGGTGGTCGCGCTCATGGGACGTCTCCTAACGCCTGCTTTGCCTGTGCCCGCGCGAACTCCTCGGCATCTTCCTTCGGCTTGAGGCCGAACGGCGGCGCCCTGCCCGTCACTAGGCACATCAGATCGGCGATGTATTGCATAACCAGCAGCCCGAGACCGACAGGCATCGCGAGATACGGAATCCACAGACGCGCGCGCCAGACCGTGTTCGAGTGCCAGCCTTCCGACCATGCTTCGAGCCAATACTGCGTGCAGAGGATCCACAGCACCAGGCAGAAGCTCAGCGACAACACAATCGTGAACAACGCGAGCCAATAACGGGCGTTGGGTCCGAGATAGAGCGGAAGGATTTCCACATTCACGTGGCCTTTTGTCATCAACACATAGGCACTACCGACGAAGGTCGCGGCTACGATGCTGTAAGTAACCACGTCGATTTGCCAGATCGTCGCTGCACTGAAGAAGTAGCGCTCGATCACCATGTCGCAAATCATGACCACGGCGAGGCCGATCAAAAGAGCCGCGGCTACACCCGCAACTCGCGACAAAAAGGCCACCGCCCGAATGTAAGCGTCCATGGGGGTTGATTTTCTCATCTAGTTTAGATGCGACAAATTTTTCGCGAAGTGGAAGTGATCGCGCCTTGGAACGGCGCCGGCCGACGAGCAACCCCGCCGGCCGGCCAGCCGCAGCCTATTTAACCGCGAGCGCCTCATCGATCAGCTTCTGACCGTTCGGCACGTCCTTGGCGAAGCGAGCGTAGGAGCTCGTCTTCGCCAGATCGAGCCAGGCCTGATAATCGGCATCACTGAGGGTCACCACCTTCACCTTGTGATCCTCGAAGGCCTTGATCGCCTCTTTGTTCACCGCCTCGGCTTTGCCCTCGTAATAGGCCTGCGCCTTTTTGCCGGCGGCGATCACGACGTCCTGCTGCGCCTTGTTGAGCTTGTCGAAGCTCTTCTTCGACATCAGCACCGGCTCGTACATGAACCACAGCGCATTGTCGCCGGGAGCGGTCAGGCAGTCGGTGACTTCATAAAGACGGGTAGAAGCAAAAGTTCCAAGGCTGGTGTCGGTCGCGTTGACGACGCCGCTCTGGAACGCATTGTAGATTTCGTTCGACGGCGGGCTGACGATGCTGGCGCCGGCAGCTTCCCACATCGCCGCAAAGGTCGGTCCGGCGGCGCGGAATTTCAGGCCCTTCAGATCTTTCGGAAGGACGATGCAACCTTTGTTGCCCGCCATGCCGCCGGCAAACCAGGCGTCGGACAGCACGATCACGCCGCGCTTCTCGATCTCGGCGCGGATGTCTTTCATGAACGGCGAGTTGTTGATCCGCTTGGCGCGCTCCTGGCTGCGGATCAGGCCGGGCATCAGCGTCGCGCTGAAGAGCGGCACCTTGCCGCTGGCGTAGTCGAGCGGGAATAGCGTGATGTCGAGCTGGCCATTGACCATGGCGTTCCACTGGTCATTCGGCTTGAACAGCGAGGCGCCGGGATAGACCTGGATCTCGAGGCCGACATTGGCGGCCTTGGCCTCCTTGGCGATCATCTGCACCATGTCGTCACGGACGTCGCCCTTGCCGCCCGGGAACTGGTGCGAGGCCTTCATCGTGACCTGCGCCTGCGCGGAAGCCGATAGCAGGATAGCTGCGGCGGCGCCTGCAAGAATTTTCGTTAACGCTCTCATTTCATTCCTCCCTTGGCTTTTTCTGGCAACGGTAGACCGTTGCGCATGTTCTATAGCGGTAGAATAACCAAAATCGGCCTGTCGCGCCCTATTTCACATTAGCCGCCGGTGCGACACAGCGCCATAGCTGCGTCATAAAATTCAGGCACAACCCCGTGCCCGCAATGAACAATTCCCGGTCTGGTCAGCACGGAACGATGCAACTATAACCCCCGCCGTCGTCGTCCATTCCGCGTCCCTTAGGAGTTTCACAGCATGCCGAAGCCGTTGGCGGGTCTCCGCGTCCTCGAACTTGCCCGCATCCTGGCCGGGCCCTGGGCGGGGCAGACGCTGGCCGATCTGGGGGCCGACGTTATCAAGGTCGAACGCAAAGGGGCCGGCGACGACACCCGCGGCTGGGGGCCGCCTTTCGTGGAAGGCGCCAACGGCGAGCATATCGGCGCGGCCTATTTCCATTCCGCCAACCGCGGCAAGCGCTCGATCGAAGCCGACTTCGAGGACGAGGAAGGCCGCCGCATCGTGCACAAGCTGGCCAAGCGCTCGGACGTGCTGATCGAGAATTTCAAGGTCGGCGGGCTCGCCAAGTTCGGCCTCGACTACAAGAGCCTGGCGTCGGAGAATCCGCGCCTGATCTATTGCTCAGTGACCGGATTCGGACAAGACGGCCCCGACGCCAAGCGCGCCGGCTACGATCTCATGGCGCAAGGCATGGGCGGCCTGATGGACCTCACCGGCTTCGCGGACGGCCCGCCGACCCGCGTCGGCGTGGCGATCTCCGACATCTTCACCGGCTGCTATTCGGTGATCGGCATCCTGGCCGCGCTGGCGCAACGCGAGAAGACCGGTAAGGGCTGTTACGTCGATACCGCGCTGGTGGATTCGACCGTCGGCGTGCTGGCCAATCAGGGGCTCAATTATCTCGTCTCGAAAGAAATCCCCAAGCGCATCGGCAATTCGCATCCCAACATCGTGCCCTACCAGGAATTCCCGGTCGCCGATGGCCACATCATCATCGCTACCGGCACCGACAACCAGTTCGTCAAGCTGTGCCATGTGCTGGGCGCGCCCGAACTCGCCGAGACGCCGGCCTACAAGAACAATATCGGACGTCTCACGCATCGCACCGAACTGGTGGCGAAGCTGTCGGCGCTGACCGCGCGCATGCCGCGCAAGGAATTGCTCGACAAGCTCGAGNAACAGACGGTGCCGGCCGGNCCGATCAACAATCTCGAGCAGGTGTTTAACGATCCGCAGGTCATCTACCGCGGCATGANGCTCAATCTACCGAGCGCCGCCGCCAAGAGCGGCAGCATACCGGGCGTNCGCACGCCGATCGTGATGGACGGCTGGAAGGCCGCTTCCGAGCGTCCCGCGCCGCGGCTCGGCGAGCATACGGCGGAAATCTTGCGCGAGATCGGCGAAGGCTGACATCTTTGCGCATGATCTTTTCCGAAAACCGGTGCCCACTTTTCGGGATCATGCGCCACCACGTCAGAGTGCGCGCGTTGTCCACGAAGATGAAGCCTTGCGTATTGTCTAGCTAGTTTGCCGGCGCCGCTTGTAGCCGGCGCGCCTTGGCGCCTTCGATCGCCTCGCGGATATTCCGCTTCAGGCTCTCGAAATCGTACGGCTTTTGCAGCACGACCACGCCCTGGCGCACGGCGTCTTGCGCGCTGGCGCTGTAGCCGGTGGTCAGCAGCACCGGAATGGCGGGAAAGCGCGCGCTGATTTCGCGGGCGAGTTCGAGGCCGTTCATGCCGCCCGGCATCAGGATGTCGGAAAATACCAGGTCGACGTCGCCATCCAGCCGCAGGGCCGCGAGCGCCGCTTGCGCATTGACGACGCTGCGCACCCGGTAACCGAGCTGGCGGAAAAATGCGGCGCCGACCTCGGCCACGTCGGCATTGTCCTCGACCAGCAGCACCGTTCCCGCCGGATCGGCCGGCGCCT
>JGI20195J14853_1000104_pt1 | contig 21678 bp, 18 predicted proteins | sample NGESurdeep092012_3_FD_14853 | JGI IMG/M metagenome (IMG submission 14853)
TGGAACAGTTGCGCTAGTTGGAGGCGGAGCGTTGGTAAATCCCGGTGTCGAGGATCCGCCCCCGCCTCCGCCGCCGCCGCCGCCGGAGGCCGCAGGCACGCTGATGTCCTGCCCGACGCCGTCGTTGGCGGAGTAGTCCGTGCCGGTGGCCACGTGCGCGGTAAGCGTACAGGTGCCCACGCCGACGTAGGTCACCGTCAGGCCGCCGCTCACGGCGCAGACCGAGGTGGTGCTCGAGGTGACCGACGTCACGCCGTCCCCGGTGGTGCTGACCGTGGCCGTGAAGCCGCCGCCGAACACGCCGCTGCCGGGCAGATTCGAGATGCTCGGCGCGGTGGCTACTGCCCGGCTGATCGTGACATACTGCCCGACGCCATCGTTGGCGGAGTAGTCCGTGCCGGTTGCTACGTGCGCGGTGAGCGAACAGGTGCCCACGCCCGCGTAGGTCACCGTCACGCCGTCACCGGCGACCGTGCAGAAGGCGTTGCCCGAGGTGACCGACTTGACGCCGTCGCCGGTCGTGCTGACGCTGGCGACGAAGCTGTTGCCGACCGTTTGGCCGTTCGCGGGGAGGTTGCTGATGCTCGGCGCGCTGGGCGTGCTCTGGACAGTGAAGGTCTGGGCGGTGCCGTCGGCACTGGCGTAGTTGGTGCCGGTTGCTACGTGCGCGGTGAGCGAACAGGTGCCCACGCCCGCGTAGGTCACCGTCAGGCCGTCACCGGCGACCGTGCAGAAGGCGTTGCCCGAGGTGACCGACTTGACGCCGTCACCAGTCGTGCTGACGCTGGCCACGAAGCTGTTGCCGAGCGTCTGGCCGTTCGCGGGGAGGTTGCTGATGCTCGGCGCGCTGGGCGGAAGGGCGATTCCTGTTCCGGCGAGAGCTAGCGTGTGTGCGCCCGACCCGTCATCACCCGTGATGGTCCAACTCGCGGACGCGACGCCTACCCCTGTCGGCGCGAACTGGACAGTTTCCTGAATCGAAGAGTTTGCGCCAATAACCGTTGACGTGACCAGGACGGTGGTCGCCGAAAAACCTCCGGTTATGGGGGGCGTCGAACCAGTGATCGTGAGCGGGAACGCCCCGTTATTTGTCACCATGAAATTAAGCGTCGCTATCGCCCCGACATTGACGTTGTTGAAACTAAGCGACGTGGGGATGAAAGCAAGCTGGGCGGGTGGGTTGGCCGAACCCGACAGGGGTACGCCAACGTTTCCGACGCTGGTCTCGAGAGTCGCCATACTTTCGAAGACGTGCGCGAAGTTGCCCGAGGAACCGGGCGGGTTGAAGTTGACCGTGAAACTGACTGAGGCGTTAGTGGCCAACGTTCCCGTCGTCGGTTGATCGGTTACAGTGAACGGCTCCGCCGGAGCCACGAAGCCGCTGATGGTGACGTCGGCGCCCGACTCGTTCGTAATCGTTACTAGCTGGCTGACCATGGCGCCGCCGATTGGTTGAGGGCTGAAGTCAACCTCGACCGGGGATGCGACCAATATCGACGTTGCCCCGAGGCCTTGGCCGCTCAGCGTCACCGTCGTCGTGCCACTCGTCGTACCCGTGGTCGTATTGGCCGTGAGTGTACCTGTATTCGCACCAATGGTCTTTGGCGAGAACGTGACTGGGGCATCGAGCGTCTGTCCGGCCGTCAACGACACCGGAGAGAACGGCCCACTATTCACTAGAGCGAAGGAGGAGCCCGACAATGCTATTGAGTCCACGGTCGTTGCTGTGGTCGCGGTGAACTGTGCTGTCAGTGTGGAGGACTGGCCAACCGTCGTCGCAGAGAAGTCAACGTTGTTACCGGTCAGCGCCGGCGTTAAGGGGCCAAAACCAAACCCCAGCAAGTGTCCGTCCTCGGTTCCGACATAAATCATCCCGTTACCCACGCCCGGTTCGGCGAACTTCTCCGATGTGAAGGTCCTCGAACTCCATACCATGTCGAGAACCCCGTTCGCACCAGGATTTTGAGGAATGGGGTCGAAAGCTTCTAACTGAGCTCCCGCACCACTCCCATCAGCCGCGCGCACAATCCACACCAGCGACGAACCCGAAGTGCTGCCATCGGACGTGACGATAGGAGCACCCGTACCGAAGCCGAAGTCTCCGGCCGCCGCGTTGGCAGATGTGGACCCGACGAGATTGAACCCCACGGCGCCCGACGCACTGACCGTCCGCTGGAAGACATTCAAGGCACCGGGATTGCCAGTCACGGGAAGGTAGATATAGCCGCCGTCGCCCGGCCAGACGGCGGGTTTGGAATAAACCTGACCACCTGCAAGTACCTGGGACGGGACGGCGTCACTTTGGTTCGCTCCGTCCTGGTACCCGCCCAGAGCATCCATATTCAGCGTGTAGAGAATCCCAGCCTTGCCCTCTTGGAGCATCACGTTGGGCTCTTGCGCGGACCCCATGCTCGCCGGTAGTCCGACGGGCCCTCCTGAACCAAAGTCGTAGTCGAAATTATCGAGGACGACCGCGTTGGATGGCATGAAATAGTCGACCGCCTGCAAGATGGGACTGGACGTACTCAATTTGATCACCGACTGGCCATAGTCGGTTATGGGAGTCGTGCCAGGGCCCGGCGATGGGATTGTGTTCGGTGTCGCAGTTCCGGTGTAGAAGAGCATGTCGGCCGCTGTCTTAGAGTTTCCGGTGGCGACGAAGATATTGCCATGAGCGTCTACTACCGGGCCACCGCCCGACTGCCAGATGGCTCCGCCACTGGCGCCACCGATATCTGACGCCCACATGCTCGTAATGGAGGCACTCGTCGTCGAGATTCCGATTAGCCACCCCGTGTAAGTACCGGTCGGCGGGGGGAGATCACATTGACCCCCGAAGGCGGCGTAGATCACGCCATTCACGAGCACGAGTCCCGGTCGCTGGACCTGGAATTCACCGCTGAACACCGTCCCCGCGTCGCGGTTCGAGTGCCCTTGAATCAGCACGCCACCCGACGGCCAACCAGCAGGACTTTCTCCGGTCTGAACGTTAGCGGCCTCCATGTAGTACTGCGTATCTCCGCCTATTCCTGTGGCTCTTGCGGCCACAAAGTAGACGGTGTCTGTAGAGGTATCGATGACTGGCGTACTGGTGATGCCAATGTTCGTGCCGATGTCACCACAATTGATGCCGTAGGCGACAGCGGGCAGCGCCACGGGACCGTAGTTGTCCGTCCAGTTGATCTTCCCACTCGATGCGTCGAGCCCGTAGACCATGTCATTCTCGGTGACCACCACCACGGTCCCACTACTGACCAGGGGCTGGGCATAAATCTTCCCGCTAAGAGTGGTATCGAAGACGTTCCCAAAAGTAGCTCCGGCAACAGATGAGGGGGTGAGGAGGGGCTGGTTAGGATACCAACCTGTCTGGAGGTTGTCCGAAGACATTTGCGTGGAATCGGCACGAGCAGTGGGAACACCGATGAATGAAGTCAGCATTAATCCGATGCTGGTCACCGCGACGAATGTGCGCATCGCTGGGCGTCGAGAAGTCGATATTCGATGAAGCTCTGGAAAACACCACGTATTAGATCTTGCTTCATTCTTCACGCAATACATAGCGAATCCCTCTCTTAACGGGACATTACCTCAATGACACGGCGGCGGCGGCGAGGTCGCACGACACCTACTACTCGGCCAAGTACCGCCGCCTTGCTGCCCGGCGAGAGCCGATCAAAGCCGTCGTCGCCATCGAACACGCCATGCTCGTGGCGATTTGGAACATGCTTCAAACCGGCACCACTTACAACGACCCCGGTGACGACTTCTACTCGCGAAGAAGTCCCGACAAGACGAAGCGTCGCGCACTGAATCAACTACGAAGCTTGGGCTACACCGTTACTTTCGCGCCGACGGCAGAGGTTGCTTAGCGGCAATCTTCGTGACAGAGAGACCGGAGATGAATTGGCTGAAGTCTTGCGGCCAGGTACGCCTATCATCAAGGTCCACTACGCGGGATTCAAGCGAGTTGCGCCTCATTACGAGAAAAGTAGCCGCCGAGATTGCGGACGGGACGTTTCAACCGTTCCTATCACCTATGCCTGAAATACGTTGGGGGCGCTGAAGGACTCGAGCCTAGAACGTGACGCCACATAGCGGAGCGATAATCAATCGGGGGGGGTTGACTGGGAGTCAAGGCCCTCGATTTCAAATCTCTGAAATTTATGACGGAGGTCTTCGCACGCTCAGACTGGTATTGACCACTAGCTTTACGGCCACATCTTTAAATTCAGGAGTGAACCTCCGGTACCACCTTCTCATTATGGACATAATAAATTGGATGGCCAGGCCAGGGTGCTACCAATATGATTGCCCACGCATTGACGAGCGATTGATGCGCTAAGTCACGGTGCCAACCAGTGCTTCCAATCGGCAGGTCGAGGACGGTCGTCACCTCAGACTTGGCCACATGGGCTTGTGCCGCGGTAGCGCCGTTGCCGAGATTTACTGGCGACACTGAAACTTGAGTTCTTCGACCGGTTTCGTTTCAAATGGTATGGCGCCGCAAAGCGCACCATTGCTCGCTCGAACAACCGCTTCAATTTCGTTCGGAAACCTTTGCCGATTGACAAAAAGTCACCGATCGATAGGGAATCACAATTCTCACGCTGACAGATTCAGGTAGCATAAATTATATAACTGATGTTTGGGGAAACGCCAATATTTGGTAGGGGAAATGAATAAAACAGAGCACAGGATGTTGGATATTCTTAAACGCGGGAAGAACGACTTCGCGTACACCGCGGTCAAGGCAGAGTTCGAAGCTGAAGGAACTCGAATGGACGAGATCCTAAGATTGGCAGAAATCACAAGAAAAGCTGGCCTGGACTTAGGACTAAAAATTGGAGGGTGCGAAGCTATCCGGGATCTGATGGAGGCCAAGCAAATCGGCGTTGAATACATAATCGCCCCAATGATTGAAACACCATATGCGCTCTCAAAATATATCGATGCGAAAAATCTTGTCTTCAACGAAGAGGAGCAGGAAGATACTGGTTTTCTTTTTAATCTAGAAACTAAGTCGGCGTTCGAACATATTGATGATTTAGTTCAAATGGCAGGTGGACCTAAAGGGACAGATGGGATCGTATTCGGTCGAGTTGATTTCACCATGTCAATGAAAAAAAGTAGAGATGATATAAATAATCCTGAAATCACAGAATTTTGTGTTGCTACTGCGAAGAAACTGAAAAACACAAACATGGATTTTGTTGTTGGTGGTGGTGTTTCAATTGATGCAATGAATGCATTGCGTGAAATTCATGAAGTAAAACTGTCCCGATTTGAAACGCGGAAAGTGATTTTTGACTCTTCAGCGTTAGATGCTGTTGACCTTAAAATGGGGCTCACTAATGCGGTCCATTTTGAACTTTTGTGGCTTTTGAACAAGCGCGATTACTACGGTGTCATCCACAAGGAAGACGAAAATCGCATACTTATGCTGGAAAAGCGATGGCAAGTACTTTCAGACGATGAGAGAATCTAAGCGAAACTTGATGCGTGTCGCAGATTACATTGCTCAACTGCTAGCTGACAATGAAGTGAGCCAATGCTTCATGGTTACTGGTGGTGGTGCAATGCACTTAAACGATGCATTTAAACGTCAGGAGTCCATTGATATAATTTTCTGCCACCATGAACAGGCATGTTCAATGGCAGCGGAAAGTTACGCGAGATTATCTGGGAGACCAGCGCTGGTTAACGTCACGAGTGGCCCTGGTGGAATTAACGCACTTAACGGCGTGTTCGGTGCCTTTGTGGATTCATTGCCGATGATTATTGTATCTGGCCAAGTAAAAAGAGAAACCTTAGTATCAACGTATGATCTGCCACTTCGTCAGTTGGGCGATCAAGAAGCCGACATCATCTCAATAGCAAAACCAATTTGTAAATCAGTGATTCAGTTGAGAGATCCTGAACAAACACGCTTTGTAATAGAAAAGGCACTCTGGTTGTCCAAAAATGGACGGCCCGGCCCTGTGTGGATTGATGTTCCGATTGATGTTCAAGCTTTACTAATCAACAATTTTCCACAGAATAGCTTTGATCCTTTGGTCGATGGTGAGGGCGCCTTACCCAAACAAGAACAAGGAACGTTGACCGGGTCATCTCTTGTAGGGGCCCTAACCAAGACGCTGGAGAAACTTTCTGAGTCGGAAAGACCGGTCATTTTGGTTGGTGCTGGTGTTCGAATTTCTCGTTCTCATGAAATCTTCCTGAAACTGATTGATAAATTGGGAATTCCAGTAACGACAGGATGGAATGCCCACGATGCCCTTTGGAACGCGCACCCTCTATTTGTAGGCAGGCCCGGATCAATTGGTGATAGAGCCGGCAATTTTGCAGTTCAGAATTCTGACTTCCTTTTAGTCCTTGGGAGTCGACTCAACATACGTCAAATCGGTTATTCCTTTGAATCTTTTGCTCGGAATGCTTTCATCGCAATGATTGATGCAGATAACTCAGAGCTCAATAAACCCACTTTGTCAGTAGATTTGCCGATTCACGCTGATCTAAATGAAGCCTTACAGTTATTAATGCTCGTGCCATTTGTAAAACACGATAAACATGGCGAATATTTGCGTTGGTGCAAGGATAAATCGAAGAAATTTCCAGTTGTGATTTCAGACTACTCTTCTCGAAACTCTCCAATAAATCCTTACGTTTTTGCTGAGAAGCTTTTCCAGCAACTCGACGAAGGAGACACAATTGTTACCGGTGACGGGACCGCATGTGTAGTGACCTTTCAAGCAGCCAACCTAAAGCCAGGCCAAAGACTATATACAAATTCTGGTTGCGCGTCTATGGGTTACGACCTCCCCGCTGCCATAGGTGCCGCACTCGCCAATCATGGGAAGAGAGTGATCTGCCTAGCCGGCGATGGGAGCATCATGATGAATCTCCAAGAGTTACAAACCATCGTCGGCAATCAATTGCCAATTAAGCTTTTCATCCTCAGCAACAATGGGTACAGTTCCATCAGACAGTCGCAAAGGAATTACTTCCCGGACAACATCGTTGGTTGTGGCCCAGACTCAGGACTGAGTTTTCCTAATTTTACTAAATTGGGAAGTGCGTTTGGAATCGCCTCGCAAAGTTGTAAACAACACGACTTACTATCTGCCGCAATCAAGGCCACAATCACTAATGATGGTCCCCAGATACTTGAAGTTTTTCTTGATCCCGAACAGCCGTTTGCTCCAAAATTGGCTTCACGACAATTGCCAGACGGTGGCATGGTGTCTGGTGCCCTCGAGGATCTCGCACCTTTTCTGTCTCGTGAGGAACTTAAAGACAATATGATAATTCCCCTCGAAGGAAATTGATGAGACCGAAGGTCCCTGTGCTGATTCTTGGGGGAAGCGGGGAGATTGGTGCAAGTATTGCTGATCGCTTTCGTGCTGCTGGCCACGAAGTTGTTGCTTCGGGACGAAATGATTTTGATCTTTCCGATAGTCGCTCGATTACTAAGTGGTTCGAGCAGCCACACCCTGAATTTGGCGTTCTAATCCATTCTGCAGGCTTCAATGCACCAAAACTTTTCAAAGAACTAACTGACATCGAAATCAGAGACTCCCTGCGCGTAAACGTAGAAGGTTTCTTAGAAGTTACAAGGCAACTTCTTCCTGGCGTTGTAAGAGCAAATGGGCGAATCGTCATCCTCTCCTCCATTTTTGGATTCCTCTCACGTTCCGGAAGACTCCCGTACACAATGTCAAAGCATGCGTTAATAGGGGCGACGAAGGCTCTCGCCATAGAACTTGGAAAGGACGGGGTGCTTGTCAATTCAGTTTCTCCTGGATATATCGATACAAAATTAACCAGTAAGAACAACGATGAAGCAACGATAAAGAAACTCATTGACAGTATCCCACTTGCTCGACTCGGATCAACAAAAGATGTCGCCGAAGTAGTTTATTTTCTCGGCTCAGAACTCAACGGGTACATCACAGGTCAAAACATTGTTGTCGACGGTGGCATATCCATCGATGGTGGGAGAAAGTAAGTCATGTCAGAGTTCTCTGTTCAAGGCAAAATCTTCAATGTCGATTTCTCTGAACAATCGTCGATTCTCGAAGTAAAATCGCATCCTCGACCTTACGAGGTTGAGTTTCTACAAGGCCGAGATATCCATCATATTTTTGATGATTTTTTGAAAAGTTGCAATGAGCCATTGGTTCTAGTCGATGAAAAGTTAGTCGAGAGACATTTGAGTCAGTCAAAACTCATTAGAGAAACGCCAATTATGAGCGTCGCGGTTTCTGAGAGGTTCAAAAGTCTCGATGGCGCGGTTTCAATTCTTAATTTCATGAGTGCGCAAAAAGTAGGAAGGGGGTCGACTTTCCTGGTTGTAGGTGGGGGAATCCTCCAAGATGTTGGAGCCTTTGCTGCTGGTGTGTATAAAAGAGGCATCCCATGGGTTTATATGCCCACAACATTGTTAGCCCAAGCAGATAGTTGCATTGGGTCAAAAAGTGGACTGAATTTTATGGGGGCAAAGAACGTTCTCGGAATGTTCTCTGCACCTCGAAAGATCTTTATCCATCCCAGTTTTCTTAATACACTTCCTCAAGAAGATATTGAGTCAGGACTCGGTGAAGCATTCAGACTTTCAATAATTGGTGGCGAAATTTCACTTAAGCTTTTCGAAGAGCTTCTTCCATCATCTCTTGAACGAGATCAAGGATCTCTAAAACGAATCGTTCAGTTGGCCTTGAGAATAAAAAGATCGGTAATCGAAGTTGATGAGTTTGAACTGGATCTACGGAGATCCATGAATTTTGGTCATAGTGTCGGTCACGCGATTGAAGCACTTACCGATTATCAGATTCCACATGGCACAGCAGTTGCGTTCGGCCTTCTGGTTGAGAATGAATTAAGTACTCAAAGAGACATGCTTCCGAAGGTTGACCGCGATCGAATACTAAGGATAGGTTCTAACCTCATATCTGCAAGCACTCGAGAAATTCTGCGTAAAATGGATATCACGGGAATTATCGATATCCTTCACAAAGATAAGAAGACAGAGGGGGGAGTTCTTAAATTAGTTGTTCTGCAGAGAATCGGGAATGTTCGCTTTATTGACTTTCCGCTTACCAAAACTGCGGTTCCTGCTCTTCAATATGCTCTAAAAAGTGTTCTTGAAAAGATTTAGAAACCATTTGTTAATTTATGAAGGACGAGACTCCGAATTTTTCTGAAAAATTAGGACTTGCTCTTAGAGAATCTTCCGCTTTGATAGTGATCACGGGCGCTCGTGGCTGGGTTGGACAAGCGTGTTTGGAAATGATAGAGAGAGCGCTTGGTGATCTTAGACTCCCCAGGGAATGTAGGTACCCAACTGGCCGAGTGAAGAGTGGGTTGTCAACTATTTAAGGTTGACCCACCGAGTGTTACGCTCACGCCTTGAAACCGCCAATCCCCTCCGCTCTCGCTACAGAATGATCGAGCGTGCGGAGTACCCTTGGCAATAATGGATTACAACGAAATTGAGGGACCAGCGATTCCTTCAGGGGATGCGCGAACAAAGTTCACTTCATCTCTCATTGAAGCAGTACCACTGGGTACGAGCTATGTGGCCATTGGTATGGTTGTTACTGGGATAGCTGCTTATGGGTTCATATCGCTGACTGCCCACATCCTTGGACCTGCAAGGTACACATCAATTTCTTCGCTCTGGGCGGCGATCTTTGTAGTGGGTCCGGGAATCTTTCTTCCACTTCAACAAGTGATTAATCATCAGTTCGCCTATCGAAAAGTTCACCAACTCGGAGCGGGACCAGTTGCGTATCGGGCTGCATCAATTGGTGGTTTGATGGTTCTCTTTTTACTTATTTGTACTTCTGTTGGCGCACCAGAATTAAAGAAGTACCTGTTCGATGGAAGCACAGAGCTTGTGGTGGGTTTTGCCTTGGCTCTAATTGGTTATTCAATGTTATATGTGGTGTCTGGAATACTTACCGGAAGTGGACGCTTCGGCTACTACGCAATTGGTCAGAGTCTCGACGGATTATTGCGGATTGCGGTTTGTATCATTCTGGCAATTGTCGGAGTAAAGACTGTCGGTCCTTACGGGATTGTCTTTGGAGCGGTTCCAGTGGTAGTCGCACTTGCAGTCTTGGTTCCAAATCGCCACCTGCTTAAAGCGGGACCACCAGTAGACAAGAAAGTAATGTCAACTTCACTTAGCTGGCTCATAGTTGGATCAGTGGGGGCGCAGCTGCTCCTAAACGCAAGTATTATTTCATTTAAGGTTCTCTCGAATCACGCTAATCAAACTCAAGTAGGGAGTTTTATCGCCGGAGTAGTGATCGCAAGGATTCCGCTATTTCTTTTTAGCGCCATTCAAACAACGCTTCTTCCACGCCTCTCCTTGCTTAGCCACGCAGGTGAGTTCCGGCGACTTAATAGGGACATCCTCCATATAACTGCACTTGTTGCGACGATTGGTGTGGTCTGCACACTCGGTATCGCCGCGCTCGGTCCCTGGGTTCTAAAAGTCTTCTTTGGACATCATTTTTTGCTAGGTCGATCGACAATGACCATACTTGCAGGAACAATCTCTCTTTATATGCTGGCCATGGTCGCAAACCAGGGGCTCATTGCGAGAGGAAAGAGCGCATATTCGGCTGCTGGGTGGGTTCTTGGATTGACTGTGTTTGTGGCAATTCTGTTCACCCATATCTCGCTTATGACTCGAATTGAATTGGCCTATTTAGTAGGCACCATAACTTCGTTGATTACTGAATTTGGTCTTTATTGGTTCATGCATAACACAACGTTGAGGCAGAATAAATCGACGATACAACACGAGATAGGCGGGAGCGCAAATTGAAAGCCGTTATCTTGGCCGGAGGTCGAGGAACTCGACTGAGCGAAGAGACATCTGTCCGTCCGAAACCAATGGTTGAAGTTGGTGGTCGTCCACTTCTCTGGCACATATGTAAGACATACGCAGCACACGGAGTAACGGACTTCATCATCTGTTGTGGCTATAAGGGCTACATGATCAAGGAATACTTTGCTAATTACTTCCTTCATACTTCTGACATTACGTTTGACCTAAGCCACAACACACTCGAAGTGCATCAAACTGCTACTGAGCCATGGCGAATTACGTTGGTTGACACCGGAATAGACACTCAAACTGGTGGACGTCTCAAGCGTGTCGCAGCATATATAGGGGATGAAGATTTCTGTTGCACATATGGCGACGGCATTGCCAATGTCGATATTACAAAACTCATCGATTTCCACCATTCGCAGGGTCGCCTTGCAACTGTCACCGCGGTGCAACCGCCCGGACGCTTCGGAGCCTTGGAGATTGAAGGGGCGCTTGTATCAGAATTCCTCGAAAAACCATCTGGTGATGGTGGCTGGATTAATGGAGGCTATTTTGTATTGTCGCCCAAAGTGCTGGATCAAATAACTGGAGATAACGTACTCTTTGAACAGGGACCACTCGGCGCCCTTGCGCGCGAACGTCAACTTTCGGTTTTTCGTCATGAAGGTTTCTTCCAGCCAGTTGACACTATTCGTGAACTCCAACTGCTTGAAGAAATTTGGTCCAGTGGCAACGCGCCTTGGAAAGTCTGGTAATTGGTTACTTGCTAAGTGACCTTAAGTAGCTAGCGGTGTCAAGGATTTGATTCTCCAATGATGAGAGAGTGAGCCGCTGAGCTTTTGCAATTTCCATAATTAGTTGACCATCACCAACATAACGATCTCTTGGTTTTCTTTTGTCTATTACTGGTCGGTTAACTACAACATCGTGCACCCCGAGAACTGACGCTGCGAGTATCGCCAATTCTCCTATCTCAATCACCCGTTCGCCAGCGGTGTCGAATGGTACGCCGGGGCTAGGAATAGTCCCGAGCATTATTGAGAACGCAATCTCAATAAGGTCTCTGACATGAATGTAAGAACGCGTTACCTCGTAGTCTGCGCGAAGATTTATGGCAGTACCGAGAGATAGATCTTGCAGAATAGTTCCCAGCACGTAACCACTTGGTTTATTTAAGAACGGGCCGCTCAGGTTGAACAACCTAATCAGAGCCATTTTCGAAGAGTCGACGTCAAGTTCTGAAAAATGAATTTCGTCTTGTCGTTTTAAGAATCCATATGGATTCGTATACAGGTCTTCTTCAGGCTGGCCGTTTTCATCGTAAATTGCTCCCGAGGACGGCACGAACAGACCACTTGGTACTGAACGTTTCGCAAAGTCAAGAACCAGTGACGAGATCGCTCTATTGACCTCTATATATTTTTTGAGCCCATAGGACTGAACGTGTTCGCGTGTAAGAAAGGCGAAGTGAGCAAGAAGAAAATCGCTTCCGCCTAAACGCCTTATTTCAGATAAAGGTCTGACATCGACAATGACGCCTGAGCGAAGTTTGACAGATCCCTGTTTTTCTCCATAAAGAACAGTTTTCGCCGAAAGTTTTTCAGCAAAAACACTCTCGAGCATCTCTAGAGCCGCGGTGCCAATCCATCCCCTAGCGCCCGTAATGACGATTGTTGTGTTTGATTTTAGTAAGGCCTCTTTAGTCGCCGGTGAAAAACTGATTCGTGGATTTATGAGTTCATCGAACATACGAAACATATTTGCCATCCGAATCGAAGTTAGGGGTGCAGGTATCTTCACTGACCACTACCAAAAGGGGCCAACTACTGACATTATTCTTCTCAGCATATTTGCCGCAAGTTCTTCTCTCGTAAGAAATGGAGACATGTCCTCTAACGATGGTGAGACCATTGTGCCATCGGGCAACTGTCGGGAGCTTAATTTAGGGGAAAACCGTTGCTCCGGATCCAGAACCAGTTCAAGTATCTGAGGGCCACTGCTTTCGAGTATCCTCTCGATCGCACTCGGAAGATCTTGTAAGGTCTCGCAGCGGTCAGAAGTGATGCCGAAAGCTCTCCCAATTTGGACAAAATCCGGGGAGGCTCACTCGTAGGAGGCGTAGACCGATGAGAGGTTCAACATGTCGTCCACCACCTCGGAGAGGAACCGGGCCACATGGTCTTCGAACAGCCAGTCATCGAGCGAAGGCGGGAGGAGGAAGGACTGGTACTGGTCGTTAGTGGCGAAAGGTTTTTCGCGCTCCGGCCGGCGCGTTCACCCGGTCAGGCGGTTCCTCTACTTCCACCTCGAACAGCACATCGGCAACGGGGTCACGGGCCACACCTGAAATTCTTGCCGATGCATCAGCGAAACGCGAAGCCCGTTCCGTCAATGGCGGGTTCTGACCCACGCTCTTAGTTTACGTCAATACGGCNACGCCGCCCAAGCCTAGTTGAAGTGTCGGTACGCACGTGCCAGCAATGCACTACGCACGGCATGCGGTGACTCCCGTAGAAACCACCACGGCGAATTACGTAACGACGGCACAGAAGCGATCGCCACGCCGCGGCGCGCCGCTTTGATGATCCGACTTGAAGCAAGGTCAGGACCGATCCAGAGGCGCTCGGCGTGAGCCATACCGTGAGTCATCGGTGTATCTACGAACCCGAGCACGATGTTGGTCACGGACACGTTGGTTTCTCTGAGGCTCAATCGAAGGCTGTCGGTCCACATCATCAGGGCAGCTTTGGAGGCGGAATATGAAGCAGAGCCGGGTGTAGCAACCAGAGCTGAGATCGAAGTAATAGCCACCAATCCGCCGTAGCCTTGCAGCGCCATGATGCGTGCGGCTGGCGCCAGCGTGTTGACCGCCCCGAAGTAGTTCGTTTCCATCAACTCCCGAGCGCTCTTGGTCGAGAGCCCGTCGTCTCCCGCTGCATGGATGACTCCGGCGTTCGCAAACACAAAATCCAGGCGGCCGTCCTTGCCTGCTGCGTCTTCGATGAAATCCGCGATGCGTGTCTCATCGCAGACATCAAGAGTTGCGGTAAGAACTGTGGCACCTGACTTGCGGCAGAGGTCAGCGACACTGTCAAGGTCGTGCGCCGGGCCTCTGTCGGCAAGGGCCAGCAACATACCGTCGGTGGCAAGCTGCCGCGCCAACGCCGCGCCAACACCGCTGCTGGCTCCGGTGATGAGATAAGTGCTCACGTATGTTCGCCCTCAATTTCCGGGCCACGACTGTGAATGACATCGAACGGATCACGAACTTTCCTGATGAAGCAGGTCGGCCGTTTCGCCACCTTGTCGGGCAGACGTTGCAGTGCAGCTAGGCCGTGGCCGTGCAGTGTCGAGGAATGCAACTTGTCCGGGTCTCGTCGTGCTGCACAGCCGCCACCGAAACTCGTCCAAGTTGCGTCCTGGACCCGATCGTTATCCAGCTTGCCGTCCTCAGCGCGTCGAATGTCGTCTGCAGCCGAAGAAGCCTTCTGGGGAACCGGCTCCGGCTGATCCAGGTAAGGAATGTTTGGCGGTGAGTCCTTGGAAGTGCCTCGGGCATCCCGAACGAGCAAAGTTGGCGTTCCGTCAGAGAAGCAGCGAGCTTCGTGCAATCGGTACGGATCCGTGTGCCAAACCTCCTCTTTCACGATGCCTCCTAGACGAGCTTGAGCAAAGGATACGTGTCTTTCGCTTCAGTTGGAACTGAGTCTGGGACGTCTCGACGGGAGTATCACACCGCCCTGGTGGTGACCGGTTTCACCGACTCTACTGCGGGGAGTGGTGCGTGCCGTGAGCGCTAAGCCAAACCAGCGTTTGTTATGCATTTTTGAATCGTCATCACAATGTGGTCAAGATGGTCATTTGTCATTCCTGGATAGACGCCAAACCAAAATGCATGGTTCATAAGTGAATCTGCATTCTCTAAATTGCCAATTTGCCTATATCCTTGACCAGTGGACCGCATCTCGTCAAAGCATGGCTGTCGAACGAGATTGCCTGCAAAAAGCATGCGTGTTTGAACACGAGCATTCTCGAGGGCAGCTACTATTACGTCTCTTGAAATTGCCTGACGCGCCGCTGGTTGCACTGAAACTAAAAATCCGAACCAGCTTGGATCGGAGAATGCAGTTGCTTCGGGAAGCCTTAAAACATGCGCGAACGGCGATAACGACTCTTTCAAGTATTGGAAGTTTTGTCGTCTTGATTCAACGAAGGAGGGAAGCTTTTCGAGTTGTGCGACACCCACGGCTGCCTGCATATCTGTCATTTTGAGGTTGTAACCAAAGTGAGAATATGTATATTTGTGGTCATAACCAGTTGGAAGATCTCCAAGGCAATGCTCGAATCTCTTACCGCATGTGTTGGAGCGCCCTGGCGCGCAATAACAGTCTCTTCCCCAGTCACGAAATGATGCGGCAATTACGGCAAGTTCTGGATCATTCGTGTATACAGCTCCCCCTTCACCCGTGGTCATTTGATGAGCAGGATAAAAACTACTCGTTGAAAGGTGACCGAAACTCCCGGTCCTTTTTATGAGCGGTGAGTCTCCAAGCCGAGTTTCGTACTCTGAGCCCAGTGCATCACAGTTGTCTTCGATGAACCACAGTTCATTTTTATTACAAAACTCAACGATTGAATCAATGTCGAATGGATTTCCAAGAGTATGGGCGACCATCACGGCTCTTGTTCTAGAACTCAGTGCTTCTGCGAGCATCGATGTATCGATGTTGTCCGTAACGGGGTCAACGTCTACAAAAACTGGAACAGCGCCGTACTGGACGATTGGCGCAACGGTCGTTGGGAAACCGGCGGCAACGGTAATGACCTCGTCACCTCTTCGTATTCTTCGCTCGCCAAGGTGGGGCGAAGTAAGAGTAGAGAACGCGACAAGGTTCGCAGATGAACCCGAATTTACCAAGTGGCAATCAGAAACACCTACATAGTCAGCTAAGCCCTTCTCTAGTTGGCGCGAGAATCGTCCACTGGTCAGCCAAAAGTCCAAACCGGAATCAACAAGACTCACAACCTCTCGCTCATCAAAGACTCTTCCGGCATAGGGTGCAGGAGTTTTACCTGGAATAAAGGGTTGGGGCTGCCATCGGAGCCGAGCATACGCTGCAACCTTTTCTAAGATCTCTTCCCTAAGGATTGCAAGACTTGGTTGGTTTGCTCCGAGAGTATTTAAGTCGAGGTCTCCGCTCCCCAAATCTCCAATGGTTTCGCTGCTCGTATCCGCGGGTTTATCCATAGATTAGATTGTAAGCGGAAGACTAAGAAATCATCGTGCGGCCCATGAACTTTCTGAGTCATACAATTTTCGATGTTCAGCCCAAACGTCTATGCCACAAACCGTTTCTGGCGTTGGTAACTCGACTTGATTGTGGTTCATGAATTTTCAAGGGCAATCCGCACTAATAGTAATTTGGTAGAGGCGACGAATCTGAGACCGGCGGTTTCTCCAATTCAGCCGCCCTACGCCTGTCCAATATAGATTGATGCCGATTCTGTTGTTGAAATGGTTTGCATGCGATTAGACGTTTTGGCCCTTCCGCCAATTTCCATCGAGACTCTCAACTGACTCCATAGCAAGTACAAACCTTAGTGCTCAGCATCTTCTCACTAAAAAAGAGAGTGCCTCACTGAGCCTCCCCGGGGAATGTAGGCACCCAACTAGCCGAGTGATGAGCTCGGCTGAGAGGATGTCACCATGGCAATCAGCAAAAGGAAGTTCACCCTAGAGTTCAGAATCGAGGCAGCGCATCGCGTAATCAACACAGGTCGAAGCGTTCGTGCAGTCGCGACTGAGTTCTCCGTCGAAGCGAACACGCTCGGCAAGTGGGTGCGCGACGAGCGCCGGCGCCTCGAGGCGTTGGAGGGAACGAGCGACATTCCGCTCACGGTCGCCGAGCGGACCGAGCTGCTGCGCCTTCGTCGTCAGGTCGCCGAACAGGAGAAGGATTTCGCCTTCCTGGGAAAAGCTGCCGCGTACTTCGCTTCCAGTTGAGCGAACAAGGAAGATTTGCGTTGATGCGAGCGGGGTGCGCGAATTATGAGGTGACGCGCATGGCCCGGCTGTTAGAGGTCTCGCGCGCCGGTTACTACTGGTGGCGCACGAGTCAAGAGGTTGACTCACCCGTGAAGCAACGCCAGGCCGAACTCGACGTCAAGATCCTCGACGCTCACCGCGATTCTCGTAGTGCCTACGGCGAGCCGCGCATCACCAAGGACCTGCACGAGAGTGGCGACCTTGTGAGCCACAACACCGTCGCTACCCGCATGAAATCACTGGGGACCACCGGCGTTAGCCCGCGACTGTTCAAGGTGAGAACAACCGTCTGCGACCCCAACGCCACCTACCCCGAGGACCTGGTGCAACGTCAGTTTGACCAGGGGGCGTTAGATCTCGTGTGGACCTCAGATATCACGTACATGAGCATCGGTGACGGCGAGGTCTTCCTCTGCGCGATCCGCGACGAACACTCGAGGAGAGTTGCTCGGCTACTCGCTCGAGGACCACATGCGCGCCGAACTGGTGCTCGAGGCGCTCGACCTGGCGGCGGCGACTCGCCACTACAACGTGGCGGGCACCAATTTCCACACGGATCGCGGCAGTCAGTTCAGCGACCAACGCGTTGAGGCCAAGTGCGGCTCAGAATTATTCAAACTGGTGAGGTCCATGGGACAGACCGGCTCGTGTTACGACCACGCCAGCGCCGAATCGTTCTGGTCGATCTTCAACCATGAGTACTTCTACCGTCACGTCTTTTCCACCATGGACGAGCTTCGCGCCGGCGCTGCTTGGTATATCAACTGGACAACACCACTCGGTGTTACTCGAAGATCGACAACGTCAGCCCCATCAGCGTCGAATTAGCATTGCAACGGACAGCGCTAGCTGCCTAACCTACGTGTCTACTTTTTCTGGGGAACCTCATCACCTATAACGACATCCGCCCCTTCCGACGAATATGCTCTAGAGAGCGCTTTGCGGCGCATTATTCAAGGAGAGCGGACGCTTGGGCGCTTATGACGAGTACCTTGGAAGGAGCAATTGGGGGCCATCGGAAGCTCTGCACAACTGGATGGCGCGGCGAATCCTTACTGACTTCATTCGAATGGGACGATTCTCCCCTGAAGCAACCAACATCCTGGAGATTGGCGCAGGAACTGGACGCGCGGGTGTCCAAGCGCGGGGACTTGGCTTCCGCTCGTACACCGGGGTGGAGCCGACGCAGGCCCTCGCTGAGTTCTGCAGAGCCGAACGAGGACTCTCGATCGTGGAAGAGTCATTACCCAATCTGCGTGGGCTGAGTTCCTCGTCTTTTGACGCGGTCTTCTCCATGCATGTCCTCGAGCATGCACCAGGCTACGGTGATGCATGGCTTTGGTGCCAAGAAATGGCTCGCGTCGTGCGGCCCGGCGGATGCATTCTTGTCGCGGCACCGGATATCCGCGACTACCGCGCCTATTTCTGGGATGTAGATTGGTCTCATGGCTACCCAACAACTCCTCAACGCGTGTCCCAAATCATGCGGGACCTGGGCCTCACCATTCAGTATGAAGGCAACATGCACCTCGGGAGACTGGGTGGATTCTCAGCGGCAACCGCACACGTCGCGTCAGCTCTCATACCGACCCGTCTCGGCGACCTTGCTTCAAGGCGCATTTTCGGCCGACCACTAGCCAGCGGACTCAAGTTTGCAGTGCTTTGGGGTCTGGTGTTTGTCGTCGCTCAAAGGCCACTTGAGCTTGATCCGGTTTGACGGACAACCTTCTTCACTTGATCATGCGGCTTGACAATCTGCGTTGCATTGTAGCGTTTCGTACCCGGTCACACGGATTGGGCCGAATTACGCAGCCCAGTCCACGCGATAGTGTCGTAGCAACGAACAAATAAGCCATGGGCAAAAATCAACGAGCACATTTCAAAGGCTTCAATAATTCAGTCTTCTATTTCCTTGCGGGAATAATACCGACTTCCATCGCTTGGATTATAAATTTTCGAGAACTACCTCTTACCTCGGGATTTATTACTTTTCCACTACAAGATAGTGCGCTAATCCCCTATAGAGATTACTTTTTCCCAGTCACACCACTCACCTACTTTGAAGCCCACATCACCGCAAATGCGAAATTCGGCCTTCACAATTTCATTGCTTTAACACTCTTAACTGTGCCGATATTTGGACTAGCCTGCTTTTCCCTGGCAAGGAGATTTCTCGGGAATATAGGTTCATTATTTCTCGTCATCATCAGCATAACCACGATGCTCTCATTGCGACTTGAGCAAATCGGCGGATGGAACACCCAATCTTATATGCTTATGACAATTGGGTTTGTTTTCTTCATTAATGCCGTGCTTCGCCAAATAGAACATAGTTCTGAAAACTTTGTTAAAGACATTAAGATGATGTCTTCTGCTCTCCTTTCGGGATTATTCTTTTCTCTTGCGATAATGGCGAAGCAGACTTGTGCCATAACGCTCGTTGTTGTTGTTGTGTTGATGGCCGTCTGGATCTACTGGGAGAAAGATTCAGGGTTTGTGCGATCTGTCTCTTACCCGGGATTTCTATCTCTGGTTGGTACACTTCCCGTGTTCTTATTTACACTTTATTTTCTAATCTCGAACCATGCTCTTACTCCATTTCTCCAAGACATGCTCTCGGGTGGAGGAAAAAATCCCAATTTTGTTGCATTTCCTTTAGTATTATACGAATCAATTGTTGCCATCTTGCCTGTAAAAGTTTTAGTCAGCCTCAGCTGCTTCGTAGTCGTTTTTTATACTTGGAGAAGATTCCACGCAAGATTCTTTACTATCCAAAGAGGCGTATTATTCTCACGGATTCAATATTTCTCTGTTCTTTTCGTGTGCTCCTATGCGCTATGGCGATTCTCAAGCATATTTAATCCTGCACTTACAGTTCACTTCCTATTGTGGAATGCAATTGTCTCTCTTTGTATCGTGCTCTTTAGCCTTTCCCCATTACCTGCAAAGGCCCAAGGCCTGATTGCAACTCTCGTCATACTCTTCTTCATCATGGGAATGAATTGGAAAATAGGTGGATCTCTATATAGTTTTATGTCAAGAATTGGTACACCATCATCCATCCAAATAGCATTCATTGTCTTAGCGGTTGTAATTTCCTCGATATTGGTGATCCCGAGAAAGTTACAGATTTTAACCGCGGCGAAGATCTCTAAATACCTTGGCGAGTCACCGCTCACGTTTGCTGAATTGAAATTTGTAATCATTTTTGCAAATGTATTCTTCTTTGCGACGTTAGTTAACCTATATTCTTCGGGGGTTGGATTATTCATAGAGTGGTTCATTCCACAGATGATTATCTATTTCTCATTTTTGGTGTTGTTGTTCCGGAAAATTGGGCGTCGTTTTCCTTTGCACGAATTTGTTGTCGTATGGCTTGTTCTGGTTGCCGCGAGTACCCTAGTGTTTACCTTCAATAGCCCTTACAGCTGGTTCAATTGGATCGAAGTGGGGACGTTCACTCCGCACACAAGTTCCGATTTCCCAGGTGATTTCGGCTTCCAGCTGTCGGGACCTGCGTATTCCTATTATTCAAGGATTTACTCCGACGGATTACGTGCAGCGACACTCTCTGGAAAAGGTAAGAGCGCAACGGTATTCACTTTCCCAAGCATTCCTACAACTGCATCAGTAACCGGACTTCGGAATTACACAGCAATCAAATGTGTAATTCTGTTTTTTGATATATGTCCCAATGCGCAAGCAGCAGCTGACTTAGTCTCGTTTGAGAAGAGTCCACCGAATGTAGTCATTTGGCAACCAACGAGTGAGGGATTTGTGCAATTCAATGAATTGACCTTTTTACGCGCTCGTTCAGCCTTACGAGACTGGGAAGCCTATCGTTTAGTTGAAATCGCAGCCGGAAAATGGAAGTTGGTTGACACCATTACCTCGCCGGTTACGAATGGCTGGACAACGTATGTATACGCGGTTCTAGGGTAAACTGGCACTTCGGATCTGAGCGGGGTGCGACCGTGCCGAATGGGTTCCAGTTGGGCTTGCTGGCGTAGTGAAGAGTGAAGTGGACCCCGAGGGCAGTGACGTCGGGCTGGCCAACGAGTAATGCACGTCCGAAAGGGGCCGGGGATTGGTCTCGAGGAACGATGGCAACTTGCGGGCTCTGGGCATCCATTCAGGCTGGCACTGCAACCTCGCCGACCCGCGGAGCCAATCCCCTTGCATCCGAAGAGCCATCAATCTGTCGATCGAAGTGGTGCTCGCTAATATCTAAAACCGACTGAATGTCTCATGCGTCCTGACGGGTTCTGACACCCTGTTCGCCAGCGTGAGCCCTGGCTGTTTGCTCACTGGGGATTAACTGCACTTACCTGAAGTTGAACTTTGGGAGCCGGATGACGGGAGTCACGTCCGGTTTTGCAAGAGCCCTGGTGAGTTGATTCCCCCGGCTACTTCACCATTCCACGTCCATAGAACTCCGTCCCGAGACGGGCGTCGCTGATGCAGTAAATCGTCACGGATTCACTTGGCTTATTTCCTTTTGCCCACAATTTTAGCTAAAAAGACAGAAGCGGCGGGAGCAGGCGCGACCCAACCACCGATCTCATAAATGAAACCGTTATATGTGACAGCTGTGGCCCAGCTCAAGTTGATAGGTAACATCGTCGTCGGCATCCATGCGCCGAGGGTGCCATTGTTCCTGATTCGAGCAAAATCGACGGTGGAGAAGGACTCGCTTCCGCTGATTCCACCCATTTCATAGAGATAACCATCATGGGCGACTGAGGAAGCTCCGTATAAGCCGAGGGGTAGCATCGTCGTCGGCGTCCAT
>JGI20195J14853_1000108_pt1 | contig 21508 bp, 17 predicted proteins | sample NGESurdeep092012_3_FD_14853 | JGI IMG/M metagenome (IMG submission 14853)
TTGCGGGCAAGCACGTCGACTTCGCCGGATTGCAGCGCGGTGAAGCGATCCTTGGCGGTGAGGGCGACGAATTTCACCTTGGCGGGATCGTCGAAGATCGCAGCCGCGACCGCGCGGCAAAAATCGACATCAAGGCCGGTCCAACTGCCCTGCGCGTCCGGAAGCCCGAAGCCGGCGAGCGTGCCGTTGGAGCCGCAATGCAGAATGCCGCGCTCCTTCACGGTCTTCAGGGTTTGGGCGGACGCGCTCTGAGCGGCAAAGACAATGGCGAGAGCGATAATGCTGGCAATTCGATTCATCTGGTGGCCTCTACAGCGCATATCGGGATGCGGCGCCCTTTCGGATCGTCCAAACATTTCCGCCGCCGCCGGGCCTCGACCCCGCGGTGGGAAAAGCGTCAATCCCTGGCTTTTTTCCCCGCGCCCCTCGACTTTTCGCATCTCAGAACGATCGGGTTGTAAGGTCAAGGGGTTGACGCTTGCGGCCGATGCGGACGTATATGCCGTCCGCGGCCCGCGGAACCCCTCACGAGACCGGACTCGCACCATGGCGAAGACGCCCCAAACCCCGTTCAAGTCGGAGACCCGCCTGGTCAATGCCGGCCGCGATCCGCAGGCTTATCATGGCTTCGTCAATCCGCCTGTCTATCACGCCTCGACCGTGCTTTATCCCACCGCCGAGGATCAGGTCGCCCATCGTGCCCGCTACCAATACGGCCGCCGCGGCACGCCCACTTCGGAAGCGCTGGAGAGCGCACTCACCGAGATCGAAGGCGAAGGTTGCGCCGGCGTCGCGCTGCTGCCTTCCGGGTTGGCCGCGATTTCCACTGCATTGCTCGCGGTCGCGGGTTCCGGCGACCATATCCTGATCACCGACAGCGTCTATCGGCCGACCCGGACCTTCTGCGACGGCGTGCTCAAGCGCATGGGGGTCGAGACGACCTATTACGATCCGCTAATCGGCGCCGATATCGCCAAGCTGTTCAAGCCGAACACGCGCGCGGTGTTCGTCGAGGCGCCCGGCTCGCAGAGCTTCGAGATGCAGGACATTCCGGCCATCGCCAAGCTGGCGCATGCGAAGGGCGCGCTCGTGTTGATGGACAATACCTGGGCGACGCCGCTCTATTTTCGCGCCTTCGAAAAGGGCGTCGATCTGTCGATCCAGGCCGGCACCAAATATATCGGCGGTCATTCCGACATCATGTTCGGATGCGTGTCGGCCAATGCGGCAACGCTGCCCGCGCTCAAGAACACGGTTTATACTATGGGCCTCTGCGTCGGGCCCGACGACATCTACCTTGCGCTGCGCGGCTTGCGGACGATGGGCGTGCGGCTCGCACGTCATTTCGAGTCCGGTCTGCGCGTCGCGCGCTGGCTCGAGCAGCGGCCGGAAGTCCAGCGCGTGTTGCATCCGGCGCTCGAAAGCGATCCCGGTCACAAAATTTGGAAGCGGGATTTCTCCGGCGCCTGCGGGCTGTTCAGCATCGTGCTCAAACCCACGAGCGAAAAATCAGTTTACGCCTTCATGAACGAGTTTGCGCTGTTTGGCATGGGCTATTCATGGGGCGGCTTCGAGAGCCTGGTGATCCTGTTCGACTGCGCGGAGTACCGCACCGCCACCGCATGGGCGCCGGGCGGGCCGACGCTGCGCTTTCATATCGGCCTGGAAGACCCCGACGACCTGATCGCCGATCTCGAACGCGGCTTTGCGGCGATGGCGACCGCGCGCTGACTTTTTTCTTTCTTTGCGCATGATCTTTTCCGAAAATCGGTTCCCACTTTTCGGGATCATGCGCTAGGCCGCGGCCGCCGACCCGCCGCTGCGCATCACGAATTGCAGATTGCGCAGATAGACGAACACGCCGAACGCCTGCCCGATAATGAACACCGGGTCTTTGCGATAGAGCGCGTATCCGAGCAACATCAAGCCGCCGCCGATCGAGAACACCCAGAACGCGGTCGGCACTACGCTGCGCCCGGCGCGCTCGGAGGCGATCCACTGCACGACGAAGCGCATGGCGAACATGATCTGCGCGACGTAGCCGATCAAAATCCCCCAATCCATGTTGCCAACGAACACATCGTGCAGATAGCCGCCGACGGCGTGCGTGATATCGATCAGCATTCAGTCCTCCGAAATTTCCGGTACACGTTTCTTGCGGCGGATCAGCCACCACACGCCGGCAAGATCGAGGATGCCGACCCACAGCCGGTCCCACATCCCGTAATTCGACACGCCATGCGCGCGCGGCCGGTCGACCACGTCGACATAGCCGATGTCATAACCCTCGCGCCGCACCAATGCCGGCAAGAACCGATGCAGGCCGTCGAAATAAGGCAGCGCCAGGAACAGGTCGCGGCGGAACGCCTTGAGCCCGCAGCCGCTGTCACGGGTACCGTCGCGCAGCACCGCGCCGCGCACCGCGTTGGCGATGCGCGATTGCAGTTTCTTGAAACCGCTAGCCTTGCGCCCCGTCCGCTGACCCGCGATCAGCCCGACTTTCGGGCTGCCTGCTTCCAGCGCCCGCAGCAGGGCCGGAATGAAAGCGGGATTGTTCTGCCCGTCGCCATCGAGCGTCGCCACCAAAGGCGCACGGGCCGCGGCCACCCCGCTCCGCACCGCGCACGACTGGCCGCAGGATTGCTTGTGCCGGACGCGGCGCAGCCAGGGATGCAAGCCCATCAGCCGCTTGAGCTCGGCCTCGGTGCCATCGCTGGAGCCGTCGTTGACATAGACGACCTCGAACCGCCATTGGCCGTCGAGCGCAGCAGCGATCTCGGCCACCAGCGGGGCGATATTGCCGGCCTCGTTGCGGACCGGCACCACGACGGACACCGCCGGATCGTTCGTGTTCATTATGTTATTTCCGTCTGCGCGAACTTCTTAACGCATGATCCCGAAAAGTGGGAACCGGTTTTCGAAAAAGATCATGTGCAAGCATCTATTGAGCCAATAGCTCGCGAGCAACAGATTTAATGCGCAGCAGCGATGGGCCGGGAAATTGCTGCAGGGTGCCGTCCGAACGAACCGAGAAACCCAGGCGCCGCAGCGCGAAATAGCGGCGCACCAGCAGCGCGCCGACCACCCCGACCAGAGCGCCGGCCAACACGTCGGTCGGGTAATGCGCCGTCACCACGATCCGGCTGGCCGCGATCAGCAGCGCATAGATCAGCAGGATCGTGCGGGCGCGCGGCCACAACGAGCCGAACGCCGCCAGAACCGCGAAGGCGGTGGTGGCATGACCGGACGGAAGGCTGGCATAGGCGACGCGCCAGACGAACGGGTCGAACACATACGGATCGGCGATGCCGGTCACCAGCGGCCGCGCCCGCCCGATCATGCGCTTGACGATGGTCGCGAACAGGCTCGGCGCGCCGATCGCAACGAACAGGAACCCGACGCGCACCATCACGACCGCCAGCACGCGTTGTGAAATGCCGGAGAGGTTCTGCGGCAGCGCGGCCAAAACCAGGAACAGGATGCCGAGCGGCCAGAGGAACCAGCCCGACTTGCCGAAATCGGTGATCTCGTCGAAGAACCAGATCAGCCAGCGCGGCAGATGCGCGACCGCATTGATCGCGGCGGCGTCAAGAAACATTATGCCGGCCAAGAACACCGCAACCACAACTGCCGCCGCGATCGCAAGCTGTTGCAGCGCCAGGGGCCACATCTGCCGGGGATGAATACGGGCAGGACGCACAAGCATCGCGAGCCCTGCTGCCACATTCGCCGCACAACGCCGCAGCACTGATGCTACCGCGCCGCCTGCTTCCGGTTTAAGTCCATTCGCCGCGGTCATGGCGTCGCCATCGAGCGGAACACAGTCAACGCCACCGGCCGTCCAATGCTTATATTGAAACCGTCGATACGCTGGACCAGCGCATAGCGTAATCCGATCGAATCCGCGCGCTGCACGAAGCTTCGCTCGCTGCGCGCATCGATCAGCGCGAAATGGCACGGTCCTGCGCGCAGGAATTCGGCAGCGCCGGCACCGTCGGTGAAACGGGTATCGGTGCCGAGCAAGAACACCAAGCTAGGCTCCTGATAGGCGAATGTGGACGCGACGTGCGGCTGCTCGCAATCGGCCGCGCGCAACTCGCCGGCAACCAGCGCGCTTGGAAACAGCGCCGGCAGCGAAGGAAATGCCACCGCATAGACGGCAATGGCGATGAATACCGACGACATCATGCCCCGCAACAACGAGCGTTCGGGACCGTCTACGTCATAGAGCCACCAGGCAAACAGGCCGGCAATCATGGCAGCGGCGGCGAACGGCCATGCGACAATGCCGAGATCGCGGCCGATGGCGATGAAGCCGACGACGACCGCGATCGCGATGACCACCGGAAAGATGAACCAGCTGACGGTGCCGCGCACCAGCCAGCGCGCCTTGGCGAGACCGCCCTTCTCAAGGATGCCGGCGATTAGGATGGCGATGGCGGGATAAAGCGGCAGGACATAATGCGGCAGCTTGGTCATCACCGCTTCGAACACAAGCCACGACGGCACCAGCCAGGCGAGCAGGAATTGCGCGCGGGGCTCGCGCCGCGCCTTCCACACCATCGGCGCGGCCAGTCCCGCCAAAACCGCGCCCGGCCAGAACGTCACCCAGAACAGAGCCAAGTAATATCCCGGCGGCGCGCCATGCGCTTCCTGGCCGCTGGTCACCTTGGCCAACATGTCCTGGCCGATCGCCTGGATGAAGAAACTGTCGCCGGACTTGGCAACGATCGCGACGAACCAGGGCAGCACCAGCACGATCAGCCAGGCCAGGCCGGCCAATGGCCGTGACGACCAGATCCAACGTGCCGAGCGATCGGCAATCGACAGCGTGAGCGCCGCGAGCACGACAAACATCAGGATCAAGGGCCCTTTGAGCAGGACGCCGCCCGCAAGCGCGGTCCACAAGATCGCCGGCATCGTCCAGCCAACCGGAACGTCCGGCGTGCGCCGGACGCTGAGATAGATGCGCGCCATCGCGCCCATCGCCGCCACCGAAGTGAACAGCAGCATGGCATCGGTCTTGGCGAGCCGCGCCTCGACGCCGAGCAGGATGGAGCTTGCCATCATCAGCGCGGCCACCAGCGCGGTGCGGCGCGCGACAAAGGCGAGCGCCGCCCAATAGGTCATTAATACCGCGCCGATCGCGCCGGCGAGCGACGGCAGACGATAGAGCCAGATCGTCGTGCGTGCATTCGGTATGCCGAGCGCTTCGCCGGCTTTCACCGCCACTGCCTGCAGCCAATAGACGCCGACCGGCTTCTTGTAGCGGACCTCGTCCTGGAACCGGATATCGACATATTCGCCGCTTTCCACCATCTGCTTGGTGGCCTGCGCGAAGCGCGCTTCGTCGCGGTCGACCGGCGGAATCTGGAAGAAGCCCGGCAGGAACACGATCAGCGAAAAGACAACGAGCAGCGCCGCCGCGCACCGATGCGAGCCGGCAGCATAGTCGAGCACGGCCGACAGGCCCCGCGCCGGGGCGATCGTTTGGCGTGCGTCGTCGGTAGTCGTGCTCATCGGCCTATCGGTTACGGTTGAACTGATTCCAAGGCTCGCGCGGGACAATAGTGACACCGCCGCGATCTGTCATTTACTGGACGCGCACCATGACGCTGTCGGCGGCGCCGCGGGCGTCCATCACCGTCAGCCGCACGAAGCCCGGCCCGTCCGGCTGGAAGAATAATGTCCGGCGGCCGTCTTGCGGGCTAAGCGGCACGCCGTTGACCATGACGGTGAGTGGCGCACGCCCGCCGGCGATCTTGAGCGCGACCGGCTCGCCCGCGCGGCTCCCGGCCAATTCGATGCGCGCGCCGTCTGGTGGGAACATGATGCGCGGCGGCTCGGCCGCCTCGCCCGGCGCTGCGGCGGGGCTGAAGCGTTGCAGCGGCGGCGGCAGCTTGGCGTTGGTGGCATAGATGGCACCCTTTGGCGCGTGTGGCAGCGGCGCCGGCGCAACACCGGAGCGTGCAAAGGCATCGAACAGGATCGGCGCCGCGGCGGCACGGCCGACCAGACCCGGTACTGGCGCACCATCAGGCCGCCCAACCCAGACACCGATGGTCATGCGACCGTCGAAGCCGACCGCCCAAGCGTCGCGATAGCCATAGGATGTGCCGGTCTTGAAGGCGATGCGCCCATGCGGCGCATTGTCCGGCGGCGGCGCGCCGATCAGGATGTTACCGACATACCAGGCGGCGACGGGATCGAGCAGCCGACGCGCGCTGGACGGAGGCGCGCCTTCGCGCTCGATCAGCGGCACTACCGCACCGAGCCGCGCCAGCCCGGTATAGAGCATCACCAGATCGGACAGCCTGATGCCGACGCCGCCGAGGCCCATGGCGAGACCCGGCGCCTCGCCCTTGGGCAGCACCAGCGTGGCGCCGACCTGCGCAAGCCGCGTGCTCAAGCGATTAACGCCGACTTTGCCCAGCACCGCGATGGCGGGAACGTTGAGCGACAATTGCAGCGCACGCCGCACCGTGACCGTGCCCTGGAAGGTCAGGTCGAAATTCTCCGGCGTGTAGCTTCCGTAACGCGCCGGCCGGTCGTCGATCAGCGTCTCCGGATGCAGAAGACCGTCCTCGAAGCCGAAGCCGTAGATGAACGGCTTCAACGTCGAGCCGGGCGAACGCAGCGCCTGCGTCATATCCACTTGGCCGGCACGGCGCGCATCGAAATAGTCGGCGGATGCAACGCGCGCGCGCACCTCGCCGCTCGCATTGTCGACCGCGAGAATGGCGATCGAAATATCGGACCCCAGCGCGTGTGCGCGCTCGCGCGCGAGCTCCTGCAAAGTCTTCTGCAATGGCGCGTCGATGGTAAGGCGGTGAATACGGCGCGCGGGCTCCGCGCCGACGATCTGATCGGCGGCATGCGGAGCCAGCATCGGCAGGTGCCTGCGCGCGTGCGGCACAGGTTCGGATTTCGCGCGCGCGATTTCATCGTGCGGCACCGCCCCCGCCGCCGCCACGCGATCGAGCACGCGGTCGCGCGCCGCCCACGCCGCGTCTGGATAACGATCCGGCCGGCGCAATTCGGGCGACTGCGGCAGTGCGACCAGCAGCGCCGCCTCGCCCAGCGACAGCCGCCGCGGCTCCTTGCCGAAATAGGACAGGGACGCCGCACGGACTCCTTCGAGATTGCCGCCATAGGGCGCAAGCGTCAGATAAAGCGACAGAATTTCGCCTTTGCTGAGCTTGTATTCGAGTTCGAGCGCCCGCGTGAGCTGGCGCAGCTTGGCGCCCAGGCTGCGATGCCGCCGCGGCTCTAGAAGACGGGCGACCTGCATGGTGAGGGTGGAACCGCCCGAAACGATGTGGCCGCGCTTGGAAAACTGCAGTGCCGCACGCGCCAAGGCCAGCGGGTCGATGCCGTAATGCTCGTAGAAGCGCTTATCCTCGTAGGCGAGCAACAGCCGAACAAACCGAGGATCGACGTCGTTCTCCGTCGCCGGCAGCCGCCAGCGCCCATCGCCGGTGGCATAAGCGCGCAACAGCCGCCCGTCGCGGTCGAGCACGATGTGCGAATAGTCCAGATCCTTGCCGAGCGGCGGGGCCCCCAGCGAATAGACCCATCCGCCACCGGCCAGCGCCATCAGCGCGACGGCGCCGGTCAAGCGCGCGAGGATGCGGCGCCCGCGTGTCATTTCGCAGCCTGGATCTCGATCGTGCCGGTGGCGGTGCGGCCGAAACGGTCCGGACGATACATGTCCTCGACGATCGCCTGCGGCAGCACGTAGCGGCCGGGCGACACCGCGCGCACCACGTAAGCGACCGTGAACACCGGCGCGGAATCCTGCTTGCGCTCGAACGCCGCCGTGAAACGATCGTCGCGGAATTCGCTGTGCACCGGCTCGGCCGCGTCGGCGATCCAGCCGAGCGTGCCGGTCTCGCCCGAGGAGACCAGCCGCGGATTGTCGATCTCGAAGCCGGCCGGCAGATAGTCGGCAACGATCACGCGTCCGAATTGCGGCTGCGGCTCGGTCATCTTCAGCACCACGACGAAACGCTGGTTCTGCCGTGCTTTGGCCGGATCGGCCGGCTCGCCATCAAGCGTGTGATAGCTGCGCTCGATCTTGAAGCCGCGCTCGGCAGCGGGCTCGGGCTCAAGCGGCGCACCGCTCACCGACACCACCGCCTGCACATTGCCGTCGCCGCGGTTGCTCACCGCCAAAGGCTGGCCAAGATCGTCGGCGCGCAGGCTGCGATACAACGCACCCTGCCGCGTTTCGCCTGCGATGGTGAGCGAAATCGCGTTGAGTTGCTTGGCCAGCGCGCGAGCGGCGAGCACCAGCCAGGCGCCCTCTTGCGTCGAGGTTGCGGCCGACAGCGACCGCGCGGCATCGACGCGCACGATGGCGTCGTCGATTGTCTTCTGCGGCGCGCGCCCTTCCGAGGCCAATGTCACTAGGGCCGCGGCGTCGCGCAGCGCCGAGCCGAAATCGGCGCGCCCAAGATCGAGCTTCGGTTGCGGCGCGATAGCGTCGAGCGCGGCAAGATAGACGCGATCCGCACGCGCCTTATCGCCGAGCATGGAGAGTGCCGCGGCGATCTGTGCCTTGCCGATCGGCGTCGCCACATCGGCCAGCTTCACGTCGGCGATATAGCGCAGGTCGCCGACCGGGGCCGCCGCATTGCGCGCCAGCACGTAGAGCGCATAGGCGAGCTCACGTCCGCCGTCCTTGGCCGGCTCCGGCGCGGACGCGACGTAATTGCGCAAGCGGTCGACTGCCAGCGTGAACGCAGCGGGCGGAATCTCGAAACCGCGCTCGCGCGCGCGCGTGAGAAAATCCGTGACGTAAGAATCGAGCCACGCGTCGTCGCCGCCGACTGACCACAGGCCGAACGAGCCGTTAGCGCCTTGCCGCGCCAACAGGCGCGCAATGGCGTCGCGAATGCGCTGATCGATCTCGCCATCGAGGGAGAGCCGCGCTTGTGCCGCCAGCTCGTTGACATAAAGCATGGCCATGGCGCGGCTGGCGACCTGCTCGGAGCAGCCGAACGGATAGCGGTCGAGCGCATTGAGCAGCGTGGCGGCATCGAGCGAGGTGGATACCGCGATCGACAATCCTACCCGCCCAGTTCCGGGCACAAAGTCGGCGAACATGTCGCGCGATAGCGTGAGTGTTTCGCCCTTGGCGAGCGTGCGCACGCTACGGCGGGTGAGAATTTGCGTGGCCGGCCGCACATCGAGCATGAATGCGCGCTCGAGCGCAAAGCCATTCGGCCCGGTCACGCCGACTTTAATCGCGCTCGAGCCCGAGCCCGCGGCGGAAACCGGCACTGAGACCCGGTCGCGCTGCTTGGCGGCAAGCTTCAGCGTTTGCGGCTTATCGCCGTCGATCTTAACGGCCCCATCCGCGCTCACGGCGATGGCATAGTCGCCAGCCGCTCCCTCCACATTGTCGAGTTCAAACTGCACGGCGCCATGGTCGCCGCTACGCAGGAAGCGCTGCAACGTTGCGGTGAGCACCACGGGATCGCGTACCACTACGTCGCTCGTGGCTTTGCCGACTTTATCCTTGCTCCAGACCACCGCCATCACGCGCACGGTGCCGGCGAAGGCCGGGATATCGAAACGCACCTCGGCGGCGCCATCGGGTCCAACGCGGACGATGCCGGAATAAAGCGCCAGCGGCGCCTGCGTCGGTGGCGAGCCGGACAATTCCGCGCCCGCAATATCGCCGCCGGAGCGGATCTGCCCGCGCGCGCCCTGCATACCGTCGATCAGTTGGCCATAGAGATCGCGGACCTCGGCAGTGAGCCGGCGCTGGCCGAGATAATAGTTGTCGGGCGCCGGAGGCTTGTAATTGGTGAGATTGAGAATGCCGACATCGACGGCGGCAACGACGATGCGCGCCTCCTCGCCGGCGGCCAAGCCTGCCACCCGCAGCGGCACGCTGAGCGTCGTATTGGGCCGCAACGTCGCCGGCACTTTCATGTCGAGCGCGAGCGTGCGCCCGGTGCGATCGATCGAAAACCACTGCACGCCGATTGAGCGCCCCGGCATGCGCTGCGCCGGCGCATCGAGCGGGCGGCGCAAGGTGGCGACCAGATAGGCGCCGGTGCCCCAGTCCTTGCCGACGCTCATCTTAATCTGTGATGTGCCGGCTTTTACATCCTGCGATTGGCTGGCGACCAAACGATCGGTGAACACGTTGACGGTAAGGCGGCCAGCGGTCGTCGCCGTCACCGCAACGTTCATGCTGTCGCCGGACTTGTAATCGGTCTGGTCGAGCGCGACTTCGAGCAGGTCCGGGGTGTCAGCGCTCGACTCCGCATAGAAGCCGGCATCGAAAGTGAGCGAGGTGATCGCACCGTTCGGCTCGGGCGCTGACACTTCCAAGCGATAGCGGCCCCATTTCACCGGCAGCGATAACCGCGCCGGTTTGTCGGCGGCGGCGTCGATGGTGCCGTTGACCACACGCTCGGTGCGCTTGACCGGCTCGAATTCCCACTGCCCGTTCTGGCGATACCATTGATAGCGGGTCTCGACCTTGAGCAACTCATAGCGCAGGCCGTTGCGCGCGATCGGCTTGCCTTCGGCTGAGGCCATCACCACGTCGAAATCGGCATTGGCGCCGTCGGCCAGTGAGCGGCCAGAGAACGCCGGCTTGACGCCGATCATCGGCGCATCCGCTGCAACCGGCAGCGTGAGCTTGCGTTCCACCGCGCGGCCACCCGATTCCGCCATGCTGACGGTGATCTGCGCTTCGAGCGGGCGCGCCGTCGCCGGCAGTTTGTCGAGCGTGACCGGGAATGTCGCCTTGCCGGCGGCGTCAGTTAGCGGCAGATCCTCGAGGTCCTGGCGCACCGCCGTCACCTCGTCGTCGAACAGCCCGAAGGCGTAGCCGGCAAAGCCCGGCCGCTCCTTGGCGGCGGTAATGGTTACGTCGCCGGTGAGTTCGAGATTGGAGGCCGGCGCGCCATAGAGGAAATGCCCGTCCACGCTCACCTGCGCGGGCGCGTTGCGCGCGGTGGCCGTTGCTGTCGACGTAAGATCGAATTCGACGCGGTCAGCCACATAGTCCTCAACCATGAAAGTGGTTTCGCCGACCGGCGGACGCTTGGGATCGGTATAGGCGCGCACCCGCCAGGTGCCGGTCGAGGCGGTCGCGATAATCGGCACGCTCAGTGACCGGCCGCCGAGGCCCTGATCGGGCACCAACGCCCGGCGGTAGTCGACGCCGTCCGGCCGTTCGATCACCAGCGTGAGCGGCACCGCGGGTGCGGCAAACCCGCGCGCATCGCGCAGCAGCGCCGTCACCTCTACGGTTTCGCCGGTGCGATAGACGCCGCGCTCGGTATAGACGAAGGCATCGAGGCCGACGGCGACCTGCCGCCCCGCCACGCCGCGGTCGGACAGATCGAAGGCCGGCGATTTCAGGCTCAGAAATGCGTAATCGGCCTTTTCGCTGGCGACGATCGCCGCCGGGGCCAGACCGCCCTCGCCGCGCGCCAGGCCGGCCTCGAAATGCGCAAAGCCGTTCTTGTCAGTTGGCTTGGTCGCCAGCACCTCGTTGTTGCGCGCGATCAGCCGGACTTCGACAGCCCCACGCGGCTCGGCGCTCGCCAGCGAATGAATGAAAACGTCGATGCCGTCATGGCCGCTATAAGCGGTAAGGCCCAAATCCGAGACGATAAACCATTGGGTGGCGAGCTGGTCGTAGTCGTCGGACACCAGCCCTTTCGGTGCCGCGGTCATGGCGTAAACGCCGGGCGCAAGGTCTTGCAGCGCCTCCCCGATAGGAAACGCGGTGGTGACCTCGGTGTTGAGCTTCTGCTCGACGGAAAGCTCGCCGCTCCACACCTTGGCGCCGCGTTCGCTGCCGATGCGCTCCGCCTCGTAGCGGCTGAGATTGCGCTGGAAGTCGTAGCCGAGCACGGTCTCGATCAGGTTGCGGTCGCCGATACGGTAGACCGACATATCGACGCCGCTCGTGTTCACGCTGAGCACGGGAATGCCGCGCTGGCCGCTGCGCGGCAGCACATAGGCCTTGCCGGAAAAGCGCGCGAACGGCTTGCGGTCGCGCACGAAGATGGTGAACTCGGCCGATTTCGCCAGCGTCTCGCGCACCACCGACGGCAGTCCGGCGCGCAGCGTGACCGTATAGCGCTCGCCGTGTTTGAGGCCTTCTACGCAGAGCTGCTTGTCGTTGGCCGAAATCGCCGGCTTGTCGACGCCGACGAGCGCCACGAACGGCGAGAAATCGGTGCGACGGCCCGGCAATTCCTCGGAGAACTGGAAGCAGGCGCGCGGTGAAATGGCGTCGGAGTCGACGGAATAATCCAGGTAGCGGAAGCCGTGCTCGACGCGCAGCCGTTCGTATTGACCGCGCAGGTCGGCGGCCTCGCGCAGATCGAGCGACAGGCGCAGGGCGTCGAGCGCACCGCGCCATTGCTTGCGGTCGGTGAGCGTGCGGCCGAGCACCGCCAAGCTGTCGGCTTCCAGGTTGCGGTCGCCGGCGCGCTGATAGGCGATATAGGCGGCGGTGGAGGCGCGATCGAGCAGCAGCGCGCGCTCGTTATCGTCGCGCGGCCTGATCTGCAGCACCGTGCGCGACAGCCGCAGCCAGCTTGCCGCATCCTTGGGTTCGGCGGTGACCAGTTGGCCGAGCATCAGCATGCCGGTGCGGAAGTCGTTCTTCTGGAAGGCGCCATCAGCGTCGCGCCGCAGGGTCGCGACCGGCTTCGTCACCGTCCCGGCAACGCTCTTGATCTGGGCCTCGAGTTTGATCGCCGACTCGTCGAGATCCTTGCGTTCGAATGCTTTGTCGGCGGCCAGAGTTGGAATGACGGCAAGGGCGAGCAGCGCAGCAGCAAGGCCGGCGCGGATGACGTTGAGCATGGGCTGTGACCTCCGGAAGCGGCGGGCAACTATCAATCCAGCGCCCGACGCTGTCGAGGGCATGACCGCGTTGCGAATGGTCACAGGGCGGCGCGGCTGCCGGCGTGGTTTTGGGTCGTCTATAAGCTTAACCAAATGACTAGGCGCATCTGCTAAGAAAATGGATGAAATGCTCCAACAGTTACCTCTAACGTATTTATTTATCTAAGGAATATGCAAAGTGAACGCCTCAGCTCAGCCCCGGCGGCCGCGGCATCGGCAGCGCCTGCTCGATCGCTCTGGCGGCCCGCAACACCGTCTGGTCGCCCGCGAGCCGGCCGACGATCTGCACGCCCATCGGCAGGCCATTGCGCGCCAACCCGCAAGGCACCGAGGCGGCCGGCTGTTGCGTCAGGTTGAACGGATAGGTGTAAGGCGACCAGTTCAGCCAGTCGTCGCCGTAGTCGCCAGTCTCCGGCATGTCGCGATCCACTTTAAGCGCGGTGACCGGCATGGTCGGCGTCAGTAGCAGGTCATAGCGCTCGTGGAAGCGCAGCATGGCGTTGTGCAGCTCGGCGCGCGCGGTGTATAGGCGGCAAGATAATCGCCGACCGTGAAATTTCGCCCGCGTTCGGCGATCGCTAACAAGCCCGGATCCATCTCCGCGCGGGCTGCCTTCGGCACCGCATCGACAACCGCCGCCGCCACCGGCCACCACATGGCCCGCGTGCGGGCCAGCGGCGGATCGGCTTCTCGACGATGGCGCCCTGCGCTTGCAAGGCGCGCGCCGCCTGGCGCGCCGCCGCCTCAATCTCGGGATCGAGCGTCTCGACATGGCCGAGCCTCGCTGCGTAGGCGACCCGCAGGCCGCGCACGCCCTCCTCCAAACGGTGCGTGAAATCCGGCGCCGGCGTATTCCAGGCCGCCATATCGCGCGCGTCCGGCTGCGCGACCACCGACAACATCAGCGCGGCATCGGCGACGCTGCGGGTGATCGGTCCCTGGTGCGAGAGCACGTTGAGCAACAGTGCGGGATAGATCGGCACGCAGCCGAAGCTCGGCTTCATGCCGAACACGCCGGTGAACGCCGCCGGGATTCGCAGCGAGCCGGCGCCGTCGGTGCCCAAATGCAGCACGCCCAGACCCAGCAAGGCGGCCAACGCCCCGCCGCCGGTCGAGCCGCCCGGCGTGTGCGCGGGGTTCCACGGATTGCGGGTGATGCCCGTAAGAGGACTATGGCAGACGCCGATCCAGCCATGCTCGGGCATGGTGGTCTTGCCGAGGATGATGGCGCCCTGCTCGCGCAGGCGCGCCACCGCCGGCGAATCGGCCTGCGCCGGGGACGGATCGCTGGTCTTGGAGCCGCGCCGGGTCGGCAGGCCCTTCGCCCAGATATTGTCCTTGATCGAGGCCGGCACGCCGTCGATCGCGCCCAGCGGCGCGGCGGCCCGCCAGCGCGCTTCGGAATCCTTGGCCGCCGCCAGCACAGCGTCTGCTTCGACCGCCAAGAAGGCGTTGAGCGCCGCGTGCCGCTCGATGCGGGCCAGCATGTCGCGCGCCACCTCCACCGGCGACAGCGCGCCGCGCCGGTAGGCATCCGTCAACGCGGCACAGGTCAGATCGGCCATGGCGCTCATCGCGGACCTCGGGCCGGCAAAGTTAGCGGCCATGAGGCCGGCACGCACCTTTCCACGGCGCGCGCACGCGGGTAAACCGGTGGCCGACGACCCCGTAGCTCAGTTGGATAGAGCACCGGCCTTCTAAGCCGGGGGCCGCTGGTTCGAATCCAGCCGGGGTCGCCAGTCGCATGATTGCCTCTCAGCTTTTCAATGACTTAGGTGGATTTTTGGCAAACTGGGTCGCTGGTTTGCCACTCGATGTTCTCGAAATGAGCGCGCCGGCGCTCTGGGCGAGACGCTTGCGGTTTGCCTTGCGGGTGTAACGCTCGGCTTCACGGATGGAGGACCATCCGAACCAGGCCATCAGTTGATGCTCGGTCGCGCCAGCGTTGGCCAATCGTGTGGCAGCGGCCTTTCGCAGACCGTGCGCAGAGCAGTGCGGTAATCCGGCCTCGTCGCAGCGTTCGCGGAACCATCCGCCGAAGCCCGCCGCAGTGAACGGGTTGCCGGCCTCGGTCTGTAGAAAAGCTAACTGGTCAGCCTTTGGCATCGCATCCAGCGCGGCTTGCAGGTCTGGCAGAACTGGAATGTCTACCTGTCCGCCGGTCTTCTGTTGCCGCCACGATAGAAAGCCGTCGCGGATGTGCTCGCGACCCATCCGCACAACGTCCCCTCTCCGCTGCCCGGTGAATACCAGCAAAGCAAGTGCGAGATATGGACGAGTGCCAATCGGGTGCCGCGCCGTGAACTTGGCAACCTCATCGTCTTCCCAGCTGTGATGCCCGTCTGACTTCGCACTAGGTAGCTTAATGCCTACAGACGGATCGGTTTGGCGCTGCTGCACGGAGATCGAGTGCTTAAGAAGACCACGTAGGGCTTTCAGCCAATTGCGCGCGGCTGCTGGTGACTTCTTAGCGAGGATTGCGCTGATGGCACGCTGATCGAGCGTTGCAATGCGCTTGTCGCCGTGCTGCTCGCGAAAGCGTTCGAGGATGGCGCGGCGCATGGCCTGTGTACCGGCTGCGAGCGCCCGAAAGTCGGCAGACAAATTGTAATATGATACGAGCGCGGCGTTTACGGTGCCCGGTACTGTGCGCTTCGATCCGATTTCGGGGCTTCGCCACTCGCGGTTCATCGCCAGCTCATAAGCGGCCATGAACTCTGGCGACCATGGCAGTCCCGGCAAGCGCAGCCCTTTGAAACCGGCGCGTCGGAAATAGAAGCGCGGCTTGCCGTGCCGGTCGAGAAAGCCGTGCACATATTTGGGTGCGCGCTTCATGAGATGCTGTCCCATTCATTGCCATCCTTACAGTCGTCAACAGCCTCTTTCGGCTTGCCGACGAAAACGACGATCTTGCCGTCCTTGCCAATTTCGACCCGTTCAATCTCAATTCCGGCAGCTTCAGTTGCCCGCAGTGCACGTGTCACGTCCTGTTGTCGAAATGTGGAAGGCCCTCGTGACATCACACCGCACCTTTTTAAAACTTGCTGCCCTGACTGCTACCGATCCATTTTTTCTCGAATGGCGGTGCTTTTCGCCCTAAGCCCCCCGGCTGCGTGACGCTCCATCAAAAGTCGGAGCGTATGGGCTATTTCAGCATTTATGGATCGCGAATTGCGTAGCGCCCGGGCCACTACCCATTGTTTGAGGTCCGGCGCTAGGCGCACCTTCAGTTGCTGGTGGTGCTCCTGCATCCCTGCGCCCTTTCATGGTCCGTTATTACCCCATTATGGTTACATCGTATTGAAGTTGCCGTCAAGACCAACGTGGTGTATTGTTGGACCATGAGCATTTTGCAAAATCAAATCAAGGTCCGCCTACCAAGCGGGTTGAAGACTCGCATCGAAAAGGCAGCGCGGTTGAACAAGCGTTCTTTAAATGGCGAAATTCTTGCGAGGCTGGAGCACTCTTTCGAGCCCAGCGACGAAGCTAGCAAAGCCGCAGCCGAGAAACTGCTGCACATGGGATCATATCAAGACAAACGGCTCGACGCCCTGGAGGCGAGAGTCGCCGAGCTAGAGACGACCAGGAAATAAGGTCTATCTTGTCTCACCGCGAGCCGGTGCTGGATTTCCTTACGACGCGGTGCCACTTCCACCGCTCTCGCAGCAAAATCGCCACCAAAAATCCCACCAAATTCTGGCGTCATACAGCGGTGTGTCGCGCTGCAATTCCTCACTGCGTCGTGAATTCATAACTCTTTGAACGCCAATCCGGCGAGCTGCGCCCCGGGTGGTTGGGCGATGGCTGACACGGGTAAAGGTCCAAAATAGCGTTCGTGCGAGGGTGATCTCGCCCTGACTGCCTTGGTTCAAAGGTAGCTGATGGATTTTATACGGGAACAGAATGCTGACTGGCGGGCCTTTGCTGCGCCTGGCTGACATGTACCTGAAATGCATGGAGACCTTCACAGGAGCCTCAAAGCCGTATCAGTCGGCTAAGACGCGGCGACCAAACCTTTCGCCCATTCAAACACTCGACGCTGCTGCTCGCGCAAGAACGCCTCTTCATCAGTGATTGAGAACCCGAGTTCTCTTGCCGCTGCAATAAAGCCCTTCAGAGTCTCCGGTTCCATGCTCCCGGACGCAACGTTCTGTTTATTGACGACAACCGCGCTTAACATCGGCCAACCCTTTCGGTGCGCGTATTCCACGAGAGACCACAGGTGCCCACCAATCGAGTAGTGAACCTGGTTCCAATTCGCGCCGCTGGCATCGGCTAATTCCTTATAGCTAACGAAACGTTCCTCGGCGGCGGGGTATTTAGCGTCGTTGGCTTCGATGCCGCAGGGTTCGCCGGCGTCATAGAGCGCGGCAGCCTTCAGCGTCATCAGGGAAGCGGCTTCGAGTTGCATCCAGCATGTCGGCAGCGGGTGCTGGATGGCCTGGTTCTGGCCGATCTTGCGGTCGAACACGCTGCGCTCAAAACACGGAGTGTCATCAGAAGCTGGCGCGCCCTTGAGCTAGGGCGTGCGGCGGATTTTATAGAGAACAAAGCGCGCGGACCTGTCCAATTCCTCCAGCAGGTTTGGCAGCGGGTTCGCCACGCGAGGCCCGAGCACATAGAGATAGTCGTAATCCCGGTACCAGGTGCGGATGAAAGGCGGAATGTCGGACGGCGTTTGGCCCGCCGCGATCGCGGTAAGCACGCGTATCGGCATCGGCCCGCCATAGGGGATGGCGAGACGGTGGACGGCGGCGCGCGCCTGCACCGGCTGCTTGCCCACCGCGGTGAATACGTTTGGCACAAAGGCGTTGGCGTAATGCACCGCCAGCGTCGGAGCATAAGCCATCGGATACTGCGTGAGGTCGTTGAACGGCGGGTCCTCGCCCTCGCCGCTGCCCCCAACGAGCACCAGCGAACCGCGGTCGATCTTGTGGAACGACTCGATGATAGCCGCATAGTCCGCGCGGTAGGACAGCCAGACCACAAATACGATGGCCAGATTGGCGAGCGTGATGCCGGTGACAGCGGTGAGCGCAGCAATTGTCCATCGTCGGCTGGGCAGCGACAGCGAGCAGAAGGCCGGAAGGATCAAAGCCGCCGCGGGGATCACGCGGAGGTCGACAAACGAGGTGCCGAGCAGCTTCGACGGATCGCAAGATAAAGAAGCGCAAAGCCGACAGCGAGCCAAATGCCGGCCGGCTCGAGCTTTAGAACGCCGCGCTTGGCCGCGAAATATAGCAAGGCCATCAGCGCCAGCGCACTCGCCGCCGACACCGTCAAATTGTAGCCGTTCATAATGAGAAACAGCCAGGGCGGCTTGAATTCAAAAAACCAAGTCGTGCCCTCGCTGCCGATCGAGCCGGCGGTCAATTGCATGACCCTGAACAGCGCCACCACCGGTATTGCGAGCATCACAAGACGCAACGCGGCGTCGCGGTACGACACTTTCCGGTCGTAGGCGCGCCACAGCTCATAGAACCCAAGCGTCGCGCCATAGACGCCCAGCGAAAAGAAATGCGCCGCAAACAGCGCCGTGACGAAAACCGCGTTGACGACGAAACGCACCGGCAATGTGCGCTCCGCCACCATCAGATAAGCGGCGATGCCCCAGAGCGTGACGCCCAGACCGAATTCGAAATTCACGAAGCCCCAAGTAAACGGCAGGCAGTAGAGGAACATGAGCGCCGCGAAGCCGGCGAGATGGACACGCCCCTTCACGACCCGTTCGAGCACAAGCGCGCCGCCGACGATCAATAATTGGCTCAAGAGCAGAAACAGCCGGGTGGCATTTTCGACGCTGATCAGCCGCGCCATCTGCGGGACCAGCAAATCCATCGCCAGATTGGGATAGAGCGCCCAGGCCACCTCGTAATACGGGTTGGCATCGGGCGTGCCGTTCTGGCTCAGAATATACATGCGGGCGAGGTGATTGGGATAATCGACCATCGCCGGAATGGGCGTCAGTAGCACGGGGAGAAGCGAGGCGGCGGCCAGCAGCGCAAAAACAACAATCGCCACGGACCGATCTTGGCCAGGCCGCGCCCAGGCCGTCATGACCTGCCAATCGGAGGACACCATGTCATCGGACCGCTGGATCTGAGCTTGTGCCCCGGCGACTGCACATCGACTCGGGCCACACCACGCAACAGTGCTATCACTAGCAAAATCCAACCCATTATTGACAGTTTTTACCATGCGCCGGTCGAGAAGTTTCTAACAGGCTCAGAGCAATGCCCCAGCTGCGTTGTCAGTGAACAGCTCCCCGTCACGGATATAGCGCGCCAGCATGGCGTCCGAGGCGTGTCGGGTCTGGGCCCTAATCCTCCATGTCGGGACCCCCGCCTGAGCGGCACTGGTGGCTAATCCCGCCCGAAGGCTGTGTCCCGAGTACCGTGTCGGATCAAGACCGGCTGCCGCAACCCGCCCCCTGACCACGAGCGCGATGGCCTCGCCCGAAAGGCGGGCGTCGTGAACGCGGCCATGACGGTCCACCGGCCGGAATATCGCCCCCTCAGCGATCCCAGAAGCGGCCAGCCATGCGTCGAGCGCGGCGACGGGGCACCATCGGCCCCGACCATGCGGGATGCCGATCTTTCGGCCACGACCGTCCTGGTCCGTTTTCGATTTCCTCAGGGTCAAGACGATGCCCTGCCGGACGTGCTCAATGTCGGCCACATCCAGCGCCACCAACTCGGAGCGCCTAAGCGCCGCGCCAAAACCTAAGAGCAAAACGGCTCGATCCCGGATGTCCTTTAGCCTATCGCCCGTCGCGTCGAGCGCCAGTAGGAGATCGTCGCGCAACAACGGTCGGGCTTCTCGCTGACCGCAGCCTTTGGTCCGCCGGATGCCTCGCAACGTCGAGCGGACCAACTCAGACCGGGTTGGATTGGTTAGCCCCCGCGCCTCGTGGGCCTTCGAAATCGAGGCGACATGTCGGACGAGGCTCGCCACAGCGAGCGTATCGGCGCGGGCGGCCAAGTAGGCAGCGACCGTTTCGGCGGAGGCAGGGATAGAGCCGCCCCACCGCTCGAATTCCCCCAGATCGCTCAGGTAGGCGCGGCGGCTGTTCTCGGCGAGGCTGTCGCGAACGTATCGCCCAACATCCGGCGGCAGGTGCTTATTGATATTAATTTCAGGGAAGTGTGACGCACCTTCTGCGCCCATTGTGGGTCTCGATAAGTAAGGATTATGACGAGTTAGAATTTGTTGGTTCATTAGATCGACCCCCCGTTCAGCCGGAGGCGAACCTCATTCAGAGCCGGGATATCGTCGCGCGTCAGCTGCAGGATTTCGGTGGCGTCCGGGCAATGGGGTCCATGACACTCGAAATCGACCAGACGGCGCAGCTCGTCGGCCACTGGCCATCGGAGGCGCTGTAGGCAAAGCTGGCCCTCCACCCGAAACACAACAGTGCCGAGGAAGTTGACCCTGCGTGCTGCAGGAACGTGAGCGCGAACCCAACGAGCGGTTTTGCTGTCTCCTTGCAGAAATGCATGCAGAGCCGCACGCCCAGGGCGCGAATAGACATCTAAAGACCAGCTCGGGACCTCCCCGACCATCACCTCCGGCGGAAACGCATCGTCCTCGATGACGACCGTCTCGTGCTGTCTCAGCGGATGCAACAGCGCCACGAAGGGGCACAACGCATCGCCAACTTTGCGAAAGCCCTCCCGTGCGATCTCGACCACCGTGGGCGGGATGCCTGCCTCGCTTAGGACATCGAACATGGCCATCGGATCGCCCCGCCTCGGTTGTAAGCGGGGTGACGAGCGGCGATCCGTTCCGACGCCAAACCACAGCGCCAGCGACCGAATGGGTAACGGTGCCGAGCCCACCGCGATGCCGATCAGGTCGGCGGTGGTCCTGCAGGCAAAATCGAGCCGCGCCCGCTCATAGGCGGGATGAAGTTCTGCGCCCATGAGCAGATCGTCCGCCCCCCGGCACTTGGGGGCGTGCACCAATTTTGACACGATAAAGCTCGCAACCGCCCATTCGCCGCCTAGGCTCGCCCGGAACCTCTTTCCGGCGAGAGCTGCCGTCACGATGGCAACCGTGTCGAGATCGGCGACGCCGACATCCTCGAATGCGATACAGCCGCACCGCCGCCACAGACGCTCAGGGGACGTGCTGAGGAGCGTGGCGGCAGCCCGTTGCGCCAATCCATCCTGGCCACGCCGGATCGCTTTCTGGAGTGCGCTCATGGCGATCCAGGGCGATACGTTCAGCGGTGTGTTGACTGGTGGTTGATATTGGCAGATCGCGTCGGCGAGTTTTTGTCGAGTGATGCTCAGTGGGTTTGGTCCGTTCATGGTGCTCTCCTCCTTGAGAGTGGAGGGAGCCTGATGATCGTCTGCCCCAGCTAAACGGTGATCCTGTGTACGGTCATGTAAATAGGTTGCGCCAAATAATTTCCGGTGGGGGTGTTTCGCTATGTCCGTTGTTAGTCCAATAGCGACCAAATTTTGCGGCGCAGCGAAATGTCGTTATGTGCCATAAGCGACCTTGCACGCTTGGTTTGAAATCGGCATAGGGGCGTGGAGGTCATGCCCCCACGTCCCCTGCCACACCACCCGGCATGCGGGTCCGCACCGGGCGGTTTGATGGGTTGAGGTTA
>JGI20195J14853_1000120_pt1 | contig 20570 bp, 19 predicted proteins | sample NGESurdeep092012_3_FD_14853 | JGI IMG/M metagenome (IMG submission 14853)
TCCACAAGATGAGAGCTATGACGCCGGCGACGCCCGCAAAGAACGGCACGAAGGAGTTCACCGTGAGCTTGAAGACGCTCGCGAAGGGCTCGGGAACGTTGTATAGACCGTCGGCACCGTTGAACAGTGGGATGAAGTTGTTGGAGATGTCGTACAACACCAACGAGATCGAAATCAGCACCATCGCCAAGTAGTCCGTGCGAAGACGACGCAGCGTAATCAGCGCCACAACGAACGCCAACGCACTCGCCGCCAGTCCGCCAATGAGAAGGTTGATCGGAAAGGGCAGATTAAGTCCCAGGATGTAATGCTGACCGGAGGTCCCAGCGGGTGGCATGCTCGCGACTCCCGTCACGTAGGCGCCAAACGCCACGAAGCCGATGTAGGCGAAGTTCAAGATTCCGGTCTCGCCGTATTGAATATTCAGACCCATCGCCAAGATGAAATAGTCAAAGAGAAAGAAGGCGAGCGTGAAGACGTAGTACCAAATGGCGGACATCGTTACGCCCTTCCGGAACGGGTGAAGAGGCCGCTCGGCCTAAAGAGCAACGTAAAAATCAAGAAGCCGAACGCAACGTCCAACTTGTACGAGGCGTTGATGAAGACCGCTGAAACTTCCATCGCCAGACCGATCAGCACCGCACCGGCCATCGCGCCATAAATACTGCCGACGCCACCCACGATGACGGCGGCGAAGATAACGAAGAGGAACAGCTCACCTGAGAATGGTGTCAAGTTACCTTCGGTGATACCGAGCACGGTACCGGCCAGTCCCGCCAACGTCCCCGACAAGAACCACGTGATGGTGGTGATGCGCTTGGTGTCGATACCGCTCGTCATGGCGAGCGTGGTGTTGTCGGACATCGCGCGCATCGATTTTCCGAGTCGAGTGGTCTTGAGCATGACGTGCACGAGCAACATCAAGACGATTGAGATTGCCATGACGATGAGTTGGTTCTTCGTCAAGAGGAAGGGGCCGACGTGCAGAACCTTCTCGATGGTCATGTTGTAGGCACGAACGTCCGCCCCCCAGATGGAGTAGAGGACGTTCAACATAATCAACGAAAGACCAAACGTAACGATGAGAACGTAAAATGATTTCTCGAACTTGCGGGCGAAGGGACTCAGCAAGAAGCGATTCAATAGCACGGCGATTATGCCCATGCCAATGGACCCCCCCACGAGCGCGATCCACACACTCACGTGAAAGAACTCCGCGTTGAGTGCGTACGTGAGGTACGCGCCCAGTGCCATGAAGTCCCCGTAAGCGAAGTTGATGTAGTTCGTGATACCGAACTGCAGGCTCAACCCGACTGCCGCGATCGCGAGTACTGACGCCGTGACGAGGCCGAAGCCGAACGCCAACCAGAACTGAGCCACCTGATTTCCCCCCTGAGGACAGAACGTAACCGCAGGCCCCATAAGGCTTCCCGCAGTTGTGAGAGTTTCTATCGCAGTTTTTGTCGCTTGTCAATTACCCCTATTTTGGGGCTCCTGGGAGAGCCGTGTCCAAGGGGCAGCGAGGCCACATTCGACCTAAGTTTCGTCGATTGTGGAGGCGTCAATTTATCCCGATCGCCGCCTCGTCATCGTTCCAATCAGCGTTACTTTCAGTCCCCTGCACTCGAAGTTGAGTTGCAAGGTTCATCTCGGCGCTACTGGAATCCAGTCCCCCCTCTTTTGAGACTCGCGCAAGAATCAACAGAGTAGTTACCCGCGGGCTGCAATAGTTGTCAGCATGCCCAATCAGGACAGATACTCACACGGTCACCACGAATCAGTTCTACGAAGCCATAAATGGCGAACGGCGGAGAACTCCGCGGCCTTTCTGTTGCCAAAATTGACGCCAGATGCAACGCTATTGGACGTTGGATGCGGGCCCGGAACGGTCACCATCGATTTGGCCAGAGTCCTGTCTTCAGGTCACGTCACGGGAATCGACATTTCCGAAGAGGTCATCGGGATCGCCCGCGAGTCACTCAAGGAAAGCGACGTAAGAAACGTCGACTTCAAGGTCGACAACGTGTACGACCTGTCGTTCGCTGACAACTATTTTGACGTCGTGTACGCACATCAAGTGTTGCAACACCTGAGCAATCCTGTTGGCGCGCTCGAAGAAATGCGCCGTGTGCTCCGCGAGGGAGGGCTTCTAGCCGTTCGCGATAGTGATTATGGAGTCTTTAGCTGGTCACCTGATGATCCGCGACTCGACCGGTGGATGGAGATCTACCAACAGCTGACGAAGTTAAACCACGTGGACGCCAACGCGGGGCGACACCTTCACTCGTGGGTGCGAAGTGCTGGATTTACTTCGCTGGAAGTGTCGACGTCGAACTGGACGTATTACCTTCCAGAAGAGCGCGCGTGGTGGGGCCAACTCTGGGCCGATCGAATTCGAGTCAGTGAGTTTGCTCATCAGGCCCTGGAGTACGAACTCACCTCCGAAGCAGAGTTGCAAGACATCGCGGAAGCATTCCTGCAATGGGCTGACGACGAAGACGGCTTCTTCAATCTTGTCCACACCGAAGTACTCGCGAAAAAGTAGACATATATATATAAGGTCAAGTCCAAACGGAACGAAGCTGGACTTGCAAGCAGTCCATCACGTCAATCGAGTCACCAACACGCCAGTACGACCCGATTCACTATTTCAGCTGCACCAAATGAGTGGACTACAGTTATCCATCGGTGGCGGGCATTTGTGATGCGAATTACTTTCCACTGGGCCGCTAGCTCATCGGGAAGAGCAGGGGACTTTTAATCCCAAGGTGCCGGGATCGAGACCCGGGCGGCCCACTATTAGTATGTAAACATTCGGCTGTTTCTTGTCGAAACAGTTTCGGGTGATGCTTTACACAACTCCGGGTGATGCTTGACACAGTTTCGCGAGTTGCTTGACACCTAGGCCGCCACTGGCCTTTGCTCTTTACTGAGCGGGAGGTGGCCCAATGCTTTGGGAGTCAAGCAAAATGGAGCAACGTTACGACGCCGTGCTCGGCGTCATTCGAGATGGTTTCACGGTCACCGAGGTGGCCACCAAATTCGGCGTGAGTCGCCAGGCGGTGCACGCGTGGCTTAAACGCTACGAAGAAGGCGGCCTCGAGGCGCTCAATGAGCGATCGCATCGACCGAGCGTCTCGCCAAATCAAATGCCGGCCGTTATTGAAGCTCGCGTGTTAGAGCTGCGCCGCCACCATCCGAGTTGGGGTCAAATGCACCTCCATCATCAGTTGGGACGAGAGGGTGTTGACCCGCTGCCCTCACTGTCGGCGATCTACCGCGCGCTGCGTCGCAGCGGCCTGATCGAGGAGAAGGCCAAGCGCAAGAAGCTGCCAACTTATAAACGCTGGGAACGGGGCAAGCCCATGGAACTCTGGCAGATGGACGTGGTGGGTGGACTGTTGTTGGACGACGGCACCGAGTGCAAGATCATCGACGGCATCGACGATCACTCGCGCTTCATTATCTGTGCCGGCATCATGACCAGAGCCATTGCTCGCCAGGTCTGTGGGCACTTCGCCGCGGCCTTGGAGAAACACGGCGTGCCCGAGGAGATCCTGACCGACAACTTCAAGGTCTTCACCAACCGCTTCGGTCTCACGCCCGCCGAAGTGTTGTTCGATCGGATCTGTCGCGACAACGGCATTCACCACCGACTCACCGCGCCGGGCACGCCGACCACCACGGGCAAGATCGAACGGTTCCACCGCACGCTGCGTGACGAGTTTCTGAGGGAGCGCACGTTTTCGTCCCTGGAGCGGGCCCAAGGCGAACTCGACGAGTGGATCGACGACTACAACCTGCGTCGTCCCCATCAGAGTCTGAAGATGGCGACCCCCGCCGAGCGCTTCTTCGCTATGCGCGACACGACGCCCACTCCCGCCCTCGATCTGCGCACCTTCAACGAAGATCGCAGCGGTGACGACTGGATCAGCCGCACCGTCTCGATCAACGGCGTGATCTCGGTCTCGAACCAGATGTTCAGCGTCGGCAAGCAACGCAGCGGCCACCTGGTCGACGTGCGAGTGCTGCCCACGCTCTATCAAGTCTGGGACGGAGCCGAGCTCATCAAGTCCATTCTGAGAACCAACACCAAGGAAGTGAGGAAAAAACGAGCAGAACCGCATCGAAAAAGGCAAAATGAATAACAAGAAAGTGTCAAGCAACTCCTGACACTGTTTAGTCACCTATCAACCGGAGTCTCACAGGCCCACTATTAGTATGTTCTATCTCGGTTGATCCTAGACAGATCGATAACGGAGGTTCTGTTACTCAGTAACGCCTGATGCGCGACACGGTAACGGCTGATCCTTGACACATCGCCCCTTTGAGGCGTCGACTTAGACGTCGAGGAGGTGGCCCGTGCTAAAGGACATCAGCAAAATGGAACAACGTTATGACGCCGTGACGATGGTGATGAAAGATGGTTTCTCCATCACCGACATCGCGGCCAAGTTCAACGTGACGCGCCAGACTGTCTACCGCTGGCTCGCCAAATACGAAGAAGGGGGCTTGGAGGCCCTCGCCGACGAGTCGCACCGACCACACCACGTCCCCCACCAGATGGACGGCGTGCTGGAGGTGCGCGTGCTCGACATGCGACGACGTCACCACCTCTGGGGGCCCAAGCGCATTCAGTTCGAGCTGAAGAAGGCGGGCTTCGATCCTGCGCCGTCGCACATGGCGATCTACCGCGCCCTGCTGCGCTCTGGACTCGTCGTGAAGGGCGATCGCCAAAAGGTGCTCAAGACCTACAAACGCTGGGAGCGGGGCCGCCCCATGGAGCTCTGGCAGATGGACGTCGTGGGTTCGATCTTTACTACCGACGGCACCGAAGCCAAGATCCTCACGGGCATCGACGACCACTCACGCTTCATGGTCTGTCACGGGGTGATGGCCAGGGCGACCGCGAGGCCGGTCTGTGAGCACTTCGTGGCGGCGTTGACGCGTTGGGGCGTGCCCGAAGAGATATTGACTGACAATGGCAAGGTCTTCACCGGACGCTTCGGTCGCAACGACACCGAGGTCCTCTTCGACAAGATCTGCCGGGAGAACGGGATCAACCACATCCTGACCAAGCCCCGCAGCCCCACTACGACCGGCAAGATCGAGAGGTGGCACTACTCGCTGCGTCGCGAGTTCGTCAGCGAGCGAACCTTCACTTCGCTCCAGGACCTTCAAGAGCAGCTCGACGCGTGGGTCCACGAATACAACACCGAGCGGCCCCACCAAGAGATGGGCATGGCGACGCCCCTGGAGCGCTTCAGTCGACGGACCCTCACGACCAACCTGCCCCTCGACGCGTCGGTCGCGATTAATCGCTCCGGTGACGAGTGGGTGACGCGCACGGTGGCGGCCAACGGCATCATCGCCGTCAGCGGGCAAGTCTTCAGCGCCGGCAAGCATCGAGCCCACCACGTCGTTGACGTTAAGGTGACCGAATCGACTCTCGAAGTGTGGGACGGGAACGAATTTTTAAAGGCCGTGCTTCGAACAACGAAAGGAGCTGTCAGGAAAAAGCGGGCACAACGACCGCCAAAAGAGCAATAATCAATCAAAGTGTCACAGATCAGCCGTTACTGATCTGTCACTCATCATGCGTTACTGAACAGGCCCACTATTAGTAGGTGAACGTTCACGCTCGTGGACCCCAACGGTCGCGGTGTTTCTGAACGAAATGGAAGAATCTTGCCAAGGGCTCGACAGCACAACATAGTTTTTAGAGAGTCGTGATCGACATTAGGCAACGCAATGAGCCTCATTTCAAGCCTCACATTTTCGCAATATCGGATTCGACGTCTGGTCCCCTCTTTCTTAGTTAACGTCGTCAGCTACTTCGACCAATGCGGCAACCGCCTGGTCAGGAAGGGGATACGACTTTCTCATTATTCCGATAGGTACGCGCGACGCTTTCTTCGTAATCCCGAGTTGGTCTAAGTCGGGTTCCTCATGACGAATGATGTCAACCAGAAACGCGAGTTCGTTCAAGACGCCGACTAGCTGGCGACTCTGAGTCTTGGACAGTCCACCCAACCGTAGGGCAACGATCTCGGTGTCGCCCCATTACGGGCCTCTTTCTAGGCCTCAGGTTTCGTCAAACCCTATCGACTTCAACAGTTGATGCATGCCAGATGAAGGATTATCTTGCGGAAAATCCGTTGCATTCAGAGAGTGGCGGCGGTCGAGATCCCTTGCACGTCGAAATGCGTCTTTCGCTATGTGCATGTAGGCGGTGGCATTCACACCCTTGTCGCCTGAACCGTCGAGTTTCCTGCGCAGCCTTCTTGCGTCGCCGTTGTCTAGCCAAGAGCTTTGATCTTGAAAGTGCAGAATTAACCAAATTTCAAAGCACGGATTGGAGACTGCGGTCCGTACGCCATGCTGTTTGGCTTCGCTGACAGCTTCACGAAGTCCGGGATGATTGACTGGCCATTCGACATCAAAAATGAACCAGAATTCGTCAGTTTCGCCCTCTTCGTCAAATGAACGGTCCCGAGCATCTGATGCCATTGACATTTAGAACCCACTAGTGTCTTCACTCGACTGATGCGAACTGTGCAGGTTTCCGCATAACCCGCTTGGGCCCTTCGCGCCCTCCTTAGTCTGCCAGCGAGCTTTCGAGCGGCAACGAACATCACTCCCCTGAGAGTGTTCGCGTCCAGTCTCTACAAGTGGATTGGCTTACGTCCAAGTAGTTGGACCACGGCCCCCACTCCCTGATGACCACGACCCTCCCGAATGTCGCGGTCTACTTCACGGGCCACTGTCAAATCGAGAGCCGCGAAATCGCGACGAAGCTCTTCGAGATTCATCATCATCTCGGGCAGCGAAGGACCCCCCGTGCCGCGCCCTTTTTGATCTGGTCGATAGGCCTCCAGCACAAAGACGCCTCCAGGAGCAAGTGCCGTCACGACACGCGCATGAACATTGGCTCGAACCTTCGGTGGCATATGGGCGAAGATCGAGACGATTGCACCCCAGCGCTCGACTCCCATGTCGTACGTCCGAAGGTCGGCGACCACGAAGTTGATGTCCACCCCACGGGACCGAGCCAATTCACGCGCCTTGGTCACCCCTACTTCCGAAAGATCAATGGCGCTGACTCGCCGCCCTCGTTTGGCCAAGAACACTGAATTGCGACCTTCACCGTCTGCGAGGCACAGTACGTCACCTGAAGGGATTTCGTCCACGTTCTCTAGCAAGAAGGCGTTCGGTTCGGTCCCGTACACGTATTCCTCGGTACGGTACCGGTCATCCCACATCATCTGAGCCGAGAGCGGTTCAGCCATCAGACCTCACTACCAATCCGCGTTGATTCGAGCCATTACCCCAGATGATATTGGGTCGGCGCGAATCACGAGGAGTTCGTCAGTCCGGTCAAGCAACTGCCAATGTGACCTCGGTCACCAGGACCGATCGCTGATGCCATTAACCGTTTCACTCAATCAAGAAGCAACAGGGAGGAAAGGCTCTCCTTGGAACTACCAATGACATTCATGCCCAAGAACCATCCAATGAAGTTCACGACCGTGCCGTGCGGATGCCGCTCTACCGACTCGGTGAAAGGTTGCGTCCTCAAGGCGTCATGGACGAGCTAATGGTGGTCAACGCCACGGGCACCAACAGGCCTCATTTTAGGCCTCATATTTCCCCAACACCACGCGACCAGACCGACAAGAAACAACATGTTTTCTTGAAAACAGTAGACATGCGAAACGAGATAGGCGGCTCTAAATCAGGGACTTTACCGTCTCGATAAGTGACGCCTTGGTCTGTCCCGCTTGGACAATCGGGTGCACCTGCAAGTGCGTGACCCCCGCCTCTTTGAAGGCGGCAATCCTCTCGGCCACGTAACCTTTGGGGCCGCAGAGCGTCGTGAGTTCGAGGAATTCGTCGGGCACCGCCGCTTCAGCTTCCTTCTTCTTTCCGGCGAGATAGAGATCTTGGATGAGCTCTGCCTCCTTAGCAAAGCCGTAGCGCACGACGAGATCGTTGTAGAAGTTTTTGCCCTTCACCCCCATGCCGCCAACGTAGAGCGCCGTAGTCGAGCGTTGTCGCGAGCGGAGCTGAGTCGTGGCCTCGTCCTCACCAATGGCGAGGAGTCCACCGGCCGTCACCATCAGCTCGCCCAGAGAGGAGCCACGTTTCGCACGACCGGCTGCGAGCGCGTCGCCAAAGACATTGGTGGCGCGCTCGGGGATGAAGAAGAATGGTATCCAGCCATCCGCGATCTCGGCGGTCAGCGCCACATTCTTTTCGCCGAGCGAGGCGATCCAGATAGGTATCTCACCGCGCAGGGGCTTCGTGATAATCTTGAGAGCTTTACCCAGTCCCGTTCCTTGATTCTCGGGAAGCGGCAAGATGTAGTTCTTGCCCTCGTGGTGCAGAGGTGAATCACGCCGCCAGACGTCGCGACAGATGTCCACGATCTCGCGCGTTCTCCCGAGCGGGTTTGTGTAAGGCACACCGTGAAAACCCTCAATCACTTGAGGGCCTGACGCACCGAGACCGAGATGAAAGCGACCATCGGAGAGCGCGTCGATACCGGCCGCCGTCATCGCGATCAGCGTGGGCGTGCGGGTAAAGATGGGCAAAATCGCTGCGCCGATCTCGACGGTGGTGGTACGCGCTGCGACGTAGCCCATCAGCGACGGCGAGTCGAACCCGTAGGCCTCGGCGACCCAGATGAGGTCGAGGCCCGACTTCTCCATGTCGACAACTTCGCTGACGCCCTCTTTGAATCCGCCCGCGTAGTTGAGGTGCGTCGTGAGCTTCACGGCTGAGGCTTTTCACTGCGTACGGTTACGCTGTTGCTGATGGGGTCCTTGGCTTCGGGAAATCGCCGGGCAAACGAGCCGGCGTCCCGCTTGTAAACCATCACCGTTCGACGGTAGCTCAACACTTCGGTGCCGTCTTGGTTCAGAGCGCGCGTAAAGCACGACATGATGCCCGCGTAGGGACGAGACGCCGACTCGCGAAGGCTGGTGATGATGCTCTCGCCATACAGCGTGTCACCGACGAAGACGGGTGCGACGAGACGAACCTCGTCCCAGCCGAGATTAGCGACGGCGTTTTGACTGATGTCCGACACCGAGATACCGAGCGCGATCGCCATCGTCAGGCCCGAGTTCACGAGCTCTCGGTGGTGTTCGGTGCGCGAGGCAAAGTCGACGTTGAAGTGCAGCTCATTAGTGTTCATCGTGAGCAGCGTGAACCACACGTTATCCGCGTCGTAGATGGTTCGACCCAGTGGGTGCTGAAAAACCTGGCCCACACTGAAATCCTCGAAGTAGTTACCCTCATTGCGCATACCTTGGTCCTCCATTCCTTCTCGCCACTGCAACTTACGATTTCACGAAGTCCGCATCCGGAGAGGAACCGTTGGCGACGTCACTGCGAGCGATCAGGCCCCGGGGTTGAGGGCTTGACGCAGGGCGCGAAAGTCGTCGGCAATACCTTCGGGAACACTGAAGCGTGTGTCGTCGTTGATCTCAGCCCAGTGGTCTCGCACGTCCTCGGGCGAAAGTTCTCCGTCGCTTCGCGACCACCCGTCACTCATTGCGGTGAAGAATCGAGCGACTCGTCCCCCACCCACGCTGTAGACCCGGCCGGTCTCTTGGCACTCGTCACTGGCGAGCCACACCACCAGGGGCGAGACCAGTTCCGGGGCGAGCCGTGCGGCGAGTTTACCCAGAATGTCTTCGGTCATGCGCGTTCTGGCGATGGGCGCGATGGCGTTCACCGTAATCTTGTGCTTCGCCCCCTCGATCGCGAGCACATTGGTAAACCCGACGAGGCCCGCCTTGGCCGTGCCGTAGTTGGCCTGACCGAAATTGCCAAGTATGCCGGCGTTGGACGACGTGTTGATGACTCGCCCGTGACCCTGTTCGCGAAAGTGCAGCCAGGCCGGCCTCGTGACGTTAAAGGCACCGCGCAGGTGGACGTCAAAGACTCCATCTACCAACTCTGGGGTCATGTTCTGAAATGATTTGTCGCGAAGGATTCCCGCGTTATTGACGACAATGTCAATCTGTCCGAAGGCTTTGATGGCGGCGTCGACGATGGCTTGGCCCCCTTCTGGTGTCGTCACCGAATTGGTGTCGGCAATCGCTTCGCCACCAGCAGCTGTGATCTCGTTCACCACCGCCGCCGCGGCGCTCTCGTCAGATCCATTACCGTCGACGAGCGTGCCGAGGTCGTTCACGACGACCCGCGCGCCGTACCTCGCGAGCAGCAGCGCGTGCGCCCGTCCGAGGCCGCCCGCAGCGCCCGTGACGATCGCGACTCGGTTGTCGAGAATAATGGGAGTTTCGTCGCTCATCAAATGCGTTCCAGGAGTGTGCCCGTCGCCATGCCGCCACCACAACACATCGTGATCAGCGCCAGTGACTTATCAGTGCGCTCGAGCTCGTGCAGTGCCTTCGTCAACAGCACGCAACCCGTGCTGCCGAGCGCATGACCCATCGCAATGGCCCCGCCGTTGGGATTAACCCGGGCGTCATCGGGCTTGATCTCTCGCTCCCAAGCCAACACCACCGAGGCAAACGCCTCGTTGATCTCGATGACGTCAATGTCGTCGATTGTCATACCGTTTCGCTCCAAGAGCAACTTCGTCGCGGAAATCGGTCCGGTCAGCATCAAGATCGGGTCAGATCCCACGAGACAAGAATCCAGGATGCGCGCTCGCGGCTTCAAACCGAGCGACCTGGCAACCTCGCGACGGGTTAACAACACCGCCGCGGCGGCGTCGGCGAGTTGAGACGACGTACCCGCGGTGTGGATGCCGTCCTCGCGGGCGACCGGCTTCAACTTCGCGAGGCCCTCCATGGTCGTCGGACGCAGGCACTCGTCACACTCCACGCGGTGTGTGCCACCCGTCGGGCGACCCTGGTCGTCGGCGTCCGGGGCGTCGAGGCCCACCACTTGGGTATCAAAGTGACCCTCCGCCCAGGCCTTCGCCGCCCGGGCCTGCGACTCAACGCCGAGCATGTCGACGTCAGTCCTCGTCAGTCCCCAGGCTTCGGCCATGCGCTCGGCGGCCTCGAACTGTGTCGTGTATTCATAGCGAGAAAAGTAAGACTTGGACACTCCCTTGCCCACGCCCTGGGAAATTCCGGATCCGAGTGGCACGCGGCTCATCACCTCGACACCACACGCCACCGCCACGTCAACCAGGCCCGACGCCAACAGCGCGTGAGCCAGGGTAGTGGCCTGCTGGGATGAGCCGCACTGACTGTCAACGGTGGTCGCCCCGGTCGTCTCGGGCAATCCCGACGTCAACCACGCCGTCCTCGTCACGTTAAAGGCCTGTTGACCCACCTGGGAGACGCAGCCACCGATGACTTGGTTCACGTCGGATGGATCCCCGCCGGCTCGTGCGAGCACCTCGCGCTGGGCGACGCCGAGCAGGTCTGCGGAGTGATATCCCGACATACCCCCGCCGCGTTTTCCAATCGGTGTTCTCACCGCTTCGACAATGACAACATCTTTCTCATTCACTTTTGAAGACACAATGGTTCCTCTTTCTCATCACTCGTTAGATACGTTTCGCATCTCTAATGCTCCTCCGCGAGCAGGGAGCGTGCGATCACAATGCGCTGGATCTCGTTGGTCCCCTCACCAATACAGAGCAACGGCGCGTCTCGGTAGTAACGCTCAATATGGCCCTCGGTTGAGTAGCCATACGCCCCGTGAATTCGCATGGCTTCTATGGAGTTTTCGAGGGCCGCCTCGGTGGCGACAAGTTTGGCCATGCCCGCTTCGAGGTCACAGCGTCGACCCGCGTCGAAGGCCTCCGCGGCGTCACGAACGAGCAGCCGAGCGGACGCCGTGCGACACGCCATGTCCGCGAGCTTCAGTTGAATCGCCTGGTGCTGACCAATCGGCTTGCCCATAGTTCGACGAACCCGGCTGTACTCGAGGGAGGCCCGCAGCGCCGCGTCGGCAACACCGACTCCTCGCGCGGCAACGTTAATGCGGCCGAGCTCCAATGCTCCGAGGGTTTGATGAAAACCGTGGCCCGGCTCACCGCCGATGAGCCGGTCGAGGGGAACCTCGACGGCGTCGAAGACTAACTCCGCGGTGTCGATGCTCTTGTATCCAAGCTTGCCGAGTTGACGCGGCACCTCGTAACCGTCTGAACGCTTCACGACGAACAGCGACATGCCCTTGTGGCGGGGTTGCACCTCGGGATCGGTCTTTACCAAGAGCGCTAGGCAGTTGCCATGTTTGGCGTTCGTAATCCAGGTCTTCGTTCCGTTGATGATGTATTTGTCGCCATCGCGGGCGGCGGTCGTGCGTATCGCTTGTAGGTCCGATCCGCAGTCGGGTTCGGTGAGGGCGAGTCCGCCGCGCCACTCCCCCGAGGCCAGCAACGGCAACATCTCGTTGCGCTGTTCGTCGGTTCCGTAGCGAAGGATTAGTTCGGCCATCATGAGGTGAGAGTTCAACACCCCAGTCAGCGACATCCAGACCGCAGAGATGATCTCGACGATTCGTGAATACCTCGAAACGCTGAGACCAAGTCCGCCGAACTTCTCGGGAATCGTTGCGCCGAAGAGGCCGAACTCGCGCATCTGCTCGATCATTTCGGTGGGGTACTTGTCCGCGTGCTCGAACTCGAGAATGTTCGGTTCGACGTCCTTAACTAGCCATCTTTTGATGACCTCAATAAAGGCTTCAGCTTCTTGTTCATCGTGCTTTGTTGCGTCAGCCATGGTCGAAGTTGTCCAATCTGGATTATGACGATTCACCGATATTGTATTACGTCTGACAATATACGCTATGGCGTTGGACGGTGCACTCGAGGTGCAAGCGTCCACGCAGTAAGGAAATGGAGACAAGAACCCTTGACGAGCCCAAGTGACGTGAGCGCCGACGAGATCACTGCCCAAGTAACGCGCTGGGTGAAGAAGACATGGAACGCCGACCTGACACTCGGCGACTGGTGGGCCCTGCTCGCGGGCGCCGGCTACGCCGCGCCGCACTGGCCCGTCGAATGGTGCGGTCTCGGCTGGTCGCGAGGTCAGGCCCTCGTTGCGCACCGGACACTTCGCTCTTTAGACGTACCCGGTCCACCCGCGGGCCTCGGCATCATGTTGACGGGACCGACAATACTCCAACATGGCTCGAACGATCAGAAACGGCGCTTTCTGCCCGACATCGTCGCTGGCGTCAGCAACTGGTGCCAACTTTTTAGCGAACCCGGCGCGGGATCTGATCTGGCGTCGCTGCAGACTCGCGCCGTTCGAGACAGCGCGACATGGGTCGTGACCGGACAGAAAGTCTGGACTTCGAATGGACACCTGGCCGACCACGGGATGCTGCTCGCGCGCACCGACCCGGGGGCGTCGGCTCATAGCGGCATCACGTGGTTCGCGATCGAGATGGACCAGCCTGAGATTGACGTAAGACCCCTTCGAGAGATGACCGGTCGCTCGCTGTTTACCGAGGTCTTCCTCGACGGTGCCAGGGCCAGCGACGACGAAATCGTGGGCGACCTCAACGGTGGGTGGGCCGTCGCGCGTACGACGCTGATGAACGAGCGCGTTGGGCTGGGCGGCGGTGGTGGCGCGGTGGGCGCGGTGCCAGGTGTTCGCGGCAAGATGTTGACCAGCCGGGCCAGTGACTCGGTCAAGCAGGCCGGCGGACCGAGTTCAGGCACGTCGCTCGCCATGCGCGGGCGCGCGTACCAAGAACTTCGCCGACTCGCCTCTAGCAACGGCACCGCGAAAGATCGACTCGTGCGTGACCAACTCGTCCGGCTCTATTGTATTGAACGCATTGCGCAGTTCACCCAACAACGCGCCCAGGATCAAGGGTCCCACGGTCTCCTCGCGCGCGCCGGCGGATCGATCGGCAAGTTGCTCTCGACGAACTGCGCGCAAATAGCTCGGGACCTCGGCATGCGAATGCTCGGCGCCGAGGGGATGCTCTGGGCCGGCGATCGATCACCAGCGGGCGTGGTCCAAGAACTGTGTCTCTTCAGCCCGGCGGTCTCTATTTACGGCGGTACGGACCAGATTCAGAAGAACATCCTGGCCGAGCGCGTGCTGGGCCTGCCTCGGACGTAACCGTCGCTTACAAGCGTCTAGGTCCGTTCTCTAATTCGAGAACAACGCGCGCAGCGCCGGTTGACTCACCTTCATCGAGGGCGTGAGGGGCAGCGCTTCAACGACCACGATGTCGCGTGGCACCTCGTAGGGGGTCAGTCGCGCGCGGGCAAAATCAAAGAGCTCCTTGAGGTCAAGGTGGTCGATTCCTTCTCGCAGCGTCACGGCCGCGACGGGCACTTGGCCGAGGCGCTCATCGGTGAGCCCGACGACCGCAGCCTCTCGCACGTCGTCGTGTTCTTGAAGCGCCGCAGCGACCTTCGAAGGGTCAATTTTGAACCCACCACGGACGATCACGTCGTCGACGCGGCCCTTTACCCAGAGAAAACCCTCGTCGTCGATTACCACGAGGTCACTTGTTCGAACCCACCCCGAGGAATCGAACGACGCTTGGGCCGAGCGCACTTCGAGGACCCCCTGTTCACCCGGGGCCAGCACTTCACCCGTGTCGCCGTCGACGGTTCTCAATTCGACCCCACGGTGCGCGCGACCGCTCGCTCCAAGTCGAGAGCGTCCAAAGGTTCGGTGATCGTCCGGCGACCACCCAACGATGGCGCCGGCGAACTCCGTCGCCCCGTACGTCGTCAACACCGGCACCCCGTATCGATCCTCGAAGGCCATCTGCAACTCCGGCGGCGTCGCTGATGTGCCACCTCGGACCACCTTGAGTGACTTCAACTGCGCGGGTGAAATGTCGGCCTCGAGCACCATGCGCATCGCCGTGGGGTTCAGGTGACCGACTCGCACGCCCTCGCGCTCGACGAGGTCCGCCCAGGTTCGAGCGTCGAATCGCTCGAGCAGGACGATCTTGCGTCCCGAGTACAGCGCGTCAATCACGAAGTAGGCCCCCGAGATGTGCACCACGGGGTGCCACACCAGTGCCGGGCGGGACTGAAGCCGTAGTTCTTCAGTTCCCACAGACTTCGAGTGCGCGTCGCCGCCGACCAGTGATGATTGGAGAACGTCGTAGGACAGTGGGATGCGTTTTGGCGTACCCGTTGTCCCGCTCGACAGCATCTCCAACACGATCCCCGGTCGACGTCTCGCGTCACGCGCGGACGACGCCGCTTGAACTTGACGAACCGGCTCGTGGCGCTCGGACCCGACTTCGATGACAGCGGCGCCTGTCGACGACGCAGCCAACATGACCCCCGGGCGAGCCAAGTCCTGGGCGTCGCCGACCACCGCGTGCAGGCCCAATCGTTCGATGTCGTTGCACAACGCCGTGTCCGAAAACATGGCGCTGAGAGTTACCAGGCAACGTCCGGAAACGATCGTGGCGGCGAGGGCAGCCAGGTGCGGCGGGCGGTTTCTCATGATCAGCCCGACGCTGGCACCGAAGCCCTCGTCGGCCCCGGTCAGCGCATCATCCAACCCGTGCACGGCCGCCGCGACATAGCTCCACGGGAACGATTCACCTTCGAATACGATCGCGTCGGCACTCGGATCGAGCGTCAGAACTTCGCGAATTCGTTCGGCGAACGGCGAAACGCCAGGCGGCGTCATCCGTGCATCGTGCCGGTCCAACGTAACAGGCCCCCGTCGATTACGACGTCACCATGTTGGTTCGCCGTTTGAAAACGATACGCCCCGGGAAGTTCGTCCGACGCGTTCCAGATAGAAACCGTCAACGCGTCACCGGGATACGTCGGCCGAGAGAACCGCGCTCGCATCGAACCAAAGTTCGTGGGGTCCGACGCACACACTCTGTGTAACAGCGCTCGACCCGTGAAACCGTACGTGCACAACCCGTGAAGTATCGGTCGGTCGAATCCCGCGCGTTTGGCGAATGAGGGATCGGAGTGCAAGGGATTGCGATCGCCGCTCAGTCGATACAGCAACGCTTGATCTGGTCGCGTTTGGTAGGTGACCACGTCGCCGGGCGCCGACGACGGAAGGGGCGAACTCGCGAGAACCGACTCGGCGTCGAGTTCGGGCGAACGTGCCCCGCCGAAGCCTCCCGCTCCTCGAATAAAGATCCCCATACGTGTCGTGAGCATCAGTTCGCCCGTAGTCGTGTCCAGGGCCCGGGAGGCGAGGACGACGAGCGCACCCGATCCTTTGTCGTAGATGCCATCGACGGTGGTTCGCACCCCAACGCTTCCCGTCGTGGGAATAGGTCGTTCGAGCGTGATGAGTTGATCACCGTGAACGGCCTTCGTGAAATCAATCTCGCCCAGCACCGACATCTTGAGCGTGTTCTGTCCAATAATCGTGGCGAACGTAGGCAACACCTTTTGCTCACAGCCAAGGGAGTTATCAGTCGTGAACTCCAGTTCCACTGCGTTCGCGTCTAACGATCCCGCGCCGACGCCCAGCGCGTACAGCAACGCGTCTTTCTCGCTCCAGGTACGCGTGACCGACGTCGATTCACTTCCAACGGCATCAAGGTTTAGCATCGTCGAACATCCCTTCTTGGTGCGTCATGATCGCTGACATCGCGGCACGATCAGCAACTTAGACCAACTTGTCTAGACATCGGCATTGGTTGCCGCCTAGCCCAAGTCTGTACGGTTACTTACAATATAATGTTGGACGTCACGAATCGGAAGCAGGGTCATGGAAGGAAATGGTGCGCGCACTCGACATCCGCTCGCCGCATAACGCCGATGGAGTTGGTGACGTGCATCGCCTCTCCGATCGGGTGACGCGGCAACGACTGGGGAGCGAGCGATGAGCGAGGCCCAGAACGTCGTCGAAAGCGCTCACGAGCTCGACGCCCCCCCGTGGCAACGCTTCGAATCGACACTCATGGCCACGTCAAAGTCGATTCGACGCGCCTACGACCTGCGCTTCTCCGAGATCGGGCTCAACCTCTCTGAAGCGTGTCTATTGGAGTACATCTTCGAGCACGGGCCCATGACCCAAACCCAGGTCGCGGAGCGTATCGGGATGCAACGCGCCTCCGCGGGGACGATCGTTGACAACCTCAGTGATCGCAAGCTATTGCGCCGGCTGCCGGACGCGACGGACCATCGGGTGTGGCTACTCTCGGCGACCAGCGAGGGGCAGCATATGGCCGAGAGAATCGCGGCCGTTGACAATGCCCTACGCATCGAGCTGAGAAAGAACCTGAGCCCCGAAGAGCGCGGACAACTCGCCAACACGCTGCTCCGTCTACAGTCGAATTTGGCGAAAATTCTCCAAGAGAACGTCACTGGACCCTAGAGGTACCACCTCGATACCAGAATCACTCCATCTTGGAACTCGACATTCGAGCCCGCAACGCTGCAAGGCGCTCCAGGAAGAAGGGCTCGCCGAGCGACCACGTCTGAGCCACAATTTCGAGGTCCACGGCGTCACCGTGGTCGTCGAGACCAAAGGCCCGGTGCAGGGTCTCTTTCGTCTTCATCAACAGCGCTTTGGGCACCGAGACCGCCCGTAGGGCAAGTCGAAACGCCTCATCGCCCAGATCGTCGTCGTCCACGCATCGCCACACGAGCCCGCGGGCAAGCGCTTCCGCGGCGTCAAGGCGCTCACCGAAGAGCACCATTGCGTTGGTCGCCTGAGGGCCGACAACTCGATTCAACAAGAACGTGTGGCCGCCACCGGGATGAAGGCCGAGGTCGAGGAATCGCGTGTCGAAACGAGCTGATCGGGCCGCTAAACGAACGTCGCACGCGAGGGCGAGATTCATTCCTGCGCCGATGGCCGGGCCGTTGACCGCGGCGATGGTGGGCAGCGGCGACTCCGAGACTCGAAGGAAAGCTGCGTAGATTCGCCGAAGCCCCGCTTCGCGCTCGGCGTCGCTCTGGGGACGTTTCTGTTCGCTAGCGAGCCCGCCAAGATCGGCGCCCGCGCAGAACGTCGGCGCGACCCCGGTGACGACGATGGCGCGAACATCAGGGGTCTTTTCAAGTTCGTCGAAAGTCTCAATTAACGCCGAGACCAACGGTGCGGACAGCGCGTTACGTCGAGCGGGGTCATTGAGCGTCACGACGCCCACGGCTCCGGCGTTCGCGTCCTCGCCGTAACGCACTTCCGAAAGTACAATATCCATGCTGCATGCTCCTCTGCCTGTTCTGATTATGACCGCGCCGGCCCTACTGACCCTTCCACGTGGGTGGCCGATGTTCAATAAACGCCTGCGGGCCCTCACGAAGGTCCACCGTCTTAGAGAGTCGCGACAGCGCTCGGCGCGCCAGGTCGCTGGCCTCGTCGTCGTTAAGACCGCAACTCTCGCGCAAGAGGCCAGGCGTCTCGCGAATCGACCCCGGCGCGTTGACCGCAATCAGCTGCGCGGTACTGGTAGCGGCGGCGAGGGCGTCACCGGGTTCAACGAGCACGCTCACCAACCCGAGTTCGTACGCGCGTCGCGCACCGATGGGCTCACCGGTTAAGACGATCAACGCCGCCGTGGCGAAGGCGACGCTGCGTGGTAGACCCCAAATTCCGGGTCCCGCCATGACGCCCCGTTGGGCTTCGGGGATCGCGAAGGCGGCGGCGTTGGCCGCAACCACAATCTCGCAAGCCAGCACAATTTCGAAGCCCCCCGCGTACGCGCGCCTCCACCGCGGCGGCGACGGGTTTCGTACGACGCCGACCCGTGAAGCTAGCAAGACCGTACTGGTCTCTGATTGTCTCACCGGCGGGACCAGCGCCTAGGTCAGCGCCCGAACAGAACGTCCCACCGGCACCCGTCACGACGGCGACGAGGAGCGTCGGGTCGGCCTCGAAGCGATCGAAGATGGATCGAAGTTGCGCGGTCATCGGTCCGTCGATGGCGTTTCGCTTCTCGGGACGATTCAACACCACCGTCAGTACCGGTCCGTCAGTCCACGATTCCACCGTCACGCGCACTGACCTGCATTGTGTCGGATCAGTCGGTCTCGTTGATTCGTCACTTCCCCAACGAACGAGTCAATCCGCGGTCGCCACGAACAGCCACTCGAGGACGAAATTGGGCTACAATGTCGCGCATGTCTCCGAGTAGCCAATCCCGGCTCGCGCGGGTGCCGATTCCCCGCTACGCGAAAGTCGAGGAGAATCTTCGGGAATCCATCGTCGGCGGTCGTTACCAGGTCGGCAGTCAACTTCCTAGTGAGACCGAACTCGCCGAAAAGTTCAAAGTCAGCCGCTTTACCGTACGCGAGGCCCTTCGAATGTTGAGCACCGCAGGAATGATCACCCACCAGCAAGGTGCTCGCTCGCGCGTCGTTCGAACCGAGGAAACCTCGGGCTACACCTTCTCGGTGGGCTCCGCCGAGGACCTTAAGCAGTACGCATCCGAGACGTACTTCGACGTAATGTCCACTGCGCTGATCAAGGCGTCGCCCTCCTCGCTCGCACGTTTTCTGAGGTGCCGCGATGGGAAGGAGTGGCTGTTGTTGAAGGGGACGCGTCGTGACACGAAGACCTTGGTCGTCCTTGGCTACACGGAGGTCTACCTGTGGCGACAGTTCGATGCTCACCTGCCCGAGATCACCAAGCGCGGCGAGCCGATCCACAAACAGATCGAAGCGATCCTCGGTATTCGAGCTGGCGACATTGAGCAGAAAATCAGTGCCATTTCGATGCCCGAGGACGCCGCGGACATTATTGGAGTGCTCGCCGGATCGCCGGCCCTGGAGATCGTGCGCCACTACTCGGGTTCGGGCGGTCGTTCGTTTGAAATCTCGAGGAATGTTCACCCTGCAAAGCGTTTCACGTACTCGCAGGTCTTTCACCGGGAGGTTCCTCTACCGGTCACGTAGCGTTGTCGGTCTCGTCGCCTCACGGCGATGGCTCCGCGTCTCGCGCCGCCATCGCCGCCTCTGCCAACGCAGTAGCTCGAGCGCGATCCACCTTTTCGCGCGACGTCAGGGGGATTGCGTCGAGACGAAAGACCAGGCGGGGCACCTTGTAGTGAGCGAGTTGCTCGCGCATCTGAGCTAGAAGTCGCGTCTCGTCGGGCTCGCCGCTCCAGACAACACCGGCAACGGGAATCTCACCCAAGCGTTCATCGGGTACACCAATCACGATGGCGTCGAGCACACCCTCGCTCTGGCGCGCGACGTCTTCGACTTCCGCCGGGTACACGTTAAAGCCACCGACGATGAGCTTCTCTTGGGCTCGGCCAGTGATGTAGAGGATTTCGTTCTCGTCGAGACGTCCGATGTCTCCCGTCGCGAACCAACCCAACTCGTCGACCGGGACCTGGGCGCCGCCGACGAATTCCGTGGGCATATCGATGGTGCGCACGAAGATCTCGCCGTCCTCGTTCACCCCGACTTCAGCCCCACTTTCTCGATCGCGAAGTACTACTTCGACACCCTTGGCGATCCGTCCGACCGACCCAGGACCTCGTCGTCCCGCGACGACGTCGTCGAAACGTTCGGTGGCAATCGAGCCCACCTCGGTCATGCCGTAGGCCTGCATGACGGGAACCCCGTAACGGCTCTCGAATCGCTGCCTCGTCGCGATCGCAAGTGGCGCCGTGCCCGACGTGACGTAGGCAATCTTCCCGAGCGAGAGCGGCTC
>JGI20195J14853_1000126_pt1 | contig 20328 bp, 24 predicted proteins | sample NGESurdeep092012_3_FD_14853 | JGI IMG/M metagenome (IMG submission 14853)
GTTGCGGAAACACCATGCGCGATGCGAGCGCGGAAGCTACGATTTGTTCCCTCTCAGAATGAAAAATTCTGCGTGAACCAGCAGTTTTGCAAGTGGCTCAGAATTCTGAATTAACTGAACGGAACGAGCTCTCAGTCTCATGTTCGATTTCGACAAGCATCTTTCCGCGCTCGCCGAGCAGACCGTGCTCTGCGTCGGCGATCTGATGCTGGACGAATTCGTCTACGGCGAGGTGTCGCGCATCTCGCCGGAAGCGCCCACGCCGGTGATCGCGGTCAAGCGCAGCGAGTTGATGGTCGGCGGCGCCGGCAACGTCGCGCGCAACCTGGTCTCGCTCGGCACGCGCTGCATCTTCGTCGGCGTCGTCGGCGATGACGATGCCGGCAGCGCTTTAACCGAGGCGCTCGGCACCCATCCGCTGATCGAATTCCATCTGGTGGTGGATGCGGCGCGCCAGACCACGCGCAAGGTCCGCTTCGTTTCGGAGCATCATTCGGTGCATCTCTTGCGCGCCGACTGGGAGATGGCCTCAGCCGTTGATGCCGGCAGCGAGGATGCGCTGATCGGCCACGCCATCAAGGCGATGCCGCGGGCCGGCGCGGTGGTGCTGTCCGATTATGCCAAAGGGGCGCTGACCCCGCGCGTCATCCGCGCCGTCATCGACGCCGCCAACGCTCTGGCCAAGCCGGTGGTGGTCGATCCGAAAGGCCGCGACTACAGCATCTACCGCGGCGCAACGCTGATCACGCCGAACCGGCAGGAACTCGCCGATGCGACCCACCGCGCCGCGCAGACGGACGATGAAATCGCGGCTGCGGCATCGGAGCTCGGCCGGGCGCTCGGCACGCAGGCGGTTTTGGTGACACGCAGCGAGGTTGGAATGACGCTGGTGGGCGAGGGCGCCGCCATCCATGTGCCGGCCTATCCGGTTCGCGTGCGCGACGTCTCCGGCGCCGGTGATACGGTGGTGGCGGTGCTGGCGGCGATGCTCGCCATGCAGGCCGATTTCGAATCGGCCATGCGCGCCGCCAACGCGGCCGCGGCGGTGGTGGTCGGTAAGCGCGGGACCGCGACGCTGTCGGTCGCCGAGCTGCGCTCGCGAATTTTGCCGGCGGCCACACTCGCGCCTGAGGAAAAGATTGTGTTCGACTGGGCGCTGCTCGACGAACATCTCGCCGAATGGCGGCGGCTCGGCTTGCGCGTTGGCTTTACCAATGGCTGCTTCGATCTTCTGCATCCCGGCCACGTCAAATTGCTGGCCGGCGCACGCGCCGCCTGCGACCGCCTGGTGGTGGGCTTGAACGGTGATGCCTCGGTTGCCCGGCTTAAAGGTGCAGGCCGCCCGGTGCAGCCGGTGCAGTCACGCGCCGAGGTGCTGGCTGCGCTGGAGGCAGTCGATCTCGTCGTGGTGTTCGACGAGGACACGCCGGAAAAGCTGATCGCGCGCGTGAAGCCGACGGTGCTGGTCAAGGGTAGCGACTACAAGCGCGAGGATGTGGTCGGCCACGCCATCGTCGAAGCACTGGGCGGCGCGGTGATCCTGATCGACCTTGTGCCCGGTCAATCGACCAGTGCCATGGTGGAGCGCACGCGCGCTCCGAAGGCACGCTGACGCCAACGAAAGGTTCACTCTTGTCGCGTGTTCCGCCCGATCACGAGATGCGGCTGGTCGCCGCGTTCTTCGGCGACATCAAGGGGTTCTTCGTCGAGGTCGGTGCCAACGATCCGCGCGAGCGCTCGCAAACCTGGCATCTGGAGCAGGCCGGCTGGACCGGCTTGCTGATCGCGCCGCAGCCCGATCTCGCCGCCAAGCTGCGCGCCATGCGCTCGGCCAAGGTTTTTGCGGTATTATGGCGCAGACGCCACAAGAGTTCTGACGAGGGTGGTCTTAGTTAAATGGGCGGTGCCGGATGCCGGCCCTGCCCATTTAATTCAGGTATGCTATGCGCCGCGCCAAAATCCTGACCACCCAAGCCACCCACACCCTCGAACAACTCCACGCCGAGCTGGGCGGCAAAATTCTCGACAACAAGGCTGAGGCCAAACGGCTGGCCGAGGCCATGGTTCACGTCGAGGCAGTCCTAAAGCTCCTAGAGCCCGGCTATGACGTGCGGCCCATCGCCGTGCGGCGGCGGAGAAGCCTAACCCGTGGTTTCGGCGCGGCACCGTGTTCCGCTGCGCCCTTGAGGTTCTACGGGACGTCACGGGGCCGCTAACGACGCGCGAGATTGCAGAGCAAATGCTGGCGCGAAAGGGCGTCACTGATGCACCGCAAAAAGGCGTCCGGGACTTGGCCGGGGGCGTTCAATCCAGCCTGCGCAATCATGACGGCAAGAGCGTGGAAACGGTTGGCGAAGGCATGCCGGTGCGATGGGTGCTCAAAAACCCATGAGGCTACCGGCCTTGAATAGGTCAATATTGCTGTCCAAATAGGACCTTAACGGCTGGCTAAGGCGTTATGCCTAGGCTGAGACGCGCGCCGCATGGGTTGCGGCATGGTAGGGTTCTATGCGAGAGAATCGTCAGACAGCGGGGAAAGTGAAAATGGTACGCACCATTGTCGTTGATGCGACGTGGGACCCGGAAGCTGGCGTATGGGTAGCGCAGTGCCAAAACCTCGCCCTCGTGACTGAGGCCCGTACAATCGAAGAACTTAAGGCCAAGCTTCCTGGCATGATTCAGGACCTGCTCGAAGACGACGATGATGGGCAAGAAATCGACGTGCCCTTCGAATTGATCGCGCGGTCTACTGAACATGTGCGTGTTCGCTCGCGCGCGTGAGTGACTACGCACGAGACGTAAAAAAGATTCTCGCTAAAGCCGGATGTATTTTTCTCCGCCACGGTCGCGGAGATCATGACGTTTGGGAAAGTCCGATAACTAGCGAGCGGTTTACCGTCGATCACAAGATCAAATCACGGCATACAGCAAACGGCATTTTGAAAAGCGCCGGGCTTGAGAAAGAGTTTTAATTTTCAACGTGTCGCTGCCAGTAGCCGCTGAAATCCACTGACGGCTTCGCCTTCAACGCCAGCCCTGCCAGCCGATTGACTTGCTCACCATTCGCGGTGCGGCGATTGTCTTCACGCCACGTCGCCTCTTGCGCGTAGCGCAGCAAATACTGGCCGGCGATATGATGATGGTGGCCGATCTCGGCGCGGCGCATACGGCTAAAAAATTCCTCGGCCCAATTGATGCAAGCTCCATCGAGTGAATAGCGGGTTTTTGCGGTCGCCTGTTCCTCGCCTGACGATGCGGGGCGCACACTGCCGCTGCATGTGGCCGGGCCTTTGTCCTCGCTCGACCGCGAACGCATGGCGCCGGGGGGCCACTCCCGAAACCGTCATCGCCGTGCCGATCCGGACGCTCGACAGCGTGCTCGAGGAAGCCGGCGCACCGAAAGGCTTCGACTTTCTCTCAATCGACGTGGAAGGCCACGAAATCGAAGTGCTGCGCGGGTTCGATATTGCCCGCTGGCAGCCGCGTCTCATCCTGCTGGAGGATCACGTCGCGGATTTGTCGAAGACCGTTTCCTTAACCGAGCCGGCTATCGCATCGTCCGCCGCTACGAAAACAATGGCTGGTACGTGCCACACGATTCCCCCGTCCAGTGCCGATGGTCGGATCGGTGGGAAATACTGCGCAAGTATTATCTCGCGCTGCCGTTCCGCCTGCTGCGCAATCTGTTGCGCCGTCTGCGCGCAAATCAAGGTTGAGGGTCGCGCCTGATCGGATGGCTCGGCGGCGGCTGCCAATCTTGCGCCTCTTCATAGCGCTTGGCGTAGCGATAGAACGTGCCTTCGAAGTTTCCGAATGCGATGACGAAGCCGGCCCAGCCGTCGATGAAGCCGAGCTTGAAAATATAATGCTTGAGAAACGACCACATGCCGTGGCCGAGAGCGCTTGCCATCGAAACGCGCTTGCGCGCGAGTTTTGGTACTCCGAGCGAGGAATACCGGTTCATCTTCTTGATGACCTCTTCCAGATTGCGGAATGGGAATTGCCAAACCGCATTCTGCAATGTGCCGACCGGCTTGGCGCTCAAGACTTCATAGCCCTCGTGCACCGGCTCGAGCGTGTAGCGCATGCTGCCTCTTCGGAAGAGCTGCGGTTGGCGAAAGTTTGGATACCAGCCTGAGCCGCGGATCCAGCGGCCCATCATGTAGCTGCGGCGTGGCACCCGGTAGACATCGTGCGGCGGTGAACCGGCAATCAGGCCCAGGATTTCGTCGCGCACGGCTTCCGTGCAGCGCTCGTCGGCGTCCAGGCTGAACAGCCAATCGTATTTGCAGGCCTCGATCGCCCGATTGCGCAGGTCGCCGAAGCCGTTGAATGGTATCGGAACCACCCGCGCGCCCAGCGAGGTGGCGATCTCGGCGGTGCGATCGACGCTGAACGAGTCGATCACCACCACCTCGTCGGCCCACAGCACGCTGGATACGGCTGCCTCGATCTTCTCGGCCTCGTTATAGGTGAGGATATAGGCTGATATCTTCTGCATGGTTGAACAGCTGCCGGTTGAGGCCTTAGGGCGCGAGCGGCCCAAGTTAACATTGCGAGGCGGGCACGCCCTAGGGATTTGTCGGCGCGTGCGACATCGGGTAAAGCCTGCACCCAAGCGTTCGCCGACGCGCGGCTTTTTCGAGGGCGCCAGTGGCCGAGCTGATTTCTGTTATCGTGATCACCTATAACCGCGCCGATGCGCTTGAGGCGGTGTTGCGATCGCTCGCGTGCCAAACCGACCGTGATTTCGAGGTCGTGGTGGCCGACGACGGCTCAACCGCGGCCACCGGCCAATTGGTCGAGGCCTGGAAGGCGCAGATCGGACATCGGCTTGGGCATGTCTGGCACGATGACCGCGGATTTCGAGCCTCCGAAATTCGCAATCGCGCCATCCTCGCTTCGCGCGGCGTTTATTGTATTTTCCTGGACGGCGACTGCATCGTGCGGCCGGATTTTGTTGCGATCCATCGCCGCCTGGCCGAGCCGGGCTGGTTCGTCACCGGCAATCGCATCCTGCTGTCGCGCGATCTCACGGCAAAGGTGTTGCAGGAAAAGCTGTCGCCGGAGGCCTGGAGTTTCAGCGGTTGGGTCGCCGAACGCTGGCGCGGCGGCGTCAATCGTCTGTCGGCGCTGCTGCGGCTACCGCTCGGGCCATTGCGCCGGCTACGCCAGCATGCCTGGCGCGGGGCGCGCTCGTGTAATCTGGCGATATGGCGCCGCGATCTCGACCGCGTGGATGGGTTTGATGCTGACTATAACGGCTGGGGCAAAGAGGATTCCGATATCATCGTGCGCTTGTTGCATGCCGGCGTGCGCCGCAAGGATGGCACATTCGCCACCGGCGTCATCCATCTTTGGCATGCCGAGTCCGATCGTTCGTGGCTGCCCGAGAACGAACGCAAGCTGTCCGGCGTCGTCGATAGCGATCGCGTCCGCGCGCAACGCGGTCTCTCCGCGCTTGCGCCTGCCGGCGCGACAACCAAGGCCGCGGGTTGAGCGATGCCAGGCGTGACGATCTTAAATCGTTTTGACCGCACGCGGCTTGCGCGTCTCGCTGATTGGCTAGCGGTGGCTGTGGCAGCGTCGCTGCCGGTGTCGACCTCGGCAACCGGAATTCTGATCGTGCTTTGGCTGCTCGTGCTTATCCCGAACCTTGAGCTTCGCGAACTGCGGCAGATCGTGACGACGCCGGCGGGCGGCTTGCCGGCGCTGCTGTTCCTGCTCGGCGCAGTCGGCATGCTATGGGCCGACGTGACATGGATGGCGCGGTGGGGCGGACTCGAACCATTTTTCAAATTGCTCGTGATTCCGCTGCTGTTCGTTCAATTCCGCAATTCCGAACGCGGCCTTTGGGCGTTCGGCGCCTATCTCGCCGCCTGCATGGCGATCTTGCTGGTATCGACCATCATTTGTCTTTGGCCCAGTTTGTGGTGGGACCGAAGCGACTTCGCCGTGCCGGTGAAAAACGCGGCGACCCAAAGCGGCGAATTCGTCACCTGTATTTTCGGCCTGCTATATCTATCAATTGGTCACTTTGAGCGGCGGCGGTGGCTGTGGTTTCTCGGCTCGTTGGCGGTGGCGCTCGGCATGTTGGCCAATATTTTTTATGTATCCACCGGACGCACAGCGCTGGCCACTATTCCTGTTTTGCTTGTTCTACTTGCCGTCAAGAAACTGAGTGGCAAGGGTGTGTTCGTTGTGTTCGCGGGCGCGATCGTCATCGGTGTTGTCGCTTGGCTTTCTTCAGCGTATTTGCGCGACCGTACGATCGCCGTTTGGACGGAGATCCAAAACTATGAAGCGACTCACGAGAGAAGCTCGTCGGGAGAGCGTCTTGAATTCTGGAAGAAATCGGCCGAGTTCATTCGCGAGGCGCCGATCATTGGCCACGGCACCGGCTCGATGCATGCGTTGTTTGTGAAGTCCGCCATCGGGCAAACCGGCGCCGCTGGTACGCCCACGACCAATCCGCACAACCAGACATTCGCCGTGGCGATCCAGCTCGGATTCATCGGCGCCGGGGTGCTATGGACGATGTGGATCGCGCATCTACTCCTGTTCCGGGGCAATGGCTTGGCGGAATGGGTTGGGCTCGTTGTCGTCGTACAAAATATTGTCGGCTCGCTGTTCAATTCGCATTTGTTCGATTTTACGCAAGGTTGGGTCTACGTGTTCGGCGTGGGAGTTGCCGGCGGAATCGCGCTAAAAAATCGGGCGGCGGAAAAGTCGGCCGGCGCCGCGACATGACCGCCCTCGGCCGCCTCGATCTTCCCGCACGGCCGCGCATTCTGATCATCGTATTGCGCCGGCTGGGCGATGTGCTGCTGACCACGCCACTGATCAGAAGCCTGCGGCGGGCTTGGCCGGATGCGACCATCGACGCGCTGGTGTTCGCCGACACCGCTGGCATTCTCGACGGCAATCCCGATCTCAACGGCGTCGTTGCCATGCCAACGCGGCCAACAACAGGGCAGAGTCTTGCGCTCGCGCTGCGGTTATGGAACCGATATGACCTCGCAGTCTCTACTCAGTGTGGCGATCGGCCGACTTTCTTCGCCTCTATTTCCGGCCGCGTTCGCGTGGGGCCTTTCGAACCGACTGCCACCGGCCGCTTGAAGCGCCTGGTTTATCGGCGCAGCGTGCCATACGCGGCCGGCGCGCATCGCGTGGAAGAGATCCTGCGGCTCGCCGATCTGCTTGGCATAGCGCGCGCAGCCGAGCTGGTCTGTCCATCGGCGCCGGCGCCGGAAGGCATTCCCGCCGGCAACTATGCGGTCATCCATGCCGCGCCGATGTTCCGCTACAAGCAGTGGACCACGAACGGCTGGCGCGAATTGGCCGCGGCGCTCACCGCGCGCGGCCTGTCGGTGATCGCGACCGGCGGGCCGGCGCAGAGCGAGCGCGAATATCTCAGCGAGGTATGGAGTGGTAACGGTGCGCCGGTGCGTCGCGTCGATGGGCAGCGCAACTGGCCACAGCTTGCGGAGCTGTTGGCAAAGGCCCGCGTCTATATCGGGCCCGATACCTCGGTGACTCATCTCGCCGCTGCTGCGGGTTGTCCGACGGTCGCGCTCTATGGACCGACCGATCCGCGGCTGTGGGGTCCATGGCCGGTGGGTGGCTTGCAAACGATGTGGAGCGCGACGGGACGGATCCAGCAGCGCGGCAATGTCTGGCTGGTACAGAATGCGCTGCCATGCACGCCATGCCAACTCGAAGGCTGCGAGCGGCGGCTCGACAGTTACAGCCAATGCCTCGATGAACTTTCGCCGGGGCAAGTCATAGCTGCAGTAGATCAGGCGTTGGCAGCCGCCGCTGCGGGACCATGAACACTCAGCGCTTGCCGCGCTCGAAGCGGTAAAGCAGCAAACCAACCAGGACGCAGCCTGCCAGCAAGGCGGCGGCGTGAAGTAGGCGCGACGGAACTAATAACGTCGCCGTGGCAAGCGCGATCAATGCGATGTTCAGCACAAATACGCGGCCGACAATCTGATAGACGCTGAAGCCGCCATCCATGGCTCGTTGATAGAAGTGGCTTCGGTGTGACTGCATGACCGGCTCGCCGTTAGCGAGCCGACGCAGCAGGGTGATGGTGGCATCCGCCAGATAATAGAGCGGCAACAGCAGCGCCGCGGCGAGATGGCCGCTGCCAGCGAGCAACACGAGCAGCCATGCCAGCAACAAGCCGATCGGCAGGCTGCCCACGTCGCCGAGAAACAGCCGTGCCACGGGCCGGTTGAAAGGTGCAAAGCCGATGATCGCGCCGCATAGGGCAAGGGCCACAACCGTGGCGTCCTGCGGGAGTGCACCCATCAGCCCGAAAAGGGTAACGCCGGTGGTGATCGGTACAACCTCAGCGACCGTCATCCAGTCGATCCCGTCCATGAAATTGACGAGGTTGATGAACCAGACACTGCCGATCAGAATGCATGCGCGTTCGAACCACCAGGGCAGGGCAGGAATGATGCGCAGCTCGGCGGGCAGGGCCGCGACCACAACGGCGGCTGCGGCGGCTTGTAGGAGCAGCCGCGGCAATGCTTCCAGTGGACGGATGTCATCGGTGGCGCCGACGACGGCTAGTCCAACGATGGACGCAAAAACGACGGCTAGCGGGCGCGGATCATTCAAGAGGTCTGGAGCAAGGATAAGTGCGCCAACGACGGCAACAGTCGTGGCTCCAATTACGGCGATGCCGCCGCCTTGCGGCGTGGGCTTGCGGTGCGAGGATCGAGCGTTTGGTCGTGCCAATGCATAGTGGACAAGAAGGGGGCGCAATCCAAAAATGACGGCGCCACTGATAATGGCTGCTGTGGCCGCCAGCAGCCCGAGTTTCTCGAGAACAGACCACGCGTCGATGATGCTGATCATTGAATTTGTTACAGCGATGGCGATGAGCTAATCTGCGAGGATATTGATCAAAGCGAACTCTGATTGCGCCTCTTTTGGGCGTTACACAAACGATGTTCAAGTCGTGCGCATCGTACGCGTACGTCCGCTCGCGTGCGGTTTTTTTCGCTAACGACAGAAACAAAAATAAGACGGACGTGGTGGCGGCCACGCTGCCATTCCATCAGTTCCTATTACGAGAGCGGTCACCTCAGTAAATTTAATTCAGTGCACCAGTACTTATCGAGTTTCTATAACATTTCTTTTCTTTTTTGTACCTTAACCACCATTTCTTGCTCGGCCCGCGCTTGGAGATATTCCGTGCGGTAGGCAAACAGGTTAACGATCTCACCGCCTGGGCTTTGGGATGCCTTTACCATCAATTTTTGTAATTCGAGTTCGCGTGCTTTCTGGCCCCTTGAGAGCGTCGCTGAGTTGCTGGGCACGTGTACGTGTAGGACGCACGCAATCGTACAAGACCCCCGTTTTCCTTTGGAATATCCTTGAGCGGCGTCGGGGGGCCGCTGAACGTGCCGCGCAAGAGTGTTTGCAGGCGCTGCTTGGTCTCTTTGCCACTATATGGATCGTCAGTTTGTTTTGGTGTCCAGGCAAAAATACCATGAATTATGCAGAGGTCCTAGTTTAGGTGTTGCAAGTTTTCCCGCACTGCGGGTAACATGCCAACCGTCGGCCGTCCTGTGGAGTGGTGGATCGGATATGTCTGCGTTCGAGAATTTATTACTGCCGGGATCGACCGAATTGCCCGATTGTCGATGCGGGGCTGAAATGCATCTATTCGGGGCGAAGCCGTGCGAAGGCACAGAAATCCGCATCTTTAGGTGCGACACCTGCCACCATGAATTGCAAGTGACGGTTTGGCAAACACCTGAGACGGGTGCTGGCCTGTTTTGACCCCCTGTTGGCCGGTTTTGAATTTCACAGTGGGCTAGTTTGGAACCGATTGTCGGCCTCGCGAGTTGTCTGGGGGCCATGCATCGAGCCCTCAACATGGAACTGATCTTCCCCTTAGGGACGAGCCATCAGCTCGGCTCATGTGCCTTAAGGCTGAATGCCTGCATATGGCGGGGGTGATCAGCGGGCGCGAAGAGAAAGCAGTTCTTGCCAGGGCGGCCAGGGCTCTGGCGGCACCAGATTGTATACAGGCCGCCAGGCGGCACGGCGAGACCCACGCGTATGCGGCATAGGCCACTTCTTTGGAGGCCGGTCTTGAATCAGCCGTATCGCAGCTTCAAGACCAAAATAATCCCCGCAAGAATCAGCGTGATTCCGTTCGCGACGATCAACGGCACATCACCCAAAAGCGTCCCGTAGGTAAGCCAGAGGACAATCCCGATCACGAGCACAAGGAACATGCTGAGCGAAATGTCGGCCGTTGTTCGAGTTGTCCAAGTCTTCACTACCTGCGGATGCAGAATGCCGCGGCCAATCCAAGAAATGTCAGTTTGGACATTGTATTCTAGAGCGCCTCAGCTGCTGTCGTTTGCTACATGCGCAATAGGAAACGTCCAAGATAATAAGTAGGAAAAATTCCTATAGCGGCAAAGAAAGTCCCTTGAAGCCAAGAAACGACAACTCCACGATCACCGTTACGCCAGTCGTTTTTGATGCTCAGTGGCCGATTTTGAAATTCACAGTGGCCGACTTTGCGCGTCCCTTGTTTGTTCCATACGAGGAACACGGTCCTGTCAGAATTTGACTTCCGCAGTGGATCGATATGATCTTTCGGCCACCATCAAGTGGGTTCGGCTCGGGAGAAACTCCAGTGCGTTTGCGAACGGCTCTCCTGTGTTTGAGTTTGGCCGCTTGCTCGTCGCCTCAAATATCATTTACGCCCCCAACTCTTCCAATTGATACCGTCATTGCAGGTGCCATCCAGAACGTTTTTGCGGAGAACAAACTCCCTGGCATTCCTGAAGTTTCACCAATACGTCCGACCCTGGCGCCCGAACCGGGGGACTGGATCATCTGTCTAAAAAGCAGCGCCGCAGATAAGCCGCTGCGATACGCAATATTCTTTGAAGATAATAAATACCTGAAATCTCGAATTGCTGTTTCCATCGATCGTTGCGATAATGAAATCTACGCACCCCGAAAAAAATAACAATCAGTTGGAGGCCGGAGCGGGCTGCAGGCGCGATGTCGGCTGTTGGCATTGTCAAGAGTGAAACAATGGCCGATGAAGAAAAACTCAGGTGGGACATTGATACGCTTCGAGAATCTATTCGCTCCGATTGGGCGAATTTAGCTGCGAAAAACTTGACCGCCGATAAGCGAAAGGCCCTCAGGGAACATCTCGAGTTGTGCAACAGCACCTTGAAGGATTTGCTAGAGCGGCTCGATATGCTTTCCAAGGGTTCAAATTAGGGCACTGCCGCTCACGCGGATGATACTTGTTTAATTCGACAAGGGCAGGCTCAATGAACGTAGAAATCAATTTCGATAATTCAATCATGATATGCTCCGAATGGCCGGCGCGAGCAGCGCGCCGACGATGAACCCCGTAGCGAAGTGTGCAGCCGCCAGCGGCAGCGCGCCGCCCCGCGCAAGACTAGCGAAGGAGTTTAACCGCGACCCACATCATCAAAATCTAAGGGACTGAACCGCACCGAACTCAGCTGATCGGACCCCAGAGTCACTTTCGAAAATTGCAGCTTGCCGCCCTGACGATGCGGCGATACCTGTGATCGACCGCGCGACAAAAACTTGTCGGCGATTTCGGAAAGTGCATCGAACGATTTTGGCCATTTCTGGCCTCGGATCGATTGCAAGAAAAGACCAACCGCCCGAATCGGTGCCGTCAGTCGCCACGATGTGCTCGTCTCGTAGGCCCGCGTGACTTCTTCCACGCCTTTTGCCGCTTGCCGATCAGAAATAGCTTCACCTAGCCGCGAATAAGCCCCCGAACAAGCTGGGTCGATAGCTCATTCCGAGAAGCGGAAAATAGCTCTTCAATTCTTATTGGCAGGTTCTTCCCAATTCCAAGCACACCGAGGCCATGGCCGTGTAGGAATTCGAAATGACGATATCTCGTGCGAAGATCCGTCCATAGCTTCACTACCCCAAAATCTGGCTCGTTGGTGTCGTGAAACAAAACGACAGCGCGGTCCGACAATTGTGGTCGCCACTTTTCAAAGTCATGCCGCACGGCTTCGTAAAAATGACAGCCATCGATATGAAGCAAATCAATCGAACCGTCAGCAAATTGTTCGTGCGCGTTGTCAAACGTCGAGCGGACCAGCCTCGAAAATCCGGTGTAGCGACGGTGATCCCCGCACAGTTGTTCGTACACGTCATCGCCGTAAGCGCCGGTTTGCTCATCGCCTATCCACGTGTCTATTCCGTAGCAACGGGTCCTTAGATTGAGGCCCCGCACCGCCTGACAAAATGCCAAATAGGAGTATCCGCGCTGCACACCGAGTTCGACGATACAGCTCGGCTTCAATGCATCAACGAGCCAAAAACCAAACGGTGCATGTTCGACCCACGCCGAAGTCACCAAGTGATCCGGAAGCCAAAAGACGCGGATGAGAGAAAATCTGCGGCGAATTCTGTTGATACATCGCGTGCAACGATGTTCATCATATTTTCTCCTGGCGGCGCCCTCTTCGATTTGGCTCGTGACGCTCGTACGCGTAACTGGCTGATCTTCAGAGCAAAATTACGGCCAAAAATTGTTGGGGCCAATCACACGGGAGCGCTTCTTTCAACCCAGCGGGTAGCGTTTGGTTCCGGATGTTCCCCGCAAGGGTCCTCAATGGTTCAATCGTGGGCGGCAGGACGAAATTCGTTCTGCCTTTGTCATTTGGTGGGTGGGTCCACACCTCGATCGCCGCTGGCCGTCACGGCAGACAAGGCCTACGACAGCGAAAAAGTGCGGCATAAGATCAAGGATGAAGGCGCTTTGCCGGTCATCCCGAACCGCCGTACCGCCATTAGGAAAGCCTATTGCCCCAAGCGCTTCTACCGGCGGCGACACAAAATCGAAAACTTCTGCCGCATTAAAGATTGGCGGCGTATCGCTACCCGCTACGACAAGCTCGCTCGCAATTATTTTGCTGCTACCAGGCTCGATGGTGCACTCGACTGGATCAAATTGTGAGTCCACACCCTTCTGTAAACTAAATCTAACATTCTAATGCTAGGAGGGATTCCCGCCGGACTCGATACATGAAATCGATCCATAGCCTCGGTGTGGCGGCGCTGATCGTTATCGGCTTTATGATCATTACGATATTGCGCTAAAGCGATTCGAACAGCCCGTGCGCAAGCGGTCAAACCTAGTTGTGCCGTAAAGCAGAGTGCATAGCAAAATCCAACTCGTCTAAATATCAACGTCGATTAACGCTTGATATAATTGAACGGTTTGCTGGCCGATCGCTTCGGCTGCAAATTTTTCAACCGTCAAGCGTCGCGCCGCGGCGCCGTAGCGATGGCGCAGGGCGGGCGAATTGACAAGCTGACTGATGGCATTGGCTAGTGCCGCAGGATCATCGAGCGGGACGAGCAGTCCTGTTTCGCCGGAGAGAACCACTTCGCGGCAGCCCGGAACGTCGGTCGCAATCATCGGCCGGCCGCAGGCCGCCGCCTCAAGGAGTGCCTTCGGCAGACCTTCCCGGCGTGAGGGCAGTACGGCGATATGGGCTTGCGCCCAAACCTCCGCGATGTCTTTCACGTGACCGAGCCAGCGGATGCCCGGCTCCCGGGTCCAGGCTGCCAATTCAGAAGCGTTGACGGAAGCTGGATTGGCGGAGTCTATATCGCCGGCTATCAGCAGGTTCACTGCGCAGCCGCGGCTGTGCAGCAATCGGACCGCGGCGACAAGGGCACGTATTCCCTTGTCCTCGAGAAGTCGCCCAACAAAGGCGACGGTCGGCGTCCCGGCGGGTTCGTCCATCGCACGCAACCGCTCAACGTCCACTCCCGAGCCTGGAATGACAGCGATGTGGTTGGCGGCGATGCCAAGGGATAGCAGAGCTTCACGATCATCGGGATTCTGCACCAAGGCGACGTTTTTGCCGCGCATGCAAAGAAAACGCAGCAGGAACACGATCAGCGGTCGCAGCAGTCGTGCTTTCATGCTGTCCGAAATGAAGGTAAAGCCGAACCCGGTGAGGGCATTCACGAGCGGAGTAGGGCGCCCGATGGCGGCGAATGATCCAAGCACCGCCGCCTGCAGAGCGACGTGATGGGCAATGGTTGGATTAATGTCGTGGTGAATCCGCCGCAGGGCGAACACCGTATTCAGCGCGGAAAATACCGCCACACGTCCGCGGGTGAATGGAATGGGATGCAGCGTGAAACCTTCTGCCTCAATGGCAGCGGCACCATCGACGACCCGAGCGGCAACGTGAACCTCGAAACCTGCATCTCGTGCCGCGCGTGCCATCGGTAGCCGGTGGGAGAGGAAATACCAATCCTCGGACACCACATAAAGCAGGCGGGGAGGAGGTTTTCGCAAGTGATGCTGCGACCTCATCACAGAGGCGGTGGACTCCGTCACCCGGTTCATGTTGTGGCCCAACGCTTGTACCATGCCTGGAACATGAGGATCGTCCAGAGTGGAAACTGCCGATCCCTGCGGCCGCTCTGATGTTCGGCAAAGATGCGCTGGATCACGGCAACATCGAACAATCCGTGCGCCGCGAGCGACTGCTCGGACAACAGCTCGGCCGCCCAGTCGGAGAGCGGGCCGCGGATCCAATGGCCGATCGGGATTGCAAAGCCGGCCTTTTGTCGCTCCACCAGCTCCGGCGGGACGTAACGATGTAATACGCGGCGCAGGAGAATCTTTCCCTTCGATCCCTGGATCAACGCGGAACGGGGCAGCCGCCACGAATATTCGACGACGCGATGGTCGAGCAGCGGCACGCGCGCTTCGAGCGAAACTGCCATGCTGGCGCGATCGATCTTGGTGAGGATATCGTCGGGAAGATATTGCATCATATCGAAATATCGCACGCGCGCGCTCGGGTCGGGGATATCGCTGGCGATGCTCACGTCATTCCAGACCGCCGGCGGCTCGCTGACGCCAGGCATCACCTGTGATGGCTCCGGCCATTGTGCGATCATGCGGCGATAGATTTGTTCCGTGCTGCCCAAGGCAATGAGCGCCGCCGCCTTGTGGATTTTGTCGCCGAGAAAGGTCGGGCGCAGCCGCGCCGGCAGCGGACTTAAGATCGCGTCCCATGCGGCCGGAGACAACACTTGCAAACCGCCGCCGAGTGCTTGAGAGAGCGGACCCGGCACGAGCCGGTTCCATGTTGCGAGTCGATTGATCCAGTGATGACGCACATATCCGCCGAAACATTCGTCGCCGCCGTCTCCCGATAGGCTGACGGTGACAGAGCGGCGTGCCAGTTCGGAGACGAGGAATGTCGGGATCTGTGAGGAATCGGCGAACGGTTCGTCATAGATATCGGGAAGCCGGGCAATCGTGGCGCGCGCGACGGCAGGCTCTATGACAAGCTCGGTGTGGTCGGTGCCGAGATGGTTTGCGACTTGCCGGGCCTGGTCGGCCTCATTGTATCGCTTGTCCCGAAATCCGATGGTGAAGGTGCGCACCGGCCGAGACGATTGCGCCTGCATCAGCGCGACGACGAGCGACGAATCGATGCCGCCGGATAGGAATGCGCCAAGCGGCACGTCCGAAACCATTTGTCGCTCTACTGCATCCTTGAGCAGGCGTTCGAGTTCGCTCGCGAGTTCATCCTCGCTTCGCGTCTCGATATGGCGCTGCCCATCCGCCGCAATGGCGCGCAGATCCCAATAGCAGGAGATCGCAGGCTCCTTGCCCAGCTCCACGCTCATGAGATGCCCCGCCGGGAGCTTGTAGGTATCGCGATAGATCGTATGCGGCGCCGGGATGCATGCCGAACGCAGATAGGCCGTGACGGATTGCGGATCGACGCGCGCAACGAAGGATGGATGGCTGCGCAGCGCGCGCAGCTCCGAGCCGAACAGCAGGCCACCATTCGGCAGCCGGGCCCAATAGAGTGGCTTGATGCCGAGGCGGTCGCGCACCAACCACAGACGCCGTTCGTGCCGATCCCAGAATGCGATTGCGAACATGCCGTTGCAGCGCTCGATCGTCGCAGTAACGCCCCACAGCGTGACGGCTTCGAGCATGACCTCGGTGTCGGAATGTCCGCGCCAATGGACGGCCGGATAGGCGCGCTCGACTTCGGCCCGCAATTCGGAGGTGTTGTATAGTTCGCCGTTGTAAACAGTGATCCACCGACCATTGGCTGACGCCATAGGCTGCGATCCGGCCGTCGACAGATCGACGACCGAAAGCCGGCGATGTCCGAGCGCCACCCCCGCTTCGGGGTCGGTCCACAACCCGTCAGCATCGGGACCACGGTGGGCGAGTGTCCCAGCCATTGCAGCCAGGCGGTCCCTGATGTCATTGGCTGGGAGATTGGCCCGGTCCAGGAATCCCGCGATTCCGCACATCCGTACTGATGCTCCTTGAGCGCGAGCCGAGGCAAAGGCGCAGGGTCGATTCAGTCAACCCGTACAATGTCTTGTAGCATTTTCATAGATGGTGCGGCCGGGACAGCGCGGAGTGCCGGCCACATTTGGCCGTACGCGCATGAGACTTCGGCACATGCGCTGCGCCAATAGTGCCTGTAGTGCCGTAAGGCTGCCCCACCTATTATATAAAATAGGCTTGTTGCTGTCCGTGGGCGTGGTTGTAATTTCACACCCGAGCGGACGCCACTCAAATCGCCGCAGACTCAACTTTTTTCAAGCGGCGTGGTGCGCGTGAAGCTGGCCTTCGCGCCGTCTCGGCTAGCGGTCGTGTGAGATGGGGGAATGCGCGGATGCTGCACGCTATCGAAAGAACTGCTTGCCGCACCGCCAGTCGATCTTTGGCAAAACGTTGTCAGCATTAGTCTGTTCTTTCCGGAAACAATCCCGGCATCCAGCGCGAGGCGAGGACGGCGGGGAAGGCGAGGCGTAGCGGGGCGCGCGTGCTCTCCGAGGTGAGCACGCCGTGTTCGAGCAGGGCTGAGACGACGCGGCGTGCTTGACGCTCACCGGTGCCAACGATGTTGGCGGCGTCGGCGCGCGGGAGTTCGCCGCGGTAGAGCATAGCTTCAAGGATGCTGCCTGATTTCGGCGGCAGATGATCAAACCTGATTTCTTCTTCGGCCCACAGCAGAATGCGTGCGCGCAGTTGATCTGGCTGCATCAGGCGTTCCATGAAGATGACCTGGTCGATGCACGTGTTGAGGAAGAACCGCGTAAATTCCGTGAGATTTTCTTCGCTCAGGTGGCCTCTTCCGTCGAGATCGTTGCGCAGGGTTTGATCGCAGGCGGCGAGGTGCGTCTTGTAAGCGTCCACATTGCGGGCGAGGCCACGAGCGATCGACCACACGGCCCCTGTTTCGAGCGCCTCTAGCAGAGTCGCATGCGATATCAGCCGGGCGACGCGGCCGTTACCGTCGAGAAACGGGTGAATCCAGACGAGGCGGTGATGCGCCGCTGCCGCCGCGACTATGGTTTCGGTCTTGCCGAGGCGGCTATAGACCTCCTCGAAGCGTTGCAGGAAGCGCGGTACCGCGGGCGGGCTGATCGCGATGTGATTGCCGACCGCGACATCACGATGGCGCAGTTCACCGGGGATCACTTTGATGCGTTTTTTCGTCGCCAGGTCTTCGATCCATAGCAGATTATCGGGCAGCAGTTCGCCGAAGCGGTGATGGATTTCACAGATGGAGTCAGCCGTGAGCGCGCGGCCTCTGAGGATGCCACTATCGATCCATTGTTGGACCCTGATATGCGCTTCCGCTTCGAGCTGAAGATCGCGCTTCTTGGCGTCCTTGCTGTAGTCGTTCTTGAGGGCGCGCTCGATATCGATGGGGTGCGTATCGTGCCCTTCGATCAGGTTGCTGTAGTAGCAGTTCATCGAGCGCACGAGATCGGCGAGCGAGGCCAGCAGGCTTTCGGGCAGGGAGCGTCGGAACCCGGCGCTCTTTTGCGCCAGTTCGAGGGCGAGATCGATTAGGGCGGCGCGGTGACGTGAGTCGTCACCGATCAGCAGCGGTTCCATGAGAGAGATCACTTCGCCCCGGTCTTTGACCGGTCTAATGTCCGCCTCTATGTCCTCTTCTTTCTTAGTCATATACCATTATATATCAATTACTTATAGACAATCAAGAGGCATATAAGTCCGCTTCTATGTCCACTTCCACATGGAGGATTTTGGGTCCTTTTTCAAGGGCTTGGCAGAGGGTTTGGTCCAGGAGTGGGGACCGCATCCGGCCCCATTATCGGTGAAGGCACGGCCGCTATCAGGTCCTCCGTTTCGGCAGTATTGTACAGTTCGCCGTTGTAAACGGCGATCCACCGACCATTGGCTGACGCCATAGGCTGCGGGCCGGCCGCCGACAGATCGAAGATCGAAAGCCGACGATGTCCGAGCGCCGCCCCCGCTTCGGGGTCGATCCACAACCCGTCGGCATCGGGACCACGGTGGGCGAGTGTCCCAGCCATTGCAGCGAGGCGGTCCCTGATATGATTGGCCGGGCGCCCGGCCGGGTCCAGGACAGACGTGTTCGAGCGCAAGTTTTTAGAGAATGGTACGTTTAATGAGTCGGCATCCGCAATTGAACCAATAGCCGAACAATAGGAACACGCCGGTAAGCTCGCCAAAATGCCGCATAAAGACTTTCTGCACGAGGACCATAAGGATACAACTTGAAGTGGCTAGAACACCGGTAATTCAGGCTGCTACGCCCTCTTGCAGGACGTCCAAATGTCCAAGAGATGGTGCCGCGCGAATTACTACGGATCAACACGCACAAACCACGGGAATGCGATTCGTCAAATTTAAAAGGTTTTTCGCACTAATATGAGATTATTGTCCCGAATTCGGGTGAACTTTGTGGGCCGCGTCGCGACGTTGGCCTTAGCAACAGCATTCTCCGCGATTCTCTCCGTCGCCCTGCTGCCGCTCGCAACCAGAGTCCTGCAGGCAAGCGACTACGGGACTTACGCTTTGCTCATGTCAATCGTCACCCTCGTGAGCACAGCTATGGACGGCGGTGCCAGTCTGCTATTACCAGCTCATTACGGACCTGCCTTCGCATCGGAACGTGGACGAATTTTCGTTAGCGTTGCTGTGACTGCTGGCATCGGCGCAAGCACCGTTGCACTGCTTCTAACTAGCCTGTGGATTTGGCAGCACCGAGCGTTCCCAAATCAAGTGATTCCGCTTGTGACGATCGCCATAACGGCGATTATTATCCCGATGCGCACAGTCACTAGTATCTCTATTACCGTATTCTCGGTGACCGGCCGCAGTCTCGCCATCGCAGCACAAATGGTGAGCCAAGCCGTCCTCGTATTCCTAGGCACTCTTGTAGCCCTATTCGGATTTTCAATGGGGGGGGCATCACTATTCATTGGCGCCGCGTGTGGTCAGTTCGCCGCATTGTGCGTGTGTCTCCTCGTGCTCTGGTACTATAATGAATTGTCCTCTCCGTCACGCCGCTGGTTTCAGGGCGCCCTGAGCAATGCGCCGGCCACCGCAGTGTCCGGATTTATGGACGGAGCACGCGGCTTAGGAGAAAATGCAATGCTTGCGGGCGCAAGCGGATTGCACGCAGCCGGTATTTTGAGCCATGCGCGCCTCTATTATAATTTATTGATGGCACTCGGTAGCACGGTCGCGCACAACGTCTGGGTCAATTCGCTCATGGACGCGCGCGATCCACTTTCAAATTTTAAAACAACTGAGAGCGCCTGGGCCCTCGTTCAGGTCGCGTTTAGCTGCGCAGGAATCATTTTCGTTTTCTTTGGAGAAGAAATCGTCGACATTATCAGCAATGGAAAGCTCACCGAAGCCGGATCCTATATTCCGGTGTTGGTTATCGTCGCGCTTATCCAAATCACTGAACAATCGGCGGCTGCTATCGTTTATGCGTCGGGTCGGGCAGCCTCGGCGACTTGGTTTCGTACCATCACGGTGTTGGGCAGTCTTGCTGTGCTTTATCCCCTGATCATGTTGTTTGGGATTAAGGGTATTCTCGCTGTCTGCATCATCGAAGCGGCTGCATATCGCCTTTATTTACGCATACTTGCGAGCCGCGAACGAAATGTTCCATTCCAGGATAGAATCGCTTTTTTTGGATGCCTCGCGATTGTCGCGGCGATGGCCTTCGAGCACTTTGCAATGCCACCGCTAGGCATCCAACTGGGCTTGATGGTGGCCGAGATCGTATTGATCGCTTTTGTTGGTCGTCGCTCAATCGGCGAGATGATCATGGGCGTTCGGCAGATGTTGTTCGAACTGCCGGGATGACCTGAATTGTCTTGGGGTGCGGCACGGATAATTGAGACACCCGGCTGAGGTAAATTGAACCTCAACCGGAGTGTTACACATGACGAATGATGAAGGGCTCAAGCCCGAGG
>JGI20195J14853_1000138_pt1 | contig 20054 bp, 20 predicted proteins | sample NGESurdeep092012_3_FD_14853 | JGI IMG/M metagenome (IMG submission 14853)
GAATCGGCTTGATTTCCCGCTCCTTCAAAACTCAAGAATGTAGAAATTTCTTCAGGCATGCGGGGTACGGGTAAACGTGAGCGGGATATGCTCTAATGCCTGGGACATGTTGGGACAGCTTTTCAGAAACTGTCGCAGCAATGCTGTGTGCCTGACGTCAGCGGGAAGACGGCCGACGCCCGCGAGGCGGACCGCTGCGGAGTACTCGCCGCGGGCCAGCCGGGAAGCAAGTTAGCAAACAATGCTAAAGCAAACTGATGTCTGAAACGGATCCAACTGAGAAAAACTCACTGTGAACAAATGTCTTCCGGGTTACCTCTGAAGGCGGACATTGCTCAATGCTGTCGGCATGTCTCAAAGATGCCGACAGGCGACATTACTCACGACAGAAGAGGCCGCAAACTGAGGCGCCCAAAAGTAAAAAGCCCCGGACGATGCCGGGGCTTTAAATTGCTGGAGATACTAGTACCCACTATCGGTGAAGAATGAGTCGTGATTCAAGGATGCATGATCGGCATCCCTGAAGCGACTGCTATTATTTTGACGACGGCGGAACGCACCGAGCTTGAGGGCTTGGCGCGTTCGACGAAGACGGAGTACCGGCTGCGGCAGCGCGCACGCATCGTGCTGTTGGCGGCGGAGGGCATGGCGAGCCGGGCGATCGGGCGGGCCGTTGGCTGCACGACCGGCACGGCATCGAAGTGGCGCGTGCGCTATGCAGAAAAGCGGTTTGGCGGTCTCGACGAAACGGGCGACCGAGGCCGCGTCGAGTACTATGGGTGGAACCACTACTATTATTGCACGAAGTGAAGGAAAGTTCCTTCGAACCGTACTTCAAATAATTGTATTCGAGTTTGACGGTCCAGTTGTTGGTGAGCGCATGTTCAATACCAACACCGAGGAGAAGACCATCCAAAGTGCCACTGGCCGCAGACGTTGAAAAAACGGGGGTACTGCCGCAGCAGCTTTCAGTTGAAAGAATATCGAATTTGCCCCAGACCCAGCCCGCCTTGCCGTAAACCAGCGTGCGTTCAAAGGGATTATTGCTCCGGCGTTCTCAGCCACGCGCCATTCCGGCCTTTCAACAAGACCCTCGTGGTTCTGAAAGGCTGATCAGGCCAAATCGGGGCTTTCGCTCGAAAACGCTACTCGGCGGCTTCGCGCACATGGCGCGCGCTCGGTGTCCGCATCGTCACGAGCTCTTCGGCCGCGGTCGGATGCAACGCCATCGTGGAGTCGAAATCGGCCTTGGTGGCTTTCATTTTGACGGCGATGCCGAGGATCTGCACCATCTCGGCAGCGCCGTCGCCGACGATGTGACAGCCGACGACGCGGTCAGTGGTGGCATCGACAACGAGCTTCATCAGAACCCGCGTATCGCGGCCTGACAGCGTCGCCTTGATCGGCTTGAAGTTGGCTTTGTAGATATCGACGTGACTGAATTGCGCGCGCGCCTGCGCCTCGGTCAGTCCCACCGTGCCGACCTCCGGCTGGGAGAACACTGCCGTCGGAATCCCGGCATGATCGACCTGAACCGGCCGCTTGCCAAACACCGTATCCGCGAAGGCGTGACCCTCGCGGATCGCGACCGGCGTCAGGTTGATGCGATGGGTGACATCGCCGATCGCGTAGATATTCGGCACCGAGGTGCGGGAAAAACCGTCGACTGCGATGCCGCCATTGCCCGGATTGATGGCGACGCCGGCCTTCTCGAGCCCGAGATTGGCGACATTTGGATGCCGTCCGATGGCGAACATCACCTGATCGGACGCAATGCTGGAACCATCAGACAAATGCGAGGTGAACTCCTTGCCGTGCTTGTCGACCTTGTTGACCGTACAGCCGGTCAGAATGGTGATGCCGTCCTTTTCCATCTCGCTCCGCACATGGCTGCGGACGTCCTCGTCGAAGCCGCGCAGGACGTTGTCGCCGCGATAGATCAGCGTCACATCGGAGCCGAAACCGGCAAAGATACAGGCAAATTCCAGCGCGATATAACCGCCGCCCTGAATCACGATGCGCTTCGGCAGCGCGGTCAAATGAAACGCTTCGTTCGACGAAATCACGTGCTCGATGCCGGGAATCGCAACCCCATGATTTGGGGCGCCGCCGGTCGCGATCAGCACATATTTCGATCGCACAGCCTCGCCGGTTCCCAGCCGAAGCGTATGCGCATCCTCGAATACCGCGCGTGTCTTGACGATACGGGCGCCGGATTTTTCCACATTGGACGTGTAGGCGGCCTCCAGACGCGCGATCTCCCTGTCCTTGTTGGCGATCAGGGTCGGCCAGTCGAACGTCGCGGAAGCAATTGTCCAGCCGAAGCCCGCCGCGTCCTCGATTTCGTGATGGATGTGAGAGGCATAGACCAGAAGCTTTTTCGGCACGCAGCCGCGGATCACGCAGGTGCCGCCCATCCGGTATTCTTCGGCAATCATGACCCGCGCGCCGTGACCGGCGGCGATCCGGGCGGCGCGAACCCCGCCCGAACCGCCTCCGATGACAAACAGATCGACGTCGAACTCAGCCATGCCAGCCCCGGCCGAAATCAGCTTGCGTGAGCCTTCAGATTTCCTTGCCGCGTTTTTTCATCTCGGCGCGGAATTCGCCATCGACCGTTGCGGAAAAAACCTGCGCCCACTGGTTCATATAGGACATGCTGAATTGAATTGCCCTCGGCTCCGACGCCAGCAATTTCTGACCGAGCGGCGACTTGTAGAACGTGACCAGGTCCTTCAGCTCCTGCTCGGTGAACTCGTTGGCGTAGACCTGCGCCATCCCGTCGCCGATTTCCTTCTCGCGACCGGCAAACCTCTGGGCGACGATCACGGCGACCTCTTTGAGATCCTTTTGATAGTTGAGATTGTTCTGCAACAGCGCGTCATGGGTCCGCTGCACGATATTGGGAACGGCGTTGGCATACATCGCGCTCGCGTTCTTCATCGCCAGAATTTCCTTGGCCGCCGCGATCGCCGCCGGCGACGCCGGCTTGAGCGGAGCTGGTTGCTGTTGTTGTTGTTGTTGCTGCTGCTGCTGCTGCTGCTGCTGCTGCTGCTGCTGCGCCCCGGCTGGAACGCCGGTCAGAGCCAATCCAAGCGCAAGGCCCGCGGCCAACAGAATTCCAGAAAGGCTCTTCATTCCAATTCTCCTAGATTGCGGCTCATGGCCGTTCAACAACGCGAATTCCCTGAGAGCTGGCCAGCACCGCGATGCCGGCAAGACCAATGAACAGCCCGTGCTCGACCACGCCCGGTATAGAGTTCAGCAATCCCGCCAGGCGCGGCGCATCGGGTATTTGCCCCAGATAGGCATCGATAATCCAGTGGCCGCCATCGGTGACAAAAGCATGGCCATCCCCGCCTTTTCGGACCGCCATGTGCCCGGAAACGCCGCTTTCCGCGCATGCCCTGCCCATGGCGCGCTGCGTCGCCGCGAGGCCGAACGGAATGACCTCCACCGGTAACGGAAAGCGGCCGAGCACTTCGACCCATTTGGTGTCGTCGGCGATCACGATCATGCGATCAGACGCTGACGCAACGATCTTTTCGCGCAGCAAGGCGCCACCGCCGCCCTTGATGAGATTGAGCGAGGGGTCGATCTCGTCGGCGCCATCGACGGTCAAATCGAGCCGATCGATATCATCAAGCGTGGTCAGCGGAATGCCGCACCGCACCGCATCGGCGCGGGTCGCTTCCGATGTCGGCACGCCGATGACGCTGAGCCCGGCGCGAACCCGCTCGCCCAGAAGCTCGACAAAATGCTTCGCGGTCGAACCGGTGCCGAGGCCAAGCTTCATGCCGTCGCGCACATGTTCGAGCGCACAGGCCGCCGCTTGCCGTTTCAATCCGTCCATACTCAGTTGCAAAGGATGCCTCAGTAGCAGCTAGCCGATCATCCAACCGGCGATGTCCGGCGGGGGCATATCTAGCGTCGTTTTACCGGGAGGAACAGCGCTATACGTTGAACCTGGCCGCAATTGATGACTTTCCAACCAAATGCGATGCTCCCACTTGCATGATGCTAAGCAGACCGATAGCGATTCCCGATGACTTCCGGCCGCACTGTTGTATTCGATCTTGACGGCACGCTCGTGGATACGGCGCCCGACCTGATCAACGCGCTCAACTTTGTTCTCGACCGCGAGGGCTTATCCCCAGTCCCGCTCCATTCCGCGCGCAATATGATCGGCGCCGGCGCCCGCAGGCTGATCGAACGTGGCCTCGAGCTGGAGGGCCGCTCCGCCGGTCTCGAAGACATCACCCGGCTCACCGCTGACTTCATCGATTACTATGCAGCCCATATCGCCGACGTTTCACGCCCGTTCGAAGGCCTGGAAAGCGCGCTCGATGATCTCCAGGCACTCGGATATCGGTTTGCGGTTTGCACCAACAAGCTGGAGTGGTTGTCGAAGCTGCTGCTCGACCAGCTCGGATTGAGCTCGCGATTTTCTGCGATTTGCGGCGCCGACACCTTCGGCATTTCGAAGCCTGACCCGGCGATATTACAGCAGACGATCGTGCGCGCGGGTGGCCACCTGTCCTCTACCATCATGGTAGGCGACGCCGGTCCGGATATCGGCGTGGCCCGCCGCGCCGGCATTCCGGTCATCGGCGTGGAATTTGGATATACCGACGTTCCGATCGCCGATCTCAAACCCGATCGGCTGATCAATCACATGAGAGAGCTGCCGGCGGCGGTGCAAAGCCTGATGCTTCTTCACCGAAATCCCATCTAAGATCATGATTTTGCTTTGATATTTTTGCCGATTCAGACGTTAACCATCAATTAACGATACAGGTCCGCACGGTTGCGCGGCTGTCCTGACGCTCCTATGCTCGATGCGGGGATTGTGGCATTAGCCGCATTAGAGTGACGGATTGATCATGCGTCGTGTCATCGTGATTGCCGTAGCGGGAGCTAGCCTGGCCGGCTGCTCCTCGTTTTCCTTGGACGCCTTCAAGCCGACCCCGCCAACCGTGCAGGTCCAGCTCGACTCGGTGCCGCCGGGAGCCGATGCCCGTACGTCGCTGGGGCCGGGTTGCAAGACACCCTGCTCCGTCGCCGTGACCGCTCCTGACAGCGGTTTCTCGGTCACTTACACGCTCAACAAGTTCCAACCGGCAACCGTCCCGGTGCAGGTCATCCATCTCCCCGGGGATTTCTCCACCCCGGCCTCGACGACGATCGATCCCAACCCGGTGGTCGCGGAACTACAGCCGGCCAGCCCACCACCGAGGGCGGCCGGGAAAATGGCGAAGCCGAAGAAGCCAAAACCACCCAAGGGCACTGCTGCGGCGCCCGCAGGATCGCCATTCCCCGAGCCGGCGGCCGCGCCCAGCCGCTGATAGCTTGCACTGCACCAGACAAGGTGCGGATTGTACGCGGATTGCATCCTGCTTAGATTGTGACTACGGAACGGTGCGCCATGCCCTCATGGCGGCTGCCGCAGTGACAAGGCGCATTGAATGACCGGACCCTCTCTGAGTCCCCCCGCATCGCTGTCCCGTCCGATGACCGATCCGTTTGGCCGGACCATCAGCTATTTGCGGGTATCGGTCACGGATCGCTGCGATCTGCGCTGCTTCTACTGCATGTCCGAAGACATGACGTTTCTGCCCAAAGCCGATTTGCTGACGCTCGAAGAGCTTGACCGGCTTTGTTCGACATTCATTGCCAAGGGCGTGCGAAAGTTGCGGCTTACCGGCGGCGAACCGCTGGTCCGGCGCAATGTCATGTCGCTGGTGCGCTCGCTGTCGCGCCATCTCGACACCGGAGCGCTGAATGAACTGACGCTGACGACCAATGGCTCGCAGCTGGCGCGTTTCGCCGGCGAATTGCGCGACTGCGGGGTTCGCCGCATCAACGTATCGATGGACACGCTCGATCCGGCGAAATTCCGGGCCATCACCCGCTGGGGCGATCTCGACAAGGTTCTGGCCGGCATCGAGGCCGCGCGATCGGCGGGCCTCGCCGTCAAGATCAACGCCGTGGCGCTGAAGAATCTGAACGAGGACGAAATCCCCGCGCTGATGGAATGGGTGCACGGCAAAAGCATGGCGCTTACGCTGATCGAGGTCATGCCGATGGGCGACATCGGCGGAGGACGCATCGACCAATATGTGCCGTTGTCTCTGCTGCGCGCGCGTCTCGCCAAACAATACACGTTGAGCGACCTCGACGATGACACCGGCGGCCCCGCGCGTTACGTTCGCGTCAGCGAGACCGGTGGCAAGCTCGGCTTCATCACGCCGATGACCCATAATTTCTGCGAGTCCTGCAATCGGGTGCGGATCACCTGTACCGGCACGCTGCATACCTGCCTCGGCCACGAGGATGCCTCCGATTTACGCAAACCGCTCCGGGCCTCCGCCGACGATGACCTGCTCAGCGCGGCGATCGACCGCGCCATCGGCCTGAAACCGAAGGGCCACGACTTCATCATCGATCGCAGGCACAACCGCCCGAGCGTCAGCCGCCATATGAGCGTCACCGGCGGTTGAGGTTATGGCGGCCGCTAACGACCGTCGCGGGCAGGATTTTCCCTCACGATATCAACAAACTTCCAATTGACGGCGGCGCCGGGCGCTGGAATGGTGCAGCCGCTTCATGCTAGCTCGGCTCGATAAGCCGCCGTGCCCGAGCGGCACGGTCAAGACGGCAGAGGCGCAACTGGGGAGGGCTATCGTTGCAATCGCTCCTGAAAATGAGTCGCGGAATCGACGCTTTCACCAAGTGGACGGGCAAACGCCTGGCCTGGCTGATCCTTATTGCGGTGGTGGTGTCCGCTCTCAACGCGATCATACGGAAGACTTTCGACACCTCTTCCAACTCCTGGCTCGAGCTTCAATGGGTGCTGTTCAGCGTGGTCTTCCTGCTGTGTTCGTCCTGGACGCTTCTCGACAACGAACATATCCGGATCGATATCATCAATAACTTGCTGCCAAAGCCGGTGCGAAACATCATCGAGCTCGTCGGTCACGTGGTCTTCCTGATGCCGCTGACCATCGTCATGATCATAACGGGTGGTCCGTTCTTTATGCGCTCGGTCGAGATCAACGAGCAATCGGGCAATGCGGGCGGGCTCCCGCAATGGCCAGCCAAGTCGCTGATCATCATCGGATTCACCATGCTGCTCGCGCAAGGCATATCCGAGCTGATCAAGCGGATTGCGGTGATGCGCGATCTCATCCCGGATCCACACGCATCGCAAGTGAATGCCCTCGAGGCCGAGGTCGAACACCTCGTCGAGGCGACCAAGAAAGACTGATCGCGGACGCGGTCGCAGGGGGAATCTAGATGTCTGCTTTTCTTATCGCCAATATGGCGCCGATCATGTTCGCGGCGCTGGTCGTTGTGCTGTTGCTGGGTTACCCGGCGGCGTTTTCGCTTGGCGCCGTGGGACTGATCTTTGCCTTTGTCGGTATCCAGCTCGGGGAATTCCGGCCCGACTTCCTGCAGGCGCTTCCCGAGCGCGTCTATGGCGTGATGAACAACGACACGCTGCTCGCGATTCCGTTCTTCACGTTCATGGGGCTGGTGCTCGAACGATCCGGCATGGCGGAGGACCTGCTCGACACCATCGGGCAGTTGTTCGGCACCATAAAGGGCGGCCTTGCGTATGCCGTCGTGTTCGTTGGCGCGTTGCTCGCCGCCACCACCGGCGTCGTCGCGGCTTCGGTGATTTCGATGGGCCTGATCTCGCTGCCGATCATGCTGCGCTACGGCTACGACCGTCGCGTGGCTTCCGGCATTATCGCGGCTTCAGGCACACTGGCGCAGATCATTCCACCGTCGCTGGTACTGATCGTGATGGCCGACCAACTCGGCAAATCGGTCGGCGACATGTATGAGGGCGCCTTCATTCCCGGATTGGTGCTCGCGGGGCTCTACGCCTTCTACGCGTTCCTTGTCACGCTGATATTTCCCAAGGCGGCTCCGGGCCTGCCGGCGGAGGCGATCGGCTTTCGCGAGAAGGATGGCACCCGCGGATTGTGGTCGCTGTTGGTGCTTTTCATTGCCAGCTGCTTCTTCGGATGGTTCATGATGCGGGACTCCGAGACGCACGGCGCTGACTTCGTCGTGCTCAGCATGTTCTTCGGCATCCTGTTCGCATTCTTCGTCGCCGTCGTGAACTGGATCATCGACAAGCTTACGGGGTTCCGTTTCCTGTCTGCGATGGCGCAACAGACAACGTTTGTGATGGTGCCGCCGCTGTTCCTGATCTTCCTGGTGCTGGGCACGATCTTCATCGGCGTGGCGACGCCGACGGAAGGCGGCGCGATGGGCGCCGCGGGCGCGATCATTCTCGGCGCGGCCAAGCGCCGGCTGAGCTGGGATCTGATCCGGCAGGCCACGGAATCGACGGCTAAATTATCCGCCTTCGTGGTCTTCATTCTGGTCGGAGCGCGCGTTTTCTCGCTGACCTTCTACGGCGTCAACGGTCACGTGTGGGTCGAACACTTGCTGACCTCCCTGCCCGGCGGCCAGATCGGGTTTCTCATTTTCGTAAACGCCTTTGTTTTTGTGCTCGCCTTCTTCCTCGATTTCTTCGAACTTGCCTTCATCGTCATTCCGCTGCTTGGCCCGGCCGCGGAGCACCTCGGTATCGACCTGATCTGGTTCGGCGTCATCCTCGGCGTCAACATGCAGACCTCGTTCATGCATCCGCCATTCGGGTTCGCGCTGTTCTACCTGCGCTCGGTAGCGCCCAAGGACTCCTACATCGACCGCGTCACCGGCAAGCGCATGGAGCCCGTTACGACGGGGCAGATTTATTGGGGCGCGGTGCCGTTCGTCGTGATCCAGGTCATGATGGTGCTGCTGGTGATCACGTTCCCTTCGATGGTGATGCATTACAAAGGGGCGTTATCGACGATCGATCCCAACACGATCAAAATCGATATCCCGCAGATGGAGGCGCCGCCGCTGGATTTCGGTCCTCCGCCGAAACAATAACGATCCAGGCTGGCGCAAACAAAGAACCCCGGAGCTTCCGCTCCGGCCGGGGTTCTTGCGTTCGTCTGAATTGTCTGACGCAGATCAGCTCTGCGAGTGACGCGCCATGAAGTTGTCGTAACCGACTTCGGCGACCTGGAACCACTGGTAGCTGTTGCTCGAAAAGGCGGTCAGCGATTCATAGACCTTCTTGAAGTCCGCATTCGTCGCAGCGACCTCGCTGTGCAGTTCCTTCGCCGCCTTGAGGGAAGCTTCCATAATGGGCGGGGAGAAGGCATGCAGCTTGGTGCCGTTCGCGAGCAACCTGCGCAGCGCGGCAGGATTGGCCTGATCATACTTTGCCATCATCCAGTTGTTGGCATAGTGACCGGCCTGCTCAAGAATACTCTGATAGTATTTCGGCAGCGCATTCCATTTCTCGAGATTGACGAAGGAAAGCAGCATCGGACCGCCTTCCCACCAGCCGGGATAGTAATAGTGCGGAGCAACCTTGTAGAATCCTAGCTTCTCGTCATCGTAAGGGCCGACCCATTCCGCACCGTCGATCGTGCCTTTCTCAAGCGCGGGGTAAATGTCGCCACCGGCGATCTGCTGTGGCACCGCGCCCATCTTCTGGAGCACGCGCCCGGCAAAGCCGCCGATACGGAATTTGAGACCCTTGAAGTCGTCAACCCCGATGAGCTCCTTGCGGAACCAGCCGCCCATCTGACAACCGGTGTTGCCGGCGAGCAGCGACATGACATTGTATTTTTTGTAGAAGTCGTTGAGAACCTCTTTGCCGCCGCCCAGCATGTACCAGGCCTGATTGATCCGCATGTTGGGTCCGAACGGCACTGACGAGCCGAAGGTGAAAGTCGGGTCCTTGCCGAAGTAATAATACGATGCGGTATGGCCGATTTCGACGGTGCCATTCTGTACCGCGTCAAGAACCTGCAGTCCCGGTACGATTTCGCCCCCGGCGAACGTCTGAATCTGAAACTTGTTGTCGGTGGCTTCGGCAACGACCTTGGCCATGATCTCGGCTCCGCCGTAAAGCGTATCGAGGGATTTCGGCCAGCTTGTCGGCATGCGCCATTTGATTTCGGGCATCGATTGCGCGATCGCCGGCGCTGCAACGGTCGCGGCGCCCGCGACGCCCAGTCCGGTGACCTTGATAAAGTCTCGTCGCTTCATTGATTTCTTCCTCCGGTGGTTGTGTCAGCCAGCCTTCATGCCGAGGCTTATGCGCAACATGGAACATCCGGTTCCGGATTTCCATAATGAACTGGAGTATCACAACGCAAAAAGCCCGGCCTTCACTGAGGCCGGGCTTTTGATTCTGCTACTTAAGGCGTATCAGCCGCGCGTACGCGAGCGGATCATGAAGCTGTCGAAGGTATATTCGGCAACCTGCCACCACAGATACTGATCGGAACGATAGGCCTGCATCGAATCGATCGATTTCTTGAAGTCGGCGTTCTTCGCGGAGATTTCCGCCCACAATTCGTTGGTCGCCTTCAGGCAGGCTTCCAGCACTTCGTTGGTGAAGGGACGGAGCTGCGTGCCGCCGGCGACAAGGCGTTTCAAGGCCGCCGGGTTCTGCATGTCGTAACGCGCGGCCATCCAGCTGTTGGCGTTCGCAGCCGCATTGGCAACGACAGCCTGATAACTCTTCGGCAGTTCATTCCATTTGTCCAGATTGGCGAAGGCGTGAACCGTCGGACCACCTTCCCAGAAACCGGGATAATAATAATACTTGGCGACCTTCTGGAATCCGAGCTTCTCGTCGTCATACGGCCCGACCCATTCGGCCCCATCGATGGTGCCCTTCTCAAGCGACGGATAGATGTCGCCGCCTGCGAGCTGTTGCGGAACGACGCCGACCTTCTGCAGCACCTGGCCGGCAATACCTCCGATGCGAAACTTCAGTCCGGAAAGGTCGGCGACCGTCTTGATCTCCTTGCGGAACCAGCCGCCCATCTGGGTGCCGGTGTTGCCGCAGGGGAATGCGATCACATTGGCAGCTTTCTTGAAGAATTCGTTGCCGATCTCCATGCCGCCGCCCTGGTACCACCAGGAGTTCTGCATGCGCGCATTGAGGCCGAACGGCACCGACGCATAGATCGCAAACGTCGGATCCTTGCCGACGTAGTAATACGAGACGGTGTGGCACATCTCGACGGTGTTCTTGGAAACCGCATCGAGCGCCTGCAAGCCCGGGACGAGTTCGCCACCCTGAAAGACCTGAATCTGAAACTTGTTGTCGGTCATTTCGGCAACCTGTTTCGCAAAGTACTCGGCGCCGCCGTAAATCGTGTCGAGCGACTTCGGGAAACTTGACGTCATGCGCCACTTGATCTCGGGCGAGGATTGCGCGATCGCCGGCGAGGCCACCGCGGCCACCGCGGCACCGGTTGCGGACACTTTCAAAAAATCACGACGCTTCATTCAGGCATCTCCTTGTTGGGGCGTTTTTTCCCAGATTTCCTGGAGCATTTCTTTCGGCGAAGCGAGTTCCGCGGCAACCGAAGGCGCTCTGGCGGGGTGGCTTTAACACGGAAGTTCGGCTGCGAAAACGCGACGAAGGCATGACAGCACTGTTTAAACGAAAGTCGCATACGCGCGGAGGCGACTCAGGCCGCGGCGATTACGCCCTGGAGCTGATCGCGGACTTTTGCACCGATCGCCCGATAAATTGCGGCATACGGACCGTCGGGCTCGCTCTCCACCACCGGAGTGCCGGAATCCGACATGGCGCGAATCGACATGTGCAGCGGAATTTCGCCCAGAAACGGCACCGCAAGCCGTTCGGCCTCGTGCCGCGCTCCGCCATGACCGAAGATGTCCGATCGCGTGCCGCAATGCGGGCACTGGAAATAGCTCATGTTCTCAACAATGCCGAGAACCGGCACATTGACCTTCCTGAACATCGCGAGCCCGCGCCGCGCATCGATCAGGGAAAGATCCTGCGGCGTCGAAATGATGATCGCGCCCTTGAGCGGCACATTCTGCGCCAGCGTCAGTTGCGCGTCGCCGGTGCCTGGAGGCATATCGACCACGAGAATATCAAGCGTGCCCCACGCGACATCCCGCAGCATCTGGGTGATTGCCGACATCACCATCGGCCCGCGCCAGATCATCGCGGTATCCTCCTCGACCAGAAAGCCGATCGACATGATCGCAAGACCGAAACGCTGAATCGGAATCATTTTCCTGTCGTCGTTCAGCTGCGGCTTCTCGCGAATGCCGGTGAGCCTTGGCACCGACGGCCCATAGATGTCGGCGTCGAGCAGGCCGACGCGCAAACCTAGGTCGCGCAGGCCCAGCGCCAGATTGAGCGCCGTCGTCGATTTTCCGACACCGCCCTTGCCGGAGGCCACCGCAATGACGGCGGCAATGCCGGGAATTTCCGACTGCTTCGACATCGGCGACGCCGTACTTTGCGGCGGCCGATGCGATGCGACGCTAGGAACACCCTGTGCGTGGCGGTGCGGCGGTTGAGGCGCCGCGGCACCGGGCTTGCGCTCAGCCGTCAGCGCGATCATGGCGACGGTGACGCCGGGAATGGCGCGCACGGCCGCTTCGGCCTCGGCGCGGACGCTTTCCCATGCGCGGGCCTCGGCGGCATCGACATTGATCGAGAAAAACACCTTGCCGTCATTGACGGTAATTGCCGACACCACGCCGGCATCGGTCAAGGCGACGCCGCGCGGCGACATCACCTTGGTCAGGCCATCGAGAACCTGCTGCTGCGTCACGCTCACTGCACTTCTCCTGGTGCCCACATCCGGACGCGACACATAGAACCATCCCGCAAGAAAGGATACCGCTCTAGTGTGGCGGTTCAGAGGTTCTCTTTATCTTCGCCACGAGTCCATCAAGAGGACTTCTGAACCGGAACCACACCGGAATCATGGGTTTCTGGCGTCCTTTCGAATCCGAAGTTCGCACGCGAGGGTGCGGCAAGGTTCGACGAATTTCGGATTCGGGACACTAGCGCTGGACCAGGCCTGCGCAACAGGACGGCGGTCCCGATCCTCAGCCCCGCTCCTTGGCCGTTTCATAGTTGAGTTCAATCATCACGCCGTTGGGGTCAGTGACGAAAATCTGCCAAACATCGACACCGGGCACCTCCCGGACGTCGAAGGGCAGACCTTTGGACTTTAGTCGTTGCTTCATGCCGGCGAAACCACGGCTCGCAAAGGCGACATGGTGGACCACGCCGGAATCGGGCTTTTGCTGCTCGTCCGTTTGCGAAATATCGACGAGATGAACCACCGGTTTGCCCTCGCTGTACAGCCAGGCCCCTGGAAAGGCGAAGTTCGGCCGGTCGCCCTTCTTGAGGTCAAGAACCTCCTCGTAGAACCGAACCGTATCCCCGAGTTTCCGGGTCCGGATATTGAAATGATCGAGCAAGCCGACGCTCATGCGATGTCACTCCCATTGTGCTGAAATCCCATCGAACAGCCATTCTAGCACGAAACCCGGCCCGGCCGCCAAACGCGGGCGTTGCCCTTCATGGCGCAGGGTTTATTGTGCGTGTTCCACGTCCTCAGCGGGACCTGTTCGAAGACGGAACCAGCCCACCACCCTGCCCCAGCATATAGACCGGCCAATTCAATAGCGCCGGCGAAACCCCAAGGTTGCACACATGGCTAAAGTCGCTTTTCTCGGTCTCGGCGTCATGGGTTTCCCCATGGCAGGACATCTGGTGAAAAAAGGTGGCCACGAGGTCACGGTATTCAACCGGACGGCGGCCAAGGCGCTAGCCTGGGCCGAGAAATTCGGAGGCAAGACGGCGCCGACGCCGAAGGCCGCCGCGGAGGGCCAGAACTTTGTCATGTGCTGCGTCGGCAACGACAATGATCTGCGCGCGGTCACGCTTGGCGCCGACGGCGCGTTCGCGGGTGTCAAGAAAGGCGCGACCTTCGTCGATCACACCACCGCTTCGGCCGAGGTCGCGCGCGAACTCGACGCGGAAGCGACCAAACGCGGTTTCAGATTCGTCGATGCCCCGGTGTCCGGCGGCCAGGCCGGCGCGGAAAACGGGGTTTTGACCGTGATGTGCGGCGGCAGCGAAGACGCCTATGCCAGCGCCGAGCCCGTGATCGCGGCTTACGCCAGGATGTGCAAGCGGCTGGGTGCTGCGGGCTCGGGCCAGCTGACCAAGATGGTCAACCAGATCTGCATCGCCGGACTGGTCGAGGGTCTTGCGGAAGGCATCCATTTTGCCAAGAAATCGGGGCTCGATGTCCAGGCGGTCATCGACACCATCTCGAAAGGCGCGGCCCAGTCCTGGCAGATGGAGAACCGCTACAAGACCATGAACGAGGGCAAATTCGATTTCGGCTTCGCGGTGGAATGGATGCGCAAGGATCTGTCGATTTGTCTGGCCGAATCGCGCCGCAATGGCGCGAGCCTGCCGGTCACAGCACTTGTCGATGCGTTCTATTCGGAGGTCGAAAAGATGGGCGGCAAGCGCTGGGACACGTCCAGCCTGCTCGCCCGGCTGGAACGCTGAGCTTTCGAGACCCGCGCAACAGTTAATTTAACCTCCCATTAACGTGATTCTTTAGCTCTTTAAGGCAGCTCTTAATGATTTAGCGCCAGAAATAGACAATACAAAAGCTCGCGCGGTTGCGGGCAGGATTTGTGTTGTTTGATGAGTAAACCCGCCGACAAGCCCAAAGTTATGCAGCTTCCGGCTGAGACGATTGCAGCGCCGGTCAATAACCGCCGTGCAGCCGCGCAGCGGGTGCGCGAGGCCCGCGACCGGTTAACGTCGACCAGCGGAACCCGTCCCGCTTTCGATCGCGAACTGCTTCGGCAATATGCCCAAACCCGGATGTCGGCGTCGTATGTCGCGATGCTGCTGGTGGTGGCAACCGGCTTGCTGTTCGGCTTCTGGACGCAGCCGATTTCGGCGGCGGCATGGACCTGCGGCATGCTGTGCATTCATGCGGTCATCATCCACAATTGCAAAAGATTCCTCGCCGAGCCGCCCTCGCTTACCGCAACCCGCAAGTGGCGAACGCGATTTGTTCTGCTCGACCTGCTTTACGGCCTGTGCTGGACGGCGATCCTGATCCATCCGCCCGGACTCGATGTGGCCTCGAACACGCTGATGATGTTCCTGATGCTGCTGGTGATCGCGGTGTCGAGCATGCTCGCGGCCAACCTGCCGATCGCGGCGCTTGCAGCAACCGCTCCGGTCACGTTGGCGATCGCGCTGAACTTCGCTCTGAGCGGTACCTTCGACAATTACGTGCTCGCCCTGCTCGCGCTCGCCGCGGAAGGGTATTTTGCGCTGCTCGCCCATCGTCTGCATTCGACGACGCTGGCGACGCTGGAAGCGCGGGCCGAAAAGGACGCGCTGATCGGCGAGCTTGAGCAGGCGAAATCGATATCCGATGAGGCTCGGCATCGCGCGGAATCGGCCAACGTCGCGAAGTCGCGGTTTCTGGCGCAAATGAGCCACGAGTTGCGAACGCCGCTCAATGCGATCCTCGGATTTTCCGAGGTGATGAAGAGCGAGATTTTCGGCGCTCATGCCGTACCGGCCTACAAGGAATATTCGGCAGATATTCACAATTCGGGCGTCCATCTGCTGAATCTCATCAATGAAATTCTCGACCTGTCGCGGATCGAAGCCGGAAGGTACGAACTCAACGAGGAAGCCGTGTCGCTCGTGCATGTCGTCGCCGACTGCCATCATTTGCTGAAACTGCGCGCCTCCAGCCGCGGCATCACCATCCACGAGATGTTCGAACAGGGCATGCCGCGAATTTGGGGCGATGAGCGCGCGACACGGCAGATCGTGCTCAATCTTCTCTCGAACTCCATCAAGTTCACCCCCCAGGGCGGGGAGATCTGGCTGAAAGTCGGATGGACCGCCTCGGGCGGACAATACCTGAGCGTCAAGGATACCGGCTCCGGCATTGCGGCGGATGAAATCCCGATCGTGCTCGCCTCGTTCGGTCAGGGCTCCAATTCGATCAAATCCGCCGAGCAGGGCGCGGGGCTCGGACTGCCGATCGCCAAGAGCCTGATCGACATGCACGGCGGCACCTTCACGCTGAAATCGAAGCTTCGCATCGGCACCGAAGTCATCGTTACCTTCCCGCCGGAGCGCGTGATGTCTGCGCTGGCTCCGATGACCGAGGAAGCTCCGCCGCTGCAACCGGAAGCCGCCAGTGCCGGCACCGCCGATGAGAAGCGGCGGGCCCGCCACAAACCCATCATGAGCGCCGGCACCGGATTGTAACCCGGATGCTTGCGCAAGCGACCGAATACGCATCACTATCCCCGAATGAGCAAAGAAACGCCGTGTATCGCAGTCTGTATGATCGATCCCAAAACCAGCCTCTGTTTCGGCTGCGGCCGCACGCTTCCGGAGATCGCGCGCTGGCACCGGATGGACAGCGCCGAGCGGCATGCGGTGATGGCGCAGCTCGCGGCGCGCATGACCGACGCCGGACTGGTTCAGCCACTGGCGGCCGGTGCAAAGGCCGACTGACGAACACCGACATGGGAGGCCAGCTGTGAGCCGCGTTCTGCTCGTCGTGCTGATGCTGGCAGCGACGGCCGGCGCCGTGGTCGCCTATGGAGATCCGGAACGGATCGCGCGTGCGAGCGATACCATCTCGGAATTGCTGCGCAGGCGGGCCGCGTCGCCGGCGCGCGCCGTGCAGATCTCACGAGGGCAGAACGGTGAATTCGCGCTGCATGCCAAGATAAACGGCGTGAACGCCCCGATGGTGATCGACACCGGCGCGACCTCGGTCGTGCTGACCTACGAGACCGCAAAGGCTGCCGGTTTGCCGCTGGAGTTGCTCGAATATGACGTCGACGTCGAGACCGCCGGCGGACACACAAGGGCGGCCCGGCTGACACTCGACCGCCTTGCCATCGGCAAGCTCGTCGAGCGTTCAGTGCCGGCGCTTGTGGTGCCACACGGGCAAATGAAGACCAATCTGCTCGGCATGAGCTTTTTGGATCGGCTGGAAAGCTGGGAAGTGCACGCCGACCGGCTGATGCTGCACGGCTATCCCTAGTTACGCGGCTATCGCGGTCACAACACGGTCCTCGACCAACGCGATCGCATCGCGCAAGACATTTACGCCAGCATCGGGCCTGACGCCGTTCTCGGCGAGGTGGCGGCGGAATGCGCGTGCGCCCGGCACCCCGTGAAACGCGCCGACGAAATGCCGCGTGATCGAATGCAGCCGCGTACCTTGCGCGAGCTGATCTTCGATATAGGGAACCATCGCCTCGAACACGCTCTTCATCGTCGCATGCGGCGCCACCTCGCCGAAAAGTTCGGGATCGGCCGCCAGCAATCGCCATGGCTCCTGATAGGCTGCACGCCCGAGCATGACGCCGTCGACATAAGCGAGATGCGCTTTGGCCTCGGCGAGGCTTCCGATACCGCCGTTGATGATGATGGGCACATCGGGCAACGCGGCCTTCAGCCGATATACCCTGTGGTAGTCGAGCGGCGGGACGTCGCGATTTTGCTTCGGCGACAAGCCATTGAGCCAGGCTTTGCGGGCGTGAACGATCAGCGCATCGGCGCCAGCAGCGATGACGCTGCGGGCAAGTTCATCCAGCGCCATTTCCGGATCCTGATCGTCGATGCCGATCCGGCATTTTACGGTGACCGGGATATCCACTTCGCGCTTCATGGCGTGGACACACGCGGCGACCAGCGCCGGCTCCGCCATCAGGCAGGCGCCAAAGCGGCCGTCCTTTACCCGATCCGACGGGCAGCCGACATTGAGGTTGATTTCGTCGTAGCCGAAATCCTCGCCAATCTTCGCGGCTGTGGCGAGATCGCGCGGGTCCGAGCCGCCAAGTTGAAGCGCAACCGGATGTTCGCTTGCATCGAAACCGAGCAGCCGCCGACGGTCGCCGTGAATGATGGCGCCTGTCGTCAGCATCTCCGTGTAAAGCCGGGCACACCGCGTCATCAGGCGGTGGAAGACGCGGCAATGCCGGTCGGTCCAGTCCATCATCGGGGCGACGGAAAAGCGATAGTCTTGATATTTCAAACGCTTATCCTATGACGCTGCATCGATATGCGAACTAGTGTGCCGACAGAGTAGCCGAATTCAGGCAGCAGGTGAGAAGCTGTCTTGATCTAAGGCAGACACATAGCGCATCCGAGTGCGATTGCATGCAGGAAGATGTTCAGGACGGAAAATCGGCTTCTCTGACCTGGATTCTGTCGGCATGAAGCGACCAGTCGCGAAGCCTCTCCGTTTCGCAGAATTTCCTTTTTGCCAGTTCCGTGGCATGGGCTTCGCTGGAAGCGTCAATCTCCAGAGACCTCTGGCAAATTTCGGTCTCTCGGCCGTTTTCGCCGAGCACGTCCTTCATGAATCGAACGACAAATCGTGACATGGAACCCTCCCGTGGCGTCCGTAAGGCCCAAGGTAGCACCATATAAGTTCATCGTGGGGAGATCGTTTTGACAGGGATCAAAGCCGCGCAGGATTGCCCGCAGCGCACTTTATAATCGTCAGCGCGCCTCAAGCATGGCGACGCGGACGCCGAGATAGACGAACAACCCGCCCAGCGCGCGATTGATCCAGCGCAAGACTTGCCCGGATTGCCTGATCCCTCCGGCGGCGCTGGCGGCGAACGCCGCCACGCCAAGGCACCAGAGCGTGCCGTTGAAAACGAAAATCAGACCGAGCAGCCCGAAGGCGGCGGCCTTGTGCGGCGAATCCGAGGCTTCCGAGCTTGGAGCGCCTATGCGCCGGCCGCCGGCAGACTGGCAGCGGCAATCGCGACGATCAAGGCGAGACGGCGCCCGATCCGGGACGGCGCAGAGCGCAGCAATAAACTCAACTGTCGCATATCGCGGATTCCTCTCGCGCCAGCGGAACAGCCGTTCCGCGAAGAAGGCGCAGAATGAAAGGATGGTCCTGCCCCAGAGGCGTGTCGAGGGCGCGGCGAAAATAGCAACGCGTCCATCGTCCGATCCGCACACGGCAGTAGATTTCTTGCCGTGACCGGACCGGCAACGGTCGAAATCTTCTCTGTGAAAATGCCGAGGCGAGCCTGCTCGATGCGCCGCGCAGGGTCCGCTATCCCGGCGCGAATCCGAAAGTCCGCTCGAAGCGCTTGGCGTAGCCGGGCCAGACCTCGGGGTTGATGATGCGCGGCGGCCGCTTGCCGTCGAGCGCGTCGAGCAATTGCTCGGCGGCGATCCTGCCCATGTTCGCCCGCGCTTCCCTGGTCACCCCTGCCGTATGCGGGCTGGCGAGCACATTGTCGAACTGCAGCAGCGGATGATCCGGCGGCGGCGGTTCTTTGGACCAGACATCCAGGCCAGCTCCTGCGATCAATTTGTTGCGCAGCGCCTCGACCAACGCGGCTTCATCGTGGATAAAGCCCCTCGCCGTCGTGATGAAATACGCATGCGGCTGCATCAGCGCGAATTCGCGCGCGCCGATCATGCCGCGGCTTTCCTTGGTCAGCGGACAAGAGATCGACACGTAATCGGAGCGGCGCAGCAGTTCGTCCAGTTCGACCTTCTCGCCGCCGCGCGCCGCCATTTCCGGTGCCGTAAGATAGGGATCGTAGGCCAGCACCTTCATGCCGAGCAGGCCGTTGCAAAGTGCGGCGATGCGGCGGCCGACGTTACCCAGTCCGACGATGCCGATGGTCTTGCCCTGCGCCTCGGTGCCAATCAAGGCGTTGCGGTTCACATTCGGGTCGCGCCGCAGCGCGCGGTCGGCCTCGATGATTCGTTTCGACAGAGTGAGCAGCATTCCCAGCGCGTGTTCGGCTACGGAGTGGGCATTGCCGCCGGATTGATTGACGACCAGCACGCCCGCTGCCGTGCAGGCCTCGACATCGACGGGGTCGTAACCCGCGCCATTGCTCGAGACGATCAGCAGGTTCGGCGCACGGGCCAGCAGGTCCCGGTCGACGTGGAAATGGCTCGCGAGTTCATCGCGCGCCGCGCCGATTTGATAGGCATGTGCCGCGGCGAGAATCGGCGCCGCAATCTCCTCGGCGCTTTCGTTCTCGAGCCGGTCCAGCCGCACATCGGGCCGCGCCCGCAGGATGTCGGCATAAATCTCGTGCGCCAGATACTTGACGTAGAATAC
>JGI20195J14853_1000146_pt1 | contig 19682 bp, 21 predicted proteins | sample NGESurdeep092012_3_FD_14853 | JGI IMG/M metagenome (IMG submission 14853)
CAACACTGCCGGCGGCCCGCAGGTCGTGGACCTCGACGGCTGGGGGGAGTGACGCCGGTGCGGCCGGCGCAGCGGCCGCGGGGCGCTTCGCCGCCGAAACGTCGAGCTTCGCGATGCGCTGCCACTTCTGCGCGATGCCGCCGACCTGCTCGCCGCCGGAGTCACACCGCACGCGCGCTCGAGCCGTCCGAGCTCGAGCGCCGGTGGGCGGACGCCCTGGCCGCCTTCGACGCCACTCGCGAGGTGGGGCGTGCTCGGCACCGAGACCCGCGCCGACACCGTCGAGGACCTGTCCGACCTGCTGCAGCAAAGCGCGGTGCACCCGGAGGCGTGGTACGGGGTATGGCTCTTTGCCGACTGGCTGGACCTGCCGCCGGAAAGCACCGACGTGCCCGCGGTCGCCACCGTCGAGTTCGAGGCCAGCATCCGGGACCCGTATCGGCAGCTCAGCCGGGTGTTCCATGTGGTCGGACGACGTCGGCCAGCTGCACCTGCCTGACTGCTGACGCCGTCCCGAGCAGCCTCGGCTGATGCCCTGCGGGCGAACTGGCGTCCGGTTGACGTCTAGCCCAGCCTGACGTCAGGAAGAGTAGCCCCGGGACGTCAGGTTAGGGCCGCACTGCGGCTTGATGGACACTTGTCACTGCGGGTCTTAGGGTTCAACCTGACACTTTGGGCCGGGGGAGGCCTATGAGCGGGCAGCAGGTCGGCTACACCCGGGTAAGCAGCCTGGATCAGAACCCCGATCGGCAGCTCGACGGTGTCGCGCTGAACCGGACGTTCACCGATAGCGCGTCAGGCCGCAGCACGGCCCGGCCGCAGCTGGAGGCGATGCTGGCGTTCGTGCGCGACGGCGACACCGTGGTCGTGCACTCGATGGACCGCCTGGCCCGCAACCTCGACGACCTTCGCGCCTTGGTGCGCACGCTGACGGCACGGGGCGTGCGGGTGCAGTTTATGAAAGAGCAGCTGACGTTCACCGGTGAGGACACCGCGATGGCAACGCTGCTCCTGTCGGTGATGGGTGCGTTCGCGGAGTTCGAGCGGTCCCTGATCCGGGAGCGTCAGCGCGAGGGCATCGCTTTGGCGCGCAAGCGGGGCGCCTACCGGGGCCGGGAGCGGGCACTGAACCCCGAGCAGGTCGGCCAGCTGCGGGCGCGGGCCGCCGAGGGGACTGCGAAGGCGACGCTCGCGCGGGAGTTCGGGATCAGCCGGGAGACCGTCTACCAGTACCTGCGCACCACCCCTGAGTAGTGGCCGGGATGGAGCGGGCGGGCAACCCCCCGGCGGGCGAGGGGTTCCTGACCGCCGAGCAGCAGCGCCGCTACGGTCGGTACGCCGATGACCCCGACCAGGGGCAGCTGGACCGGTACTTCCACCTGGACACCGTTGCCCGCGAACTCGTCGACGTCCGCCGCGGGCAGCACAACCGCCTCGGGTTCGCCTCGCACGCGCCCAGACGACGTTCGACCGAGCCACCCGCGTCCTCGCCAAGATCGACGCGTTGGATTTCTCCGGCGTGCAGCCGGTTCGTCCCGTCGCGGGTGGCGTACTGCTTGAGTACCCCGGGGTCGGCGATGTCCAGCTGGGCGGCGAGGTGCGCGGCGACCGCCCAGGGCACGTCGGCGGGACCGGGCAGGAACGTCCCGAGGAACCGGACGGAGGGAGCCGCCCAGCCGGCCCACCGCCACCACCAACAGGAACCGGGTGCGCGACGCACAAGTCCACGCGCCCAGTCCGGCACGCCTCCGAGCGGCTTGACAAAGACCGCACGGTTGCTACGCCGAGCCTTGGCCCTCGCCGGCGCCAATCGACTCAACGGGCGTAAGAGCCGGCAGTCGCTCCCAGATCCCGTGTAACTGACGTTCCGCACTTCTCGCGATCGATATGGCCCCCCACGTCAGGGGGCGTCGGTCGGGCTGTAGGCGCTGGCGGGGATGTGTAGGAGGTCCAGGACCTGCTGGTGTAGCGGGGTGAGTTGGGGTTGGAAGGTCTGCACGGTCTGGCCTCGGGCTTGCAGGTGGTGGCGTTGGAGTTCGTTGAAGATCTCCAGGATGCGGGGGGCGCTGGGGGCGGGGCAGTTGCGTAGTTCGGGGTAGAGCGGGATGCCGGTGAGCCCTTCGGTGTGCATCGAGGTCCGGATCTCGCGTTCGATGAGCGCTTCGGTGAGCATGGCGAGGAAGTGGCAGAGCAGCAGCGCTTCGATGCGGTGCGCCGTTTCGAGGTAGACGGGGGCGACTTCTTGTGGCCCTTTGAGGAGGTGGTTGCGGCGTTCGAGGTTGGGTTGGTAGCGGTAGGCGGCGAACACGTCGGCGGGGGTCATCGTGGTGTCGTTGGTGATGATCGGGAAGCAGCCGTCGGTGACGGCGTCGTAGGCCACGTTGTCGGCTCGGATGGCGGCGGTGATGGTGAGGGCGGGTTTCTCGCTGCGCCGGTAGCGGGTCTGGCTGCCGGGGCGGCCGCGGCGTTCCTGGTGGTAGGTGACGTCGGTGGTTTCGGTGATGGTGAAGCCGACCCAGCGGGTGGCGCCGGCGGCGGTGAGCGCGGTGGTGGCGGCCGCTTCGGCGGCGACCTTGGTCTTCAGCCGGGTCTTGGGGCCGGCCAGCCGGGCCGCTACCGCGTCGACCGCGGCCAGCCCGGCCTCGATCCGGCCGGCTCGGGTCTGGGCGTCGTTGGCCGCCTTCATGCTGGAGTGCACCCAGATCACCCGGTAGCCGTCGACCGACGGGGCGGGGGCTTCGAAGGTGCGCCAGACCCGGTCGGGGTCTTCGAGCCGGGCGCCGGGCCGGCGATGCGCCTCGGCCCAGGCCGGCGCGTGGGTCTGGGCCCAGTCCCTGAACCAGGTGTCCTCGCGGCGGCCGTGCGGCACGACGGTGACGAAGCGCCCACCGTGGCTGTTGATGTGGCCCATGGCCTGGGCCGAGCACAGCTTGCTGTCGGCGACGTAGAGGAAGTCCGCCCGGCCGACCAGGGCGTGCAGCTCGTCCCAGGTGGGGATGTGGGTGACGTCGTCGTTGGTGTTGCCGTCGGCGACCCGGTAGGCGATCGGCACCGCACCGTCGGCGGAGACGGTGCGGATGAACAGCAGCTGCTTGAGGTCGGGACGGTAGTCCTTGTTGTGACCGTGGTGGATCGCCGGGGTCGCCGTGCCGCCCCGGGCCCGCCCGTCGGCCGCCGGGTAGTTGCCGGTCACGGTGACGGTGGTCGAGTCGTTGTGCAGCTGGGAGACGTCGACGCCGAAGTCGCGGATGACTCCGAGCACCGTCGCGGTGATCAGGCTGGCCCGGTCGGCGTCGAAGAGGCGGTCCAGCATCCGCCCGACCCGGTCGTCGTTGAGCGCTTCGGCGTCCCCCGGCCGCAGGCCGAGGACCGCCGGGTCGTAGGGCGTCGCCCACTCACCGAGGGCGTAGACCGGCCGGTGACCGGCCACGATGTTGCGGACCACCAGGGCGATCACCGCCGCCGGGGTCAGCCGCAGCCGGGCGTCGTCGGCCGGCAGGTAGGTCGCCAGATGTTCGGCCACGCCCATCCGGGCCAGGAAGAAGTTGATCACCGGAAGTGCACCGAGGTGCTCGCGGCTCAGCGTGTACGGCTCGTCGGCTGCCATCGTCGGCTCCTTGACGTCGACCCCCATATCGGTCAGCATATGTGCTGACCGACGATTGATCAGGGATCTCCGGGACGAAGGACAACCGTGTCGCGCCGGCTCGAGGACCACGAACGCACCTACCGCGGGCTGCTCGCCGAGCTCGCCCAGATCGGGTTCATCAGCCCGGGCAGCGTCGTGGTCCGCTACACCTCCTGCGGCAAGCCCGGCTGCCGCTGCCAGGGCGACCCACCACAACGCCACGGCCCCTACTACCAGTACAGCCGCGCCATCGCCGGCAAGACCGTGAGCCGCCGGCTCACCGAACACGACGCCGAGCTCTACCGCGGCTGGATCACCAACCGGCGTCGCCTCGAACAGATCGTCGCCCAGCTGGAGCAGACCTCAGCCGCCGCCGGCGACCTCCTCCTACGCCAACCACAGACCCCGAACCCACCCCCAACCGCGAAACGCTGACTGACCACGACAAGTGGGGGGTCAAACGGTCACCGAGAAGTGCGGAACGTCAGCATGTGGGCTCAACATCGCCGCAATTTCCAGGCGCTTACGCCGCCGCCTCGAGTACGGCGCCAACTTGCTGGCAGACGAAGTCGGGCCGGCCGTAGACCTCGGCACTGGTGTAGCGCAGTAGCGTCCAGCGAGCGGCCCGCAGCCGGTTCTGCCGGCGCAGGTCGTTGTGCCAGGCGAGCGGGTCACGATGTCCGCCGCCGTCGTACTCGATGCCCAGCCGCACCGCCGGATAGCCGAGGTCCAGCCGGCCGACCAAGCGACCGGTCGAGTCTCGGACGACCAGTTGCGCTTGCGGCCGCGGCAGCCCGCCGTTGATCAAGATCAGCCGCAGTTTGGACTCCATCGGGGACTCGGTTGCGGGCTCCGACAGCGCGAGGCGGTGTGGCACTCGGCGGACCCCGCGCCAGCCGGGATGCGCCGCCGCGAAGTCGAGCACCTGCCCAGCGGTGACAAGCTCCGCGTGCAGCAGCGCGTCGAGCCCAACCATTCCGGCGACTTCGTCCGGTTGACGGGCGAAGTCGAAGGCCGTTCGCAGGGGCGTGGTCACCGGCACGGCCTGCGCCAGGGTTACGTCAGCCGCTGTGAGCAGTGCCCGTCGAATCCGCAGCGACGGGTGCGGCGCGTGGGCCGCGCCCCGCGGCAGCGTCACGTCCAGCGGCTCATCACGGGTTCGTACGTCGACGCCGTGTAGCCACGCCGCCGAGCTCCCGGTTACGGCCGCTCCCGATGGCAGCACCAGGGCCGCCGCCCGGGCGCGCAGCGTCACGGTCTCCGGCAGGCTCGCGGCGGCGTACACGTCCGGCAGTAGGCGCCGCCAGCAGCCGCTGCGCAGCCGGCTCCAGCTAACCAGACCGGCTCGGACGGCGGCACTGCCGCGGAAGGGGGCGCCGGTCAGCTCGGCGGCAACCTGGGGATGAGGAGGCACGGCAGCCACTCTGGCAGCACGACGGCCCGCCGCCGAGCTTTGTCCACAGGGCAGCAGCGCCTGATGCGGACAGTTCTTCCTGCCGCGGCGCGCTGCGGCCGCGTCCGGCCTTTCAATGCGGCGATGTTGAGCCTCCGTGCGTATCAACTGCCCGGATCCGCACGTGGGCTCAACATCGGCGAGTGCAGGGGGCCGGCTGCTACCTCGGCTCGGGCGGCTCGGGCGGCTCCGGCTCGAGGGCGGCTGCCCGAGCCTGCGCCCGTCGCTGCGAGGCGCGCGCCGAGCGCGCCAACCCCAGCAGCGCTATCCCCAACCCCACCGGGGCCAGGAACGCCGCCACGTTCACCAACAGCGGCCGATTGGGGTGGCCGAGGAAGAACGGCACCAGGTCGGCCAGTACCGCTAGCACGCCGACCACGAACACGACAGCACCGGCCCGGACCAGGCCGTCACCTGGTCCGGGTGCGGTCGTCGCGCGGTGCTTGGCGGCCATGAATCAACCAGACTCTGAATCAACCAGACGCTGACCGCGCTACGGCACTCGGCCTTCGCCCTGCTGGTCGGCACCGCGGGTCAGCGCCTCCGGATAGTTCTGCTGGGTTTCGGGTGACGCGGTCAGTCCATCCGCCGCGGCCAGGTAATCGGCGTCGATGGCGTCGGGCTCGGCCAACGCGTTGGCGTCGGCCTCGAACCCGGCCTCGATCTCCGCGCGATCGTCGGTGGACTGCTCCGGGGTAGTCATCAGGGTGTTCTCCTCGGTCGGTGTCGTTCTGCTCCGGGCTGGTTGGGCGCCCAGGCTGGTTGGGCGCCCAGGCTGGTTGGGCGCCCAGGCGCCCCCGGCAAGCCTGCCCCCAGGATGCCGTCGGATAACCGCTGCCGCCGCGGATTGGCAGCATGAGGGCCGCACCCCAGCCATATCCCGTTCCGGCGAGCGCACCCGCCCGTTAGCCTTGGCTTCCGATCGCGGCCAGTGCAATTGCGGCCGTCTAAACCCGCGCAGTACGCAACCGTGCAGATAGAGGTCTCCCGTGCCTACCGGCAAGGTCAAGTGGTTCGACAAGGCGAAGGGCTTCGGCTTCGTTACTCGCGACGACGGCGGCGACGTCTTCGTCCCCAAAGGCGCGCTGCCCGGCGGTGTGGACGAGCTGAAGGCCGGCGCCCGGGTGGAGTTCGGCGTGGCTGAGGGCCGGCGGGGTGAGCAGGCGCTCTCGGTGCGGATCCTCGACGCCCGCCCCTCACTGTCGGCAGCGGCGGAGGAGGCTAAGCGCCACTCACCCGACGAGCTGCACGGCATGATCGAGGACATGATCAAGGTACTGGACGTGGTACAGCGGGACTTGCGCCGCGGTCGCTACCCGGACCGACGCGCCGCCCGCAAGGTCGCCGAGGTGGTGCACGCGGTCGCCAGCGAGCTCGAGGAATGACCGACTGCCGCTGGGAAGCGCGGGCCACCACGCCAGCCGGCCGGCTTGGCGCCTGGACCCGGTCAACGACGACCAGGTGGACATCTGCGCCGGAGCGGCTCAGTGCAAGGCGGAGGTCGGCGTCGGGGGCACCAGTCCGGCGGCGGCGGCCCGGTCGAGGAGTCCATCCACCGCGGCATACCCCTCGGTCCCGAGGTCGGCGCTGAAAGAGTTGACGTAGAGCGCGATGTGGGCGTCGGCGACCGCCGGGTCCATCTCCTGAGCGTGCGCCAGGACGTAGTCCTGGGTGGCCGCCGGGTCAGCCCACGCCGCGGCCAGTGAGCGCCGGATGGCGTCGGTCAGCGGTGCCGGGTCCAGGTCGCGTCGTGCCACGATCGCGCCGAGCGGGACGGCCAGCCCGGTCTCGCGCTCCCACCAGTCGCCCAGGTCGGCGACCGCGGACAGTCCGTACGCCGGGTAAGTGAACCGCGACTCGTGGATCACCAGCCCGGCGTCGACCGACCCGGCCTGCACACTGGGCATGATCTGATCGAACGGCATCACCACGATCTCGCCGATGTCGTCCGGCACCACCGCCTGTGCCCACAGCCGCAGCAGCAGGTACGCCGTGGTGCGCTCGCCGGGGACGGCGATGCGGGCGCCAGGCAACGCCCCCGGCTCGGCCGGCCTTGCGGTCAACACCAGCGGCCCACAGCCGCGCCCGAGTGCCCCGCCGCAGGGCAGCAGCCGATAGTCGGCGAGCAACCAGGGCAGCGCGCCGTACGACACCTTGACGATGTCCAGGGCGCCGCGGGCGGCCAGAGTGTTGCATTCGCCGATGTCGGCGTAGGCCACCGTGACCGGCGGAGCGCCGGGGACCCGCCCGTGCACCCATGCCCGGAAGATGAACGTGTCGTTCGGGCACGGCGAGATGCCGAGCGTCAGCGGGTCGGCCCGCGCCGGGTCGGTCGTTGGTTGCGCGCTCATCGCGGTAGCGGTCTCGCGACGATGGCGGCGACCACTCGAGCAAGCGCCGCCAGCGCGCCCGGAATGTCCCAGGCGGCGACGTCCCGGTCCCCGACCACGTTGCTGATGGCGCGCACTTCGCCGACCGGTACGCCGTACGGTGCGGCCGCGGTGCGCACTCCGAAGCCTTCCATCGCCTCGGCCACCCCACCGAACCGGGCGGCCAGCGCGGTGGCCCGGGCGGCCGTGCCGGTAGCGGTCGAAACCGTGAGGACCGGACCGGTGACGACCGCGCAGCCGGCAGTGCGCGCGCGGTCGGCCAGTGCGGCCGTCAGCTGCCGCGGGACCGGGTAGGTCGTCTCGCCGAGGCCGAGGTCCGCCAGTGTCAGCGGCCCGTTCGGCGATTCCGCCCCGAGGTCCGCAGCGACCAGCGCGTCGCCCACCACGATCGCGCCCCGGTCGGCCCGCCCGGTGAACCCACCACCGACCCCCAGGGTGAGCACGACGTCGTACGGCGGGTCCAGCGCCAACGCGGTAGCGGTCACCGCCGCGGCGGCGGCCGGTCCGACGCCGCCGCAGACGCAAACCATCGCACCGGCGCCGGTGTCGACGGCGATGGCGTCGAACCGGCCGATCCGGCGCGCCAACGTCGCCGGCAGCTGGGAGACGACGGCCGCCCGCTCCGCCGCCACCGCGGTGACCAGGAGCAGCCGGCGGGGCGTCAGGTCAGTCCTTCTGGGCCAGCACCACGCGCCACTGCGCCGTCGGGGTGAGCTTGTCCCCGTCGGCCCGGAGCCGGACGATCTGCAGCTGGGCCAAGCCGCCCTGCCCCTGGGCAGCCTGGGCTTGGACGACTTGGGCGATCGCGTCGGCGGTGACGGCGACGAAGTGGTCCTTCTGCAGGTTGCTCACCTGCTGACCGTTGATGGCGACCAGCCAGCCCTGATGGGCGACCGCCCGCGGGACGTCGACAGTCACTCGGGTACCGGGAGCCACGTTGAGAACCGGCGCGTTGACCGCCCGCTGCGGACACTGGCCGTCCGCCGGGACCTTGTTGTCCTTGCACCACCGCTCGGCGTCGACGGTCACCACCGCGCGGTCGGAGCGGACCGTCACCTTGGGGGTCGGCTGCTGGCAGCCGGTCAGCACAACAAGCGCGACGGTGGCACTAGCGGCGGCCGCGAGGCGGCGGGCGGTCATGGTCGCTCCGGAGGCGCGGTGGGATGGCGGGTCGGACGCGAGCGAAGGCTATCGGGTCCGTTGCCACCGTGGGCCGGCCCGTGTGGCTGGGGTGGCTGGTACCCGCGCCGGCTCGGTCGACCCGCGGGGCCGCGATCGGTAGGTGTGCAGCGAGTGCAGGGTGGTGGCGAGTGCCACCGTGAGCCCCCCGCTCGCCACCCCGAAGCCGAGCGTTCCGTGCAGCGGCAGCGCGATCCCCACGGCGCCGCCGACGACCCAGGCAAGCTGTAGGACGGTCTCGGACCGAGCGAACGCCGACGCCCGGACCTGTTCGGCGGTGTCTCGCTGGATCACCGCGTCCACCGCCAGCTTGCCGAGGCTGGCGGCGAAGCCGCCGACGAAGGCGACGGTCAACGCGCTGACGGTGTCGAAGAACCAGGCTCCAGCGGCGCTGGCGACCGTGGCGGCCACCAGGACCGCCGTCAGCAGCGACTCGGGCGCGTGGTCGGGTAGCCGGGCCCCGCTCCAGGTGCCGGCGAAGCTGCCGGCGGCAGCAGCGGCCGCCAGCAGCGCGATCCCGGTGTTGCCCGCACCCTGCGCCCGGAGCAGGAAGGCGAGGAAGAGGGTGAGGAACCCGGCAAATGCCCGCAAGGCCGCTGCCGCCCGCAGCGCGGTGACCACTGCGGGGCCCACGATGCGCTGCTTCGGCAGCTGCGCGGGTTCGGGCGTCGCTGGAGTACGGGCGGGTCGGACGCCTAGCCGACCGGGCGTCGCGTTGGCGGAGCCAACGTCGTCGCGAACGTCCACCTGCGCCGGCAGCCGGAGCGCGACTACGGTCGCGGCGGCGAAGACGGCGGCGGCCAGCCCCAGTGGCCAGGCCGGGCCGAGCAGGTGGCCTACGCCCAGTCCCGCCGGCACCGCGACGGTGGAGACGACCAGGCCGGCGAAGGTGAGCCGGGCGTTGGCAGCCACCAGCGTGATCTGCGGGGGCAGCAGGCGAGGGACGACGGCGCCGCGGGCCACGCCGTACGCCTTGGACAGCACCAGCACACCAAAGGCCACCGGGTAGAGCTCGATGCTCGAGTACCAGCGGGCCATGCCGACCGCGAGCAGCGCCCGCAGCAGCATGGAGCCGGCCAGCGCCAGCCGCCGGCCGCGGCGTAACCGGTCCAGCACCGGGCCGACCACCGGGGCCACCACGGCGAACGGCGCCATGGTCAGCAGCAGGTAGAGCGCCACCCGGCCGCGGGCCTGGCCGACCGGGACGGCGAAGAACAGCGTCCCCGCCAGGGCGGCGACGACCAGCGCGTCGGCCGCGCTCTGCAGGGCGTGCAGACCGAGCAGGTCCGCCAGGCCAGTCTCACCGGCTCCGGAGGACCGGGCCGCCGCGCGCACCCGCCGGACCGCGGCGCGGGTGAGATCGACGACCCACATGCCCTCAGTCTCGCCTGTCGGCCCCCAGTGCGGGAGGATAGCTGGGTGACCACAGCCACGCGGCCGCTCCGGGCGCCGAACCGGACGTCCCGCGCCGCTCTCCCGGACGCGGCCTGCGCCGCCGCCGTCGACCGCGCCCAGGCCGCGGCGGTGGAGGTCGGCGGCGCGTCCGTGGGCGAGCACATCGGCCTGGAGGTCGACGGCGACCGGGTCGTGACCCACCTGTTCGTCAGCACCAACCAGGCGTACGTCGGGTGGCGCTGGCAGGTCACCGTCGCCCGCGCCTCCCGCGCCAAGGCGGCCACCGTGGACGAGGTCGCGCTGCTGCCCGGTCCGGAGGCGATGCTGCCGCCGGCGTGGGTGCCGTGGAGAGAGCGGCTGCGCCCTGGCGACCTCGGCGTCGGTGACCTGCTGCCCACCGAAGCCGACGACGACCGGCTGGTCCCGGCGTACGCGGCCGGGGACGACCCGGAGCTGGACGATGTGGCCTGGGAGCTGGGCTTGGGCCGGATCCGGGTGCTGTCCTTGCTCGGGCGCGACGAGGCCGCCGAGCGGTGGTACGACGGGGATGCCGGCCCTGCTGTCAAGATCGCCAAGGCGGCACCGGCGCGCTGCAGCACGTGCGGCTTCCTCACCGTTCTCGTCGGCGGGCTGCGCCAGCTCTTCGGCGTGTGCGCCAACGAGTACGCCCCGGACGACGGGCGGGTGGTCTCCCTCGACCACGGCTGCGGTGCGCACTCCGAGGCGCTGGTGGTGTCCTCGACCCCGGCCCCGGGGCGGCCGGTCGTCGACGAGCTGGTCGTCGGGGAGCTGGCCGAGTCGGTTGTGGCATACCTCGACGAGCCGGTGGTGGCCGACGTCGACGAGCCCCTCGGCCACTCCTGAGTCCCGCGCTGAGCGACCCCTTTGGCACTGCCGGCCTGCGCGAGCGGGTGCTGGCGGCCTGGTCCGCCTCGCCGGCTCGGTTCCGCGAAGACGCCAACGCCGAAGAGGACCTCGCCCGCGGCGCCTACCGCGACCGGGTGGTGATCGAGCTGGCGCAGAACGCGGCGGACGCCGCGGCGGCCGCCGGCCGGCCGGGCCGACTGCGGCTGACCCTGCGGTACGACGTCTTGACCGCGGCCAACGTCTTGACTGCGGCCAACGTCGGTGCGCCGCTGGACGCCGCCGGCGTACAGGCGCTTTCGACGCTGCGGGCGTCGGCCAAGCGCTCAGCCGGCACCGTCGGCCGGTTCGGCGTCGGCTTCGCCGCGGTGCTCGCGCTCACCGACGCCCCGGAGGTCCGCTCGCGCACCGGGTCGGTGGCCTGGTCAACGGCCCGGACGGCGCAGCTCGTTGCGGGCATCGACGCGCTGGCGCCGGAGCTGGCCCGCCGGGCCGGCACGGTACCGGCGCTGCGGCTGCCGTTCCCGTCGACGGGGGCGCCGCCCGCCGGCTGGGACACCGAAGTCGTCCTGCCGTTGCGCGACGCGGCCGCGCGGGCCACGGCGCACCAGCTGCTGGCCGCCACCGACGCCGCCCTGCTGCTGGCGCTGTCGGCGCTGACGGCTGTCGAAATCGACATCGACGGCGTCGTCCGGCGGCTGACCGCGGGTCGGGACGGAGCGGACCTGGTCATCGTCGATGGCCGCGTCGACGGCGCAGTGCCGACCCGGTGGCGGACCGCGGCGGCGGCCGGTGAACTCCCGGCCGCGCTGCTAGCCGACCGGCCGACCGAGGACCGCGAGCGGGCGCACTGGTCGGTGCGGTGGGCTGTTCCGGTCACGGCGGCCGGGGTGCCGGTCCCGCTGCCGGCCACCACGTCGGCGGTCGTGCACGCCCCAACGGCGACCGATGACCCGCTGACCCTGCCGGCACTGCTCGTGGCGACGTTGCCGCTGGACCCCGGCCGCCGGCGGGTGGCTCCTGGACCGTTGCTGGACTGGCTGCTGGAGCGCGCCGCCGAGGTCTACGCCGACCTGCTTCCGGACCTGGCCGCGGACCCGGCCGTGCTGGCGTTGGTGCCGACCGGACTGCCCGCCGGCGAGGTCGACGGCCGGCTGCGGGCCGCGATCGGCGAGCGGCTGCGCGTCGTACCGTTCCTGCCGGCGGCCAGCCCCGCAGATATGGATCTGGGGCTGCGGCTGCGGTCCGCCGACGCCGTCGCGCTCGACTTGGTCAGCGCGACTGGCCCGGCCGTCGATGTCCTGGCCGAGGTGCTGCCCGGACTGCTGCCCGAGCCGTGGTGCCGACCGGCCCGGACGGCGGCGCTGGCCGCGCTGGGGGTCCGGCGGATGGTGACCGCGGACGTGGTGGACGTGGTCGCCGGCGTGCACCGACCGTCGGAATGGTGGCGCGGACTGTACGCCGCGCTCGCCGACGCCCCCGACCGCGAGGCGCTGGGCGCGCTACCGGTGCCGCTCGCCGACGGCGGGACGGCAACCGGACCACGCGGGCTGGTTGCCGCGGGCCGGGACGTACCGGCCGACGCGCTGGCCGTGCTGGGGCTGCGCGCCGTACACCCGGACGCCGAACACCCGCTGCTGCTGCGGCTCGGGACCGTGGCGGCGACTCCGCGAGCAGTGCTGGCCGACCCGCGAGTGCGGGCCGCGGTNGCCGCGTCGTACGACGCCGAGGACCCGAGCCCGGTCGCCGACGCCGTGCTGGCGTTGGTGGCGGCGGCCGGGGTGGCTGCGGGCGAGGAGCCGTGGCTGGCCGAGCTCGCCCTGCGCGGCGCCGACGGCGAGTTCTACCCGGCCGGCGAACTGCTGCTGCCGAATTCCCCGCTGGTGGGCGTGATCGATCCGACCGCGCCGTTCGGGGTGGTCGACGAGGCGCTGGTTGCCGCCGTCGGGCCTGACGTGCTGGCGGCCGTCGGGGTCCTCACCACCTTTGCCGTCCTGCGCGCGACCGACGTCCCGGTCGACCCACAGGCCGTCGCGTTCGACCTGGACGGCGAGGCGGACTGGCTGGCCGACGTGGACGGCCGGGTGCCCGCCGGGACCGGGTTGGCCGTGGTCGCCGAGCTGACCGCCGTTCGCGACCTCGAGTGGGTGGCGGCCGACCGATGGGACGCCGTGCTACGGCTGCTCGCCGCGTTCCCGCTGCGCGCGCAGGTGAGCGAGCCGGCGTTGGTCCGACTCGGCTCCGGCGGCCGGCTGGAGGTCCCGTCGTACACCCGGTGGTGGCTGTCCCGGCATCCGGTCCTGGGTGGCGAGCGCCCCGACGCGCTGCGACTGCCCGACGGCGACCCAGCGTTGGTCGGCCTGTACGACGTGGTGCACAGCGAGCTCGACGAGGCGTTCCTGCGCACGCTGGGCTGCCCGGCGACCGTGGCCGACGTACTTGCTGAGCCCGCCGCCGCGCTGGACCTGTTGGACCGACTCGGTGACCGGAAGCGCTCCGTCGACCGCCGGGCGGTGGCGGGACTGCACGCCCAGCTCGCCGCCGTCCTGGGGGAGCCCGAGCCGCCACCGGAGCGCGTCCGCGCGGTGCTCGACGGCGGCGCCCACGCGGTCCCGGCAGGGTCCGCGGTCGTGGTGGAGGCCCCCGACCTGCTGCCGCTGGTGGGCGGCTGGGCCGTCGTACCGGCTCCGGCGTCGGCCGCGGAGGCGGTGGCCCGGCTGCTCGACGTGCCGCTGGCCGGGGAGCTGGCGGGCTACGACGTGGTCTCCCAGGGGGTAGTCCGGGTGGTGCCGGGCGTCGTGGCCGAGGTGCTGGGGGCGGCCGCGCCGGGCGAGTACCGCGAGCACGACCCGCTCGAGGTGCTCGACGCGGCCGGCAGCCGGGTGCAGCCGACCTGGCGGTACCTCGACGACACGGTGCACGTGGACCGGGCCGCGGGTGCCCCAGCCCTCGGTCGCGCGCTGGCGTGGGCGGCCGGGCAGTGGCCGCAGCGGCATGCGGTGGTAGCGGTACTGGCTGACCCGGCGCTCGGGCCGCTGCTGGCGGCGGAGGCCGACCTGGACGGCTGAGCTTTGGGCGCTGAGCTCCGGCCGGCGCCGTTCACCGCGCCCGGTCGCGGGAGATCGCCGCCCGGCGGCGTTGGCAGTACCGGACGCCGGCCAGGCCCAAGATAACGCCGACAGCACACGTGGCCAGCCACCAGCTGGTGTGGTGGGCGGCCAATCGGGCGCGCACGGCGAGCAGCACGAAGAAGGCAACCGCCCACAGCGCTGTACCGATCGCGACCACGCGGACGTCGTCGGTCTCCAGGGGCGCCGGATCGGGACGGCGGGGGGCGGCCATGTTGGCCACGCTAACGCGGGCGGGAAGCATCGGCTACCACGACGCGTTGGCCATATCGTGAGTTACGCTAACGATATGACCCAGGCGGCCCGGACCGACGCTGACCGGACCGATGCCGACCTCTCCGGCGTGCTGCGGCTGGCCGTGATGCGGCTGGCCCGCCGGCTGCGCAACGAGCGGGTGAGCACCGACCTGACCCTGAGCCAGTTGGCGGCGCTGGCGACGCTGGAGCGGCACGGCTCGTTGACTCCCGGTGAGCTGGCGGCGCAAGAGAAGGTGCAGCCGCCGTCCATGACCCGCATCATCGCCACGCTCCAAGCTCTTGGCCTGACCAGCCGGGCCGCCCACCCGACCGACGGCCGCCAGGCGCTGGTTGCCGCCACGCCGGCCGGCACCGAACTGCTGGCCGCGGACCGGCGCCGGCGCGACGCCTGGTTGACCCAGCGACTGGCCGAGCTCGACCCGGCTGACGTCGAGGTGCTGCGGACCGCGGCCGGGATCCTCGACCGGTTGGCGTCGGCGTGACAGCCGGCATCGCGGCCACCTTCAGCTCGCTGCGGGTGCGCAACTACCGCCTCTTCGCCGCCGGCCAGGTGGTCTCCAACACGGGCACCTGGATGCAGCGGATCGCCCAGGACTGGCTGGTGCTTGGCCTGTCCCACAACAGCGGTACGGCGCTGGGCATCACTACCGGGCTGCAGTTTCTGCCCATGCTGCTGTTCGGTCTGTACGGCGGGGTGCTGGCCGACCGCTACCCCAAGCGCCGGCTGCTGATCGGGGCGCAGGTGGCCATGGGCGTGTTCGCGCTGGTGCTCGGCGTACTCGACCTCTCCGGCGCGGTCCAGCTCTGGCACGTCTACCTGCTGGCGTTCGCCCTCGGCCTGGCCGCTGTTCTCGACACCCCCACCCGGCAGGCCTTCGTCACCGAGTTGGTCGGCCCGGACGAGGTACCGAACGCGGTCAGCCTGAACAGTGCAATCTTCAACAGCGCCCGCATTGTCGGACCGGCGGTGGCCGGCGTGTTGATCAATGCGATCGGCACGGGGTGGGTGTTCGTCGCGAATGCGGCGTCGTTCGTCGCCGTCATCGTTGGCCTGGCGCTGATGCGGGACGGCGAGCTCTTCCTCGTCGCCCGGGTGGCGCGGGCCAGGGGCGAGCTGCGAGCGGGCCTGTCCTACCTGCGCCGCCACCAGGAGCTGCTGGTCCCGATCGTGCTGGTCGGGGTGGTCGGCACCTTCGGGCTGAACTTTCAGATCACCACGGCGCTGATGGCCAAGTCCGTCTTCCATCGCGACGCGGTGGCGTTCGCTCTGCTGTCCACGATGCTCGCAGTCGGTTCGCTCGCCGGGGCGCTGGTCAGTGCCCGGCGCGGCGCGCCTCGGCTGCGGTTGGTCTTCGCCGCCGCGCTCGCCTTCGGCGTACTGGAGATGGCGGCCGGGCTCATGCCGACGTACGCGACGTTCGGGGCCATGTTGGTGCCGACCGGAGCCGCCGTGCTGACGTTCACCACCGCGGCGAACTCNACCGTGCAGATCGGCTCCGATCCGTTGATGCGNGGCCGCGTAATGGCGGTCTACGTGCTGGTGTTCCTCGGCGGTACGCCGCTGGGCGCNCCGGTCGTCGGCTGGCTGGCGCAGGTGGCCGGTCCGCGGATGAGCATCATCGCCGGCGGCGCCATCTGCACCGTCGCGACGGTGGCGCTAGCCGCCTGGGTCGCGCACCGGCGGCGGCTGCACGTGACGGCTGCACTGCGACCGCGCCCGCACATGGCGATCAGCCCGGTCCGCGAGGCGTACGCCGGCGGCCGCCCGCAGGCCTGATTCGCTGGCCACCCTCGCTGCCTCAGAGGCCGAGCACCCGTCGGAGCTCACGCTCGACATCGTCGTGCAGGAGGGAACCGGGAAGGACGGCGACCGGTTCGGTCAAGCAATCCGGACTTGCCACCCCGCACAGCTTCACCCGCCTACGGCACCGCTGGTACGGCGTGTCGCGGCCCCCGACGATACCGACGGCGGGTGCAGGCGCCGGGCCAGCCCGGCTGCACCCGGCTGCGGCATCGCAGACCCGGCATGTCGCGCCCAACCCAGACCAGCCGTAGGCCAGCCCTAGGCCCCACCCAGACCTGCCCTAGGCCGGTCGGTTGGCTCCGGCGATGGTGCCGGCCTCGTGCAGTCGCCCGATCTCGGCGACGCTAAGGCCGAGCACGTCGTCGAGAACCTCATCGGTGTGCTCGCCAAGAACGGGCGCGCGGCGCGGGCCCAGTCGGGGGACGTTGGCGAAGTCCAGCGGACTCCCCGGCGCCAGGTAGGTGCCGACGCCGGGGTGCTCGATCTCGGCGAACATCGGGTTGTCCAGCGAGCAGCGAGGGTCGTGGGCGACCAGCTGCGCGAAACTCTGGTAGGGACCCCAGGAGACGCCAGAGCCCGCGAACGCCTCGCGAATCTCGGTCAAATCCCGTGCTCGGAACCAGGGTGCCAGCATGGCGGCCACCAGGTCGCGGGCCTCGAACCGGCCGCCCTCGGTGGTGAAGTCGTGCTCGGTGGCGGCGGCCACGGTCTCGAACGCCTCCGTGGTGCCGGTGACTCGCTGCAGGGCATCCCACTGCCGACCGGTCAGGGCCACCACCATGACGCGGCGGCCGTCCCGGGTCTCGAAGTCGTGCCCGAATGCGCCGTACAGGTAGTTGCCGTCCTTGGCGTGGTCCTGGCCGCCGAGCTGCGCCTCCGCGATCCGGCCGAGGTTGCCCACCATTGCGAAGGCGACGTCAGACAGCGCCAGCCGCACCAACTCGCCCTGCCCGGTGGCGGTGCGGCGGCGCTCGGCGGCCAGCAGCCCCACCGCGGCCAAAGTGCCCATCGCGATGTCCCACGCCGGCAACACACTGTTGAGGGGGCCGACGTAGTCCCGCGGGCCGGTCGCTAGCGGGAAACCGGTGGCCGGGTTGACGGTGTAGTCGACCTCACTGGTGCCGTCGGGATTGCCGGTGAGGGCGACCATCACCAGATCGGTTCGGCGGGCGCAGAGGCGCTCGTAGCTCAGCCAGCCGCGGGCCGGGAAGTTTGTCAGAAACAGGCCGCCGTCGGGCCCCGGAGCCGTGACCAGCGCCACCGCAAGCTCGCGTCCGGCGAGGGTGGAGAGGTCGAGGGCAATCGAGCGCTTGCCCTTGTTGAGCCCGGCCCAGAACAGGCTCTGCCCGTCGTGGGCCAGCGGCCACCGGGCGCGGTCGAGCCCGCCGCCGATCTGGTCGAAGCGGATGACATCGGCCCCCAGCTGCGCCAGGGTCATCCCGCCCAGCGGCGCCGCGACGAACGCAGAACCCTCCACGACGCGCATGCCCGTCAACAAGCCGGGGCGCCCGTTGCTGGTTGGCCCGCTCATGACCGCTTCACAGTCAGCAGGATAGGACGCGCCGGACTCGTTGTTGGTAGCGGTGGCCGTGCACCCGGCACCCCGCTCTGCCCGGCACCAAAAGGGCCGATGCGGCGTCGCCACCGGGTAGCGGCTTGGCGTGCCCGATCGGTGAGTGCGACCCTGGACCACGATGCCTCCCCCGAGACCGGGAGCGACACCCGCGGGCACAGCTGGATGTGCCGGCGGCACCTACGAAGGGAACCGGCGTGCGGTTGTTCGTCGCGGTCGTTCCGCCGGCCGAGGCGGTCACCCATCTCCAGCGGGCACTGGAGCCGGTGTCCGCGTGGGGAACAGGGCTGCGGTGGGGCGCTTCCGAGCGCTGGCACGTCTCGCTGGCCTTCCTCGGCGAGGTTGACGACGCCCGTCGGGTCCGGCTCGGCGGCCGACTCGCCCGGGCAGCTGGTCGGCATTCCCCACTGACCGTGCAGTTGCGCGGCGCCGGCACGTTTCCCCGGCAGGCGGCGAAGGCTCGAGTGCTGTGGACCGGGGTGGACGGTGACCGCGCCGAACTCGATGCGCTGGCCGGGTCCATCTCCGCAGCGGCGCGGCACAGCGGCATCGGGGTGGATGAGCAGCCCTACCATCCGCACCTCACGCTCGCGCGTACTCAAACGCCGCTGGACCTCACGGACCCGGTCGACGCCCTGTCCGGGTACGTCGGCCAGTCATGGCCAATCACCGACGTCCACCTGGTGCGCAGCCACCTCGGCGCGTCGCCTCGGCACGAGCGTCTCGACTCCTGGCCGTTGGCCGGCTCCCCGGCCGTCCGCTGAGCCCGCGGATCGCCGGGCAGTCGGAGAGCGGCCGAGCGAGGTCACCAGGCGTACGCCTCCGGCGCGGTTCCACCCGGGCCGGGGAAGATCTCGTCCAGACGCGCCATGGCGTCCTCGTCCAGCTGGATGTCCAGGGCGCGCAACGAGCCGTCGAGCTGGTCCTTAGTCCGCGGCCCAACGATCGGCGCCGTGACGGCTGGTTGGTGCAGCAGCCAGGCCAGCCCCACGTCGGCCGGCTGCTCGCCGAGCTCGTCGCAGAACGCCTCGTAGGCCGCCACCTGCGGTCGGTGTTTTGCCAACCTCTCCTTGGCCAGCCCCGCGGCCGACCGACCGCCGGACTCCTTGCGCAGGATGCCGCCGAGCAGACCACCCTGCAGCGGTGACCACGGAATCACCCCCAGGCCGTAGTGCTGCGCCGCCGGCAGCACCTCGAGCTCGACGGAGCGGGTCAGCAGGTTGTAGATCGACTGCTCGCTGACCAGACCGAGCATGTTGCGCCGCCGGGCCGCCTCCGAGCCCGCGGCGATATGCCAGCCGGCGTGGTTCGACGACCCGACGTAGAGCACCTTGCCCTGCTGACGCAGGACGCCAAAGGCCTCCCAGATCTCGTCCCACGGCGTGTCCCGGTCGACGTGGTGCATCTGATAGAGGTCGAGGTAGTCGGTCTGCAGCCGCCGCAGTGAGGCGTCGCAGGCGAGTCGGATGTTGCGGGCGGACAGGAAGGTGTCGTTCGGCCAATCGCTCATCGAGCCGTAGAGCTTGGTGGCGATCACCGTCTGCTCCCGTCGGCCGCCGCCCTGGGCAAACCAGCGACCTACGATCGCCTCGGTCCAGCCCTCACCCTTGCGCCAGCCGTAGACGTTGGCGGTGTCGACGAAGTTGATGCCGTGCTCGAGCGCCCGGTCCAGGATCGCGTGCGAGTCCTCCTCCGACGTCTCCGGCCCGAAGTTCATGGTGCCCAGGCAGAGCCGGCTGACCGACAGCCCGCTGCGACCGAGATGCGTGTACTGCACGAACCCTCCAGAAGACGTCGGGTACGACGGTCAGCCGACCGCCGTCGGAGCCCAGGTGGACTGTGTCGACGTGCCCAGCGGCACGCCCGGACCACCGGGTCCGGTGACGGTCAGCGTCGCGGACGGCAGCGGCGGCTAGCACAATGATCGCGCCGCCGGTGCCCACCGTCGGCGCCGCCGACCCGCCTTGCGGGGTGGCCGCGACCGTGGCGACCAGGCTGGGGTCAGGACAGC
>JGI20195J14853_1000147_pt1 | contig 19673 bp, 16 predicted proteins | sample NGESurdeep092012_3_FD_14853 | JGI IMG/M metagenome (IMG submission 14853)
CCCGTTCGGCTGGTGAGCGCACGGCTTTGTGCTAGATCAAGGCCAAGTTGCGGAATTTGTGCTCCGCTTGCGTTTTATCTAACAGCGCAATCTGAGCTTGCCATGGCCAAATCCCGCAAACGCCGCACGACCAGGCGCCGCGCCAAACCGGGCGCGCGCGGCCGCGGCGGCTTCTTCCACATCCAGGTGCGGCCGAAGCGCGACTTCGTCAGCTTCCGCAATCAAGACGTCGGCGCGCGCGGCGGCATCGAGCGCGTCGCCGGACGGCGCGCCAACGGTTCCTGGGACACGCAGAAATGGCTGATCGGCAAGTCGGAAGCGCATCGCGCCGGCAAGCGGCTGGCGCCCGATACGGCGGCCGCGCGCAAGGTGCTGTCGCAGCTCGGCTCGCCGCCGCGCCATCTCGGCGGCGACCGCTTCATCGCCAAGCCGCGTCGCAAAATCCCGGCCAGCGAAAAGCCGACGCCGGCCATGCGCCGCGCGCAACTCGCCAATATCAAGAGGGCGCAGGCGGCGTTGCGCAAGCGGCGGCGGGCGCGCGCATGATCCGCAAGCTGGGCCGCGGCAAGTACCGGCTCTATTCGCGCAAGAAAAATCCGCGCACCGGCCGGCGCCGTAATCTCGGCACCTTTACCTCACGCAAGGCCGCCGAGCAGCACGAGCGCGCGGTGCAGTATTTCAAGCGGCACTAAATAGCACAAAGCCCGGCGCGCAGCCGGGCTTTGGGTCGCTGTCGTGGTCGCGCCTGGATCAGGGCGCGTCGGCCTTGGGATCGCGCCGCAACATCAGGCGCACGTTCGGGTCGGGATCGCGGCCGACGATCTGACCGTTGACCACCACGGTATAGGGGTCAACTGTAAGAGCGCCAGGATCACTTGGCGCGTAAGCTTGCGCCGCTGCCGCTTCCGGCGAGATCGCGTGGCGTTTCTGGGCAAACGCCGGCGACGCCACGAACGTAGCCATCACGAAAGCAATCAGTAGTTTTTTCATTGCAAGACTCCCTGAGAGCCCCGTCCTCGCGGCGCAGCATCGGTCAAAATGTGATTCAAAAGGTGGTGGCGGACTACAACTCCCGGTGATCCGGCGTCAAAATAATTGCTTGGTTAAGTTGAATTTACCGGCAGCTGCGCGACTTGAGATAATACCGACGCGACCTGGACATCCTGATTGCGCGACTGCGCCCTTGTCCACTCTATCCGTGATGTGCGACGCCGAGCGCGGCCTCGCCGCGCTCGAGAATGAGCGGCACGATCAGGTCTTCCTCGTCGTCGAGATGGCGGATCAGCCCCTTGAGCAGCGCGCCGCTCGCCGCCGCATAGGCATCGCCGCAACGGCGCAGCACGTCGGCATCGCCCGATAGCGCGCGCAACAGCGCGTTGGCGGTGTCGGCGGTCGCCGCCATGTCCTCGTGGATGGCATGGTGATCGCCCTCCAGCACATCAAAGCCGCGCGCCAGCCGCTTATCGGCGGCGCGGAAGATCGGAAAATAATGCAGATCCTCGATCTGGTGATGCACGCCGAGCTGCGACAGCAGGAACTGCAGCCGCGGCACGAACTGGCGCGGGAATTCCGCCGGCGACAGCGCGCCATCGCGGAATTGCGCCTCGATCGCTTGGATCATGGTGGCGAGCTCGCGAAACATATCGTGGCGCGATAGCCAGAACCGCGCCATCTCGCCGAGATTGGCATGACCCTGCCATTGCTCGCGCGGAAAGCGCGCGAGCAGCACGCGCAAATCCTCCGGCCAGCCGCTGCGGCGGGCCAGCGCGAGCGCCTCGGTGTCGGTAGCGTTGGGCGTTTCGATGGTCATGATTGGCCCTACATAACCATGGCCGGGGCTTTCACCAACCTCAGTCGTGCGCGGGCTTGACCCGCGCATCCATGATGAGTAGCCGCATTCGGGGGACCTACCGCAAGATTGCCGTTGCGGCGCGGCCTCATGGATTGCCGGGTCAAGCCCGGCAATGACAGGGAATGACCACCACCGTCGCCCGCCTGGCCTGCGACCAGCCGACCGCCCGCCGGCTGGCGGCCTATCTCGGCGAAAGCCTCGACTCCGAAGGCACTGCCTGCGCCGCTTTCGAGGACGATGGCGGGCAATGGCAGGTGGCGGTTCATTTCCGCGACAAGCCGGACGAAGCCGTGCTGCGCACGCTGGTCGCGATCGCCGCCGGCGAAGCGGCGGCGGCCGCGCTCACCATCGAGCCGGTCGCGCCGGCCGATTGGGTCAAGCAAAGCCTCGCCGGTCTCAAACCGGTGCGCGCCGGCCGCTGCATCGTGCATGGCGCGCACGACCGCGCCAGCGTCAAGCCCAACGACATCGGCATCGAGATCGAGGCGGCGCTTGCGTTTGGAACCGGCCACCACGGCACCACGCGCGGCTGCCTGCTGGCGCTGGATGAATTGGCCAAGCGGCAGCGTAATTTTTCTATCCCTCCCCTGAAAGGGGAGGGTCGACATAGGCGGCCTTTGGCCGCCGTCCTTGGAAGCAAGAACGCCGATGCAAAGCATCGGCTATGGCGGAGCGAGGATCGGGGTGGGGTCAAACAAAGAAGGAATGACCCCCACCCGGCTCGCTTCGCTCGCCACCCTCCCCCTTGCAGGAGGATGGATAAAAAGATTCTCGACGTCGGCACCGGGTCGGGCGTGCTGGCGATCGCGGCGGCGAAAATTCTGCGCGCCCGCGTCACCGCCAGCGACATCGACCCGGTCGCGGTCGAGGCCGCGCGCGCCAATGCGCGGCTCAATCGCGCAGCCGCGGCGATCACCTTCGTGCGCGCCGCCGGCGCGAACGCCCGCGCCATCACGGCGCAGGCGCCCTACGATCTGATCTTCGCCAATATTCTGCTGGGGCCGCTGCTGCGGCTGGCGGTACCACTGCGCCGGCTCGCTGCCCCGGGCGCGCGCATCGTGTTATCCGGCCTGCTGCCGGGCCACGCCAATGCCGTGCTGGCGATCTACCGCGCGCAGGGCTTGGCGCTCGAGCGGCGCATCCCGCTCGACGGCTGGGTCACGCTGGTGCTGCGAAGCGGAAAACAAAACCGCCCCGGGCGGCGATGACCGGGGCGGCTTTGCTGGTGAAATGCTTACGATTACCAGCCGCCGAACGGCTCATCCTCGTTGCCGTCGCCCGCGTGCGGCAGCAAATGCCGATAGCGTGTGAGTTCGCGCTCGGCCCGCTTCATCTGCGAGGCGGCGAGCGCCTCGAATACGATCGTGAAAAAGCCCTTGCTCTTGTTGGCCGTGGCGGTGTCGGCAACGGCACGGGTAGCAACGCCATATGTAATGGCAACCATAGTGTCTCTCCTTTTCGAAAACGAAGCGTCAGCGAATGTCCCGACTTACACTCTTGACTATTGCGACGCAACATAAACTATCTCGCAATTGCGAGAAAGTCATAACAATGCATAGAAGCCCTGTAAACACCGCATGAATTGCTTAATCAATCGGTGAGATCGGTGGCATTATTACGACAATTTTAATGCAGTGCACAATTTTGAGTCAAACAGGTGATTCGTTGCCGAATTGAGCGCCAGCACGACGCGAATTTTTCGCGTTCGTGCCTGCTGGCATGACAGACATGCCTCGGCTGACGCCTGGCGTATGCCTGCGTTGCCCTCACCGGGGAGCGCGCTAGAGTGCCGCCTATGTTCGAGGCCCGCTTTCAGACATTCGACGATTCGCACGAGCGCGCGACAGCACCGGCGCGCATTGCTGCCTTGCGCGACGAGCTCAAGCGGCGCGGGCTCGACGGCTTGGTGGTGCCGCGCGCCGACCGCCAGCAGAACGAATATTTGCCGGCCAGTGAGGAACGGCTGGCCTGGCTCACCGGCTTCACCGGCTCGGCGGGCGCCGCCGCCGTGCTGGCCGAGCGCGCGGCGCTATTCGTGGACGGCCGCTACACCGTGCAGGCGGCGGCGCAGATCGATGCCAAACTCTTCGCCATCGAGCATCTGGTGGACTCGCCGCCTGAGCAATGGCTCGAACAGAATCTCAAAAGCGGGGCGAAGCTCGGTTACGATCCGTGGCTGCACACATCGGAGAGCGCCGACAGGCTGCGCAAGGCCTGCGCCACCGCCGGCGCCGAATTGGTGGCGGTCGATAATAATCCGATCGACGCGCTGTGGAGCGACCGCCCGGCGCCGCCCGCCGGCCCCGTGAGCTTGCGCGATATCAAGCTCGCCGGCGAAAGCGCGGCCGACAAGTTCAAGCGCATCCAGGCCGAACTTAAAAAGCTGCGCGCCGATGTGCTGGTGGTGTCGGACCCGCAGAACGTCGCCTGGGCGTTCAACATCCGCGGCTCGGACATCGCGCATACGCCGCTGGCGCTCGCCTTCGCGGTTATCCCGCGCGAGGGCAAGCCCGCGCTCTATGTGGAAACGGCCAAGCTCGACAACAAAACGCGTCCAGCGCTGGAGGAGATCGCGGCGGTGCGCGCGACCGCCGAGCTTGCCCGCGACCTTGCGCAACTCAAGGACAAGACCGTGCGGCTCGACCAGGCGAGCGCGGCCGATGCGCTCACGCGCCTGGTTTCCGGGTACGGCGGNAAGCCGGTGCGCGGCGCCGATCCGATCGCGCTGATGAAGGCGGTGAAAAACCACGCCGAGATCGCCGGCTCGCGCGCCGCCCACAAGCGCGACGGCGTGGCGATGGCGCGCTTCCTGGCCTGGCTCGAGCGCGAGGCGCCGGCCGGCAAGCTGACCGAGATCGACGCGGTGGAGGCGCTGGAAAGCTTCCGCCGCGATAGCGGTCTATTGAAGGATATTTCGTTCCCGACCATCGCCGGGTCGGGGCCGAACGGGGCGATCGTGCATTACCGCGTCACCCGCGCCACCAACCGCACTATCGGGAAGAACGAGCTGTTCCTGGTCGATTCCGGCGCGCAATACGAGGACGGCACCACCGACATCACCCGCACCGTCGCGGTCGGCACGGCGAGCGACGAGATGCGCGACCGCTTCACCCGCGTGCTCAAGGGCCATATCGCCATCGCCACCGCGGTGTTCCCGGAGAATACCAGCGGCGCCCAGCTCGATCCGCTGGCGCGCACCGCGCTGTGGCAGGCCGGGCTGGATTTCGACCACGGCACCGGCCACGGCGTCGGCAGCTATCTGTCGGTGCACGAGGGCCCGGCGCGCATCTCCAAGCTGGGCACGGTGGCGCTCCGGCGCGGCATGATCCTGTCGAACGAGCCGGGCTATTACAAAACCGCCGCCTACGGCATCCGTATCGAAAACCTGCTGCTGGTAATCGCGGCGCCCGAGCCCAAGGGCGCCGAGAAGCCGGTCAATGCGTTTGAGACGCTGACGCTGGCGCCGATCGACCGGCGGCTGATCGACAGCCGCCTGCTCACCGCCAAGGAGCGCAACTGGATCGACAGCTACCACGCGCACGTGCAGGAAGTGCTGAGCCCGCTGCTCGACGCCGCCACGCGCGCCTGGCTCGACGCGGCCGCGCGGCCGCTGGGAAACCCTTGATGGACGCCCGGACGTCGGCTGCACAGACGCCGAGCAAGCAGGCCACCCCCTGGCGGCTGCTGGCGCTGCTGATGGCGATGACCGCCATCGGACCGGCCACGCTCAATATCGTGGTGCCGGCGCTGCCCGGGCTGGTGACGCGGCTCGCCTCCGACACCGGCACCGTGCAGCTCATGCTGTCGCTTTATCTCTTGAGCCTGGCCACCGCGCAACTGCTGCTCGGGCCGCTTTCCGACCGCTTCGGCCGTCGGCCGGTGGTGCTGGCCGGGCTGGCGCTGAGCGTGGCGGCCTCGCTCGCGGCGATCGCCGCATCCTCGATCGGCGCGCTGATCGGCGCGCGCGTGGTGCAGGCGATCGGCGCCTCGACCGGCATCGTGATCGGTCGCGCCATCATCCGCGATCTCTACGAGCGCGACCGCGCCGCCGCCATGATCGGCCTGGTCACCACCGCCATGGTGATCGCGCCGATGGTCGCGCCGATGATCGGCGGCATTCTCGACACCGCCTTCGGCTGGGAGGCGATTTTTTTATTTCTCGCCGTGTTCAGCGGCGTGGTGCTGCTATGGGCGGTGTTCGTGCTGCCGGAGACGCGGCCGGCGCGCGTGGCGCAGTCGCCCGGCATGCTGATCCAGGAATGGCGCGCGCTGCTCGGCAGCGCCAAGTTCCACGGTTACGTGTTGTGCGGCGCGCTCGGCTCGGCGTCGTTTTTCACCTTTCTCGGCGGCGGCCCGTATGTGGTGGTGACGCTGATGGGGCGCAGCTCGGCCGAATTTGGCGTCTGGTTCGCGGTCACCTCGCTCGGCTATATGAGCGGCAATTTCACCGCCTCGCGGCTGTCGCAGCGTTTCGGCGTCGATGCCATGATCGTGATTGGCATCGTGTTCCAGTTGATCGGCGCGGGCCTGACAGCGTTGCTGGTCGCGACCATGCCGGAAGCCGGGCCGGCGATCATTTTCCTGCCACAGCTGGTGATCTCCTTCGGCAACGGCTTGCTGCTGCCGAACGCGATTGCCGGCGCNATCAGCGTGCGCCCGCAGGCCGCCGGCGCCGCCGCCGGCATGACCGGCTTCNCCCAGATGGCGNTNGGCGCGGCCTCGACGCAANNNGTCTCGATCGCGCTCGCNGGCAGCAGCAGCGCCATGCCGATGGCCTGGATGATGGTGATCGTGGCGGTGGCGACCGGCGTGGCCTATGGCGCGCTGGTGCGGCGCTAGCCGCCGATCAGCTTCAGCCACTCGTCCTCGCTGAGCACCTTGACGCCGTGCTTTTTGGCTTCGGCCAATTTCGAGCCGGCGCCGGGGCCGGCGACGACATAATCGGTTTTCTTCGACACTGAGCCAGAGGTTTTGGCGCCAAGCCGCTGGGCCGTAGCTTCCGCCTCCGGGCGGCTAAATTTCTCCAACGTTCCGGTGAATACCACGGTCTTGCCGGCGATGGCCGAGTCGGTTTTTGGTTTCTCGGCATCAAGGATGGTCACTTCGCGCGTGAGCCGCTCGACGATGCCGCGGTTATGGCTCTCGCCGAAATAAGCCTTGATGCTTTCGATCACGGTCTCGCCGATCTGGTCGAGCGCATCCATCTCGGCAATCACCTCCTCGTCGCCCTTGGCAACCTTCAGGCAGGCGTCGTGGAACGCCTTCCAAGAGCCGTAGCCGCGCGCCAGCGCCAGCGCCGTGGTCTCGCCGACGTGGCGGATGCCGAGCGCAAAGATGAAACGTTCGAGAGAAATTCTGCGCCGCTCATCAATGGCCGCGAACAGATTGTGCACTGAGGTCTCGCCGTAGCCCTCTTCCTTCAGAAGTTCGCTTTTGTGCTTCTTCTCCAGCGTGAAGATGTCGGCTGGCTCCCTCACCCATTCCTTCTCGAAGAAGAATTCGATCTGCTTTTCGCCCAAGCCCTCGATGTCGAAGGCGCGGCGCGAGCAGAACAGCTTCAAGTGCTCGATCTTCTGATAGGGGCAGGCGAACTCGCCGGAGCAGCGCGCGCGCGCGCCCTCCTCGCCGGTGGCGGTTTCCTCGCGCACCACTTTTGTATGCAAGTAGCAGGGACATTTCGTCGGGAAAGGATAGGGCTTGGAGTCTTTCTTCCGTTTTTCGATTACCACGTCGACGATTTGGGGAATGACGTCGCCGGCGCGCTGGATGATGACGGTATCGCCGATGCGGATGTCGCGGCCCTCGCGCAACGGCTCGCCGTCGCCGCCGATGCCCTTGATGTAGTCCTCGTTGTGCAGGGTCACGTTCTGCACGATGACGCCGCCGACGCCGATCGGCTCGAGCTTGCCGACCGGCGTGAGCGCGCCAGTGCGGCCGACCTGGATTTCGATGTCCTTGAGCACGGTGGTGGCGCGCTCGGCCGGAAACTTGTGCGCGATCGCCCAGCGCGGGCTACGCGAGACGAAACCGAGCCGCTCCTGCCAGTCGAGGCGGTCGACCTTGTAGACGACGCCGTCGATGTCGTAATCGAGCTTGGCGCGGGTTTGCTCGATCTCGCGGTGGAAGGCGAGCAGCTCCTCGACCGAATGGCGGATCCTGGTGAGCGGATTGGTCTTGAAGCCGCAACCGGCGAACCATTTGATCATGCCGCTTTGGCTGTCGGCCGGCATCTCGCTCATCTGCCCCCACGCATAGGCAAAGAAGCCGAGCGGACGCGAGGCGGTGACGCCCGGGTCCTTCTGGCGCAGCGAGCCGGCGGCCGAATTACGCGGATTGGCGAAGATCGGTTCGTCCGCCGCCTTCTGCCGTTCGTTGAGTTTGAGGAAATCGGCCTTGGTCATGTAGACCTCGCCGCGCACCTCGCAGATTTTCGGCACGTGGCGGCCCTTGAGCTCAAGCGGCACGTCTTTCAGCGTGCGGATATTGGCGGTGACGTCCTCGCCTTCGCTGCCGTCGCCACGGGTGGCCGCGGTGACGAGGTCGCCGTCCTCGTAGCGCAGCGACATCGAAAGCCCGTCGATCTTCGGCTCGGCGCTGAACGTGATCTTTTCATCGTCGCTCAGTTTGAGAAAGCGGCGGATGCGGGCGGCGAAGTCGATGACGTCCTGATCCGCGAACGCATTGTCGAGCGACAGCATCGGCAGCGCGTGGCGAACTTTCTTGAACTTGCCCGTCGGCGCGGCGCCGACCCGGCGCGACGGCGAATCCGGCCGCACGAGGTCGGGGAAGCGTTTCTCGATCGCCGCATTGCGCTCGCGCAGCGCATCGTATTCGGCGTCGCTGACGCTCGGCTTGTCCTGCTGGTAATAGCGCTTGTCGTGCGCAGCGATTTCGGCGGCGAGCCGGGCCAGCTCGGCCTTGGCCTGCGCCTCGGTCAGATCGGCGGGTTTGATTTTGGACGAGTCGTGACTAGCCATGCCGGCACTGTATCATCCCGCCGCCTTGATCAGGCGCTCGGCGGCGGCGCGGGCCTCGTTGGTGATCTCGGCGCCGGCCAGCATGCGGGCGATCTCCTCGCGGCGGCGCTCGGCCGCCACCTCGGTAACGCGGGTGGCGACCCGCCGGCCCTTTTCCAGCGCGTCCTTGCTGATGAGATAGTGCCGGTCGGCGCGCGCCGCCACCTGCGGGGCATGGGTCACCGCCAGCACCTGCACGCCGGAGGCGAGCTTGGCCAGCCGCACCCCGATGGCGTCGGCCACCGCGCCGCCAACGCCGGTATCGATCTCGTCGAACACCAAAGTCGGCGCCGAGCCGCGGTCGGCCAGCACCACCTTGAGCGCCAACAGGAAGCGCGCCAGCTCACCGCCGGAGGCGACCTTCATCAGCGGCCCCGGCCGCGTGCCCGGATTGGTCTGCACCCAGAATTCGACGCGGTCGATGCCGTTCGGCCCGGCCGCGGCGGCATCGCTGACAATCTCGGTCGAGAATTTCGCGCGCTCCAGCTTGAGCGGCTTGAGCTCGCCGTTGACCGCCTTGTCGAGCGTCTTGGCCGCTTGCAAGCGGGCTTTCGACAGCCTGTCGGCCGCCGCGCGATAGTCGGCTTCGGCCTCGCGCGCCGCCGCTTCCAGCACCTTGAGCCGGTCCTCGCCGGCGTCGATCAACGCGATATCGGATTTGTAACGCGCCGCCATCGCCGCCAGTTCGTCCACCGGGACGTTGTACTTTCGGCTCGCCGCGCGCAGCGCGAACAGGCGCTCCTCGATGCGCTCCAGTTCGGCGGGATCGAAATCGGCGGTGCGCAGCGCCTGTTCGAGGTGGCTGCGGGTTTCCTCCAGCGCGGTCAACGCCACATCGAGCGCCTTCACCGCCGGCTCGACCAAGCTCGGCGCCTGCGACGCGCGCCGTTCCAGCCGGCGGATGACGCCGGCCAGCGCCGGCACGCTCGAACTGGCGCCGGCGATCACCTCATGGGCGTCGTGCAGATCCTCGGCCACCTTCTCGGCCTGCATCATGCCGGTGCGCCGCTCGGCGAGCGCGGTTTCCTCGCCGGCCTGCGGCGAAAGCGTGCCGAGTTCCTCGACCGCGTGGCGCAGCCAGTCGCCTTCGCGCTTGGCGCGCTCGACCTCGGCGCGATGGGCATCGGCGGCGGTTTGCGCTTCACGCCGCGCCTGCCACAGGCCTGCAACCTTGGCCGCGTCCGCTTCCAGGGCGCCAAAAGCATCGAGCAGGCGGCGGTGGGTGGCAGCATCAACCAAAGCGCGCTCGTCGTGCTGGCCGTGAATCTCGACCAGCGCGGTGCCGAGCTCCTTCATCACCTGCACGCTCACCGGCTGATCGTTGATGAAGGCGCGCGTGCGCCCGTCGGCGAACTGCACGCGGCGCAGGATGAGCTCGTCCTCGGCCGGGATATCGTTGGCCAAATTGTGGGCCAAGAGCAGCGCGCGCGCCGGATGTCCGCGCNCGACCTCGAACACGGCGGTCACCTGGCCCTGCTCGGCCCCCTGCCGCACCAGCGCCTGGTCGCCGCGGGCGCCCAGAGCCAACGCGAAGGCATCGAGCAGGATCGACTTGCCGGCGCCGGTCTCGCCGGTGAGCACGGCAAGCCCGGCGGCAAAATCGATGTCGAGCCGGTCGATCAGAACGATGTCGCGGATCGAAAGTCGGGAGAGCATGAGCTAAGCAAGTCCTCTAATACGTGGTCATGCCCGGACTCATTCCGGCTACCCACGCCTTGCAGATTCGCCATCATTAAAGACGCAGAAGGCCGGCACAAGGTCGGCCATGAGACTGTGGACGTTCGTAAACGACTAGTATCCGTCATTCCGGGACGCGCCGAAGGCGCGGACCCGGAATCCAGATGCAATCTCAGAATCTTGGTCTGGATTCCGGGTTCGCTCGCTGCGCGAGCGCCCCGGAATGACCGGCTAGGTCAGCCCAGCCCGACCTTCCTGAACGCCTTGCTGATCCAGGAGCCCTGGTTCTCGTTCGGCACCGCGCCGCCGGACGTCACCAGCTGATAGGCATGGCGATACCACGGACTGTCGGGGAAATTGTGCCCGAGCACGGCGGCGGCGGTCTGCGCTTCCTCGACGATGCCGAGCGCCATGTAGGCTTCGGTCAGCCGCATCAGCGCCTCTTCGACGTGCCGGGTGGTCTGGTACTTGGTGACTACGACTTTGAAGCGGTTGATGGCGCCGGTGTAGTCCTTCTTGTCCAGGTAGTAGCGCCCGGTCTCCATTTCCTTGCCGGCGAGCTGGTCGCGGGCGACTTCGATTTTTTGCTTGGCGCTGACGGCGTATTCGCTGCTCGGATACTTGCGGATCACTTCCTGGAGCGCGGCGAGCGCCTTTTCGGTGCGCGTCTGGTCGCGGGTGATGTCCGGGATTTCTTCGAAATTGGAGGCGCCGATCAAGTACTGCGCGTAAGCGGCGTCCGGGCTGCCCGGGTGCAGCGTGATGTAGCGCTGGGCCGCGGTGACGCAATCGTCATAGGCGTTGGCCTGATAATAGGAATATGACGTCATGATCAGCGACTTGCGCGCCCATTCCGAATAGGGGTGCTGGCGGTCGACCTCCTCGAACTTCTTCGCCGCCTCCTTCGGGTCGTGCTTGACGTTGAGCAGATAGAGGCCATCGTTGTAGAGTCGGTCGGCGGCTTCGTCGGGCGGCGTGTCTTCCTTGCCGAACAGATTGAAGCCGCTACAGGCACCCAGGCTTAGCCCCAGCAGCACCATGGCCAGCGCGCGCGCGAACCGGCGCCGGCCGGCGCGAGCGGGCGACTTCATAGTCGCTAAATCCACTGGCGCGACGGCCATGGGCGCGATTTCTTTTGGCATGGAATTCTTGGTCGCTAGATCGTTGGGCACAAACTCATCCCACGCGGTCGTGTCCGCTTCCCCCGAGGGCGAACGAGCCTTGCGGCAATGCCCTCATCCGCGCTGGTGTAGACGAAAAAACGCGGTCTGGCCAAGCGATTAAGCGGACAATCGGCCGGGATTAAGGCGGAGGGTTAAGCCGGATTCCAGCGCATGATCCCGAAAAATGGGGACCGGTTTTCGGACGAGATCATGCGCCCGATATAAGGCTTTTCAGGACATTTCCGGCCCGTAGGCCGCCGCCAGCATACCGGCGCCGACTTGTGCCTGGCCGCGCGCGCGGCGAGCCGGCTCGGCCGCCTCGATCACCCGCCAGGCGCTGCGGTCGGCCATCAGCGCGGACAGCACCGCGTGGTTGAGCTTATGGCCGCCGCGGACTGTGCGGTAGGCGGCGAGCAACGGCTGGCCGGCAAGCGCCAGATCGCCGATGGCGTCGAGCATCTTGTGGCGCACGAATTCATCGGCGAAACGCAGGCCTTCCGGATTGAGCACGCGATCCTCGGTGACCACCAGCGTATTGGCGAACGAGGCGCCGAGCGCGTAGCCGGCGCTCCACAATTTGGCGACGTCCTTCATGAAGCCGAAGGTGCGCGCGCGCGCGATCTCCCGGCGGAAGGTCTCCGGCTCGATGTCGAGCGCAAGCGCCTGCCGGCCGATCAGCGGATGATCGAATTCGATTTCAGCCTCGACCCGGAAGCCGTGCTGGTAAGGCCGCAGCTCGCCCTGCGCGCCGTCCTTGGAAACGCGCACCGGCTTGATCACTTCGATATAGCGGCGCGGCAGCGCGCGCGCGGTGAGGCCGGCCTGATCGATGGCGTCGACGAACGCCGCGGCACTGCCGTCCATGATCGGCACTTCCGGCCCGTCAATCTCGACCACCACATTGTCCACGCCGAGCCCACGCAGCGTCGCCAGCAGATGCTCCGCGGTCGAGCAGAGCGGACCCTTGGCGTCGCCCAGGACGGTGGCAAATTCAGTGGCGGTGACCGCGCGCACGTCGGCGCGAATTTCGCGCTCGATCGAACCGTCGCTGGACACGCGCTGAAACACGATGCCGGTGTCGTCGTCGGCGGGATTCAGAGTCAGGGTGACGGGGCTGCCGGAATGCACGCCGATGCCGGAGACGGCAACCTGGTCGCGCAGCGTTGTCTGCTTAGCACCCTTCATCGTACCCGTTTACGCCGGCCTGCAAGCAAGCCGCGCGTCCCATCCCAGGCTCCTGCCGGAGCCACATTTTGGCCTTCAAATCAGCGACTGCCCGCGATCCGGAAGACGCCCCCCAGGGACCGAAAAGTCCCTTTTGCGCCTGAAACTTAGGCCATCGGCCCGGCATTCTCCAACTCACGTCTTCTTACCGACTGTTACTCTTTTTTGCCGCAATTGCCGGGCGAATGGCCGGTCCGGGAACCGGATTACCTTAGCAGGCCGGCCTTGCGGATTTACAGCCGGCGCTTGAACAGCCCCGGGACGGATTCGGCGGCGGCTGCAAACTTGTTTTAATTCAATAAGTTAAACAACCATTCAAGCGATAGGCCAATAACGTGACGGCCCCGCTCCGGGTTCCGGACGGGGCCGTCATGGCTTTTGGCGCGGCCGTCAGTTGGCCTGGCGGCGCAGGAAGGCCGGGATGTCGAGTTGGTCCTCCTCGGCCGAATTATGCACAGGAGCAGGCCGGCCATGGGGATCGAGCCCCTGCGGCCCCGAGCGCCGGGCATATTCCGACACCGGGTCGTCCGGGCGGCCCTCCGGTTGGCGGGCCGTCGGCCGCAGCGGCCGCTCGAATTGCGGCATCGCCTGCGCGGTACGTGGCGCCAGCGGCGGCTCGGTATGGTCCGCGCGGCGGCCGAGGCCGACCGCGGCCAGCCGCTGCATCAGCGACAAGCGGCGCTTCTCGGGGTGATCCTCGCCGAGCTCGCCGCGTTGCGCCTTGATCTCGTTCTGCGCAGGCATCGGCAGTTCGTCGATGCGCGGCATGCGCGGCGCGCGCATCACCGTCCGCTCGGGCGCCGGCGGGATGAAGGTCTTCGGCGTCGGCAGTTCGGCTTGCACCGCTTCGCCCGGCGCCGGCTCGAACAACGACGGCTTCATCGGCATCGGCCGGATCGAGACGTCCTCGATCGCGGTCGGCCCCAGCAGCGCGGCGGCGACCGCGGCGTGGGCGGCGGATTCGACCGCCGCGGCACTGGCGGCGGCCGGTGCCGGACTACGCTCGATGCGATCGGCGGTGCTGCGGATATCGCGGCGCATCTTGCCGGCGAGTTCCTTGAGCGCGGCTTCCGGTTGCGCCGTTGGGCGTTGCTGCACGCCGGTGTGGTCGATGCCGGTCGCCACCACCGAGACGCGGATGATGCCTTCCAGGCCTTCGTCGAACGTGGCGCCGACGATAATGTTGGCGTCCTGGTCGACTTCCTCGCGGATGCGGGTGGCGGCCTCGTCCACTTCGTAAAGCGTGAGGTCCTTGCCGCCGGTGATCGAGATCAGCAGGCCGCGGGCGCCCTTCATGGAGGCGTCGTCGATCAGCGGATTGGCGATCGCCGCTTCGGCGGCGGTGAGCGCGCGCTTTTCGCCGGAGGCTTCGCCGGTGCCCATCATCGCCTTGCCCATCTCCTTCATCACCGCACGCACGTCGGCGAAGTCGAGATTGATCAGGCCTTCCTTGACCATCAGATCGGTGATGCAGGCGACGCCCGAATAGAGCACCTGATCGGCCATCGCGAAGGCGTCGGCGAAGGTGGTCTTTTCGTTGGCGACCCGGAACAGGTTCTGGTTCGGGATGATCAGCAGCGTGTCGACCACCTTATGCAGTTCGACGATGCCGGCTTCCGCGAAGCGCATGCGGCGCTGGCCCTCGAAGTGGAACGGCTTGGTCACCACCCCGACGGTGAGGATGCCGAGTTCGCGCGCGACTTTGGCGATCACGGGCCCCGCTCCGGTGCCGGTGCCGCCGCCCATGCCGGCGGTGACGAACACCATGTGCGCGCCGGTGAGATGATCGCGGATCTCGTCGATCACCTCTTCGGCGGCGGCACGGCCGACTTCGGGCTGCGAGCCGGCGCCGAGACCCTCGGTCACCTGCGTGCCCATCTGGATGATGCGCTCGGCTTTCGACGTCGTGAGCGCCTGCGCGTCGGTATTGGCGACGACGAAGTCGACGCCTTGCAGACCGGCCGCGATCATGTTGTTGACCGCATTGCCGCCGGCACCGCCGACGCCGAACACGGTAATCCGCGGCTTCATCTCGCGAATGTCGGGAATCTTCAGATTGATCGTCATGTTTGCCTCTTTGATGCACGGGCAGCAGGCTGATGCCCGCACGCCGTCGAAGGGGACCGGTCCGCCGCCGGTCCCATCGTGGTTCCGTTGTTGTGGGTCAGAAGCTTTCGCGCAGCCATCGTCCGACCCGTGCCATGTAACCGCCCGTTCCTGTCATCAATTGCCGCGTTCGCCGCGGTTCGAAGTGTTCAAGATGTGCCGCCTGCGGATAGACCAGCAGGCCCGCCGCCACGGCGAAGGCCGGACCCTTGGCCGCTTCCGGCAAGCCGGCTAACCCGAGGGGACGCCCGATACGCACCGGCCTTTGCAAGATGCGCGCGGCCAGATCGGCGATGCCGGCAAGCTGGCTGGCGCCGCCGGTGAGCACGACACGCGCGCGCGGCTCGGCCGCGAACGGCGATGCCTTGAGCCGGTCGCGCACCATTTCCAGGATTTCCTCGACCCGCGGCTTAATGATGCGCACGAGGGTCGCCCGCGCGACGAATTGCGGCGGCTCGCGCTCATCATTCCCGACCGGAGGCACCGTGATCATGTCGCGTTCATCCGATCCACCCGTCAAAACACTGCCATAAATCGCTTTGATTCGCTCAGCATCCGCGATCCGGCTGTTCAGGCCGCGGGCGAGATCCATGGTGATGTGGTGGCCGCCAAGCGCAAAACCGTCGGCATGCACAAATTTTCCGCCGGAAAATACCGCCAGGGTGGTGGTTCCGGCCCCCAGATCGATGATGGCAGCACCCAAATCGGCTTCGTCGTCGGCGAGCACGGCCAGGCCGGCCATGTAGGGGGATGCGACCATGGCCTCGATCGCCAGATGGCTGCGCTCGACCGCCAGCATCAAATTGCGCACGGTCGCCACGTCGGCGGTGACCATGTGCATGTCGACGCCGAAGCGCTGCCCGAGCATGCCGCGCGGCTCGCGGATGCCGGTGACGGCGTCCAGCGCATAACCGATGGGAAGCGAATGCAGCACGGCGCGAGCGTCGCGCACCGAATGGCGGCTGGCCGCCGCCAGCACGCGGCCGATATCGGCGTCGGTCACCGCCCCGCCGGCGAGTTCGATATCGGCGATGAAACGCTCGCTGCCGAGGCGGCCGCCGGAAAGCGATACCACTACGGATTCGAGCTGCACCTTGGCCATGATTTCGGCGATGTCGATGGCCTGGCGCACCATCGCCTCGACCTCGACCAGATCGACCACGCTGCCGGCCTTCATGCCGCTCGCCGCGGTATGCGCGAAGCCCAGGATGTGCACGCCGTGGCTGCGCCGGCGCAGCACGTCCTGCGGCGCCTGCGGCTCGAGCCGCGCGATCAGGCAGGCGATCTTGCTGGTGCCGATATCGAGACCGGCCACCACGGCCGCGCGCCGCGGCGACACCGGTTTCATCTTGGGCGTGAGGCCGAAGCGCAGCACGGTCATGCGTCGCCTCCTTTGGCCTTGGGCTTTTTTGCCTTCTCGGCGGCCTTGAGCGCCTCGTCGCGCGCCGCCGCGGCGGCATCGGACTGCCGCACGGTGAGGCGATCGGACAGCCGCAGATCGACCGTCACGATGTCGCGCGACAGCAATTTCTTGGTCAGCGCGAGATCGACCAGCGTCGTCAGCGCGTGCGCGGGCTCGCGCTCCGGCAACAGCACTTCGAGGCCGTCTTTCAGATGCAGGTTCCAGCGCCGCTCGGCGACCAGCACCGAGGCCTCGACCACCTGCGCGATCGCCGGATAGCGCTTGAGCAGGTCGAGAAAATCCTGCGCCGCATGTTCGGCGCCATTGCCGACCACCCGCGGCAGCGCGGCGAAGCGCTGCGGCACGTAGGTTTCCAGCACGGTGCCGTCGGCTGCGATTAGATAGACGCGGCCTTCCTTCTGCCACAGCGCGAAGGCCTGGCGCTCCTTGATCTCGATGCGCAGCCGGCCGGGATAAAGCTTGAGCACCGCGGCTTGCGCGATCCACGGATTGGTCAGCAGCCGGATGCGCGTCTGCGCGGCATCGAGGAACAGCAGCGAAGAGCGGCCGGTGATTCCGGCCAGGCCGAGGATGTCCTCGCGGCTGACTTCATGCCCGCCGGCGAGCGCGATCTCGGAAATGCGAAAGCCCGCGCTGTTGGCCGCGCTGTCGCAGATGTCCTGGATCTGCGCGGCGATCGCCGGCGCATGGCCGCCTTTGACCACGCCGTAATAGGTGCTGGCGAGCAGCAACATGGCGGCGGCGCTGGCGCCGGCGCCGCGCGGCACTTTCAATTCGAGCAGCGCACCGCCCCAGCGGCGCGCCAAGCGCAGCACGCGCGAGTCCGATGCCGGCCAGGCATGCGCGCGCGGCCGCGCAGCGGCCGTCGCCCGTCGTTTCAGTTTCAGCTTCAGCGATTGAGCGAGGCGTCCTCGAACATCCATCGCGACCGGCTCTTCAAAACGTTCTGCCCCGAATGGGCCGCAAGCTCTTTGGCGGCGTGTGCGCACGCGCGAATCCGTGGCCGAGCGCGCGAAACGCCGCCACTGCCTAGTCTTCAGGCCTTTTGGTAAACGATTAGTAAAGTTTGAGGGATTTCGAAGCGGCTTCGGTAACTTAGGTGGGGCGTGGCGGGCCGGTCACGGCGGCCACCCCGGTCATTCCCGCAAAAGCGGGAATCCAGCGCTTAGCTCGCCAGCCCCACCCTAATCGTGAGGAGCCCGCCGAAGCGTAAGCGTAGGCGGGCGTCTCGAAGGATGGGGCGGCCCCATGCACCGATCTCGGGTAAACCCGAGATCGGATTCAAGGCTGCGCAAGTCGGCTATAGCCGACTTGCGATGACGCGCTCCTTCGGAGCGCTCCTCAGCATGAGGCCGACAGAGGTCTAAGCGACATCACACCAATTGCATCCGCAACTCGCGCCCGACGATGTGTGCGGCGCGCTGAAGACTTTCGATGGTCGCGCTACCGTTGTCTGGATCGAGCCGCGCGATCGCAAGCAGCACAAAATTTAATAAAATGCTTACCATCCTCGCATTTTGCAACCGTGTTGGCGTTCGTATGCACGAAGCAACGAGATCGGGCTTGTACTGTTGTGGCGGGGATAAATTTTGTGGGGCTTCGCCATGCGTTCAGATCAGGGCTTCCTGCTGCAAGCCATCGTGGACAATTTTCCCGGTGGGAGCCCGAGCGGCATATCAGGTCAAAATTCGCTTCGCCTTTGAATACGCAGTGCCCAAGTCTGCACTGAGTCAAAAGCGCGGGATTCGCGATGTCCGCTCCGCTGTTGAAGCGGCTCATCGCCGATCCGCGCAGCGCGGTGACGCGCGCCGGCATCATCGCCAACGCCGCGCATCTGTCGCCCGCCTTCCTCGACGAAGTGCTGGCGCGCTATGCCGGCACGCGGCTCGGCCGCCAGGAGATCGACGGCGAGATTATCGAGGACCGGCCCGACGCGCTGTGGTCGCGCGCCATGATCGAAGCCTCGCTGCCGCTGAAGACGGTGCACGCGACGCGCGGCAAATATCTGCGCGCCGAGCCGGTGGCGGCGCTCTATGCGCAAGGCCGCGTCAAATATGTCGCGCCGCCGAAGCAGGAGCTGGAGGATCAGATGTGCGACTTCAGCCTCGGCGGGTTGTCGTCGGGCGGCTCGCCCGACCGGCTCGATGCGCTGGTCTGGGCGGTGACGGAATTAACGGCGCAGGCGTGGCATGGGCCGAGGATTACGGCGCTGTAGACTTCGCTTTACCTCTCCCATGGGGAGAGGTCGGATCGCGAAGCGATCCGGGTGAGGGGTTACGATTTATCGAGAGTCACTTACCCCCCTCACCCCAACCCTCTCCCCCAAGGGGAGAGGGAGCGCGCCCTGCCCGCGGCACAGCTACCTATCGAGCGAAGCGTCCTCGATCATCCAGCGCACCAGGTCTTCGAAGCCGATGCCGGCATGCTGCGCGAGCTCGGGCACCAGTGACACTTCGGTCATGCCCGGCTGGGTGTTCACCTCCAGGCAGGCGAGACCCTTGGCGCCGCCAAGACTGTCGTCGTAGCGGAAGTCGGTGCGGCTGACGCCGCGGCAGCCGAGCGCGCGGTGCGCGGCGAGCGACAGGCGGCGGCACTCCTCGTAAATCTCGGGCGAGACCGGCGCCGGCAGCAAATGCTTGGAGCCGCCGGGCGCGTATTTGGCCTCGTAGTCGTAGAATTTGACGGTGGGCACGATCTCGATGACGCCGAGTGCTTTGTCGCCCATCACCGCGCAAGTGAGTTCCTTGCCAGGGATATAGGGCTCGACCAGCACGCGGTCGCCGAAGCTCCAGTCCGGCCGCGTCAGTTCCTGCGGCGGTTGCTTGTGGTCCTCGCGCACGATGAACACGCCGACGCTGGAGCCTTCCGCCACCGGCTTGATCACGTAAGGCGGTGGCAGCAGATGGCGCGAGGCCGCTTCCACGCGGGTGGCGACCACGCCGCCCGGCACCGGCACGCCGGCCGCTTTGAGCACGGTCTTGGCGATGTCCTTCTGCATGGCGAGCGCGGAAGCCAACACGCCGGAATGGGAATAAGGAATGCCGAGGATTTCCAGCAGACCTTGCAACGTGCCGTCCTCGCCGGGCCGGCCGTGCAGCACGTTGAGCGCAACGTCTGGCTTGAGCGCGCGCAAACTCGCCGCCACCTCGCGGGTGACGTCGAGCCGGCTGACGCGATAGCCGCTGCGTTCGGCCGCATCGGCGCAAGCCTGG
>JGI20195J14853_1000148_pt1 | contig 19608 bp, 17 predicted proteins | sample NGESurdeep092012_3_FD_14853 | JGI IMG/M metagenome (IMG submission 14853)
GAGCCACATTGTGGCGGCCGCGACGAAGCTGGTGGGCTGAAGCTTCTCATTCGACCGCGGGCCGAAGGCGGGGTTCTGCCTTCGGCCCGCGGTCGAACCAAAAGATTGGTACAAAAATGGACACCGCTGAACAGCTATCCGCCGCCTGTCCTGTTTGCGAGAGCACGGACACCCGTCTGGCTCGGGTGCGCTCGGCGTTTTGGCATAACGATCGCTTGGTCGTGATCGAGGATGTGCCCGCGCTCGTGTGTAATACCTGCGGCGAGCAGTTCTATGACGATGCCGCCGTCCTCATGATCGATCGGATGCGCAACAAAGGCTTCCCACCTGAGGATGCTGTCCGCGAACTGCGTGTGCCGGTATTCGCTCTTGGCAAGCTCGGGACAACGGATGTCCCGTCACCGGAAGCGTCGTCTTTCACCGCCGCGCTCGCGAGCGAGGTTCTGATCCGGTCCTGAAGCCGGCTCGTTCACCAGCCACGAGAAGGATATCAATCATGCGCTTCAATTTTTTAGCCGCCGCCGTCGTTGCCGCGACGTTCAGCGCTTGCTTTGTTCAGCCGCTCGCGGCGCAGACCGCTGAGCAGCTGACTTTCATCCCTGCCGGCGGCCGAACGCTCCTGACCAACATTGCCACCAGCAAGCCGCCTGCCGACGAGCTCAAAGCTTTGCTCACAGGCAAGCGCTCGCGCGACGAATGGTCGAGCTACCTCACGGCTCACAGTCAAGCCGTTCCCGCGTTACAGAGCCAGAGCGATAAGCAACGGCTCACGCTTGCCGACTATCTCTCCTTCCACATGCCGTTGCCGGCCAACCAAGTCCCGGCAAACCTGACGCGCACCGATTGGACGCGTACTCTGCCAAAGGACGGACGCGATTTGGCGCTCGACAATTGCCAGGGCTGCCACATCATCACTGTCGTCGTTACCCAAGAGCGAACCAAAAAGGCCTGGCTCGGGACGATGAGCACGCCGGCCCATGCGGTCATCAAGATGACGCCTGCGGAGCGCGACGAACTGGCGAGCTATCTCGTCCTGAATGCGGGCATTCCGATCGAACAAGTTCCGGAGGAATTGCGGGCATCCGGCGCAACTTATTGACGCGGGCTTTGGCGCGCACGCGAGGAATGGCGAACGACGCGTAAGGCGACGTGATTCTGCGGATCGAGATCCAAGGTCATGCTGTTCACGTCGCTCGACTTCTTCCTCTTCCTGCCGCTGGTCTTGGCGGTCTTCGCGCTCACGCCGGTCGCGCAACGCTGGGCGGTATTGCTGCTCGCCAGCTACGTGTTTTATGGATATCTGCGGCCCTTCAACCTGGTCTATCTCGGCGCGGTGACGCTGGTCATCTGGGGCTGCGGCTGGGGCCTGGGCCGGGCAACGCAAAAACCCATGCGCGTCGCGCTGTTCGTCCTGGGGCTTATCGCGGTGCTCGGGTCGCTCACCGCATTCAAGTTTTATGATTTTATTGCCGGTGAGATCGAGCACGCCAATCTTTTCGCAAATCTCAAGTTGCCGCGGCTCGGCATTACCGCTCCGGCCGGTTACTCATTTTATGCCTTCTCCGCCGCAAGCTACCTCATCGACATCTATGTCGGGCGTCTTTCGGGCAAGCAGAATCTCGGCCAAATGGCATTGTTCACCGCCTATTTTCCGAAAATATTCGCCGGACCGATCGAGCGGGCGACGAATTTTCTGCCGCAGCTATTGTCCGGGCTGCAGGCCGATCCGGTCCGCTTTGCGCTCGGGCTGCAATTGATCGGCTGGGGCCTGTTCAAGAAAGTCGTCATCGCCGACAACCTTGCGCCATTGGTCGATCACAGCTTCAAGATCGTCGCCTTCGCCCCGCCGCTCGAACTCTTGATCAGCACATATTTCTTCGCCTTCCAGATTTATTGCGACTTTTCCGGCTATACCGATATCGCGCTCGGCATCTCGTCGCTGTTCGGCCTCACGCTGATGGAGAACTTCCGCCGGCCGTACCTGTCGCGCAGCACGACGGAATTCTGGGCGGAGCGCTGGCACATTTCGCTCGGCAGCTGGTTTCGCGACTATCTCTATATCCCGCTGGGCGGCAGTCGCGCCGGTACTCTGCGCCGCGCCATCAACGTCATGGTGGTCTTCCTGGTGAGCGGCCTGTGGCATGCCGGGCTCGGTTACGGAGTCGGCTGGACCTTTCTCGTCTGGGGCGCGCTCAACGGCGCCTATCAGTGGGCGGGGCTGGCGACGCGCGGCCTGTGGCGCCGCGTCGGCGAAGCCTTGCCGCGCGTGGCCGCCAGCGCCTGGCTGCGCGTATTGCGCATCGTCATCACCTTCCATCTGATTCTGCTGAGCTGGGTGTTCTTCCGCGCCGGATCGATGCATGACGCGCTGCTCGTCTTGCAAAAGATCGGCGCTCGACTCACCGACCTGCCACATCTGCTGACTATCTATCCGTTCAGCGCCGAGCAGCTCACCGGGTTTGGCCTGATCGCCTTCCTGCTCGTCTATGAAATCGTCGACGAGCGCCGCCCGGTGTTCCAGCGCCTAGCCGCGGCGCCGGTCGCGCTGCGCTGGGGCGCCTACTATCTCGGCATCTTCGCGCTGCTGCTGTTCGGCCGCTGGCAGGCGAAGGAATTCATTTACATGCAGTTCTGACCGCGACATCGACATGACACCATGAAACAGTTCGGCAAATCGGCACTGCTGTTCGTCGCAATCGGCCTGCTGATCTATGCGGGGTTATCTTTCGCGACCGAGCGCCTGCTGTTGCGCAACGGGCACAGCAATCCGTTCTTCAAGATCGCGACTGCTGAGGCAAACGACTACGACTGGGTGATCCTCGGGGCCTCGCACGCCATGCCGCTCGATTTCGGCGATTTCAATGCGCTGATGCAACGCGAAACGGGGCTACGTATCTTGAATCTCGCCGCGCAGGGCACCGGCCCGCTCTATAACCGCTTCGTGCTCGAGCATTTCCTGCGCGCGCATCACACGCGCAATCTGCTCTACGTGGTCGACTCGTTCGCCTTCACCTCGCGCGCCTGGAACGAGGACCGCTTTGCCGATGGGAAACTCATCCGCGGCACGCCGTTCGCGCCGGCGATCGCGCGGCGCCTGGGGAATTATGTGCGCCGCGACGGCGTCGATCCGCGCGCGCTGCTCGATTATCTCAGCGGCTTTTCCAAGATCAACAACCGCGACCGCTTCCAGCGCGATGCCTGGGAAGGCGAAGCGCAGTTCGATCGGGTCTATCGCTCGTCGGCGACGGCGGTGGCCCAGCGCATCGCATACCTCTATCCGGATGCCACGACGCCGGAACTGTGCGCGCGTTATCTCAAGCAATTTGCCGACCTGATCGCGACCGCACGCGAACACGGCATCCGCGTGATCGCCATCAAGCTGCCGCTGCCGGCGCTGTTCCGCGACCGGCTCCCCAACGAGGCGGCGTTCGACGACGCGGTACAGATCGTTCTCACCGAGCGGGCGGTGCCGCTGCGCGATTTATCCGCTGCTCTGGACAACCCGAATTTCTACTTCGACACCGACCATTTAAACCGCGCGGGGGTTACCGAGTCGTTCCAGCAGCTATTGAAGCCGCTGCTCATGACACCCGGCCGCTAAACAAGAACCTCAATGCGCTAGCGAGCCAGCCGGATGTCCATTCGCAATCTCGACAAGATGTTTCGCCCGCGGTCGATCGCGGTCATAGGCGCATCGGCGCGGCCGAAATCGGTCGGCGCCGCACTGATGACAAATCTCATGAACGGCGGCTTCGATGGGCCGATCATGCCGGTCAATCCCAAGGCGACCGCGCTTCACGGCATCATGACTTATAAAGACGTGGCGAGCCTGCCGCTGATGCCGGATCTCGCCGTTATCGCGACGCCGCCCGACACCATCCCGGGTCTGGTCGACGAACTGGGCAGGCGTGGCACCCGCGCCGCTGTCATCCTTACCGCCGGCTTTGCCGAGGGCGAAGCCGCGGCCGGCAAGGCACGCAGTGCGCAAATGCTGGCCGCCGCGCGTCCGTATCTGATGCGCATCGTTGGACCCAATTGCCTCGGCATCGCGGTGCCGGGCGTCGGCTTGAATGCAACCTTCGCGCCGGCTGCCCTGCTACCCGGTAACATCGCGTTCCTGACGCAATCCGGCGCGATGGCGACAACCGTGCTGGATTGGGCGCTGCCGCGCGGCATCGGCTTTTCAGCCATCGTCTCCATGGGCGATATGAGCGATGTCGACTTCGGCGATCTGCTCGACTACTTCGCGCTCGACGAGGCCACACATGCGATCCTGATCTATGCCGAAGGCATCACACAGGCGCGAAAGTTCATGTCGGCAGCGCGCCGAACCGCCCGCATCAAGCCGATCATTGTGGTCAAGAGCGGCCGGGCCGAAGAGGGCGCGCGGGCCGCGAGTTCTCACACCGGCGCGCTGGCCGGCGCCGATGTCGTCTATGACGCCGCCTTCCGCCGCGCCGGCATGTTACGGGTCAACGAGGTTGAGGAACTGTTCGATGCCGCCGCGACGCTCGCGCGGATGTCGCCACAACGAGGCAATCGGCTTGCGATCGTGACCAATGGCGGCGGCGCCGGCGTCTTGGCCACCGACCGCCTCATCGAGGAAGGCGGAAAGCTGGCGACGCTCAGTCCCGACGTCATTGCCAAGCTCAATGCGGTGCTGCCGCCGACTTGGAGCCACGCCAATCCGATCGATCTGATCGGCGACGCCGACGCCGGCCGCTACGCGAATTCGGTATCGATCCTGATCGACGACCCCGGCAACGACGCTTTGCTGGTGGCCTATTGCCCGACGGCGATCGGTTCTTCTGCCGAAGCCGCCAAGGGCTTGATCGGCGTCTTGTCGAAATCGAACGCCGCGAAGAAGAATGTTTTCGCCTGCTGGATGGGTGCGGCCACCGTGGCCGAGGGCCGCGCGCAACTCATTGACGCGCAATTGCCGGATTTCGAAACGCCGGAGCGGGCGGTGCGCGCCTTTATGTATCTCGTGCGCTATCGGCAAAATCAGGATTTGCTGCTCGAAACCCCAACGGCCGGCCAGCCCAGCCAGGAAATCGACTTGGAGCGGGCGCGCGGCCTTATCAGGCAGGCGCTCGACGACCGGCGCGAATGGCTCGATCCGGCCGAGGTCGCGGCATTCCTGGCTTGCTACAATATTCCGTTCGCGCGCACGCAAGCCGTGCCGGACGCAAAATCGGCGGCAGATGCCGCCCGGCAAATGAACGCGCCGGTCGCGCTGAAAATCAGATCGCGCGACGTTGTCCATAAATCCGATGTCGGCGGCGTCGCTTTGAATTTGACCAGCCCGGCGGAAGTCGCCGCCGCCGCGGCGCGCATGAATGAAAAGATCTTGCAGGCCTTGCCGAAGGCCAGGTTGGAAGGGTTCATCGTGCAAGAGATGATCCATCGGCCGAGCGCCTATGAGCTGATTGCCGGCGTCTCAACCGACCCCACCTTTGGTCCGGTGATCCTGTTCGGGCAGGGCGGCACTGCGGTCGAGATCGTGCGCGATAAATCGCTCGAACTGCCGCCGCTCAACAGGCCGTTGGCGCGCGCGCAAATCGAGCGCACGCGCATTGCCGCTTTGCTCAAGGGCTATCGCGACCGGCCGGCGGCCGACATCGACGGCGTCGTCGGCGTGCTTGTGCAGTTGAGTCAAATCGTTGCCGACCATGGCGAGGTCACCGAAATCGACATCAATCCGCTGCTTTGCGACGCGCGGGGCGTGATCGCCGTGGATTGCCGGATTCGCGTGCGTGCCAGCGATGTTTCGGCGCAGTCGCGACTCGCGATCCGGCCCTATCCTGAGCGGCTCGAAACCGAAATCCGGACGCCAGAGGGTCAGGTCTACAAAGTGCGGCCGATCAAGCCGGAAGACGAACCCGCGCTGCGCCGCTTCGCTGAGGAGGTCGATACCCAGGACCTATGGCATGGATTTTTTGCGCCGCTACGCGACCGGACCCACGAGACGGCGGCGCGCTTGAGCCAGATTGACTACGATCGGGAGATGACTTTGGTCGCCTGGGAAGCCGATCGCGTTGCCGGGCTGGTTCGTTCGCTCGCCGATGCCGATCGCGACGCTTCGGAATGCGCCGTCATCATCCGCCGCGATCTGCGGCAAAAGGGCCTGGCCAAGCAACTGCTGCAAGCGCTGCTTTCCACGATTGCCATCCTGGGCATACGCAAGGCTGTTCTGATATTTCCTTCCGATGAGACCCGTATGCTCAACATCGCCGCGGATATGGCCTTCGCGGTGGGCCCGATGCCGGCGGAAGCGTCGCTGTTGCGTGCGACGAAAGACCTGACGGCGCCGTGACCGGGCCACTGGGGCGGATCTTCCTTGCGCTATCGACACTTCAATCTGGCGAAGCAGCGTCACAATCTGGTCCCGCCAAGCCTCTTCTTCGGCATGGTCAGCCTTCTTACCAAGGCAGTTTCTCTCTCAAGCCGCTTGGTAAAAAAGCTCGGTCAGGTCACTGAGGCCCGCCGCTATTCAGTTTTGAGAGATTGACCAACGCCCGCGGCTCAATCTACTTTCGATTTCTGTCACAACGTCTTGTCACAACTATTTCAACCAGCGCGACATGATGTGATTGGTTTCAACAGGGGTGCGCGGAAAATGAGAGAATCCTTCCGTCGTCGCTGGCGATTACTCTTGATAGCGGAAACGGTCTCTTGGACCGAAGGTTGGACGTTCGATATCGGGGCTACACGGGGCTACAAGCACTCGAACGCTGAACTCAATAACGGCAAGAGTGCCATTCGTTGAAAAAATCTAAGTCCTTTGCCTGTCAACAATTTTTGCATTTGAGTACCCTTCCGCTTATATCCTGTTGACAGGATGGCGGCTTCCTAAACCGAAGGTCGGAGGTTCGACTCCTCTCGGGACCGCCATTGTCCAAATAAAGAATTTCTCATTTTATATCCGCTGCATATGACCGCAGCCTATATTCCACCCGGACTCGTCTCAAATGAGCCGGCATTGGAATTTTTGCGCTTTCGCCAACTTTGCATCAAGTAATTAGATTAAGTGCTCGAGCAATTCCGGGCTCGCCATGACGCGGTCGGCAGTGTCGTGATGACGCACGACGCCGTCCGCCAAAATATAGATGCGCTGTGCGACGCTGCAGGTCAGTCTCGCATTTTGCTCGATGAGGAGTACGGTGAGGCCGGTCTCGCGCAACTTGCGCAAGGTACGGCCGATCTCCCCGATGACGATTGGCGCAAGACCGAGCGAAGGTTCGTCGAGTACGAGGAGCTTCGGATCCGACATCAGCCCCAGGGCGACCGCGAGCATCTGCTGCTGTCCACCCGACAGCGTGCCCGCGGCCTGCATGCGACGCTCGGCCAGGATGGGGAAAAGCGAGAAGCAGCGTTCGATATTCACAGCCATTTGTTCGGCGCTCTTGAGCGCATAGCCACCCATCAGCAGGTTTTCCTCAACCGACATTCGCGGAAACAGGCCACGGCCCTCTGGCACGATTGAAATGCCGAGACTGATCCGCTCATGCACTGGCACATCGGACAGGTCGCGCGAACGGAAGACAATGCGGCCNGCGACCGGCTTCACGATCCCACCCACCGCCTTGACGAGCGAGGACTTGCCAGCGCCATTCGGTCCTACGATGCCGACGATCTCACCTTCATCNACACGAAGATCGATGCCATCGACCGCCAGGAAGGGCCCGTAGCGAATGGTGATGCCGGAAAGCTCAAGCATCGACGCTGCCCAGATATTTTTCGATGACGCGCTGATCAGACAAAATTTCCGCCGGCGGGCCATCGGCAATTTTTTCTCCCGCGACCAATACGATTACACGATCGGCGAGCTCACGGATCACCTTCATCGTGTGCTCGATGACGAAAATAGTGCAGCGGGCTTTCAGTTCCGAGAGGAGATTGATGGTCGCGCGCACTTCAGCTGAGGATAATCCGCCCACTGGCTCGTCGAGCATCAGCAGCTTTGGCTGCTGCACGAGGCGCATCAGAATCTCGAGGCGTCGCTGCTCGTAAAGGGTGAGACTGCCGGCGCGCGCATCGAACCGGGGTGTCAGCCCGAGCCACTCCGCGGTCTCCGCCACGCCCTCCGAAGGGAGAGGCCGCGGCGCGTCGAGGAGGGCGGTCGCGATGTTTTCGCGCGTCGTGAGTTCCGAAAACACCCGGACCGATTGATAGGTGCGGGTCAGCCCGGCGGCCGCAATCTGGAAGGGCTTTCGCCCAAGCAGCGGCGCGCCATCGAACAGCACTGCACCGTTCTGTGGGGTGAGATGGCCGGTGATGACGTTCACGAGTGTCGTTTTACCGGAACCATTTGGCCCGATCACCCCGAGCGTCTCACCCGCCTCCTGGTGAACATTGACATCGCTCAGCGCGACAACCCCGCCGAAGCGCATGGAGACGAGTTTGGCGTCGAGCAAAGTCATCGTGCTGGGGCCGTTTTCTGAGCAACGTCCGGTGCTGGCTCGCCGGCGGCGGCTTTCCGCTTCCATCCGCCTACGATGCCGGCCGGCAGCAACACAATAACGCCGATGATCAAGAGGCCGTACACGACGTCCTTGATCATGTAGTAATCTTGCAAGAGGAACGGCAGCGGCGCGAGGATCACCGCACCGACCACGGGGCCCCAGATTGTGCCGCGCCCACCGAAAGCGACCATCAGCCAGATATTGAGGCTGACAAGCACGTCGAAACTGCGTGGTGAAACAAAACCGACATAGGGGGCGTATAGCGCGCCGCCGATGCTTGCGAACAACGAGGCGATGAAAAACGCAGCGAGCCTCTGGCGCGTCACGTTGATTCCCAGCGTCTCGGCCAGCCCATCGTCCTCGCGAATGGCAATCAGCCTGTGCCCGAAGCCAGACTCGACCAATAACGTGAGCACGACGACGCCGATCACCGTCAAAGCGGCGAGCACGAGCTCATAACTGGTGCCGGTCAGNTGGCCGCCACCGGGCAACTCGGGCAAGGGAATNTGCGAGATGCCGACATCGCCATTCGTAAGATTCACGAAATAAACGAAGGCGAGGGTGATTACGGANTGAATTACGAGTGAGCAGAGCGTGAAATAGAATCCGCGCAGGCGCAGCGACGGTAGCCCGAGAACGATGCCGACGAGTGACGCGGCGATCGAGCCGACGAGCATCGCTAGCCAAAAGGACCAGCCGGCTGCCGAAAGCCCAATCGTGACATAGGCGCTGATGCCCGCGATGCCAGCGAACATCAACGGCATCAATCCGGTATAGCCGTACAGCAGGTTCATGCCCGTCGCCCACAGCACGCTCAAGAGCGTAATGCCGACGATGAACGCGAAATAGCGGTTGCCGGAGAAAACCAGCGGCATCGCGAATGCGGCGAACGCGAAGATCGCATGCGGCAGCCAGCGGCTGGTGAGGACATTCATCGCGCAAACAATCCGGATGGGCGAAACAAAAGGATAACAAGCATCGCCCCGAGATAGGAGAAGGCGGCGATGGTCGGACTCGCAAAAATGCTGACGGCCGCCTGCGTCAGCCCGAATACCATGCCGATCACGAGCGCACCGAGCACCGATCCCGGTCCGCCGATAATCATAATCGCGAAGGCCGTGATAGCCATCGTCCAGGCGATAGAAAAATCGAACGAATAGGCGCAGGCGAACAGGACTCCGCCCGCGAATACCACGGCATTCCCAAGCATGAACGACATGCGGTAGACGGCGCGCACATCGACGCCGCGCAAAGCCGCTGCCTCGCGATTCTGAAATACAGCACGCAGCGCGCGGCCATAACGGTGATAGCGCAGCAGGGTGAAAAGTGCCACGAGCAATAGTGCCGCGATGAGCATCGCGGCGAGCCGGTTATTCACCATCGGGAAGGGCCCGAGCATGGTGAGGCCGCCAACAAGCGGAGGAAGCTGGAACTGATCGCTCCAGATGCCGTAGGTGATCGAAAAGATACCGGCAAGGATCTGTGTGATGCCGAGGCTGAGCACGAAATAAGAGATGTTGCGGTTCGGCACGTCGTAGAAACGCCGGATCAACAAAATCTCGAGCGCATATGAGAATGGCACGCTGAGACCGATTATAATCAGCGCGGCTAAAGCGGGATGGAGGCCCCACGAGACCGAGGCCGACCAGAGCAAGAGAGCGGCGAGCAGGAAAAACTGCCCATTGGCTGCATTCGGCATCCAGATGCTGCCATAGATGATGGTGACGCCCACGGCGACGAGTGAGAAGATCATGCCGAGCATCAGCCCGGTCGTGATCATCGACAGCAATATGATGATTGTGGCGTCCGACATTCGGGCGATAACCGCAGGGAGAAACGCCCGCCCGCGGCAGCCGCGGGCGGGCTTTGTGATTACTTGATCAAGTCGTAAACCGGGATCACTTCCGGATCCCATTCGATGTAGAAGACTTGTTTTGACTTGTAGTCCTTCGCCTGCACGTCCTGGATCTGCATGAAATACATGTATTCCTTGCGAGCACCGTTCTTGTCGAAAGTGATCGGAATGCCGGACGTCGTTTCCTTGGTTTTCAGCGCGGAAACAGCATCACGAAATTTCTCACGATCATCGCCTGCGCCTGGATTCTTGTCGATCACCTCGCGGATGATGTGAGCGGTTACAAAGCAGTAGTTTTCGATATATGAGGGCGGGCGGTCGTTCTGTGCGCGGAATTGATCGACGAATTGTTTACCCTCGGCGGTCAATTTGTCGAGATTGGCATCGAAAAAGGTCCCATAGTAGGAACCCACGCTGCGCTTGCCCCAGTTCTTCACCTGTGTGGTGATGCCGAAGGGATGGATGATCTGGTCCGTCCGGATGCCGATATCGAGCAGTTGGTTGGTCAGTGTGCTGTCGAATCCGCCCGCACCGATCACGACGACATAATCAGGATTGGCGGCGCGCACTTGGGCGGCCTGCACGGTCGCATCGCTGGTACCTTGTGGGAACAAGATTTCCGGCTCGATCTTCAGGCCGGCCTTGGACGCCTGATATTTCAGTCCCGCCACGATGGCGCGCATCAGCGCAAAATCCGAATAGATGACCGCGACCTTGGCCGACGGCTTTTGCTTGGCGACAAACTGGGCGATGGCATAGCCCCAGCCCGCCGCGTCGGGTTCAATGCGGAACGTATAGCGCGTGCCCGGCTTGGTCAGCTGCGGAAAGGCGGCGACCGGGACGACGAACGGCACTTTGTTCTGCTCGGCATAGCCGTTCATGGCGAGAGCAGTATCGGAGCTTGTCGGTCCGCTGAGCGCGATCACCTTACTCTGGACATCCAGATTGCGCGAGGCGGCGAGTGCCTGGTCAGGTCTCGTCTGATTATCGATGGTGATGAATTCGATCTTGCGTTTGCCTGCCGGGTTGATTTGCAGCTCGGCAAGCTTAAGGCCGGCGACACAACTCGTGCCGAAAAACGACCACGGCCCCGTAAGCTCCGTGACGAATCCGATCTTTACCGGTTCTTGGGCGAGAGCCGTCGTGCCCAAAACAAAAGCGAGCGCAAGGCCCGTTGCGAGTATTCTACTTTGTCTTTTCATTGTCATTCCCTCCCGATTTTCTGTTGTGAGTTCACAATCCGTGTCTAGGCGGCAACACGCTTGTCGCCCGTAAGCAACAGGCCGGCATCGATCAAGGCCTGTTTTATTCGCTCAATTTCCGCAGCATCGAGCTTCATAAGCGGCGGACGCGTCACGGCACGGCGCTGGCGTCCAAGCAGTACGAGGGCTTCCTTCATCCGGTTGTGCATGTCGGCCGCGGGCTCTGCGTAGAATACGCGCGCAAGCGGATAGATGCGGTCGTTGATGCGCTTGGCCTCGGCAAGATCGTTGTTACGCACGGCGCGAAATAGTTGCGCCTGCAGATCGGCGATGACGCTGCCACTGCCGGAGAGTAGTCCGTTGCATCCAAGGACCAGCGAACTGAAAAGCCAAGCCGAATGCGTGCTCAGCACGTTCACTGACCGCGGCAAGCTCTGCAGCGTGCGTATGTTCCATTCATGCTGCTGCACATTGTTCGACCAATCCTTGATGGCGCGCAGCGTCGGCACCGCGTCGCAAAGCCTCAGCAACGTGTCGCGCGGATAACCCTGACCCGTGGACAGCGGATACTGGAACGCGATCAGCGGCAGGTCGCTCGCATCGGCGATGCGTTTGAAATGCGCGAGCGCCATCTGCGGTGACTGCCCGAGAGTGAACGGCGCGGGTGGAAAGACGAGCAGGGCGGCGGCGCCGCCCGCGGCGGCCATTTTTGCGATGCGCGCGGCTTCCAGGCTGCCATCTGCCCAGACGCCGTGAATGAGCGGGACGCGGTCCCCGATCTCGTCCTGCGCGATTTCGAGCACGCGCTGTTGCTCATCGAACGTGCAGGAAGCAACTTCAGTCGAATGCGCATTGATAGTTATGGCTGAAATGCCTTCGGTCCCTGCGATATCCGCCAGATGCGAACGAAAACCCCCCTCGTCGATCGAAAGATCCTCGTTGAAAGGCAACAGGACTGCGGGAATGACGCCGTTCGGCAGGTAATTCGCGTGACGTGGCATGATCATCTCCTTATTGCCGGTTTTATCGCTGCGGCTAAAGAAACAGCAGNGTGCACTTTCATCGGCCAGATCATTCCGAGCCGTTTGACGGTCTCGATGAGCGCAGGAGCGCAGTTTTCAAGCTCCGCCGGTCCCATACGGATCGTTGGCGCTGCAAGGCTGACAGCACCGACGCACTCCTGGGTGCCCGCAAATGAGGCAACCATGATTGGCGCCGCGATGGCACCGACACCGAGCTCGCTTTCCTCGTGGCTGATCGCGAAGCCCTCACGCGCGGTACGATGCAGGTCAGCGCGAATGGCATCAATCATCACCTTCGAACGCGGTGTCAACGAGGCTATGCCCTGGCGCAGCATGAGCTTGAGAGCGCGCTCGAAAGGCATGGTCGAGAGCCAAGCCTTGGCGATTGCATGGGTGTTCAGTTGGACCTCGTGCGAATAATTGGGATCGATCTGCAATGAGCGCTTGGTGCCGGCGACCGCATGCACCCACGTGATACGCTCGTTGTGTTCCACGATGGCGAGACGCACAAGTTCACCGCTTTGCTCCGCGAGTACTCTCAGCGCCGGCGCGCACTGGTCGAGCAACCGATTTGTTTGCAACTGGCGCAGCCCCAGATTGCTGATACGAAATGTGAGATTGTAACGTTGCACGCGATCGTCACGCCATACAAGCCCGAGTCGCGCCAACGTCGCGAGCAGCTTGACGGCGATCGCTTTGTTCACATCCAGATGGCGCGCAATATCCGCAAGGCTTGCACCGTCCGCAATATCCGCCAGCAGCTCGATGATCCNAAATGCTCGATCCACGGAGACGATGGTATCTTCACCAGGACGTTCTGATGCGCGGCGGATGGCTGCAGAGGATGTTTTAGCCATGGGCGTTCCTAACAGCAGCGAAAGTTGTTGATGCCGGCGGCGGCGACCGCGCGCATCATCGGCGCGGCATCGGGATCGAGCTTCGGCCAGGCGCAATGCGGGCAGCCGAAGCGCGAGAAGTCCTCGCGGGCGAAGGGTTGATCCTTGGGCAGGCCGCGTCGGCGCATGTCGGCNCGCAGCCTTTCGCTGCGGGACGCGTCGGCGCGCCCGGTCGCCGAATCGATTTCCACGCCGTAAAGCGCATGCGCCGCTTCGNTCGAGGTATAGCCCTGACGGACGTCGTTTTCGACGTCTTCGAGCTTGCGGTCGAGCGGGTTGCCATAACCGCCGCCGCCGCCGGACCGCAGGGTGTAGACGTCGCCCTTTCTGAGAAGTTGCGCCAGCACCTTGCCGGTCGGGAAGCGGGTATCCTCGCCGTTGCGCTGAAGCTGCACCTCGTTACCAAGCCCGGAAAGCCCGCCGAACAGTCCCCAGGGGCGGCAATCGACACGCTCGATCTGCGCATTGAACATGATGTCTTCGAGCGCCCGAACGACCTGTTCGGTACCGAGCCCGCCGCGGTGCTTGCCGGCACCGCCGGAATCCTCGCGCAGCCCGTACTTCTCGACGATAAGCGGGAACTTCGCCTCGACCTGCTCGCTCGGACCGTTATGGGTGTCGCCGTCATTGATGCAGATCGTGGCACTCATGCCGTCCTGGCTGTGCTTGGCGCCCCAACCCCCGCCAATCAGTCCGCCAAGATAGATGAACAGGTTGTTGTCGCGCGGGTGGCGGCCGTTGATCATGGCTATGACGAGGTCGGCGTGATGACCCGCGATGACGCGCGTCGGGACCGCGGGCGCGAGCGCCTTGAAGATCGTGTCGACGATGGTCATCGGATAAGTCATCCACCATCGCATNGGCGCNGGGCGCTGCGCGCTCACTACCTTGCCCGGCGGCAGCACCACTTCGAGGTTGCGGAACGAGCCATCGTTGATCGGCAAATCGAGNCCGGAGGTGATGCATTTGAACGCGACCTGNGCNGCCGAGCGGCCGGCGGTCTCGCCGGAGTTGTAGAAGCCCTTCACCTGCTCGCTAATGCCGGTGAGGTCGACTTTCATGTGGTCCCCGTCAACGATGACCTTCACCCGCATGGGCACGCGCTTTCCGGTGTCGACGCCATCATCGTCCATGAAAGACTCGGCCTCGTAGGTCCCGTCCGGGATCTGCCGCACGCTCTCCCGCGCCACTGTTTCAGAATGATCGAAGATCGCTTCGATCGCAGCGAGAACTGCGTCGTGCCCGTATTTCGCAACAAGCTCGATAAAGCGCTTTTCGCCGGTCTTGACCGCGGCCACCTGGGCCCGCAGGTCGCCCAAAGCGCGCTCCGGTAGTCGCACATTCATGCGGATGACGGAAAGCACATCCTCATTGGGAACGCCGGCGCGCCAGGCTTTAACGATCGGCATCTGCAGACCTTCGGAATAAATGTCACGCGTCATGCCGTCGAGTGTGCCGCCGATGTCCTGCCAATGTGCCATGCATGCGGAGAAGCCGATCAATTCGCCGTCGTGGAAGATCGGCACCGAAAACGTCATGTGATTGAGGTGGCTGCCGGTGACGTAAGCGTCGTTTGTCAGTAGAACGTCGCCCGGCTCCATCCGCTCGTATCCGAAATGCCTGATCTTGGCCTTGATGGTCTCACTCATCCCGCGAATAAACATGGGCAAGCCGATGCCGATCGAAACAGTATTACCGTGGCGATCGAAGAGGCCGACCGTGAAATCGAGCGCCTCATAGATAATCATATTGTACGCAGTCCGCATCAAATTGGTCTTCATCTCCTCGGTCGCGGCGATGAAGCAGTTGCGGATGATCTCGGTGACGACGGGGTCGACCCCGCTCTTTTGCTTTTTGCCGCTCATGCCACGTCCACTTCGATATCGAGATTGCCGAATCGATCAACGATAAGCCGGTCGCCCGGGGCAACGACCGTCGTCGATGCATATTCCTGCACCAAGGCGGGGCCGTTAATTCGCGAACCGGCGGGGAGACGGTCACGATCATAGATCGGCGTATCTAGCCGGCCACCAAGCACGCCGAACTCGACGTTTGACTTGCGAATTAGCGCCACATCGGATGACGCGCCTTTAGCCGATTGCGGAGCATGATCGGGTTTGCTGATGATGCCTGTAACGGACAGCCGCAGGCTGACGATTTCGGCATTCTCGTCGCGTGACGAGTAGCCGTAACGAATCTCGTGCACGGCATCGAATTGCCGTTTGATGCCGGCAACGTCACGCTTCGCAAAAAGCTCGCCTGGAATATCGACCATTACCGCATGCTCCTGGCCGATGTAGCGCATATCGGCTGCATGCTTGATGATGATTTCGACCGATTGCGGTGCTGCGGAGCGGACTTGGGCTCTGCCACGCTCCTCCATCGCGGCGAAAATCTGATCGAAGGTATCGAACGGCGCATCCGCAAGCCGTGCGAACAGAGAGCGCACGAAATCATGGCGAAGGTCGGTGACTAGCATTCCGTAGGCGGAAAAATGTCCCGGCGCTCTCGGGATAATGAGGCGTCCGATTTTGAGCTCGCGCGCGACGAGCGTCGCATGCAGCGGACCCGCGCCGCCATAGGCAATGATGGCAAAATCGCGTACGTCGAGTCCACGCTCGGTGGTGACGCGTTTGACCACATTTGCCATTTGTGTAACGGCGATGCGTACGATGCCGTCTGCGGCTGCGATCACGTCGAGGCCGAGCGGGCTTGCGATTTTGTTCAGGATCGCCTCGTGCGCGGCTTCCGCGTCGAGACGCATCTCGCCGCCGAGGAAGTTCTCCGGCGTCAGACGGCCGAGGATCAGATTGGCATCCGTAATCGTCGGCTCCGTTCCGCCATTGCCATAGCAGACAGGGCCCGGAGCAGCGCCCGCACTTTCGGGACCGACGCGCATCGCGGAACCCGCGACGACGCGTGCGATACTGCCGCCTCCGGTGCCGACCTCCGCGATGTCGATCATCGGAATCTGAATCGGCAGACCCTCATTGTAGCCGCCGACCATGACGTGTCCTGCCGTCATTTCCGTGCCGTTGAAGATCACGCCGGCCTTGGCGGTGGTGCCGCCCATGTCGAAGGCGATCGCGTTCTTCATGCCGATCGCCGCGCATAATTGGCGCGTGCCAATGACGCCTGCGGCCGGGCCGGATTCGAGCATGCGGATGCATTCGCGCCCGGCTTGCTCCGCGTCATAAAGCCCGCCGGTCGATTGTACGATCAGAAATTTACCGGGAAATGCCGCTTGGTTGAGGAACGCATTCGTCTCGTCGAGATAGCGCTGCACGCGCGGACCGATATAGGCATTTGCCGCAACCGTCGAGGTGCGCTCAAACTCGCGGTATTCTTGCGAGAGCTCATGCGAGATAGTGACGAAGACATTCTGCAGTCGCCGCACCAGGAAATCGCGCGCACGGATCTCGTGGTCCGGATTGCGGTAGGAATGCAAGAACAGGATCGCGACCGCCTCGATCTTCTCGCGCTCGAGCCGCTGCGCTACGGCTTCGAGTTCATCTTCATCGAGATCCTTAAGCACGCGCCCTGTTGCGTCGATGCGCTCGTCAATTTCGATCCGCAGTGCACGCTCGATCAATGGCCGGTGCTTGCGGAAGAACAGATTGTACGCTTCCGGGCGGTTCACTCGACCGATCTCATAGATGTCGCGGAACCCACGTGTGGTAATGAGGGCGGTGTGCGCACCCTTGCGCTCGAGCAATGCGTTGATGGCCACCGTTGTGCCATGCAGGAACAGCCGCGCCGATCTGAACTCGGCACCGGCCTTGCTGACCGCGGTACTCATGCCCTCGATGAGGTGTGAGGGGGTCGTCAGGGTTTTGCCGAGCCGAATCTGTCCGGTCGTCTCGTCGAAAACGGCAATATCGGTGAATGTACCGCCCACATCGGCGGCGATGCGCAGTGTGCCGGATTCCGATGCCTCGAGAGACATCTCTGGCGGCCTCCCGTGAAAACGCCTCGTTGGCCGAGGTTCGTCGGCGTCTAAATAGGTAACGCCGTTACCTCATGCAACATAATAGACTAGAAGGAGTCAATTGCGCGCAAAGATTGCAACAGCAATTCATCAAATGAGCGTGCGTCGTGCGCGGCTTTAAATAGACCTGAGTCAATGAGTCGCTTTTTTCTTCCAATGACTTTTATAATCGATGCCTTGCTAAATATTTTAGTGCCTGGGCGCGGATCCTTGCCGCCGGCATACTAGAAGTTGCCCGGCGCGGTCCCATCCTTTTGGCGCAGCAGGAAGCGTTGGATTTTTCCGGTCGCGGTTTTTGGCAGTTCCGGAACAAAGTTTATCCAGCGCGGATGTTTGTAAGGGGCAACGCCGCTCTTGCAGAATTCGCTGAGCTCGGCGGCGAGCGCGACGCTTCCGGTCTTTCCGTCTTTGAAGATGACGAAGGCCTCCGGCTTGATCAGACCTTCCTGATCGAGGCGACCAACGACGGCCGCCTCGACGACGTCGGGATGTTCGATAAGTTTGGATTCAATCTCGAATGGCGAGCACCAGATGCCGCCAACCTTCAGCATGTCATCGCTGCGGCCGCAGTAGTAGAAATAGCCCTGCGCGTCACGACGACAGGTGTCTCCGGTATTGAGCCAGCCATCGACCATCGTCGTCGCGCTGCGTTCGGCATTGTTCCAATAACAGCACGCCGTTGAATCTCCGGAAATGAACAGCTGACCGCTCTCGTCGTCGCCGACCTCGATCCCGTGCTCGTCAACGATGCGTGCGCGATACCCTGGCACGACTCGACCGCTCGATCCGGGCTTAACGTCCGCAGGCGTGTTTGAAATTAAAATATGCAGCGCTTCGGTCGAACCGATGCCATCCAAAATCCAGAGACCGGTCTCCTCGTGCCAGCGCCGAAGAATCTCCGCCGGCAGCGCTTCACCCGCGGATACGCATGACCGGACCGAAGAAAGGTCCGGCTTCTCGCGCACAAAATGCTGCAAATAGGCGGCATAAAGCGTCGGTACGCCGAAATAGAGCGTCGGCCGGAATCGTTTGATGGGCGGAAAGCTGGTCGCCGGGCCGGGGCGATGTTCATTCAATACCGCGGTGGCGCCGACCCAAAGTGGGAACGTGAGATTGTTGCCAAGTCCATATGCGAAAAATAGCTTCGCTTCGGAGTAAAAGATGTCGTCCTCACGAATGCCCAATGTCTCGACGCCGAACCGCTGACTGGTGATGGCCATGTCACGATGGCGATGCACTGCCCCTTTCGGAGCACCGGCGGAGCCGGACGAGTAGAGCCAGAAGCCGCCATCTTCGGCGGTTGCCGGCACGGCATCGAATTGCGGCTGACTTTGCGTGAGCAGCGAGGCAAGCGAATGCCCCTTACCCTCGGTATGCAAAGCGTAACGCGGCGGCCGCAATGGCGGGTTCGATCTCGCCGGCAAATTCGGGGGAGTAGACCAGCGCGGCCGCGCTGGAATCGTCGATCATGAAAGCGTAACTGCTCGCCGCAGCAGCGTGTTGAGCGGAACCGGCACGATTCCGGCTTTAATCGCGCCCCAGAACAGATAGAAAAACGCCGGGCAGTCCTTCACCACCATCAGCACGCGCTCTCCGCGCGCAAGCCCGAGGCGCAGAAGGCCGCCGGCACAACGATTAACATTGTCGGCAAGTTCGGCGTATGTGATCACGCTGTCTGCGGTGCGGATCGCTACTTTGGCCCCACGGCCCTCGGAAATGTGCCGATCGATGAACGCAACGGCCACGTTGTAAGTGGGTGCGAAACACAGGCGCGACGGCCGCTCCGAAGCATCGGCTTCGACCGGACTCTGCGTCATTCTCGGCCTGCTTTTTGGTTCAAATTCAATGGGTCGGAAATTACTCCGTAAACTGCTAGCAGATATGAATCGGTTCCTTCATTGACTTTGGTCAACACGGGCAATCCAGAATTGAGGCATTCGCAGTAACAACTCCGTTTCGCGCACTTTGTTGATGGAGAATAAGATATGTCGCAGCCGGCCGAGCAGCGCGAGGGCAAGCCCGCGATGCTGAAGGATAAGGACTTCGTGTGGGAGGACCCGCTCGATCTCGAAGGCGAGTTGAGCGAAGAGGAGCGCATGGTGCGCGACACCGCGCGCGGCTTTGCGCAGGATTACCTGATGCCGCGCGTGATCGCGGCCTATCGCGACGAGACCTACGAT
>JGI20195J14853_1000153_pt1 | contig 19439 bp, 22 predicted proteins | sample NGESurdeep092012_3_FD_14853 | JGI IMG/M metagenome (IMG submission 14853)
CGCTCGTGAACAGACCGAACAAGACAAGCAGGCCGCAAGCAATCTCGAAGGTTCCTACAAAATGCGCCGTGTATCCGGGGTACGGAAATCCGACTTTGGTAAACCGAAGAACACCCATGTGAGGGTCGATGTATTTGAGGATGCCCTGCGTCAAGAAGATTAGCCCCACAGCCAGTCGAATGAAAATCACACTCCCGACATTCCAGGTGGAAACCAAAAACTTGTTCATGGTTACTCCAGATACCGGCTACACCTACTTCAGCTATTCGTGCAACAAACCCCTGCGCGGCGGCGGAGAGCACCAACAGTTTGGAAAGGCCGGCGCGCATGTGCAAGGGGACCGCTTATGGAGGAGGCGGTTACTGGATCAATCCCGGCGCGCACAACCGCAACTGGTGTTTCACCGGGTTGGTCATACAGCGTCAGGTCCTGCCAAACCTCACGCCGGGCATCGAGATCTTTCACGGCACCTCGCAAGAAGTCGGCGGTCCACGTGAAACGGGTATCAATCTCGGATTGATCTGGGACCTTAGCGACACTCATCACATCATTCTCTCCGCTGGTCCCACTATCGAAGGGTCGAATCAACTCCAGGGATATTTCGCTTATCAATTGACCTTTGGACCATAGGCGTCAGGTTTCGGCGATGACGTGGGCGATGGCCTGGGCGGCGGTATGCGTGATGCTCAGATGAAAGCGCGTGATCTGTTTTGTTTGCGCGAACGCCGCCGCCTTGCCCGATAGCGCGATGGTCGGCGCTTTGCCGCGCTCGCGCACGACTTCTATTTCGCTCCATCCGACGTTGCGGTTCCATCCCGTGCCGAGCGCCTTCATCGTCGCTTCCTTGGCGGCGAAGCGCGCGGCGTAGCTCTGGTAGCGGGGACGCCCGCGCGACTCGCAGTACCTGACCTCGCCTGCCGTGAAGACGCGGGCGCGAAAACGCTCGCCCGTGGCGGCCCGCGTCAGAGCGCGCTCGATGCGTTCGACCTCGATAACGTCGATTCCGGTTCCGGCGATTTGCCCCATCGCGAATGAGTATCAGCCGCGCCGCGGGCGGATTCAATTGCGCGCGCGCACGGCCGGGCGATTGAAACAGTAAAATACTTGCAGCGCGCTGAGTGCGGATTCTATTCTTCATCCACAACGCGGAGGCAGCGATGGCGAAGTGTTTTCCGATCGCGGTGGTGGACGAAGACGCCGGCGTGCAGCTTTTTCCGCCGCCGAAGAAGTAGGTTCGCGGGTCGCGCCATGGCAATACGCAGGCATCGCGCAGGCGAACTCGTAATCGAGCAGACGCGTGACCTCGCGCACGTGCGCGAGATGCTCGCGCGGGCCGGCATGATGACGGACGGAATCGAATGGCCAGCCGCGTGTTACATCTTTGCGTATGTCGGCGATGAAGCGGTCGGAGTGATCGGCGTCGAGTCGAAGATCGACGCGGCGCTGATACGTTCGCTGTACGTGAATGAATCGATGCGCCGGCGCGGAATCGGCGGCGCGTTGATCGCGGCGGCGCGCAAGGCTGCGCACACGCGCGGTGCGCGCCATCTGTACCTGTTCAGCACTGAAACTGGCGGGTTTTTCGGGCGACACGGTTTCACGACGGTGGCCGTAGCCGACGTGGTCGCCGCGATCCCCGGCGCGCCGCAGGTCGAGTATTATCGCGCGCGGCCCGAGGAGCTTGCGCGCGAGGTCGCGTACCATCTGGACATTTCGGGCGATGGAGTGATCGAGAGATAGCAGCGGCCAGCCCCTGCACCCGAGTCAGGAGGAACCGGAGAGGGACTACTGAGCTTGAGACGCGAGGTACCGGCCGAGATAGTTTCCCATTGCGGTCGTCACAATCAGGTACGGATTCGAGGCCATCAGTTTCGCGGCGAGTCGCGGCGTCATGTCGGGGCGAATCGTTTGCGGACCGGGATTCATCGCATCGAGTGCGCGCGGCGCGGATTCGGATTGTTCGATCGCGCCGAGCAGGACTCCGTCGGAAGTGAGCACGACGGCGCGCGGCGTCGGCGAATCGGGCGAGGCCGGCGGGACGGAATCTTCGGGACCGAGGCGGACGAGGTTTTCGTTGTCGCGCATGAACTCGCCGACGCGCACGCGATCCGAATAGCGAATCCAACTGGAGCGCAGGCCGGGCGCGAGATTGTTGACGAAATAGGGAAGCGCGCGTATCCGCTCTGAGAGCGGTGCCGGTGGATCGGTGGGCAATCCGCGGACGATCCAATCGGCCTTGCCCCGGAAGTAGTGGCGGACGTCGGTGAATCCCAGCAGATCGAGCTGCGCCGCAGCTCGCGCGCTAAGGTCTCACAAGGAATCACGGCAATAGACAACGACCGGGCGCGTGCGGTCCAAAGACGCGGGCGCGTCGCGGATAATGCGGCGCAGCGGAATGTGCACGGCGCCGCGAATGTGCGCGGCGTCGTACTCGTGCGACGGAAGCACGTCAACGATTTGCACGCCGCCGGACGCGCGCATCCGGGCAAGCTCGCGATGCCGAATCTCGCGCACGAGCTACGCGCCCATCGCGGCGAGCGCAGAGAGTGCAGTATTGACGATCGTCTCGCCGCTACCGGCGGCAATCCGCGCGGTATCGACTTCATAACCGCCCTCGGCGTACGCGGCGCGGGTGGGAATATATCCGATCAAGTCGTTGCAGTAGCCGGCCACAAAAGTCTGATCGAAGTGCGGGGTTGCCTTTATCGCGAGGCCGAGCTCGACGAAAAGTTCGCCCGGGATGCCGACTATCGCGAGGTTCCCGACGGTGACGATGGTCATCGCGGTGGCAAGCTCGCGGCGCGCCATGTCAACGCGGCGGTCGCGGCGATTTTGCTCCTCGAGGGCTTCCAGAGCGCCCAGCGCCGAGAGCGATTGAGCGTGATGGTCGCGCAGGCGCTTCAACTGATAGCCGTCGCCGCCACGATGGTTGTCGAGCGAGGCCTGGGTCTGGGCGGCGCAATCGCGCGCAACGGCGAGGTCGGCGCCGAGATCCTTGAGCTTGAGGTTGAGTGCGATTCTGCGCGTGGCGATTCGCGAGGCGGCAATCGAGGGCGCGTGCTCGAGCGCGTCGAACGCGCCGCGACCCATCGCGCGGCCGTATTGCTCGGCGACTTCGAAATTGCCGCGGCTGTGTGGATCGATGTTGCCGGTCGCGCCCTGGAGGAAAATCGATATCGGGCGCCGAGCTGCGCTGGAGCCGGCCGCGCTTTCGATTTCGTCCATCGCGAAGCCGGGCCAATCGCGCGAGTAGAGCAGGTTGTCCTCGCACAGCACGACGCCGTGGCACGGATAGTTCATGAGGAACGCGATCGGACTTCCGTTTGGGCGATACGCGCCGAGCGCCATGGCTTCAGCGTCCGCGGGCCCGGAGCGGTTGGCGGCAAGTTGAATTTGCCGGTGCGGGCGCATCAGTCGGCGATGGATTCCGAGCGTGAATGGGGTGCTGGCGGCACGGAGCGTCGCCGACTCGAGATTTTCGTGCGCCTGAACGATTGCGGACGCGATTTTTGTGGGTATCGCGCGCTCCCATTCGAGGTCGCGGCCGTCGACGCGATTCGCGTCGGCGCGCGGAGTCGCGAAGATGTTGAAGGCGGGCGCGGAATGAGTGTGAGTGGCGCAAATCAGGATCGAATCGGCGGGGATGCCGGTGCTTGCGCCGACGCGCTCGCGGACATCGTCGGCGATGCGCTTTCCGAGCGCGAGAACGTCAACGCCGGCGATGGCGACTTTCGCGCCACCGTCCGCGAGCACGAGCGCCTGCGCTGCGAGGTCGTCGTGCACGCCGACGTTGCGGCCGACGCGATTGCCGTAGCCGATCATCGCGAGACCGACGGGCGGATCGAGCTTTACTCGCGCGGCGCCGGCGTAGAGGGGACTCATGCTAGCCCGATTTTTCGAGATTGGCTGCGGCAAGCTCGGCCGCTCTGGAAGCCACTTTCACGGCCGCGGCGACGATGTCGTCAACGTCGCGGTCGTCGCCGAGCAGGCATTCGTGCGGTATCGCGGCCATCGCGTGCTCGAAAAGGCGTTCAGCGACCGGGCAATCGATCGTGATTCTGTCGGCGCCGGCGCCCGCGAGGTCGCACGCTTTCAGATAGGCGGGCGACTCGCGCGGAAACAGTGCGGATCGATAGACGGGATCGTTGCCGACGCCGCATGGAATGCCCTCGGCGCGCATCGCGCGGACGAATCGATTGCGCGAGACGCCGAGTGCGGATTCATCGACGAGAAAAACGAACGCGTAGATAACTTCGCGCGTGATGCGTGGATCGCGCGCGATCGGGGTAATCCCCTTGATAGCGCCGAGTCCTTCGCGCAGGCGGGCGGCAGTGCGGCTCTTGCATTCGATCTGCTCGGGAAGGCGCGCGAGTTGCGCGAGCAGAATTCCGCATTGCCATTCCGTCATCCGGTAGTTCGCGCCCATCAATGGCCCTTCGAAAGTGTCGCCGGGGCGGCGACGTCCGCAATTGATGAGCGACTGGCATCGTTGCTCGAGGTCGGGGTCGTCGGTCGTGATCATTCCACCTTCGCCCGCGGTCATGGGCTTGGTGGACTGAAAACTAAAGCATCCGAGAGCGCCATGAGTACCGACGCCGCGCTCGCGCCATCGAGCACCCGGGACGTGGGCGCAATCCTCGACGAGCGGAATGGAATGCGCGCGCGAAATTTCCGCGAGTGCGTCGAGATCGGCGAGCGACGCGCCGTAGTGGACGGGGATGATCGCCTTGGTGCGGCGCGTGATCAGCCGCTTGACGGAATCCGGATCGATGCATGCGTTGGCGGCGCTGACGTCGGCGAAGATCGGACGCGCCATGCATGCGACGGCGGCATAGGGTGTTGCGGCGAAGGTGAGTGCGGGAACGATGACCTCATCGCCGGCACCGATGCCGAGCGCCTTGAGTGCGACTTCGAGCGCGCTGGTGCCGGAAGTGGTCGGAATGGCGAAGCGAGCGCCCTGATACGCGGCGAATGCGGCGGCGAACTCGGCGGCCTTGCGATTGGGGCTGGGGAAGCCGCCCCAGTTGGACGAGGTGAGGACGTCGTCGAGCTGCTCACGCTCGCGGGCGTCGAAGACCGGCCACGTGGAGAAGGGGCGGGTGCGAAGGGGCAGGCCGCCGAGGATTGCGAGTGTGGATGGCATCAAAGTTAAACGATTACTTTAAGTACCAAAATATCCGCAGCCTCGCCTGCCTCGCTTACGCTGGGCGGGCGCGGCGCTACTTGCGCGCGACTTCTTCGAGCACCGCAATCTCGGGACGTCCGGCGAGCAGGCCGCCGATTTTTCCGCCGAATGCCCTCATGTGATCGGTCTTGCCGTGGGAATCGAGCGCAGCCTGATCCTGGTAAACCTCGTAGTAGGTGAATTCGGTCGGGTCCTTGGTGTTCTTGTGCAGGACATAGGCCAGGGTGCCAGGCTCGGACGTTTTCACCGTCGCGATCATTTCCTTGCCGGCGGCTTCGAACGCGGCTTCGCTGCCGGGCTTCACTTTAAGCTTCGCAATCACAGTAATCGGCATCGTGGGTCTCCTTGAACGATCAAATTCAACTACCGTCGTATTCGGACGCGCGCGATTTATCAAGGCGAATTGACCCGCGGCGCGGCGGCTCTTTCCTTGCAGCGCGCGGTCGGTTAACGGTTTAAAGCCAATTGCGGCGACGCGACGATCGATCACAGCCGGGATCGTGGAGAATAATAAGATGCTTGGTTTCGATTTGACCGACGAACAGCGCGAACTCAAAGAGCTGGCGCACAAGTTTGCCGAACAGGAAATAATTCCGCGCGCGCGCGAATACGACGAGAAGGAAATTTTTCCGGTGGACGTGTGCGAGAAAGCGTTCGCGGCGGGGCTGATGAACTTTGGAGTGCCGAAGGAGCTGGGCGGACCGGGACTCGGCGTGCTCGACACGTGCCTGATCGTCGAGGAGCTGAATTACGGATGCTCGGGAATCTCTAATGCGGTCGGAGCCAACGAGCTGGCGACGATCCCGATACTAATCGCGGGCAACGAGCAGCAGAAACGGACCTACCTGGGGCAGTTGGTGAAGAAGCTGACGTTTTGCGCGTTCGCGATCACCGAGCCGGGTGCGGGATCGGATGCTGCCGCGATGAGCACCGCGTACCGGCGCGAGGGCGACGAGTTCATCCTCAACGGCACCAAGCATTTCATCTCGAATGGCTCGCGCGCGGACTGGTACGTCACGTTTGCGACGTCGGACAAGCGGCTCAAGCACAAGGGCATCTCGTGCTTCGTGTTTCCGTCGAGCGTGCCCGGGAATTACGCGCAATCGGATGCACGGGAAACTCGGGCAACGCGCAGCCGACACCGGCGAAATCTTTTTCGAGGACGTGCGAATACCCGCCAGCGCNCTGGTCGGACGCGAGGGCGAGGGTTTCAAGTACGCGATGGCGACGTTCGATCACAGCCGGCCCGAGATCGGCGCGATCGCCATTGGGATTGCGCAGCGCGCGCTCGACGAATGCCTCAAGTACTCGAAGCAACGCAGCGCCTTCGGGCAGCCGATCGCCAACTTCCAGGCGATTCAGTTCATGATGGCCGACATGGCGATCGAAATCGAAGCGATGCGGCTGCTGACGTACAAAGCGGCGTGGCTGGTCGATCGCGGCCAGGGCGCCAACACGATTTCGGCCTACGCGAAGGCCTTCAGCGCCGACGCGACGATGCGGATCACGACCGACGCCGTGCAGATTTTCGGCGGCTACGGCTACATGAAGGATTATCCGGTCGAGAAGCTGATGCGCGACGCGAAGCTGCTGCAGATCTACGAGGGCACGTCGCAGATCCAGCGCGTCGTGATCGCGCGCAACCTGCTCAAAGAGTGAGCGCGGCGCGCGGGATCAATTCGCGGGCACGACAGGATGCGGGATCGGCGGGTCCTGGTCGGCGGGCTCGTTGCCGGTGACGGAGCCGACATAACCGCCCTCGTGATAGACGTCAACCTGGCCGGTGGTCGGATCGGGAAATAGATTCCATTCGTCAGGCGGCGGCTCATCAGAGGGCGGCACATACACCACCGGTGCAGGCGCAGCAGGAGCCGGCGGCGCCGCGGAGCATGAGGCGATCGCGATCGACAACAGTAGGGGGAACGCGGCTCGCGAAATCCTTTTATTCATGGCGCGGCGCTGATTCGCGCAGACAGCACTCAAAATTATTTTGTCGCCAGATTGCACGATTCGCAAGCGCTGCGGCGCGCGCCCGCGAACGCTATTTGCGCGGGAGGCCCAGGACTTCGCGGAAGTGATGGATTGTTTTTTCGAGACCGGGCCGAAGTGCGGTATGCGGCTCCCAGCCGAGCACCCTTTTCGCGAGCTCGATGTTTGGTTTGCGGCGGATGGGATCGTCGGCACGGGGCGGCTTGAGAGTCACTTTCGAGGAGCTGGCTGACAGTTCGATGGCGAGTTTGGCCAGTTCCGCGATTGTGAATTCGTCGGGGTTGCCGACATTAACCGGGCCGATGTGAGTGTCCTGATTCATCATGCGCACGAGCGCGTCGATGATGTCGTCAACGTAGGCGAACGAGCGGGTCGAAGTGCCGTCGCCGTAAATCTCGAGATCCTCGCCGCGCAGTGCGGCCACGCAGAAGTTGGAAACCACGCGGCCGTCGTTGATCGCCATCCGCGGGCCGTAAGTGTTGAAGATCCGCACGATGCGGGTGTCGACGTTGTTCTGCCGGTGATAGTCCATCATGAGGCATTCGGCCACGCGCTTGCCCTCGTCGTAGCAGGAGCGCACCCCGATCGGGTTGACGTGGCCCCAGTACGACTCGGTTTGCGGATGCTCCTCGGGGTCGCCGTAAACCTCGCTGGTGGAGCTGAGCAGGATGCGCGCGTGCACGCGCTTGGCGAGGCCGAGCATGTTGATGGTGCCCATCACGCTGGTCTTGATGGTCTTGACCGGGTTGTACTGGTAGTGCACGGGCGAGGCAGGGCAGGCGAGGCTGAAGATGCGATCGACCTCGAGCAGGATTGGCTCGACGACGTCGTGGCGGATAAATTCAAAATTCCGGTTGCCGAGCAGGTGCGTGATGTTGGCGCGCTTGCCGCTGAAGAAGTTGTCGAGGCAGATCACCTCGTGGCCGTCTTTGAGCAAGCGCTCGCATAGATGGGAGCCGAGGAATCCCGCGCCGCCGGTTACCAATGCTCGCACAGTTGTTCTCCGGGTCAGCGGCGGTTTTCGCGGGCGATCGCGAGAACGGTTTCGATTACGTAGTTGACATCTTCGTCGGTCATCGAGGCGTAGATGGGAAGCGACAGGCAGCGGCTGAAGATGCCTTCGGCGACCGGAAAATCGCCGTTGCGGTAGCCGTAGTTGCGCTGATAGTAGTGCATCGTGTGCAGCGGGATGCAGTGCACGGAGCATCCNACGCCGCGCTCGCGCAGTATCTCGACGAACTGATTGCGGCCGAGCTTGAGNCGCTCGGGCCGGATGCGCAGCACGTAAAGATGCCAGGCGTGCTCGATCCCCGGCTCGGAGTANGCGGTCTGCAGNGCGTCGTCGGCGCGAAACGCCTCGTTGTAGGCGCGCGCGATCTCGCCACGGCGGCGCATGAAGCCGTCGGCGCGCTTGATCTGGGCCAATCCGATGGCGGCGTGCACGTCAGACAGGTTGTATTTGAAACCCATGTCGTGGATTTCATAGTACCACGAGCCGTTCTTGTCGTAGCGCTTCCACGCGTCCTTGTTCATCCCGTGCAGGCTGGCGACCGCGATTTTTTCGGCCAGCGCGTCGTCGGCGGTGGTGATCATGCCGCCCTCGGCGGTGGTGAAATTCTTGGTCGCGTAGAAACTGAAACAGGTGAGGTCGCCGATGGTGCCGATTTTCGCCATCCCGCGCCCGTCCATGTGGCGCGCGGAGCCGGCTGCGTGCGCGGCATCCTCGACGATTTTCAAATTGTAGTCGCGCGCGATTTTGAGGATCCGATCCATGTCGCAAGCCTGGCCGGCGAAGTGCACCGGCAGGATCGCGCGGACCCGTTTGTTGGCGCCGCTCTCGAGCGCCTCCTCGATGCGGGCCGGGTTGATGTTGAAGGTGCCGGGATCGACGTCAACGAACACCGGCCGCGCGCCGAGGTAGGCGAGAATCTCGGCGGTCGCGGTGAAGGTGAACGGCGTGGTGATAACCTCGTCGCCGGGACCGATGCCGAGCGCCCATAGCGACAGATGAAGCGCGCCGGTGCAATGCGAAACGGCCAGCGCGTGTTTGGCGCCCACGTAGCCGGCGAATTCATTCTCGAAGCGCTTGGCCTTCGGTCCGGTGGTGATCCATCCGGAGCGCAGCGTGTCGAGAACCTCGCGCTCCTCGTCGGGTCCGATAGACGGACGATGAAATGCTACTTGTCGCATCGTGTGTGATTCGGTTGAAATCGGCGCAATCCCGTTGGTCGAGTCAGTTTCGGAGTATAAGGGATAGGTCAAAAGCGGAGCAAGGCGGAACTCGATGAGGCGCGCAGGATGGGCCGCGGCAGCGGCGGTGGTTGGATGGTACGTGTTCGCGCTGGCGATATTGCATCCGCTGACCGACGCGCCGGTGGTGGATAGCTGGCTGTACGCCTTCTCAGTGCGGCGCTTTCTGCGCACCGGAGAGATCAGGTTTGCCGGCTTCACGCAGGCGATGCCGATAGCGCAGGTGATCTACGGCGTCGGCTGGTCGCACGCGTTCGGCGCGAACTCGGTGTCGCTGGAAATCTCGGTCGTGACGCTGGCGGTGCTGTGCGGAGTGATGTTCCATGCGCTCGCGATCAGATGCGGGGCGTCGCGATGGCAGGCGCTGGCTGCGACCGGGCTGCTGGTCTGCAATCCATGCTTCACGTTCCTGAGTTTTTCGTTCATGACCGAGATTCCGTTCCTGACGGCGCTGATCGCGGCGCATCTGGCGTTCGCCAAAGCCGGCGGACGGCGCGAACATTTGTGGCTGTGGATCGCGGCGGCGCTGGCGGTGATCGCTTTCATGATTCGGCCGTTCGGTGCGATGGCGATCGCCGGGTGCGCTGGAGCGATGCTGCTCTACGACGCGGGACTGCCGCGAGCGAATCGCTGGGATCGTGTGCAGTGGATCAGGATGACGGCGCCGTTCGTCGTGGCGCTGGCGGTCTGCGCGTGGCTGTGGATCTGGCTGACGGTACTGAGTCCGAAGCCATGGGACCTGCAGCTCAACGAAAATAACTTCGCCTACATTTTCCGCGTGCCGCTGGCGAGCTACCTCCGCGCGGGCGTGCTCGGTCCTGCCCTTTACCTGGGCATGGTGCTGTCTCCCCTTGCGATTCTACAGTTGACGACGCCGCGATGGCGCCGGGTGGCGATTGGCGGCGCTGGAATTTTCGCAGCCGCGCTGATCCTGATGTGGATGGATAATCGGTTGCCCGTGACGCCGGAGTGCAGTTGCTTCGGCGGGTGGCGCAACGTGCTTATACTGCGCGGGGGTTCGAGTCGTTTTTCATGGGACGGAGACTGGCAATACGCGTTCCTGACGCTGGCAAGTTTTGGCGCGGCCGGACTTATCGCCGCGTTCGCGGACATCTTCAGAACTCTTTCACGGGCGGCTGCCGCGATTGTGATAGCGGCGCTGATTTATTGGGCGGCGACTATCCCGCTGTGGTTTTTCAACGACCGCTACTATCTGGTGATGGTCCCGGCCGGCGCAATCGTGCTTGCGCTTGCACCGCTGCCTCGAAGCAGGATGGTGAGGGCGGCGGGATTTGCGATGACGCTCGCGATGGGCCTGATGTCGCTCGGCGGGACGTATGCGTATCAACGTGGAATGGCGGTGATCCTCGCAACGCGCAACCAACTGGAACGCCAGGGAGTTCCGCGCTCAGCGATCGATGCCGGCTACGCGCTCAACGGCGAAGACCTCTATCGCTATCCCAAGCATGGGATTGAAACGATGAAGCTCGAAGCTGGAATCCCGATGATCACGTCGCAGAAAGTGGACGAATACACGATCGCGAGCGAACCTATCGCCGGCACCGAAGTCGTGCGTCGCCTAAAATGGCCGGGACCGTTCGGCCTGGGCCATCGCTACTTTTTCCTGGTGAAACAGCGCGCCGCGGCCGGCAATGGCAGCAATCCGCCCAACGCGGCGCCAGCCGGGCGGGGACGGAACTAACTGCGGCTGCCGGGGAGAGGTCCCGGCATCACGTAGGTCGGGACGCCGGTTTTCTGTTCGACGGCTTTTTCGAGCTTGCGCATATCAACCTGGTCGATAATTCCCAGCCGGTCGGCTTCCTTCTGCGCGTACGCCCAAAGCCCCGCATAACGGCCGTAGAGATCGTCGTGGACCTCGACGTAGAGCGAGTCGCCGCGCCATCCAAACTTCACGGGCTGATAAACGAACATCCCGGGCGTGCCGATTTTCACCTTGTTGAAGAGGCGCTCGATGTCCTCGGGATACAGCCGGATGCATCCGTGGCTGACTTCCATGCCGACGCCCCACGGCACGTTGGTGCCATGCAGAGCGTACTGGGGCAGAGTCAGTTCGATGCGGTAATGGCCGAGAGGATTGTCGGGATCGTCGCCGTAGACAACATGATCGGCTTCACCGTCACGCTCGAGATGTTCCTCGTAGATGTCGTCGGGCACCACCCAGGTCGGATTGCGGGTCTTGCCGCGGACCGTAAAATCTCCGACCGGCGTTTTCCAATCGAAACGTCCCAGCCCGACCGGAAACGTGTACACCACCGATGGCCTGACTCCGCCCGCAGAGTGCTTCTTGCCGTGACGAATTTGGCGGGCGCGACCTTGCCTTTGCGATGGAGCCCTCCGGTCGGCGACGGAAAATAATAGTACAGCCGCATCTCGGGGATGTTCAGCACGATTCCGACGTGCGGCGTATTGGGCAGGATGTGCTCGTCGGGCAGAATGATTTGCCGGCCGGCCGGGGGCCCCCACCAGTCGATTCCGCCATTTGCGTTCGAAATTTCCTTGGCCGTCACCCCGAACCATCGCCCGACGTCGAGCAGCGTGTCGCCCTTCTGGATTTGGTACGTAATGAGATTGCCGATGATGTCGTCCTTGCCGTGAGGAAGCGGATAGGCATAGAGCGGGCGACGCTCGAATTCGTCTTCGCTCCACGCGCCATTCGCAGCCGGGGTCGCGACCAACGCGATCAGGAGCAGGGCGGGGAAGATTCGAATCGCGATATCAATGAAGCGCTTCATGAACTCCGAGGCAAAGTTGAACGAAAATCCGCGCGAACGATTCAGATAGCGGCGTATTCAGGTACCGGCGTGGTCGCATTCAATGGAATGATAGCGGCCCGATCAGTCCACAAGCAACCGCAGGTTTGCGAACTTCAGCACCAGCAGCTTGATTCCGCCGCGCTCGAAATTAACCCACGCCTTGGCGCCATCGCCGCGCCCCTCGCGCCGGCGAACGACTCCGCGTCCGAAGGTCGGATGGGCCACGCGCGCGCCGATTGAAAGGCCTCCGTTGTCGCCGCCGGGGCCCGGCTCGTCGTCGGGCAACTGGCTGTCGGTGAAATCGACGTAGGGCTCGCGCGGTGACAGCGGGCGTATCGGCGAGGTCTCGCGAACCGGCGCGATACGGCGAATCAAGGCGGGATCGACCTCGCGCAAGAATCGCGATTGACGCGCCTCCTGGCGCACGCCGTAGATTTCGCGCGAGAGCGTGTTGGTCAGATAGAGCAACTGCCGCGCGCGCGTCATGCCGACGTAGCACAGCCGGCGCTCCTCCTCGACTTCCTCGTCGATGTCGGCGGCGCGGCTATGCGGAAACAGGCCTTCCTCCATCCCGGCCATGAACACGATTGGGTATTCGAGGCCCTTGGAGGTGTGCAGCGTCATCAGCGCGGCGCGTCCGCCGCTGGAATCGATCTGCTCGGTGTCGCTGACGAGTGCGACCCGTTCGAGGAACTCGGACAAACCGCCGCCGGACTTTTCGGCGTCGAAGGCGCTGGCCGCGGAGAGCATCTCGGCGAGATTTTGCTTGCGTGCGGCCGCGTCGTCGAGCGTATCGAGGTACGCCTCGAAACCGCTGTGCGCCACTACTTCCTCGACAATTCCGCGCACGCTCAAGCCGGCCGCGCGGGCGCTGAGTTCGTGCATCCATGAATAGAGCATCCCGGCCTGCTTGGCGATTCTGAGCGCAACCTTCGAGTAAGTCTCGAGCCGGCCCATCGCCTCGAACGCCGGGATGCGCTCGCGCGCGGCCAGTTCGGCAATCGCCTCGAAGGACTTCGCGCCGATTCCGCGCGGCGGCGTGCCGACCATTCGTTCGAGGCTGACGGCGTCGGCCGGATTGGCGATCACGCGCATGTAGGCGAGCAGATCCTTGACGTCGCGCTGCTCGTAAAAGCGCACGCCGCCGACGATGTAGTAGGGGATTCGCCGGCGCACGAGAGCCTCTTCGATCGCGCGCGACTGCGCGTTGACGCGGTAGAAAACCACGACCTCGGCGGCTCTGAATCCGCCCGTGCCGGTCAGCCGCGCAATCTCGAGCGCGATAAAGTCGGCCTCGTCGCGCTCGTCGCGCCCGGTGAAGTAGGTGACCGGCTCGCCGGCGCTGTTTTCGGTCCACAGGTTTTTGACCTTGCGCTCGGTGTTGTTGCGGATGACGGCGCCCGCCGCGGCAAGGATGGTTTTCGTCGAGCGGTAATTCTGCTCGAGCTTGAAAATCTGCGCCGCCGGGTAGTCGCGCTCGAAATCGAGGATGTTGCGAATGTCGGCGCCGCGCCAGCGGTAGATGGATTGATCCTCGTCGCCGACCACGCACAGATTCCCCGATCGCGCGGCGAGCGCCTTGACGATCAAATACTGGACGCGATTGGTGTCCTGGTACTCATCGACCAGCAGATGCGCCGCGCGCCGCTGCCATTTCTCGAGGATTTCAGGAAAGCGCTCGAACAACAGCCAGGTTTGCAACTGCAAATCGCTGAAGTCCATCGCGTTCATCTCGCGCATCCGATCCTGGTAGAGCCGGTAAATCTGCGCGATCGAGGCCTCGCGCCCGGGCTTGGCGCGCGCCAGCATCTCGTCGGGCGTGACCGCCTCGTTCTTGGCCTGCTCGATTCGTGCGCGTGCAAGTTCGAGCGGCGGCGAGTCGGCCAGCGCCGCGTCGCCGAGCACGCGGCGAATCGTGGTCAGCGAATCGCCTTCGTCGAGGATCGAAAAATTGCGGTCGTAGCCGAGCGCGTGGCCTTCCTGGCGCAGGATTCGCGCGCACGCGGAATGAAACGTGCTGACCCACGGGATGCGCGCGTCGTTGCCGCCGCCGGCCAGCGAGGCGACGCGCTCGCGCATCTCATTGGCCGCCTTGTTGGTGAACGTGACCGCAATCATCTCGCCGACCGCTGCCTTGCGCTCGGCCAGGATGTGGGCGATACGGTAGGTCAGCACGCGGGTCTTGCCCGAGCCTGCCCCGGCCAGGATTAGTATCGGGCCGTCGGGCGCAAGCACCGCGGCGCGCTGTTCAGGATTCAAATCGTCGAGCTTCACGGTGACCGGCGCAGCTTCAAAACTTACCCGCGGAGCCAATCAGGATAGCTGCTCCAGCGCGTGCGGCAAAGCGAGCGAGCGTCGCGGCGGATGAATTTGTGCCGACTTACGAACCACACGACAAATTTTACCGCAAGGCGCGTGCACTGGGATTGCCGTCGCGGGCGGCGTTCAAGATTGAAGAAATAATTGCGCGCAATCGGCTCGTCGGGATGGGTGCGCGAATCGTCGATTTGGGATGCGCGCCCGGCGGATGGCTGGCGATCCTCGTAGCCGCGGCCGGCACCGGCGGACGCGTGGTCGGAGTCGATCTCGCGCAAGTGAAGAATCCGCCCGCCGGTGCGATCACGATCGCCGGCGACATCCTGGATCCAACTGTCGCCGCCCGTGTGCACAGCGAGCTTGGCGGACGCGCCGATCTCGTGACCAGCGACCTTGCGCCGAAACTGACCGGGATTGCCGCGCGCGACGAGGCNCGTTCGCGGGAGCTGATAGATTCCGCATTGGGCGTCGCGATAACGATGCTGAAACCGGGTGGCGCGATGGTTGTGAAGCTCTTCATGGGCGCGCAATTCAAGGACATCGTCGATTCATTCAAGCGGCATTTCGGAAATGTCGAAGTGACGCGCACCAAAGCCAGCCGCCCGGGATCCTCGGAACTGTACATCGTGGCGCGCGAATTCCGGGGTTGAGAAGAGCGAGACGGAGCCGCGATGCGCTTGGCATCTGGCGCACGACGCGCGTAAGGTTTGACTATGAAGGCTGTAGGCGGAAGGCATCTCTGCCTGCTGCTTATCGCAGCCGTCGTGACGGCCTGCTCGTGCGGCCGTTCGCCATCCACCAGCGCGTTCACCGCCGCCGGATTTTCGCCCGACGACGTCAAAGTCCAGGTCGCGCGCGTCGGCTTTGACGACCAGACGGGCGCGCATTACGTGCTGCTGCTCGACGAGACCGAGTCGCGCCAATTGCCAATCATGATCGGCGAGAACGAGGCGCAGGCAATTATGCTCGCGCTGCACGGAATCAAGCCCGAGCGGCCGTTCACGCACGATCTGATTCGGTCGATCATCGGGCAGACCGGGAATCGCGTCGATCGAATCGTGATCGCGGATATGCGCGACGAGATCTATTACGCGACGATTTACATGGACGGCGGCCGCTACTCGATCGACAGCCGGCCCAGCGACGCGATCGCGTTGGCGATGGTTATGAACGCGCCGATCTACGTGAACCACAAACTTTTCGGGTCGGCGCCCACGCTCGGTCTCGGCGCCGGCGGGAAAATTCCCGACACCGCGCGGGCGCTGGGACTGACCGTCGAGCAACTGACTCCCGATCTGGCGAGCGCGTTCGGCCAGCCCGCCGGGCGTGGCGTGCTGGTGTCTGGCGTCTCTTCGTCGGCGGAGAAAGCGGGCGTCGCGCGTGGCGATATCGTAGTCAAGGTGGGAGATCGCGAAGTCGCGGCGCTCGACGATTTCAGCCGGCAAGCCGCGCAGCTCAAGAGCGGCGGCGCCGTGATGTTGACTCTCAAGCGCGGCGGCTCGAACCGCACCGTCACGCTTGAAAATCGGCCCGCCGGATACCCGCCGAAACCCTAGCCCTGGCGCACCAGCACGCTTTCGATAAAGCGCGGATCGATCTCCCGTTCGCCGCCCAGGTTGGCGAACTCTTCTTCGAGCAGGTTCAGGCAGGAGTTCAGGAAGTCGGCGGTGCGCCGTCGCGCCGCGTCGTCCAGCCTCTCTGCCAGCGCCTGATGCACCCTGGTGCGAAACTCGTCGCTGAGGGCGCCCGGCTGCCCGGTCATGATCGCCGCGCGCATCGCAGTCAGCCTGCCGCCTTCGATTGGATCGATCGCGAGGCGGTTGTCCAGCGCCAAACGCGCCAGCCCGGTCAGCACAAGTTGACTGAGGCGAATTTCCCGCGCCGCCATCTGGGCGCGGAAGTTCGGCGATGCGATATCGATCGCGAACATCGCGCGGAACAATTCGGCGGCCGAATCGATCTGATCGAGAACCGCGTAGCTCAGATGCAGATCGCGCATGCTGCTGAAATCGCGCATCTCGACCGCGCCACTGCCGTCCAGGCCGCTGTAGAATCGCGGCTGCCGCGCCATGAAGCCCGCCAGCGCCTCCCGATAGGGCGAGTCGAGGTACGATATCTCGCGCACCTTGACGGTCGAGAGGCCGAGTTTCCTGAGCGTAGCCTCGGCGCTGGCGCGCAGATCGATCGTCAAGCTCACGCCGAGCCGAAACAGCAGTTTCAGCGGCGTATCGCGCAGATGCTCGATCGCACTTTGCAGGTCGCCGCCCGCCAGATGCTCCAGCGCCAGGTTCAAGTAATGATGCGTCATCTCGACCGCGACGCGCACCGCTTCCAGATCGCCGAAATCCACCGCGCGCGCAACCAGCACCTGGTTGCTGACCATCGCCATCTCGCTGCGGAGCTGGCGTTTGCCTTGCGCCGCGAATCCCGCCGTGAGCGCGGTGTTGAACAGCGAGACGTCGCCGTCGGCAATCGCCGGCGCCATCTCCGGCGCGATCACTTCGGTATCGTCGGGCAGATCGGCGCGGCTCGGCGGCTCATATTCAGCGCGAATCTTGAGAAACTGCCCGGGCTTGAGGTACGCGAACACGCTCTGCGCCTCGAAGAAGTCGGGAAAGCCGCGGTCGTTCAAACGCGCGCGCCGGGACTGGTAGGCCTCTTCTTCGAGCTCGGCTTCGACGCCCCAATAGATTTCCTCCATCAGCCCGGCGAAGTAGTTGTAGTCGCGCTCGAACGCTTCTTCGATGAAGTCCGAGATGTGCTGCGAGATTGCGTCGTGCAGGATGAACTCGATCAGATAATTTTCGTCATACTGCGCGAAGCGATTCGCCGTCGCGTCCGGCGAGGACGCCGCATCGTCGATTCGATGCACTTTTATGTAGCCGCGCAGCAGGATCGACATCATCTCCATGTCCAGGCCCATCAGCGCGTCGGCCAGTTTGCGCCGTCCGCCGTCGGCCATCGCCTCGATCCACTCGCGCATCCGATCCACGTCGGGACGATCGCGGCTCCAGCAATCCAGGTCGAACAGCGACTTGACCTGCTCGGGCATCGCCAGGCTGAGCAGATCGCCGGCGTCGGCGCTGCCGATTTCCTTGAGCGTGTAGAAAAGCGTCTCGGGCGAAAACGATTGCACCAGCCGCTCGGCCTCGGGCGCGGAGAGGATCAGGTCGCGCTTGCGGCGCGCGGGAAGGCCGTACAGGAACTCGAGCTTTTCCTGGAAAGGAAGATTGAGAAATTCCGATTCGCCTCTTACCGCCATATCGCTCGGATCGATAGTTCCATCTGAACAGCAAAGTATCGCGCGCTTCCACAACGGATCAACTAAGCGCCTATCTTTCGCTTGGCCGCGCCGTTAGATAAGATTTTTACAACGCATAAGAGCCCATTCTTGGCCTCTCCCAACTCGAAACATCCCGTCGCGCTGACCATTGCGGGCAGCGACCCCGGTGGCGGCGCCGGTCTCCAGGCCGACCTCAAAACCTTCGCCGCGCTTGGCGTGTACGGCTACTCGGTCATCACCGAGGTGATCGCGCAGAACAGCTCGCGAATTACCAGCGTCGAAAACGTATCGCCCGAGATGGTCGAGGCGCAGCTCGATACCCTCGCTCTGGAATGCGCGCCGCGCGCGCTCAAGACCGGTGCGCTGGCCAGCGCGGCTATTGTCAAGGTGGTGGCGCGCGCGATCGAGCGCCTCAAATTGCCGGCGCCGGTGGTCGATCCCGTCATCGTGTCGAGCAGCGGCGCGTTGCTGATTGGCCCAAAGGGAGAGCGCGCGATTCGAAAAAGCCTGATTCCCATAGCGCGCATCGTCACCCCTAATATTCCTGAGGCCGAAGTGCTCGCGCGCATTCGAATCGATTCCGAGGCTGCCATTCGCGAGGCCGCAATCAAGATCGTCAAGCTCGGCGCGAGAGCGGTCGTCATCAAGGGCGGGCATCGCAAGGACGATGCGTCCGCGACGGATTTGTTTCATGACGGCCGCCGCTTCATCGAGCTCAAGAGCCCGCGAATAGCCGGCGGCGGCGCCCATGGCACAGGATGCGCGTTCTCGGCGGCGATCGCGGCGTATCTGGCGCGCGGGATGAGCCTCGAGGAGGCAGTCCGCGGCGCGAAACGCTACGTCACCGCGGCGTTAAGCCACAGCTTCAAATTGGGAAAAGGGCGCGCCCTCCTCGATCACTTCGCGCGCGGCTGATAGGCCTGAGCGGATTTCCGCCAGGGGTTAGTATCTGTCCGCATCAATCGTAGTGTAGCGTTTCCATAGTGGCTGCGATGGACGCAAGCAAATCCGGAAATGGCGGCGCCGGTTGGGACGCACGGATGATTGACGAGATCGTCGCCGGTCTGGCCGACAAGCCCGGTGCGTTGATGCCTGTTCTGCAAGCGGTGAATGAGCGCGTCGGGTTCATCCCGCCCGACGCAGTGCCTGCCATTGCGCGAGCGCTGAATCTTTCGCGCGCCGAGGTCCACGGAGTCATCAGCTTCTATCGTGACTTTCGCACCGAGCGGCCCGGCCGAAAAATCATTCGCGTGTGCCGCGCCGAGTCGTGCCAGGCGATGGGCGCGGTCGCCCTCGCAGGGCATATTCAATCGCGCCTTGGAGTCGGTTTCGGACAAACCAGCGGCAACGGCGATTTCACGCTCGAGCCGGTTTACTGTCTCGGCAACTGCGCGTGCTCGCCGGCGATCGTCGTCGGCGACGATCTTTACGGCCGCGTCACCCCCGCGCGCTTCGACGAAATTTTTTCCACTGTCACCTCATCGAGGTCGTCGCGATGACGGCAGTCGTGTACGTTCCGCGCGACTCGAGTGCGGTGTCGCTCGGAGTTGACGCTGTTACCGAGGCGATTCGAAGTGAAACAGCGTCGCGCAAGCTGGATGTAACGATCGTGCGTAATGGTTCGCGCGGGATGTTCTCGCAC
>JGI20195J14853_1000160_pt1 | contig 19099 bp, 17 predicted proteins | sample NGESurdeep092012_3_FD_14853 | JGI IMG/M metagenome (IMG submission 14853)
TGTCTTGGCGACGCCCAACACCTACCCCACGGCAGGCTTCAGGCGGGGGACCGCCACTCAAATTCCACGAGACCCGGGACAACCTCCTGAAGCCCGTTCCGAAGGACAACGAAGTGCTGGTTCGAATCCGCGCCACGACGGTCAGCGCGGCCGATTGCGAGCTGCGGAGATTCGACTTCCCCCTTTGGATCTGGGTGCCTATGCGGCTGTGGTCCGGCATCCGCAGACCAAGACAACCCGTGCTCGGGCAGGAGCTTGCCGGTGACGTCGATTCGGTAGGCAAAGATGTCAGGTCGCTCAGGAAGGGCGACCGGGTCTTCTCGGCAACGGGCATTGGCTTTGGGAGCCTACGCCGAGTACATCTGCCTGCGCGAGAACCCCGAAGGCGGGGCGATCACAACGATGCCGGCGAACCTGGGCTACGAAGAGGCTGCGGCCGTCCCCTACGGGGGAGGCGAGGCCTCGCAGTTCCTGCGGAAGGCGAACGTCCGGAGCGGACAGAGGGTCCTGGTCAACGGAGCGGGAGGGAGCTTCGCCACGTTCGCGGTCCAACTCGCCAAGGTCCTCGGGGCTCACGTGACCGCGGTGGACAGTGCGCCGAAGCTGGAGATGCTGCGCACGATCGGTGCAGATCGCGTCATCGACTACTCCCAGGAGGACTTCACCGACAGCCCTGAGACCTACGACGTCATCTTCGACNTNGTCCGCAACACACCGTCTGGTCGCATGGTGAGGTTGCTNACCGAGAACGGATGCCTACTCATGGCCAATCCGGGCTTCTTGCAGATCGTTCGCGCCAGGTGGGCGTCGAGGGGGAGCAAGAAGCGGGTGTCGTTCGCGGCATCGAGCGGAACGAGCGAGGACCTGGCCTACCTGCGAGGCCTGGTCGAAGCGGGACGGCTGCACCCGGTCATCGACCGGCGCTTCCCGCTCGAGCAGATGGTCGAGGCTCACAGGTACGCCGAAACCGGCCAGAAGTTGGGGAACGTGGTTGTCGTCGTCGCATAGTTGCGGCCGCGATCGCAGCCTCCCCGCGGGCCCAACAGCCAGAACCTTGGCGGCCCGCACAACTACGGCACGACCGGCGGCCGTGCGCTCTTGCGAAAACCAACTGGCCAGCGCCGATCTTGTCTGCCTGACTGATGCTGACCGGATGATCACGGGGACGTTGGCCCGCCCGCCGATTGACCATGTGTGGGGGGGGTCCCAGCCGGCAGCAAGCTGACGTCGGGGATCGTGACCACACTCAGTTGGGAAGGCAGACAGGGCGGTGTGCGTCTTAGCGATCACTCCGCGGTAGTCGCTGAGGTGAGGCTAAGTAAGAGCACAGGCAGATAGGCACTTCGAGTCGTTGTAGGCCACCCTCTGATGAGGATGACGGGGCGGGTGAAGCCTACGAAGACTGGGCGACTCGTTCTGGCCAGGTGACTGTCACATCCCGGCTCCGTGCCATTAACGTGCCATTACGGCAGGCATCCAAGGGACACTCCAGGCCGCTCGGGACCGCGAAACTCGCAGAGAACCAAGCGCACACCCATGAGTTCATACAGTTCCCAAGCTGACAGTGCGGGTTCGATTCCCGTTACCCGCTCCATGCTCGAATACCGTTGCAGCAGAACTGTATTCGAGAATTCCCGATCTCTGCCGGACCATGTTTCGGTCCTCGCNCGGGCCACTTTGGGCCACACTTATCCACACCTCGGCACTCACCCTTCAGCTTCAGAAGACGCTCAGCTTGTTCCGTCATGTTCTCCGGCCGTCTGTTCTCCGGTTCTTCCAACCTCACCCAAGGGATGTCCCCGCCACAACTACGAGCCCGACGTGAAGGAACGAGACCAGTGATCCCCGGCCACGCGTCAGGGCGTTAGGCGCCGAGATGCCCGTCCGGTTGACCATGGTCTAGAGGGACAGCCCTGCGGGCCGGTAGCCCTGACACCTCACGAGATTCGCCAGGAGGGCAAGCAACGATCCCATTGCGCGGCGACCAGGTCTCATCCCCAACCCTGCGCCCGGCTCGGTAGCCATTAGGCATCCGCACGATGCTCGGTCTGATCAGGGCTCGACCCGGTCGTCTCCATAGAGCAGTTCTTCGGCCTCGCCGAGGCGGCGAAACGGGTTGCCGACCTCTGAACCGCCCCGGCTCTGGTGGAGGGCTCGGACAACCCGGATCTCACCAGGGTTCGAAGACCTTTCCTGGGTTCAGAATCCCGTGTGGGTCGAGCGCTACCTTGATGGCGCGCTGCATGTCCAGGACGGGCTTGTCCAACTCCTGGCGAAGGCCTGCCATCTTCAGCAGCCCGACACCGTGCTCACCGGTCACTGTCCCACCCAGGGCCAGTGCATCGCTGATGATGTCCTCGAAAGCCGCTTGCGCCCGTTCCCTTGCCGCCTCGTCACCCACAGGCGTGACCAGCAGCGGATGGAGGTTGCCGTCCCCGGCGTGGGCGATGTTGGCGATCGTGACGTCATGGCGCAAGGCGGTCCGCTCGATGCGCTCGAGCATCTCCGCCACCTGACCCTTTGGCACGCAGACGTCCTCGGTGAGAACCGGCCCCAGACGCTCCAGCGCGGGATACGCGAGCCGCCTTGCGGCGAAGAGCGCATCCGCCTCCTCGGGATCGGTGGACTGCGCAGCCCAGCTGGCCCCGGCGGAAGAGAAGCAGTCCAGCATCGTGGCGGCCTCCTGCTCACCAACGACACCCGGTGCATCGGTGCGCCCCAGCAGCACTACGTTCGCGTCGACGGACAGCCCCATGTTCTTCCAGGCGTCCACAGCCTCCAGGCAGTGCCGGTCGATCAGCTCCAACGCCGAGGGCGTGACGCCTGCAGCGGCTACGGCACTGACCGCCCGGCCTGCGTCGACGATGGAGTCGAAGTAGCCGGCGACGGTTCGTTCCGGCTCTCGCATGGGGCGCAGTCTGACCGTGACCTCGGTGATCACGCCCAGCGTGCCCTCCGAGCCGACCATCAGTCCAGCCAGGTCGTAGCACGCGACGCCCTTCGCAGTCCGCCGCCCGAGTCTGACGAGGTCCCCCAAGCCGGTGACGACCTGCATGCCCAGTACGTAGTCTCTGGTGACGCCATACTTCACACAGCACAAGCCACCCGCGTTAGTCGCGACGTTGCCGCCGATCGTGGACCATGAAGCGCTGGCGGGATCGGGTGGATACCACAACCCGTGCTCGGCGCATGCAGCGCGAAGGTCATCGTTGATCACTCCGGGCTCGACGACGGCGAGCCGTTCCAGCGGGTTGATCTCCTTGATGGCGTTGAGCTGGTCCATCACGATGACGACGCATCCCGCTATCGCGTTCGCGCCGCCGGAGAGCCCCGTCCCGGCGCCGCGCGTGACGAGCGGCGTGCCGTGCTCCATGCAGAGCCGGACCACCGTCTGCACCTCGGCGGCGTTGCGGGGGCGCACCACGACGTCCGGAAGGGTGTGTGCGGCCCACTCCGCGTGGTCGTGAGAGTAGCCGCGCATGACATCGGGATCCAGCACCATCCGGTCCACAGGAAGCTCACGCCGCAGCGCGTCGATCAACACCGGTGACCACCTCTTCCAGGTAGGTTCGGGGGACGTCCAGGGCACGGGGGAAGCACCTTCGAATGTAGCCGTGAGCCGGACAGCGTTCAATGGAGATACTCTCCATCTATGCGCGACAGCGGTGGAGCAAATGTTCCGCCAGCCCGGGACTCGGATGCCAGAGAAGGCAGCTGGCTGGACCATTTGGTGCACGAGGCACCCATCTCGGAGCTGGTCCGGCTGCGCGACCGCGCGGCCTTGGGTGCTGATGCAGCGGCGACCACATGGGCAGATCGGGACCTCAGTGCCGCCTTGCGGCTCAGGGCGCTGCTAGACCAGCGACGCCAACGTGCCGCCGAGCTGGCGGCTCTCAACCAGATCGCCGGCCAGCTGACGACCTTGCGCGCCCACGACATGCTGTTGCGCGAGGTCGTCGCCCACGCCAGGAGGCTGCTCAGCGTTGACCTGGCCTACCTCGGCCTCGTCCACGGCGACCACATGGTCATCGAGGTTGCCAGCGGCTCGCTCACCTCCCAGCTGCTCGAGCTGGAGGTGTCGCTTGCAGAGGGGCTGGCTGCCGGGGTGATCGCCAAGGGCGAGCCGGTATGGACTCACGACTACCAGTCCGAGTCGTCGTTTATCCACGACCCGACGGCGGACGCCGCCTCCAGGTCGGAGAACATCCGCGGGCTGCTGGGGGTCCCTCTCCAGGTGCGCGGCCAGGTGCTTGGCGCTCTGTTCGCCAGCACACGGCAGGAGCGACACTTCCGGAAGGAGGACGTGGCCTTGCTCTCGGCCTTGGCCGCACACGCGGCCATGGTCATCGAGAACGCCAGGTCGGTCGCGCAGTACCAGTCCACCGTGGCCCGGCTCAACGCCGTCAACGACGAGCTCGCGCGTCGGACATCAGAACTTGAGCAGACCCTGCAGTGGGACAAGACGCTGACCCAAGTGGTGCTGCGCGGCGGCGACGTGGACGACCTTGTGCAGGAGATCTCCAGCCTGGCCGGACAGCCCGTCGTCTTCGTGTCGCAAGGGTCGCCGCTGCCCGGCGACCTCGCCCTGGACGACGATATGGACCGGGCGCTAGCAACCGTGGCCACGGCCGCCCCCGAAGCCGGAGCGACCATTGAGCTCTCGGACCGACACCTCGTCGCACGTCCCGTGCTCTTCGCCGGACGCCACCTCGGCTCGCTCGTGTTGACCTGCGCCGGCGAACCTGCGCCGGACGAGCTGCTGCTGCTCGATCGTGCGGTGCCCGCCGTTGCACTCTCCCTGATCGCCGAGCGGGCGGCGGCGGAGGCGACCGTCCTGGCTCGGAATGCCCTCCTCTTCGATCTCGTCACCCGACCGAGCATGACGAGCAAGGGCATGCAGCGCCAGGCCCGCCTCGCCGGTCTGGACCCGGCGGGGACCTACTGCGTGATGGTGCTGCAGATCGTCGACGATGACCAGCCGACCACGACCGAGGACGACATCCAGCTGCCCGCCGGTAGCGTCATCGCCGAGCACGGCACGCGCACCCTCATCGTCGTTCCGGGCGAGGACCCTGCCGGACTGCTGGACAGCCAGCGTCAGCATGCCAGGACATCGCGCACGATAGGCATCGCCGGTCCGGCGCGGGGCGCCTCCGAACTCGCCCAGAGCTACCGGGAGGCGCAGCAGACGGTCGACGTCCTGGCCACGCTCGGCCGCTCCGGTGAGGCGGCAACGGCACAGGGACTCGGTATATACCGGATCTTGCTCACCTACACCGGCCGCCAGGAGTTGGCAGGTCTCGTCGAGGCACAGCTGGGGCCGGTCCTGCGCGAGGAGCAGCGCAGGGGCGTCCCCTTGCTCGCGACGATGGATGCCTACCTGGCCCACGGCCGACGGCACTCGGCCTCGGCCTCGGCGCTCGGTATACACGTCAACACTCTCTATCAGCGGCTGGACACCCTCGACCGTCTCCTCGGCGATAGTTGGCGCGAAGGGCACCGCGACGGACCTGCACCTGGTGCTCCGGCTCAACAAAAGTGCGACCTCGCTGGGCTCAGGCCCCGCCTGAGCCCAGCGTCGGCTGCGAGAAACTACACCAACTCGTCGACCTCGAGGTGCCGCTGGTCGACCTCAGGGCCGAGTTGTTCGACCCCAAGGTCGGGGCGGGGGGCCCCACGGAGAAGCAGCACCAGGATCGCCGCGAGAAACATGGCCAAGCCGACGACCCACATGCCGGCCTTCTTGCTACCGGTCGTGTCCGAGAGCCATCCGGTGATGAACGGCGCCGCGAAGCCCGCGGCGTTGCCCAGGGAGTTAACGAGGGCGATGCCGGCCGCCGCTCCCACGCCCGACAGAAAGGTCGTCGGCAGGTACCAGAACACCGGCAGGGCGGAGAAGATGCCGACGGCAGTCAGCGTGACGGCGACCATCACCGCGAAGGGCGACTGGAGGTAGAGCGCCACCGGGATGGACACGGCACCGAGCAGGGTTGGGGCGGCGACGTGCCAGACCCGCTCCCCCGTGCGGTCCGAGTGTCGGCTCCAATAAACCATGGCCACGGCGCCGACCGCGAACGGAACGGCGACGATGAGGCCTGTCTCGAACAGGGAGTACGTCGTATGGAACGTCTCGGCGAAGCCCGCGACGATCGTCGGCAGGAAGAAGCTGAGCGCGTAGAGGCCATAGACGACACCGAAGTAGACCAGGCCCAGCCCCCACACGCGCAGGTCGGTCAGCGAACGCCGCAACGGCCAGTGGAAGCGTTCGGCAGTAACCCGGTTCTCGGCGTCCATCGTCTCGGTCAGCCAGGACTGCTCGTCCGCCGAGAGCCACTTGGCCTGTGCGGGCCGATCCGTGAGATGGAACCACGTCATGAGCCCCAGGAGGATGGCGGGCAGCCCCTCGATGAGGTACATCATCCGCCAGCCGGACAGCCCGAACAGGCCATCGCCGTACTGGATGACCGCAGCCGAGAGCGGCGCCCCGAGGGCGGAGGAGATGGGGATCGCCAGCAGGAAGAGGGCGGTGAGGCGAACCCGCTCCTTTCGGGGGAACCAGAACGTCAGGTAGAGCAGCATGCCCGGGAAGAAGCCGGCTTCGGCGATGCCGAGCAGGACTCGTAGGCCGTACAGCCAGCCCGCCGTGGGCACGAAGGCCATGCTGGCGGCGACCAAGCCCCACGTCACCATGATGCGTGCCATCCAGCGCCTGGCCCCGAACCGGTGCAGGGCCAGGTTGCTGGGGATCTCGAAAAAGAGATAGCCGACGAAGAAGAGCCCGGATGCCAGGCCGAACATCGTGTCGGTGAGACCGAGTTCCTTGCTCATGGTGAGCTTGCCGAACCCGATGTTGGTCCGGTCGAGGTAGTTGATGAAGTAAAGAAGGCCCATGAAGGGCACGAGCCGTCGCGAGACCTTACGGATCACCCGCTGCCCCAGTTCTTCGTCTTGCGCCGACACAGCTTGGCTCATGTCTCTTCTCCTTCGGATGGTGATCTGCGTCATAGTAGCCAAACCCACCCCTGCTGGATATGGACGAAATCTCTACCAAACACATCTCTCTGTAGACCTCATGCTCAGAACCGGTCGCTACGACCAGGGCAAATGTGGCTCAGGCAAACCTGCAAATCGGACAGGCTCCGATGTGTGCTCCTTGTCAAGACGGGGTCGAGCCCGCCGCCACGGCTTCTACCCCGCTGCAGCGTCCACTGATGCACCCGAGCGGTCAGCACCCTGCACGACGGACAGGCGCCTTCACGGTCCAATGTCCAACGACTCGACCACACCTTGCGGACGCCCCGCGGGCCGTCGACGGCCTCAACGACGCGGTACCCGGACAGGTTGAACAGCACGCTCGTAGCATCACGCTGCGAGCACGTAGGCTCGATCACGGCTCGTGGTCCTTCTTTGATGGAGTGTCTCGACAACACCCATCTCAGCGCAGGGCCACGAGCCCCTCTACGATCGGGTCATCACGTCGAAGTGTGAATAGCCCCATTCGTAGGGTCAATAGGTCAGATAATGGCATGTCGTGCCTCTCGGAAGTTTGGCGGCAGCCTGCTGGGTCGTACTGGGTATGACCAACCTGGACGCTGTTCCCGCGACGGGCCCCAGCAAGTCACCCGCTCAGGACTGAAGATGGTCACCGCCGCCGTACCTCACCTCGCCGCGACGCTGGTTACGTCGCACCCGAGAAGGAAGGGTGCGAACTTCAGGATGGGGTGGCGACTGCCAGCAGATCACCGGCGTCACGAGCTCACGGGTGCGAGTGCGGGTGCGGGTGCGAGTGCGAGTTCGAGCGGCGCGGTCGCACCTGGTTCGGGTATCAACCGTGAAAGGACCAGATACAGGCCGAGGGCGACCGCGAATCCGGCGATCCAGTTATATTCCCAGAAGAACTTGAGAAACGGGATGAAGCCGTTCACGGGGAACGGCCCGGACTTGTGCCCGGAGGCGTCGAGGGGGGAGTTTGCCCCGCCCACGCCGATGATCATGCCGGCTAGCGTGGCTGCGAGCGCACGCAGGTTCCAACCACCGGTGAACCAGTAGCGACCACCCTCGCGGTAGCACTCGGCCACTTCGATCTGCCGGCGCTTAATCACCCAGTAGTCAGCGATCATCACCCCAGCGACGGCGCCGAACAGGCCGCCATAGAAGTCCAGCCACACGAAGATGTAGGTGTTTGCGCTGCCCAGCAGGCGCCACGGCATGATCATGACGCCAAGGATCCCGGTGAGGATCCCTCCCGTGCGTCGGGTAATCAGTTTTGGGAAGACGTTGGAGAAGTCGTAGGACGGCGAGACTACGTTGGCCGCGACGTTGACTGACAAAGTGGCGATCACCACGGTGATGATGCCGAAGAGCACGACAAAAGTGTTGTCGAACTTGCCGATCAACTGGTTCGGGTCCCAGATCGCCTGGCCGTAGAGGGCGATGCCGCACGCTACCTAGACCGTTTTGGATGGCGAGAACGGTCGTGTTCGGTTCTGGCGTGGCGGTCTAGGTTGCTACCCAAGCGGTCAGCTATGAACGAGACAACGGGTGGACTCAAAGGAGGAGTTTCGATGGGTCACCAAGGCGATCCGCCTACGCCTGCGGGACGGCGCCGACCAAGTGCTGTGACCCTGAGACGTCGTCCCCGCGCAGTCCCAGTCGCGGAGCCATGTGCGGCGGCGTATAGCGCCCGTCGATGGCAGTCCAGCCCCCGTCGACAAAGAGCTGGCTGCCGGTGACGAAGCTCGAGGCGTCAGAGGCTAGATAGACGACTGCACCGACCAACTCATCGGGGCGCGACCAGCGCCCGAGGGCACTCTTGGCTGCGTAGGCCTCTGCCCACTCCGGCACCGCATGGATCTGGGCAGTTAACGGGGTGTCGACGATGCCAGGCGCTATCGCGTTGACCCGCACACCCGACAACCCAAGCTCGGCGGCGGCAGTCCGAAGCAGTTGAACCAGACCGGCCTTCGTCGCGGCGTAAACGCCCTGCCCCGGTTCGACAGCAACGGCCCGGATCGAGCTAAAGCCGATGATGCTCCCCCGTCCCCGGGCCGCCATTCCCGGGCCGAAGGCCCGCACCAGGTCGAACGAGGCGCGGAGGTTGAGGGAGACCACGCGATCGAACTCGGCGCCGGAGTAGTCCAACAGCCGCTTGCGTACGTTTGTCGCGGCGGTGAAGACTAGGACGTCGAGGTCGCCGAGATCGGTCGCCGCCTGGTCGACAGCGGCACTGTCCAGAATGTCCAGCCGGTATGCCGTAAGGTTGCCGCCCCGCGCGGCGGTCGCCTCTGCGGCAGCCATGTCCCTGTCGACGCAGATCACCTCCGCGCCGTGCGCCGCCAGTCCTAGAGCACTCTCACGGCCGATGCCGCTCCCCGCGCCGATCACGGCGGCCCTGCGTCCGTCGAGTCGAAAGAGCCTCGTATAGTCGACCTCAGGCGTCGTGTCTCCGTGCTCCTGGACAGTTCTTGCCATAGTTCTTGCCTGGTCCTGGTTCTTGATGATGTCCTTCACTGTCAGGCCTTTCTGGTCTGCGGTCGGATGATGGCCATCCGGGTCACGGTCAGCTCCTCGATCGCGAATCGGGGTCCCTCGCGCCCGGCCCCGGAGTCCTTGACCCCGCCGTACGGCATGACGTCAGATCGGAAACCGGGCACCTCGTTGATTACGACCCCGCCGACCTCAAGTTGATCGATCGCCTCAAAGGCAGTACTGAGCGAGGCTGTGAAGACGCTTGCGTGCAGGCCGTAGCGCGAGGCGTTGACCATGTCGTAGGCGCCCTTGAGATCGGGCACCGACCGGACCGCGACGACGGGTCCGAAGATCTCCTCGTCCCAGGCCTCCAGCCCGTCGGGCACGTCCAACAAGACTGTTGGAGCCATTAGTCTGCCCCGGACGGTGCCACCTGTGATGAGCCTCGCTCCCGATCCGATCGCCTGGTCCACCCACTTCTGAACCCGGGAAGTCGAGCTCCCGTCGATCAGCGCAGAGACTCGGGTGGCCTCATCCCGGGGGTCGCCTACGACGACCGTGGACATCCGCTCGACGAGCCGGCTGAGCAACGTCTCGCGGACGTCCTCGACCACCACGACACGCTGAACGCTGATGCAGGCCTGGCCCGACGCGTAGTAGCCACCTCGAACCACGGCGTCTGCGGCCGCGTCTATGTCTGCGTCTGCAGCCACGACCAGTGCCGCGTTGGAACCGAGTTCCAGGAGCACCTTGGTCGGCGCGGCGTCCTGGGCGATGCGGTGGCCGACGGCCGCGGACCCTGTGAAGGAGACAGCGCCCACTCGGCGGTCCGTCGTCAGCGTGACGCCTACCTCGGGGCCACCCGTCACTAGCTGCACTGCGCCGGCTGGTCCGCCCGCTGCTACGAGCGCTTCGCGGACTATGTGTACCAGCCACAGGTTGGCCAACGGGGTCTGTGGAGCGGGCTTGATGATGATCGGACACCCTGCCGCGACTGCCGGCGCGATCTTGTGGGCAGCCAACAGCAGCGGATAGTTAAAGCCCGCTATACCCACGACGACCCCTATGGGTTTGCGCACCCAGAAACCGAACAAGCCTTCGCCAGATGGTAGGAGGTCCAGCGGCACGGTCTCTCCATGCAGGCGGGCCACCTCCTCCGCGGCGGTCTGCAAGGTGAGCAGGGTGCGCTCGACCTCGACCCGACAGTCGACCAGCGGCTTGCCCGTCTCGAGCACCAACAGCTGTTCGAAGTCGCCCCGGCGCTGCGCAATCGAGTCATGTGCACCGGTGAGCGCCGCGCGTCGAACATGCGAGGGCAGACGCCCCACCGTGTCCCGCAGGGCCAACGCCTGCTCGAGGGCACGTTGGGCCAGTGCGACATCGCCAACGGGCGAGTCGGCGACCAAAGAACCGTCGAATGGGAATCGGATCTCCGCCCTCTGCGGCGCGTCGACCCAGCCGTCGCCGATCGGCAACCCGTCAGGGAAGTCCGGCACGAACATTTGGTCAGTCATCAGTTCAGGCTCCATTGTCTGCACAGTTCGTCACTCATTCCTTTGTGGGGCCAGCGGGGAAAGCCGAGGGGAAGGCGTCCCGGTATGAACGCCAACGACCGGCCGGGGTCTCGACGCTCTCAGCCGCCAGAATCGCGATCCCGATCGAGCGGGTGAAGCAGTCGCCGCCGGCGTCCAGCAACGCGTGGAATGCCAGTGGGTCTGGCGCTCCACGGTCCCCCGTCGCCATGGTGAAGACCGTGTCTCCGTCGAACATCGTGTGGACCGGGCGAATGGCGCGCGCCATGCCGTCCTGGGCGACGCCCGACACCTTGGCGCACTGTGCCTTCGTCAGGGTCGCATCAGTTGCCACGACGCCGATGGTGGTGGCAAGTGCGGGCCCCAGACGACCCGGACCTGCCGCCTCAGCCTTCGCCTCGGCGGCCGCGCAGGCAGCTGCGACCTCGTCGAGGTTGGGCAGCAGGAGCTGACTGAACTCCCCCGACAGGCCGAACCGGGCGGCATAGAGCTCGCCCGTGGCCGGGTCGACGCAGGAGCCAAACGAGTTGACGACCACCAGCGCGGCCACCGTCGTACCGTCTGCTAGCACCACGCTGGCCGAGCCCACCGCGCCCTTGAGCCCCCCGGCAACGGCGCCGGTGCCGGCTCCCACCAACCCGATCGGCGCCGGTCCAGACCGACTGGAAAACGCTGCGTCATAAGCCTCTTGGCCCAAGACCGCCCCGGGACGCTTGGTGAAGTCGCCTCCGCGGCCGAGGTCGAAGATGACGGCGCCAGGAACGATCGGGACGACCTCATCCGGCCCGCCAGCCGGGTAACCGACCCCGGCCTCGAACAGCCGCGCCATTACTCCGTCGGCGGCCGCGAGCCCGAAAGCACTGCCGCCAGAGAGCACGATTGCGTGAATCCTCTCGACGAGGTTGCGCGGGTCGAGGACATCTGTCTCCCGGGTGCCGGGGCCACCTCCGCGGACATCAACCCCGGCAACGGCGCCGTTTTCGGGAGCCAGAACCACTGTGGTGCCCGACAACCAGCCGTCAACGCGACGATCGGTATGCCCTAGCCGGATGCCGGCCACGTCGGTCAGGCTGTTGGTTGGGCCGGGCCGCAGGTCGCTCACGGGAGAACTGCCCGGGTGCTGCGTTCTGCGATGGCACCTACCGTGGCCGCCGCAAGCTCTGCTGCCGACGTCCCGGTCAGGGCCCTGCGAAGGTTGGGCACAGCGGACACGAGTCGGCGAGTGTAAGGATGCTGCGGGTTCTCGTAGACCTCCCGGGTCGCACCCGTCTCGACGATCTGGCCGTCGCGCATCACAGCGACCCTGTCGCAGACGTGCTGCACAACGGACAGGTCATGGGACACGAAGACCAACGTCAGCGAAAGTTCTTGGACCAAGTCGGTGATCAGGTTGAGCACTTGAGCGCGGACCGATACGTCGAGGGCGCTTACCGGCTCGTCTGCGACCAGGATCTGCGGCCGTGGTGCCAGGGCACGGGCGATGGAGATGCGCTGACGCTGCCCGCCGGAGAACTGATGGGGGAACCTGTTGGCAGCATCTGGCTGAAGACCGACGGCGCTCAAGAGCTCGTTGACCCTCTCCTCGCGGCCGCCGATCCCTTGCGCCACCAGCGGTTCGGCGATGATGTCGCGAACCCTCATACGGGGGTCGAGAGAACTCATCGGGTCCTGGAAGACGAGCTGCAGTCGCTCCCGCAGGAACCGTAGCTTTCGCTCGGGCAGCCGGGAGATATCGGCCCCGTCAATGACCACGCTGCCACTGGTCGGCTGCTCCAGTCCGGCCAGAATGCGTAGCAACGTCGACTTTCCGCAGCCAGATTCACCCACTATGCCGAACCGTTCGCCTGGCTGAACTTCGAAACTGACGCCGTGCAAGGCATGAATAGAAGGCCCTGGGCGAAGCAGTGAAGTCCGCGAACGTCGATAGTTATGGGTGACATCGCGAACGCTGATGGCCGCCTGTGGCTCACCCATGCTGCACCCCTGCAGGGTGGTGGCAGGCGAAGCCGTCGGCCGCGTCTGGTCCGGTCCAGTCCGGCGGCGTCTGGCACAGTTCCGTTGCGTACGTGCACCGGTTGCGGAAGACACAGCCCGTTGGGAACGACCCCGCGGGCGGCACTGATCCTGCAATTGTTGCCAGTCGCCCACGTGAGTCCACGATGTCGAGGTCCGAAGCTCCGATGAGGCCCTGTGTGTAGCGGTGCAGCGGCCTGCTGAAGACTTCCTGGACGCTTCCGGACTCGATGACCCGACCGCCATACATCACGAGGACCCTCTGACACACGGTCGCGACCACGGCGAGGTCGTGCGTGATGAAGAGCATCGCTGAGTTCCGAGCGGTCACGCCACGCACTATGAGGTCGAGGACGAGGGCCTGGACGGTGACGTCGAGGGCCGTGGTGGGCTCGTCACAGACGAGCAGCGCTGGGTCGTTGGCCAGGGCAATGGCCACGACAACCCTCTGCCGCTGGCCGCCTGAGAGCTGGTTGGGATAGGCGCGTGCCGCCTGGGCTGGGTCAGGCAGTCCGACTCTGTCCAGCCGAGCGACCGCCGCTGCCCTAGCTGCTCGACGGTTTGGTTGGGTTCGATGGATCAGCATCGCCTCTGCGACCTGGTCCCCGACGCGCATCGTGGGGTTAAGTGCTGTCATCGGCTCCTGGAACACCATCGCGACGTCGCGACCTCGCACCCGCGATAGCGCGCGTTCATCCGCGCCGATCAGGTCGTGGGCGACCCCGTTCAGTCGCACCGACCCGGTGGCAGTCACGTCCTCGGGCAACAGCCCCATGATGCTCAGGGCAGTCAATGACTTTCCCGATCCAGACTCGCCGATCAGCCCAACCCGCTCGCCGGGGCCGATGGTCAGGTTGACATCCTGGACAAGTGCGGTGTCTCGAACGGAGACACCAAGACCGCGCACCGTCAACACCGCGGGTGCCGCAATGTAAGACATCACAGGGTCGATCGAGACCGGATCGGTCAAGGCAGTCATCTGCGGTCCTCCAGTTTGGGGTCGAAACGGTCCCGCAGACCATCACCGAGCAGGTTGAAACCCAGCACTACCAAAGCAATTGCCAGGCCCGGGAACACCGCGAGCCGTGGCGCGACAAACAACATCTCTTGGCTCTCCTGAAGCATCCGGCCCCACGAAGGAGTCGGCGGCGGGGTGCCGAAGCCGAGGAATGAGAGCGCAGCCTCGGCCAGGACCGCGATCGCGAAGGACACGGACGCCTGCACGATGATCAAACTGCTGACGTTGGGCAGAACGTGGCGAAGCCCGATTGCGAACGGACGCCGTCCGGCCGAGCGCGCTGCAAGGACGTACTCGGTGCCCATCACCTGCAGGGCCCCGCTGCGGATCACACGGGCGAAGCTCGGCACCGTGGCAATACCGATCGCGATCATCGCCGTCAAGGTGCTGGCGCCGTATACGGCACTGAACATGATCGCCAGCAGTAGTGCCGGGAAAGCGAGCAGGAGATCGTTGCCGCGCATCAGCAGCTCGCCGGGCCGGCGCGGGGCCATCGCGGCGAGGATGCCGAATGGAACGCCAATGACGGCGGCCACACCAACGGCTACGAACCCGACGAACAGCGTGGTGCGCGAGCCCATCAGAATCTGGCTTAGGACGTCACGGCCGAACTTGTCGGTGCCGAACCAGTGCGTGGCAGAAGGGCCAAGAAGCCGTTGCGTCGCGTCGATATTGGTGGGGTCGTAAGGCGTCCACACAAAAGAGACCAGCGCCGTCAAGACGACGAACAGCACGATCACCGCACCGACGACCAGACTGGGGTTGAGCCGGCGACTGGCTCGGCTGTCGGTGGGCGGTTGGACCGCCACGTTATCCTGACTACTCACCGGCCACCAGCTCTCATCCTTGGATCGATAACCACGTAGAGCAGGTCCACGACGAAGTTAACGAGCAGTACTGCTACCACCAGGAACATGACGACGTCCTGGACGAGATTCAGGTCACGGCTGGATACACCGTCAAGCAACAGGCTGCCGAGCCCTGGGATGACGAAGACTCGCTCCACGACGACCGCCCCGATCAACAGGGTCGCCAGCTGCAGCCCGAGCACCGTGACGACGGGCACCGACGCGTTGCGCAGGCCATGGCGCAACAGCGCCGGCATCGGCCGCAGGCCCTTAGCACGAGCGGTGCGCATATAGTCCTCGCGAAGGACATCCAGGACGGAGCTGCGGACGTAGCGCGTCAAGACGGCCGCCTGGACCAGGCCCAGTGAAAGAGCCGGCAGCGCAAGCTGCTTGAGAAACATCGCGGGGTTCTGCGCCGGTGGGGTCCATCCGTTGGCCGGTAGCCAACCCAGATGCACTGCAAATACCGTGATGAGCAAGATGCCGGCGAGAAACGCGGGGATCGCGACCCCAACCTGCGAGGCAGCCGACAGCACCAGTCCGGAGATCCGGCGATGCCACACGGCCATTAACGAGCCAATCGGCACGGCGATCAGGACCGCAATCACCATGCTGGTGATGACGAGCCACAAGGTGACCTGGAGGCGGTCGGCGATCTGCGGGCCGATCGGGGCCCGCGAGATGTAGGAGTCGCCAAGGTGAAGACGAAGCAGCCCGCCCACCCAGGAGAAGTACTGCGACACCAGTGGCCGGTCCAGCCCGAACTCCGCGCGCAGCGAGGCTACTGACTGGTCGGATGCGTTCACTCCCAGCGCGACCCGCGCGGGGTCCCCCGGCAGCACCGACATGAACCCGAACACCAGGATCGAGCTGACGGCGAGGCTTGCCGCGAGAACCGCGATGCGTTCTATGAGTCGCAGGGTCATGACCAGAACAGTTCGCTCAGGACCTCGGCGATCATCGACGTGCTCAGGCCCGAGCCAGCGGCGAGAGGTCAAATGACTCGGCAATGGCGTTCTTGGGCAGACCTGTGATGCCCTTGTCGGCAACCATCAGGTTCGGTTGTAGGAAGAGCCAGTCGGCGGCCGCGTCCTCGGAAAGCAGTCGGGCTGCCTTCTTCATCTCTACAAGCTGCTGCGCCTGCGTCCCCTGGTCAGCAGCCGTCAAGGCCTGCTGGAAGGCTGGGTTGTTGTAGCGCGTGTAGTAGCTCGGGCTGCCAAAGACGGTACCTATGTCGCGCGGTTCGACATGCGAGATGATCGACATGTCGTAGTCGGCATTCGTGAACACGGTGGTCAACCAAGCTGCGGGGAACTCGAGCTGGTCAAGCTGGACCTTGAACCCTGCCTGCTCGAGCTGGCTCTTGACCACCTGACCACAGGAGACGGCGTACGGAAGGTTGGGCACCCTGAGCCGCAACGTGACCCCTGTCTTGCCTGCCTCCTGCAACAGTGACTTGGCCTTAGCTAGGTCGTACGGGTAGAGGCCCGTCAGGTCCTCGTACCACGGGTCGGTGGGCGGCACCATGCTTCCGATCAGCGTGCCCCGCCCGGCCCAACATGTGTCCATCAACGCCTTGTGGTCGATGGCGTAACGCACGGCCTGACGTACTCGCTTGTCGGTGAACGGCGCCTTGCTGTTGTTGAACGAAAGCACGACCTCACCGTTGCTGGTGCCCTGAATCACGTCGTACTTCGGGTTGTTGGTGAACTGTGCCAGCGACTCCGGAGCCTGCACCGTTCCGATGACGTTGATCGTTCCGGTGAGCAGTGCGTTGTTCAGTGCGGTTGGATCCTTGAAGTACTTGAAGTTCACGGTCTGGAAGAACGGCTTCTTGCCCCAGTAGGAGTCGTTGCGCTGCAACGTGATCGAGTCACCGCGGTTCCAATTCTTCAGGGTGTACGGGCCAGTGCCTATCGGGGCCGTGGCCAGATTGGCGACTCCAGTCTTGCTGAACATCGCGCCGACTCGACTGGTCATCGAATACAGCCAGTTGTTGCTGGGCTTGCTCAGTGTCACCTGCAACTGAGTGGGCGAGACCACCTTGACTTCTTTGACCACATCCATGGACTTCTTCAATGAAATAGTCCAGTCGGTCTTAACCCGGTTGATCGAGAAGGCTGCATCCTCAGCACTAAAGGTCTGGCCGTTGGAGAACTTAGCGTCCTTGACCAGGTCGAAGGTGTAGGTCAGGCGGTCAGTCGAGACCTTCCACGCCGTGGCCAGATCAGGGGTGATCTCGCCGCTGTTGTTGAGCTTCACTAGCCCGTCGTAGACGTTGTAGAGAAGGACCTGCGGGATTGCTGCACCATCGGTCTTGGTGAAGTCGAGACTAGCGGGCTCGGCGGCCAGCCCAACCGTGAGCGTCTGGTTGGCGTCACCAGAGCCTTTACTCGTCACGGCTGTGCTCGAGCCCGCCGCGCAGGACGTTGCAGCGAGCGTGCTTGCGATAGCAATGAGAACTGTTGCCGTACGAGTTAACTGATGTCTCATGAGTTCAACTCCATCTGTCGCAGGACGGCTGTTGCCAGTTCCGTCGTAGTGGCCGTTCCGCCCAGATCACGGGTGTGGTGCTGGGGATCGGTGAGCGCGCTGGCCACCGCAGTACGTATGTCGCATGCCGCCTCAACGTGATCGAGGTCCTCGAGGAGCATGGCGCTGGACAAGATGCAAGCGACGGGATTGGCGACTCCCTTGCCAGCGATATCAGGTGCAGAGCCATGAACCGGCTCGTATACGCCTGGGACACCGCCACCAGGCAGGACGTTGGCGCTTGGCGCCATCCCCATGCCCCCAACCAGGACGGAGGAAAGGTCAGAGAGAATGTCGCCAAACAAGTTGCCGGCAAGCAGGACATCGAGCGAGGTTGGCGCCTGGATCATGCGGGCGGCCATGGCGTCGACCAGAACGACCTCCAGGTCGACGGCCGGGTGCTTCTCGGCAACTTCACGAACAACCCTGTCCCACAACGGATAGCCGTAGCGCATGGCGTTCGACTTGGTGACCAGCGCCAATCGCCCCGAGCGCCGTTCTGCAAGCCCAAATGCATATTGGGCAGCTCGCTCGATCGCGTGCCGTGAGTGAACCGCCACCTCTATACCGATGTCGTATCCGGTGGCGGCATGTGCGACTCCGCCAGCTCCAACGTACTCACCCTCGGTGTTCTCCCGGACGATCACTAGATCGACCCCGTCCGTGTCTCGGACTTTTGTCGGCACTCCGGGGAAGGCGCGCACAGGACGGACGTTGACTGCCAGGTCAAGCTGTTGGCGCAGTCCGATGATGAGCCCCCAGACCAGCTCATGGTCTGGGATGTCGGGTCGGCCGACCGCCCCGAACAGAACAGCTTCAGTGCCCCGCACGATGTCGGCGGCATCGGCTGGCATGGCAAATCCGGTCCGCAGAAAGCGCTCGCCGCCCCAGTCGAGCTCCACGACTTCGAGGCTCTCGCCTTGGTGATTCAGAGCCGACCGCATCACTGGCACAGCCGCTTCGATGACCTCGGGACCAACGCCATCGCCCGGTATTACCGCTATTCGCACTGACACGCTTGGCCTCCGATTCGCCTTCACTGGTCGGACCAGTGGACTTTGTAGCGATTGCCATTACCGTAAGGTGAGATTGCAGATTGTCAAGGAGTTCGCCCCGAATCTTGTCCGAAGGGTCACACCATGAGCGAGCGCACTCCGTTCCGCCCCGTGCAGCCAGTTCGCGCCTACGAGCGAATCGTGGAGCAGGTCGAGGATGCGCTGGCTAGCGGCGAGCTGAAACCCGGGGATCGCCTGCCAAGCGAGCGAGAGCTCGTGTCCCAGTTCGCAGTCAGCCGCTCAAGCGTGCGCGAGGCGCTGCGAGTGCTCGAAAGCAACGGGGTGCTCCGATCGCGACCAGGTGACCCGCGCGGCCCCGAAGTCCTCGCCTTTTCCAACGGAGGTCTGGCCAAACAGATAACCAGGCTGACACGCGTGGAACAGCTCAGCCTCGCCGAACTGGTCGCATTCCGCATGATCCTCGACGGGTCGGCCAACCTCATTGCTGCCCAACTGCGCAGCGAGAACGAGTTGCTGCAGATGGAGCTAAGAATCGACGAGATGCGCGCGGCCATCGAGTCGAGCTACGAGGCATTCAGCGAGGCCGACGTCGCGTTCCACGACTCCGTGGCGCGCGCCAGCCGCAACGCGTTGATCCAGGTGTGCAACGAGGTCGTCCGCGGCGTCACCCTG
>JGI20195J14853_1000162_pt1 | contig 19029 bp, 11 predicted proteins | sample NGESurdeep092012_3_FD_14853 | JGI IMG/M metagenome (IMG submission 14853)
AGGCTCTGACCCTTATGGTAGTCGGCGATCATGGCGGTATGACCCGCATATGGCGCGTCGATGAGCGCGGGGATCCCGCCGGGCTTGCCGTACTCGCGTAGCACCATGGTCCGCAGATCGAGGCGCACTTGGTTCGGAGTCGCGAGGGTGGGTCTCAGCTCGTCATGAATTTTGATTTCTTCCTCGGCGAATTTGACGTTCTTGGCAAATAGCTCCGTACCCTCCTTAAGCATTGCCGTTGCCATCGCCATCGGCCAGAACGCCGGCACGCTCATTAATGATAGATCGGCGGATTTAACGGATGAATCTTTTGACATGACTGATCTTTATGCTCCCAGCGGAATGAACGAAAACAGACCTTGCGAATGGCGAAAGCGTCATTTTCTTCCGGACATTGATTTAGATGACAATGAGGCCGGGAGGTTCGGAGGGAGGTGACATGAACGCAGATGCCATCGCTTGTTCGCTTCTGCACCAAGCGATCTGATCTCTGGCGCTCCGTCCAACATGGACGTTGCCGTCTTTTCTCGTCTCATGCGGCTCTCGCACCTTTGTGTCTGGATCTCATATCGCGTTTTCGATTCCTTACCGTCCCATCGTCCTTGGTCAGGCGCCATGTATGGCGCGCAATCATCAGATCTTCGTCGGTCGGAATGACCCACGCGGAGGCCGCGCTGCCGGTTATCGTGATTCTAGGGCCGCCGGCTGCGTTCGCCGCTTCATCGAAGTGCACACCGAGCCATACGGCTTGCTCACACACTCGCCGCCTAATTTCGGGGGCGTGCTCACCGATGCCCGCGGTGAAAACCAGTGCGTCCAGCCCGCCGAGAGCGGCGGCGAGCGACCCCAACTCTCGACTGATCCGGTAGACAAACAGGGCGACGGCATTGGCCGCGTGCGGGTCGTCACTCGCCAATAGGGTCCGCATGTCATCGCTAACGCCAGAAACGCCGAGCAATCCTGAGGAATGATACAGCAAGTCGCTTACCGCCTGCGCCGTCATACCCTTTTCCTGGATCAGGTAGAGAACGACGCCCGGATCGAGGTTGCCGCAACGGCTGCCCATTGGAAGGCCATCGAGTGCAGTAAAGCCCATGGTCGTTGCCACGCTCTTGCGCCGGTGCATCGCGCACATGCTGGCGCCGCTGCCGAGATGGGCGACCACAACGCGACCATCAGCTTCTGCCGGACCGAGGATGTCCGGAAGGACGCTGGCGATGTATTCGTAGGATAGGCCATGAAACCCGTACCGCCGGATACCCTCGGCCGTGAGCCGACGCGGCAGCGCGAAGGCGGTGGCGACCTCAGGCTGTGTATGGTGGAAAGCGGTGTCGAAGCACGCGATCTGCGGCAATGCGGGGTGAAGCTTCGAGAGGGCAGCGATGGCGGCAAGGTTATGGGGCTGATGGAGCGGTGCCAGCGGAATGAGGCGGCGCAGCTCAACGATCACCGACGCGTCGATACGAACCGGCGCGGTATAGAGTAATCCGCCATGCACCACCCGATGTCCGGCCGCAACCAATCGATGGTCCTGAAAGTGGCCTTCCAGCCAGCGCAGAAGCGCAGCGAGCGCATCTTCATGGGTGGTCCCTTCTGCCAGATACTCATCGACCAGCGACACTCCGGCGCTGTCTTTCGCTTTGAAATGCACACGGTGCCCGATGCCCTCGCACTCGCCATCACATATGAGGCCCTGCCGGCTCGGTCGCACATGGCCCGGGAAGACTGAGAACTTGATGCTCGAAGATCCAGCGTTCAGGACGAGGATAGCATCACTCACGGCCTCACCCCCGCCTTGTGGCGCGCTAGCAACAGCGCGATTGCGCAGGAGCCGAGCCTAGCGAGCGTCTTGTCGGCGCGGCTCGTCAGAATGATCGGTACGCTCGCGCCAAGCACGATGCCGGCGATCTGCGCCTCCGCAAGATACTCGAGTTGCTTTGCCAGCATGTTCCCGGCCTCAAGGTCCGGAACCACGAAGATGTCAGCACGGCCAGCGACCGGCGAGATGATCCCTTTCGTCTTGGCCGCCTCCTCCGACACCGCATTGTCGAAGGCAAGCGGACCGTCGAGGATGCCGCCGGTGATCTGGCCGCGATCGGCCATCTTACAAAGTGCGGCCTGTCCCTACTCAAAACTCCGAAAGCCAAAGAAATCCTGGAGTTTCTCCGACATTCAGAGTTTTGAGTAAGGACAGCATTCGGGATCGGCCGGTCGCACCCCGGTCACCCTGACAAAATGCATATGTCGAGAGACTCATCGGCTCGATCCGCCGGGAGTGCCTGGACCACATGATTGTATTCGGTGAAGCGCATCTGCGCCGAATCGTAGGCGCGTATGCTGCCTACTATAATATGCTGCCTACTATAATGAGTCGAGGACACATCTTTTTTCCCTGAACAAGGACGTGCCGTTCCATCGCGCGATTGAGCGCCTCGGTACCATCACGTCACAACCAGTTCTCGGTGGCCTTCACCACCAATATTGTAGAATCTAATTTTTGGTACACACAGGTTCTCGATTTCAAGCCGGTGCCGCGACTTAAACAGGTCGGCGACATACGATCCAAGCAGGTGGACGATCACAAGCATCGTATCAGATGATGTGCTGATTCTGTCTTACCGCGCGAATCCGGCCGGATAGAATTTTCGGGAATCACACCGGGCAAAAAGCGAGCCTAACGGTGGCCGCCTTCCGTCATTCACGAATGCGGGCCTCTGGCAGTTCGCGAGGCACTTCTGATGCCGTCGAACTGACGCACATCGAATGAGTCTATAGACAAATCCGCGACCCATTTCGCAAAATCTTGCACACAGATCACCGGTTACGAATGAAAAGGATCATGTTCACGAAGGCTCGTGCCGCTATCAAAATCAGTAGCGATGACCTTTCCGCGCTGCTATCTTTATCATCATGAACGCACCGAGGAGCAACATAGAAACGGTCGCGCGTGATATATGCGCGCAGCAACTGGGCCGAACGAGAATACTGCCTGACGAGCTTCGATCTGCAGTTGACCGCTATTGGCCCTGTGTCGCCGCCGAAATTGAGGCGGGGCTTATCGACGAATCCGGCAACTTGCTTCCCCATGACCTCGAACGAGGTCTGGAAGCATATCACGACTGGTGCCGCAGGCGCCCGACAGATCGCGCGCGCTGATGGTGGATGGGCGCAAACCGTCAGTTCGGAATTTCAAAAAGTATTCCCGCGACCGGCCAGACCCGCGCGAGGCAGTTCTTGCCTGATCCGACTGGCGCTAACATGATCGGTCCGTATTCACCGCCGCTGTCGAGGCTTTCTAACACGGCTTCGCCCGTCTCCTGAACGCGAAGCCGTTTAAAATAGAACGAACCGTTTGAATCTTCCGCGATGATGGGCCTGCCGTCGAAGGAACGCGCCGCTTCCTCGGGGGAAACCGGCCTTTGAACAATCAGGTACTGCTGGTGAAGAGCGATTGGCTCAGCACTTTGTCCATCCACTTGAACCAGGCCCAATGCGTTTTTCGTCAAGTAGGTGAGCGCCGCAGCACCCCCGCAATCGCAAACCTCATCCTTTTCCGCAGGCGGAAGCACGAGGCCATCTGACGCGAAAAGAACGCCGATAATTTTGTGAAGCTCAAGTGATCCGCGATGCGCGACGACAGGCGGAGCTATCTCACGTGGGTTATTGGATTGCGCCGTCAGTGCCGCCACGTCGCTGAGATTTGCAGATACCTCAAACCTGCGCGCAAGAAGCCGATCATCGTTTCGAGCAACGACCAGCGATTTGCTCGACACATCCCCATAATCCCTGGTCAGCACGATGTCACCAGGACGGGCTACCGGTTCCAGTGTGTGCGCGACCAAACGGTATGCCGAGTGCTTTCCAAGCGTAATTGAAACGTGGTCTTTCCCTTCATAATGATCCATGTCGATAGTGCCATCCGCCGAGCGCCCGTCAGTCAGCGCGGCAGCCCGTCCGAGAACATTGAGAGGAATAGTGCGGACGGTGGCTTGATGGCCCTCCGGCATCGCTACGGTCGAAGGTAAGGGGTAAAGCGCACGCATGCCTCCATGCAAAAGACGGTGCTCGCGCGCCGTTCGAAACGCCTGGTCGAGGGCCGGGCGCAAAGCCTTCCGCCAGTGGATTTCGACGGCGGTAGCTTCGGTCATTCCATAATTACGCCCGGTGGTATGATGTGCCCCCTCGATGTATTTGATCTCGGCTCCATTTTTTTGAATTGCCGCCAGGAGTGTCGCGAATACCGGGCTGTCCCAAGGAGCTTTCCCGCCCACATTCATCCGGCCCAAAAGGTCACGCAAGTCGCCGAGTAGCATTTTACGGACGTCGGCGTCTTCGCCGCGGAACATGAGTTTTAGTAGACCTTCGACGTGCACCCGCACCTTTTCGAGATACTCCACGGCGGCTTGCGGGGTCTTTGCGGCCTGCGCCTTGTCCCAAGCGCGGTCCAACGTAGCGCCCTCAAGCACCGAAACTCGATCACAGCTTGGCCCGGGCGCAACCAGAAGTGCCTGCCGGCCGGTGATGCCGTCGGCACGAACGAGGTCGACGAAACCTTCGTCGTAAGTCGCAATGACAACTTGAAGTTTGGACGAGCCATTTTGAAGGCCCGCGATGTAATGCGCCCACCTAGCCCGGTGGAAGGTGTCAAACGTGGATTGCGGGTCATCGAACGTCAAAAGCGGGAGTTTATCCGCACCGAAGTGTTCCACGGCCTCCTCACGAAGCGCGAAGACAAAGCTCCACAGGACAGCGCGAAGCCACGACGTGTTAGCCACGAGCGTGGCGTCAATTCGGAGGTCTGGCGAAAATCCCGCCTGAACGATAAGGCCTACCTTCCGGTCCAGCGCCGTCCTCTGATATTGAAGCTGTTCGGCAATCAGAATTTCACCCAACAAGCTGGCGATGCGTCCCGACAATCCGTTAATCGCGTCACGCGCCACGGATTCACAGAGTGCGCTCAATGTTTTGAGCGGTTGAAGGCTCTCGGCTATCGCGTTCCGCCGGTCGACTTCCTTCTGTATTTCTGACGCGGTTCTTCCGGCCTTCCAAGCGTTGCGCATCGCTTCGGACGCATTTCGGTATGGCCCCGACTTTTCGAGCGCGTCAGACAGGCGATCAAGATGGCTGATCAGCCGCTCCTTCCCCGCTTTTGGTTCCGAGCCAGGCGTAGGTTCCTCTGTTGCCGCTTCGTCGCCCTGCGCCAGCGCATTCCACCACTCCGTCCATCCGTCCGCATTCTGTTCAAACCACTGCCCGAGCGCGACTAACCGCTCGACAATCGCAATCCGCTCCAAGACGCGGCTTGTGGCAGGAGCGTCAGCGGGAACCTCGGGCGCTTTCGTTGCAGCCAATGTCGTGGACGGAGCGCTGTTCAAAGCCCCACCTACCAGCGCCGCCACCTTAATCAAGCAATCGGCGTAGCGCGCTTTATCCATGAAGGCGGCACGAACTTCATCGAGCAACCGGCCCCGCGGCTCCATCGCAAGCAACTCCGGCCCGGATTTTCGCAAGGAGGTGGGGATTGCTGCCTCAAGTTTGGAAATAATGGCGTTGATGTTGTCTTCAAAGGCTTTCGTGGCCGCGTCTCCAATCGAGCGGAGTGACTCTAGTTCCTTGGCGAGCTCCTTTCGATCCTTCAGGTCGAGTTGGCAAAGCGGACAGTTTTCAATCGGCCCCGACGCATGAAGGTCGTGCCACCTGGCACCAAGAGCCTTCAGCTGGAAACGCGTATCATTCTTGCTCTTACGCAGAAGGACCAGCGCCTCTGCAATCTGCGATCGTGCGGTTGAAGCCGCCGCCTCAATTTTCTTCACCTGCTCGCCGTTCACATTCGCAGCAATGCCGCTCACTAATTTCCATGTGGTGAGCTCCGTGAGCCCCGCTTCTACTTCTCCTCGCGCCGCTGAAATATTGGCGATGATCTCGTTCTGTACCTTTGTCTGGCCGAGATCCAACCCCGCTTTGATGTCATTGGCCACAACGCTCGCATGCTCGGCGGCCAAGTCCTTCAACCTCTTACCCAGCGCGGCCATGCTACCTTCTGCGTCGTCGGTATCCTTTGGCTTGAATTCAGGAACGTCGAGTTTAACAGCGCGAAGATGTGAACGCGCCGTTTCCAGCGCTTGGTCGAAGGCCTCGACAAGGCCAACCAGTTCTTTGGCCCGATAACCGCGATACTCACGGGTCTTGTGGCACAAGCCGTCCGTCAGCGTGCCGATCGCGACAAGATCATCCAACCCCGTCAACGCTTGGACGGCATCGGTCAAGCGGCCGCCGCCTTCATCGAAGCGCAGCTGCGCGAGCCGTGCAGGCATCAGCAAGCCCGTCTCGATCAAAACCGAAGGAACAGCAAAGTTGGGCGAAACACTATGGGGCAGGGCCCCTGCTGAAAGTTTCCTCTCGACGGTCGCTTGTGTACCGGAAGGATCAGCGAAGGTGAGCTTAACGCGCACCTCGGGCGTCACTTTCAGCTCCGCGACCGAGGGAGGATAGCAAGCAAGCGGCGGCCATTCGCCGGCGGCCTTGTTCGCTGTCGCAAAAACCGGCTTCGGCTCATGAGCATTCGCGTCGGATTGGTCCCGGGGCCGCTCGCCAACCAAGGCCCATATGAGGGCACCAATGAGCGAGGATTTGCCGCTTCCGTTGGGACCTTCGAGAAGGAAACTCTCTCCGTTAAATTCGAATTCGAAGGGCGCACCCTTCCAGCTGTTGAGGCCACCAAACCCTTCGGTTTCGATTGAATGCAACCTCCACGGACCAGTCGCCGCGCCCGGGGCGCTTGCTGCTCCCGACTGGGCCGCCGGATCATCGACGGCATCAAAGGCAGCCTGTAGACCTGCCACAAACGTTTCCGGAAGATTGGTTGGCTGCCGAACCTTGGATGAAAGAAGATACACCAACAGACGGCGCTGCTTGGCGTCTGAAAGGTGAAATACGGCGCGCTTTTCAGCTGCGTCGGTCCACTCAACCGTACCGCCGGAAAGCAAAGCGCTCTCAATTTCGGACTTCGTAAGCCGCGGCAACCGCCACTCCACTTTCGCGAGCAATCGTAACGCCATGCCAAACAAACGCTACCCGGAGGCATTGTAACGCAAGCATAGTGCTCGGCAACGCCGTTGGTGGGCCGCTTCTGGAACGATGCTAATTGCTAGCGTTCGGCTGTAACTGCAGCGACGCGACGCGACTTTAGATGCTACATGTGTGTGTGGCCGCTTCTCCCTGACTGGGACTTCATCCAATGGATTTCACATTTCTCCACGCTGCTGATCTCCATCTAGGCAGCCCCTTCGTCGGGCTAGCCTTGAAGGACGAGACGATGGCTCGGCACTTCGCGGCGGCGAGCCGGGAGGCCTTCTCGGAATTGGTAACGCGCGCTATCGAAACGAAGGTCGCTTTCATAGTGATCGCTGGCGACGTGTATGACGGAGAGTGGAAAGACACCTCGATTGGCCTGTTCTTCAACCGCGAGGTGGCCCGGCTCGACCGGGCCGGTATTCCGCTGTTCCTATTGAAGGGCAACCATGATGCGGAGAGCGTCGTGACGAAGACTATCTCGCTCCCGGACAGCGTCAGCCAGTTTCCGACCAATAAGGCGAAGACTTTTCAGATCGATAAGCTCAAAGTCGCTCTTCACGGCCGCAGCTTTCCGGATCGGGCGGTGGACGAGAACTATGCGATGTCCTATCCCGCCCCCGTTCCCGGCTGGTTCAACATCGGCGTCCTGCATACGTCCTGTGATGGGCGACCCGGCCACGCGACCTATGCGCCCTGCACCGTCCAGGAGCTTGCGAGCCGTGGCTACCAATATTGGGCGCTCGGCCATGTACATGAGTTCGAGGAACTTGCACGCGACCCCTGGATCGTCTTCCCCGGCAACCTGCAGGGACGCAGCGTGCGGGAATGCGGCGCGAAGGGCGCCGTGCTCGTTGATGTTGCGGACGGACACGTCACTAACGTGCGGCGGTTGATTGTCGATCGCGCCCGATGGGCCGTGGTGTTGGTGAACCTCGACGGCGTTTTCGAAGAAATGGCCGCGCTGCGGAAGATCGAGGACCAAATTCGGCCCGCTACCGAGCAGGCCGAGAGCCGGCTCCTTGCTCTTCGCGTGCGCCTCGAAGGTACGACACCGCTTCATCGACTCCTAAAGGCCGATCCGCGACGATTCTCGGACGAGGCTCAGGCTGCAGCTCATCGATGCAATGAGGATATCTGGCTCGAATCTCTGCGTATCGAGACTCAAGAGCCTCACGCCGCAACTTCAACCGATGATGTGGTCGCATCGATCGATCTCGCCGCCACGTTCGACGGGCTACAAAATGACCCGGATGTTCGCACGAGCGCGTCCGCGCTGATCGCTGACATTACATCCAAGCTGCCGGGCGGAATTTCAGAAACCGAGGCGCCGCTCGCGGGCGACCTCGATGTGCTTCTGCGGGATGCACGTGCGCTCGTGCTCGGTCGCGCCATGCTTCAGGCTAAACGCTGATCCAATGCGGCTCCTAACGCTCGAACTCGATCGCTACGGGCCATTCACGGGCCGCACACTGACCTTTCGATCGGACGCCAAACTTCATGTCATTTATGGAGCTAACGAAGCCGGCAAGAGCTGCGCCCTGGCCGCAATTACCGACCTCTTGTTCGGCATCGAAAGACAGACCCGCTATGATTTTCTCCATGACGGGAAAGATATGCGGGTCGGCGCCACGATCGCTGCGCGCGATGGCAGCCGCCTCACCTTCCGGCGTCGCAAGGGCAACAAAAACACGCTTATCGACGCCACAGACGGCTCGCTCGGCGACGACGCGCTATTGCCTTACCTCGGCAACCTTTCACGCGAGGTCTTCTGCAGCGCCTTCGGCCTCGACGCCGAGGCCCTGCGCCGGGGCGCAGAAGAGATGCTCAAGAGCGAAGGTGATGTCGGCGCGAGCCTCTTCGCCGCGGCCTCCGGCCTGCGCGGACTGACCGAATTGCGCCGCAGCCTCGAGGACGAGGCCGCTGGGATCTTCACTCCGCGTGCATCGAAGGACCGCACTTTCTACCAAGCCCTCGAACGCTTCGAGGAGGCGCGCAAGTCCATACGCGAGCGCGAACTGAGAGCAGGCGATTGGACGTCGCGCAACGACAAGATTGAAGAACTCGCCCGCCGCCTCAACGAGATCAAGCTTATTCGGAGTGCGAAGTCTGCCGAGTGCGCGCGGCTGTCCCGCATCAAGCGCGTGGCGCCGCTAGTGAAGCTGATCGACGGCAATCTCGCCCAGCTCGCTGCACTCGGGGATCTGCCGGACGTGCCCGTCGGCTTCACCGAGCGATTGCGTGAGGGGATCGAGGCGGTTCATGCGGCGACCGAAACGAGCCAGAGAACCGCAGACGACGAAACCATAGCCATCCGGGATCATGCCGAAATCATGGTCAACGAGGCACTGATCGCACGGGCTGGTGATGTGCTGCGCCTTTTCGGCGAAACCGGCGCATACGCGAAAGATCGGGGTGACCTGCCGCGCATCCAGGCCGAGACCGACGAGTATCGCACGCTCTTAGCCGGTCTCGCGGTGCGGCTCGGCCTCGGAGATCCATCTGCGGTCGAGGCCGCGCAACCAACCGATGCTACGCTGGCGCTCATCCGAGGCCTCATCACCGGGGGCCGCGACCTCACCGAGGTCTTGAGCCGTGAAACCGCGGCACTCGCCGCTGAGCGTGCCTCGCTCGCCGAGATGGAGCATCAGCGGGCCGAGCACGGCGGCCTTACCAATCCGCAGCCTTTGAGGGAGATGTTCGCTGCGTTCGCGCCCGTGCTCAAGACGTTGGAGAAGCGCGCCGAAACGGAGCACACAATCCGCATCGAAGCGCGCAGCCTGCGGGAGGCCGCCGGCCGGCTTGAGCCGCCCGTCGCGGATCTGGACGCACTTGCGGTTACCGCCTTACCCAGCATCGAAACGATTGCACGCTTCCGCAAGGATCTCGACCTGCTCGCTCAGAACGTCCGGCGCGAGCGTGACCGCTTCGCGGCCGCGACGGAGACCTCGGCGGCGACCGAGGCCAAGCTGCGCGAAGTCACATTTGGTCGTCCGGTGCCTTCGGTGGAGAGCATCACCGCCAAGCGGCAGCAGCGTGACACTGAGTGGGGCCGCCTGCGCGCGACGCTCTTCGGCGCGGAGGACTCACTCTCGGGAGCCCCACTCGCAGAAGGCATCTCGAGCTTTGAGCGCCACAGCGCGGATGCGGACCAGCTGGCGGATAATGCGGCCAGCGATGCCAAGCGCGTCGCCGCCCACGCGGTGGAGAGCCGTCGGTTGGTGGAGGAGCGCGGTAAGGAGGCGGAGGTGAGGAGCCGCGTCACGACCCTCGAAGCTGAGCACCTAAAAATGTTGGAAGCATGGACTGCGGCCTGGGTGCCCGCCGCGATCGCGCCGCTACCACCAGCCGAGATGGCGGCGTGGCTGTCGGCCGTACAAGGGCTGCTCGGCCGCCGCGACAAGCTCGAAGTCTTGCGAGACGGATTTGCCTTAATGGATGCGACGGTACGCGGCATCGAACCCGCGCTCGGCGCACTTGCAGCCGACATCGGACTTGCTGAGCTCGTTGGGATCGACGCGGCGCTGGTCGCCGCGCGCATTGAGGATCGGCTGCGCTCGATTGGCGAGAACTGGGACAAGGCGCGCGATCTCGACACGAGTATACGCGACATGGAATACCGTATCGAAAAGCTCGTACCAGCGGAAAAAAGAGCGGCGCACGATCTCGACGAATGGTTGGTCCATTGGCGCCCCGCGCTCCCGGCAATCGGTCTCTCTGCGACGTCGACATCGCACGAGGCCGAAGCGGCGCTCGGCGCCTGGAAAGAGGTGCCCAGCACCATACGCGAGCGCGACAACCGTGCGCGGCGGGTGTCGGGCATGCAGCGGAACATCGAGGACTTCGAAAGTCGCTCCAAGGATCTCATGAACGGTCTCGCCCGGGATCTTTTGTCGCTGCCGGCAGATGCAGCCGTGAAGACGCTAAACGAGCGCCTCGCCGCAGCCCGAGCCGCCGAGACCCGCAGAACCGAAAGCTTGCGTCGCCTCACCGAAACATCTCGCGCGCGTGGAGAAGCTGACACGGTGCTTGCCGCAGCCGAGGCGGCGCTCACCACTCTTTCCGCCGCGCTACCACCCGATATCGATCGCGCTGATCTTCTCTCTCGGCTCACCCAACACGATGGATTGCTTCATACGCTGAGTGAGCGGCGAACACAGCTTATTACCCAGGCGGAGGGGCACGACGAGACCGACCTGCGTGCCAATCTCGCCGCGTTTAATTCGGACGAGGCAGAAGCAATGCTCAAGACCCTCGCCGAGGAGGACGCAGGGCTCGATCGCGAGGCGCAGGAGGTTTTTGCAACCCGCGACCGCGAGGTGCGTGAACGCGCAACGCTTGAGCAGGGCATCGGCGCGGAACTTGCGTTGCAACAGCGCCGCAACGCCGAGGCAGAGTTGACGACGACCACGCGGGAGTGGACCGTGCTCAAGCTTGGCGCCCTCCTGATCGGTACCGCGATCGATCGTCGCCGGGCGAGCCAGCAAGATCCGCTGATGGTCCGGGCTGGCGCGCTGTTTACGACCTTAACGGGCGGCAGCTTCGCGGGGATTGGGCAGGACTATGACGACCAGGACATGCCGCATATCGTCGGCCGTCGTCCCGCAGGCGGGATGGTGCCAGTCACCGGCATGAGCAGCGGGGCGCGCGACCAGCTCTATCTCGCGCTCCGCCTCGCCTATCTCGAAGGCTATGCAAGCCGGGCCGAACCCGCTCCCTTCATCGGCGACGATCTCTTTGCTACCTTCGACGAGGATCGTACGACGAACGGTCTCGCGGCTTTGGCCGCGATCGGCGACCGCGTCCAGCCAATCCTTTTTACACACCATCGTCACGTGGCGGAAATCGCCCGGACAAAAATCGCCGCCGACGTCGCCGTGTTGGAGCTTTGTTGATCTGTGTCTACCCCGCACAAACGTTGCCGTGAACCTCGCGCTACAACCTTTGCAGAGGCGGTACGCGCCGATGCAAGAGGTATCCCTTATTCCGCGCGCAGCGACGGCACGGGGCGTGGCGACTGTTCCCGCTATCGGTAACGCAGCGATATTCGTGCTCTGTGAATTTACCATTTAGTGATTCCATCATCATGTTTGTCCACGATCTCCAACAGCATCGAAGTTTTTTGCGAATATGAAAAAATGCGACTGCGGCTCGCCGGGGTGAAGCCGAACTCGGAAGCAATTCGCATCATTGTATCGGCCTGCCGATTTACAGTCGCGAGGTATGGCGATTGAGTTGGATATCCGTTGGGCGATTTAATCATCGCGCCGTATTTCTGAACCGCCTCCGTAGCCTCAATCCACAGAGCATAAGCATTACAATAAGCCGCGAGAGGGCCGCGATCGAAACTGCTCAACACTCCCAATGAAGTGAGTTCACCAACAATTCGGTCCCATTCCTGCCGCGCGAGTGGCCCGAGCTCCAGTGGGCATTCCAGGATGCGAGCCGGCTTTGTTTCTTTCGTTTCGGGCGGGAGCTTGTGCTGGCTAGACGTAATCTCCTTCAGACCCTTGAGTTTGGTTTTTCGTTCTTGCATTTGCGTCACCTTAGGCTGCCGCTGCGTCATTCTTGATTGAGGTTGTCGACCGGCTGTGCAGAAGCCGACCTGGGGTTTGTGCTTTGAAGGTCAGTCAGGCGTTCAGCGGCGACCACATCGAATGAACGGCCGTCACCGAGAAGGCACGCCTTCATGCCCGTGAACGCCTGCCAACGTCGCACCGCGACATCGACGTAGCGTGGCTCTAATTCCATACCCAGACAGACTCTGCCGGTCGTCTCGGCAGCTATCAGCGTCGTCCCGCTGCCGAGAAATGGGTCATAGACCGCTTGGCCAGGGTTGCTGTTATTCTGCATCGGCCGTCGCATGCATTCGACGGGCTTCTGGGTGCTGTGCGGGGTTTCGGAGTCTTGGCCGCCGCTGGCAATGTTCCAAAGCGTTGTCTGCTTGCGATCGCCAGTCCAATGACCTCTCGTCCTCACCGCATACCAGCAAGGCTCATGTTGCCAGTGATAGTCTCCGCGGCTCATGACAAGCCGCTCCTTGGCCCAAATGATCTGCGCGCGAACGGCGAAGCCATTTTCCGCGAGACTGTCCGCGACCGTCGTGGCGTGCAAGGCGCCGTGCCAGACGTAGGCGATGTTGCCAGGAAACAAGCCCCAAGCGGCGCCCCAGTCTGCCTGGTTGTCGTTGCGCACCTTTCCGCGTCGGGCCGATCGGTTCACCCCCAGGCGATGACGCCAAGCCGGGTCGTAATCGACCCCGTAGGGCGGGTCGGTGACCATGAGTTCAGGCGCTAGGCCACTCAACAGCGCGGCAACCGCAGCGGCGTCGGTACTGTCACCACAGGCAATCCGATGAGAGCCCGCCAACCAAATATCTCCGACTGAGGTCACGGCTTTTTCGGGTAGTTCCGGGACCTCATCCTCGCCGGTAAGACCGGTACTGCCTGCGGGATTGAGTGCCTTGGCAAGCTCTTCAGCCGTGAAACCCAAGACCGCCAGGTCGGCCCCGAGCACGGTCAAATCTGTGAGCTCGAGGTTCAGCATTTCGAGGTCCCAGCCGGCATTGAGCGCGATGCGGTTGTCGGCAAGCATCAGCTGGCGTCGTTGCAGGTCAGTCAGCCCGCTCAAGACAACGACCGGCACTTCGCTGAGGCCCAATTTGCGCGCGGCCGCCAGGCGCCCATGACCGGCGATGATATCGCCCTCCGTGCCAACGAGTATCGGATTCGAAAATCCGAATGCCTGGATACTGCCGGCGATCTCCGCAATCTGCGCGTCGCTATGCGTGCGGGCGTTGCGCGCCGACGGGATGAGCCGCGCGACCGGCCAATTTTCCAAACGCAGACGATCGATGGTGGATACCGTGTCAGTGCTTTTCATTTGTTGCTCGTTTCTTTTCTCGACCGGGAAGTGATAGCAGCGCCAATCAAGCCTTCGACGAATGCCCGGCACAGCCGGCTGATGATCGCATCGTCGATTGAGGCGAGACGTCCAAGAACATCCAGACCGTTCGGAGCGAACATCGCTGCGAGCTTGAGTTCGATCGCCCCGCGTGTCGCTGGATTGAACGGAGTTCCAGTGCTAATTCCCTCCTTTGCTTTCCTGGATGCCATTGAGGAGGATTCAAGTTGGATACTTAAGGAAGATTGGTGGACATCCGTGTCCGACCTAGTGGAACGTTTCTGCCTGCTGCCGTTACCAAATTTGTCCCAATCTTCAGGCAGAAGCACGGGTGCATACCGACAGCCAGACTTCTCCCTGACACCGCGTCTGATGTTGACGAGCTCAAGAGCCTTCAGTCCACGAGCCGAGCGCCGTACCGTCTTGTTGGACCTGCGGCCAAGCAATCGAGTGAGGGTGGATTGTCCAGGCCAGCTGTCAGATCATGCCGGCTGTTCCTGCCCGTGCGTCCATCAGCCAGAGTTTGCCCGGCGATGGCCATCAGGCCGAGCACATCATCGAGCTCGCGATAGGCAAGCAACCCTGCATCGGAGGTGACGCTGGAACCGTGGAACTCCAGCTTGAGGCGGCGGTCGAAATTGAGCCGAGCAGCGTCCGATTCCGATTCACCCGCTGGGTGCGCCATGACGCTCTCGATTCAATAATATAAGGTGCTGAAACCTATATCTGAATCGCCGTGAGAACGCCGCTGTTTAGTTCTTCATCCGGGAAATGCGGGGTGAATCCAGTCCCTCGGCGGGGTCGCCGTTGGACGCGAAAGATAACTCCCCCAATTCCACGTTTTCACAACGAGATCAATGCGCTCGGCGACTTTAGAGGTGGGGTCAAACTTGCGCGCGATTTTGCAGACTGACCACCGACGACGCTGGCATATGCGGTCAAGCACCGGAGAGGAGACGCAACAGAACAACATCGAATGGTGGAGACGCCGCAGCAACGATGTGCGCCCCGAAGGAAGACTGGTGCCTGCCGATATGACATTGCGATGGCGGCAATATCTCGACGGGATCAAAGGCCAAGTGACGCCGGCGGAGTGGGAGCTCAACCGAAAGGGACTACAGCGGTGATCCAATGCCGGCGATGCAGATACGTGCCATCACGCAAGCACGGGCGCCTGGCCCAAACCGCTGCCACGCCAGGCGTATGCGCTCGAGAACGAGCCTGATCAGCCAATTCCCAGTTCCATTTTGATCTCGGTGAAAATTCTGGCTGAAGTCTCTGCACCAAGAAGCTCGGCGAAATGGGCTTCCATTGCCGCGGTGTCCATGCCGAGCTCGGTGAACCCAATGAAATAATTGCGCATGCGATCTTCCCAGCGGTTCGCATAAGGCGCGCCCAGGGGACGGTTGAAACGATGGATCCATCGCAGAAAAGGCAGACACAGCGTTCGCCCGCCACGCTGCCGGATTTTTTCGTGGATGTAACCTTCCTCGCCGCCAAACCCGCGGAACTTCGGGTTGAAGCCAGGCCATGCGGCGCGGCGGCATGCAAAGAGGCCCAAGCCGTGCATGGGGATGTCGAAGCAAGATGCTGCTGGATTGTCGCCGCGCGGATCATTGGCCCAGACACCATACATTCCGGCGCGCCATCGCGGTTCCATATGCGTCATCTTCTGGCGCAGGTCATCGTAGATCAGAGGTCCTTGGATTAGATCGCGGCTGTTAGGATTGGCTTCAAAATATGAGATCAGCTTCGAAAGCGCACCTGGCACGATGAGCACATGAGAATCAATGCAAAGGACAAATTGGCTACTCGCTTCCTCGAAGACCGCGCTCCTTATGGCTGTTCCAATCCATTCGCCGCGCGGGACATAGCGATAGCCATCGATCGACTTGCCAAGATGGCTTAGCGCCTCCGAACAAGGGCCGCCTGGGTTGTTGTCGATCACAACGAACTCCACGCCACCATTGAGCTCGGGATTGTTGATCCGTATCGATTGAACCGTGAAATAGACCCCGTCGTAGTCGTCGTAGGTCGCCATGCCGATGGTCAGACGACGCGGAAAGCGAGCAACCGTCGGTGCGGGCGCGACGCCATTCGGTGCGTCGAGCGACGTAGGTCTCGTTGCACCGCTATTCGAAGCGGATGCTGTTTGCGCTGCTGTCCTGGCGGTGAAGGCTGCGCAAAGTGCCGCAAGGTCGTCCTGAGTGGTTGGCGTCGCCAGCACTTGGCGCGTGAGAACATCAAGTGTTCCGCTCAACTGGTCTGTCTCGCCGTAGTCGAGGGCGATTGCCTGGACGCGACGGGCCAGGAGACTCGCAAAGGGCAGACCTCCACGAGGCAGGTTTCGGGCGTTGAGGCAGTTTTCGATCAGACGAAGGCAAGCCTCCCCCGGGGTCAGTGCCGTCAGGTTGAATGGCGCGTCCGGCGTGAAGCGAGGGAACACAATGATTCCGCGATTGATCGTCTTTTGGGTCCAAGGCGCGGCAACTTCGAGCCTGACAAGCAGACCGCAAGATGAGTCTTGCTGGGCGACTGGCGCTTCCCCGGGTCGCAACAGCGCATTCGCGTCGACCAATGCCTTTAGGATCACCGGTCGTGGCAAGGCCCCACCGAGAACAATGTCGTTAGTCCCGTTCGGTCCGGGTGACATGGTAACGATCTCGTCAGTGCCCAAGTCGAAACCTTGCGCGCGATACCACAAGGACAGGCGGGTCTTGCCGGCACCGGTTCGGCCTGGCAGCAGCACAAAGCAATTCTTTCGACAGAGCGCCGCGGCATGAAAAGCGATGGCATCGCTGAGATCATCAACCAAAAGGAAACTCACGCGCTCCCAAAAGGTCGCCAGCGCGTCGCCGAGATCGAGCCCTGCCGCTGGGGGATTGACGCTTGCGAGGACATCAAAGCGGTCGGGCGCCTCGTGAGCGCACAGGCGCACCCATTTGCGCGGGGCGACATCCTCGTCCGCCGGGTCGACCAAACCGTCGAACCACAGGTCGAGCGTTTGAGGATAGGTTACGGCGACGTGGCTGGAACCTAGGCGGACAGATTTCTGTCGCATCTCACCCAACGACAAGAACGCCGTTCTCCTGAAGCTGGTTAAGCGTGCCTAACACATCATCGGTGAGACTTGCGTCGGCGTCCGGATAACTTTCTACAATGACCCGGATGATTTCCCGCACCGGTCGGCTCCCGTCGCACAAACCCCAGACCACTGCTGCCGTCGGATTCAAGTAGACAGCGCGTGTTTGCTGAGGGTGGTACAGAAGAACTTCGCCGTCGACGAGCTCCGTCTCGACGTCGACGGCAGGTACGGGGATGAGATCAAGCATCGTGTTCTGAAAGCCTGTCATCACTGGACCTCTGATACGCGATCCGCTTGGCAACGAACGATGCAGGCTGGAGCGGGCTCAGATAGGCCGATGCCCGCTGCGAGCCGTCTCGCCAACCATCGCGCCACCGTAGCCGGGTGCCGGATGATCCGACAGACCAGCAAGGACTTCTCGGGCGGGACCGCATAAAATCCATGGAGCCACCATGCAGGGGGATTGAACAAGGCCGCAAGCTTGGAAATGAACCCAATGTCCGCAGCTGCGATCTCCGAAAGCGGCACCATTCCAAGCCCTAATCCTGCAGGGACCGGCTCGGATATGGCGCTGAAAGGACGGTCCGGCGAGCGAGGACTCGTAAATACATAAGACACCAGCCGCAGAACAACGATGACATAGGGAAAGCGAGCCTCAAGCTTTCGCCAATCGATCTCGTCACGAAACATAGTCTTGTAGCGCCACAGATCATAGAGATGGATCAAGCGGACGCGGCGAGCCGGTTCGAATGCATGGCGGGCAAGATGCCGCAGCATGTCCGTGTGCCCGAGCGCTACGCCGTTCGGTCCCGAGCCGCGTCGAAACGGCAGAGGTTTTGCCGCAAGCGTCGCGAGGGTCAGGCTGTCGGGCTGGTCAGGCGACATCGTATCGACATGGATTTCGAGCGAAATCCGAAAGCCGGATAGAGTCGTGGTTGCCACCGGGAGGTGGTGCATACGGCCGGCGAAACGCGACCCGTGTCGAGACGCGAAGCAGTATCCGAGATCGCGGGTGATCGCGACCGCACGCTTGGTGTCGGCAGGGTCGATGAGCACGTCAATGTCGACCATCGGACGTAGTTCCGGGCCGGGATAGATCCGGTGCGCCAGGGCTGCGCCCTTGAGAAGAATGATTGGAATGTCAGCGGTCACAAAAGCCGCCAGCAATTGATCGACGCATTTTTCGCGGGCGACGGCGGCGCGGCGATGGCGGCTCGCCAGGGCGACAAACGCCCGCCGGACATCGTCCGGGACCGCTTCGGGTCTCTTTCTGGAAAGAGCCGTAATCATCGGCTCAATCAAAGGGGCGACACCATGATACTCTGCTTCGTCGACCAATGTGCGCCAGAGCTGGGCGTCCTTAATTTCGTTACAACGCAGTAAGATTCGCTCGGTCGCTTCGTTCGCAACGCTGCAATCGTCCGGTCCGCGGTAAATCAATAGCGCTCGCACGACACCATAGGCGTCGGCGCAATCGTCGTTCGCAGTCGCGGCATGGGTCGGGCCTCGAAATTGCATAATGCAGTCGGCCTCTGCGCGTAAGATGCGCTAGGCTCAATCAAACCCCGCCGTCATTGGAGCAGCTGATCGGCAGACGCCTGCAAGATCTGACTATCTGACGGTAGAGCCTTAACTGCTGAAGCATTGTGGACGGCGGCCACCGAAGTCGTCCACTCCTCCCACGGTCGTAGCCGCAGCCCTAGGCGCGTGTAATTCACCCGCAGGAAGCCATCGGAGCCATGGATGATCGCATCAGGTACGATTGTTTCGACCTCCTGCGCCATCACTCCGACATAGACCTTATCGCTCCAGAGATACCGATAGCGGTACAGCCCAATGCCATTGTCGAGCCGGGCGACTTCGACGATGTCACGCTTCAAGCGGATGTCGGACATCATTACCGCTGGAGCTGGCGTAGTCGTCGGAGCTGCCGTGGTCGTCGGAGCTGGCGTAGTCGTCGGAGCTGCCGT
>JGI20195J14853_1000172_pt1 | contig 18719 bp, 16 predicted proteins | sample NGESurdeep092012_3_FD_14853 | JGI IMG/M metagenome (IMG submission 14853)
GCCGGCATGCACAAACCGGCAGGCGGGCATATTTATTTTCGTGGGCTCGATATCGCCGGCTGGCCGAGCCACAAGGTTTGTGATCTCGGCATCGGCCAGGTCGCCGAAGGGCGTCAGGTTTTCCCGTCGCTGTCGGTCGCCGAGAACCTGGCGATGGGCGCTATGGTGCCGCGCGCGCGCGACGAACGCGATAAAAACCTCGACCACGTCTATACGCTGTTCCCGGCTCTCGCCGAGCGCCGGCATCAGGCCGCCGGCACGCTGTCGGGCGGCGAGCAGCAGATGCTCGCCATTGGACGATGTTTGATGGGCGCGCCGGATCTGGTGATGTTCGACGAGCCGTCGCTCGGCTTGGCGCCCACGGTCGTGCAGAGCGTGCTGCAGACCGTGCGCGACCTCAATCGCGAGGGCCTCACCTGCGTGCTGGTAGAGCAGAACGTGGCGGTGTCGCTCAAGCTCGCCAGCCAAGCCTATGTACTGGAGAACGGCCGCATCACGCTGGCCGGCTCGGGCGCGGCGTTGCTGGTCGACGACCGCGTACGGCAGGCTTATCTCGGGCTATGACGCCTACTTCAGCGGCGGCCCGATGGTCACGGTAAGCTTGCCGACGCCCTCGACTTCGCATTCGATCTTGTCGCCGGCAACGGTGGCGGCGACGCCCGACGGCGTGCCGGTCATGATGATGTCGCCGGCCGCGAGCGCGACCATTTCCGAGAGCTTGGCGATCGTCTCCGGCACGTTCCAGATCATCTGGTTGAGATCGCCGTCCTGGCGCAGCTTGCCGTTGACCTTGAGCGTGATCTTGCCCTTGGTGGGATGACCGGTCTCGGCTGCCGGCTTGAGCGGTCCGCAGGGCGCGGAATGGTCGAAGGCCTTGCCAACTTCCCACGGCCGCTTCACGTCGCGCGAGGCGATCTGCAGGTCGCGGCGGGTGAGGTCGATGCCGACGGCGTAGCCGTAGATGCAATCATTGGCCTTAGCCACCGGGATGTTGCGGCCGCCGCTCTTGAGCGCGACCACCAGCTCGACCTCGTGGTGCATGTCCTTGGTCAGCGACGGGTAGGGCACCGTTCCGCCGTCCGGCACGATCGCGTCGGCGGGCTTGGCGAAGAAGAACGGCGGCGCGCGCTCGTCCTGCCCCATCTCGCGGATGTGCTCGATATAGTTGCGGCCGACGCACCAGATGCGGCGAACGGGGAAGGTTTTGCCTGAGCCGGCGACGGCGATCGTCGCTTGCGGGGCCGGCGGAATGACGTAGCGGCTGTCGTCGGTCATGATGAATTGGCCGTTGGGTATGATTTTGGTTGGGGAATTGACCCGAGCGCAGAACACGCCGGGCCATCGATTGCCGTGGGGTTATCAGGTGTGATGCGCAGCCGTCAACGGCCCAGCTCTCGGGTCCAAGTCTCGCAGTTCAGACCCGCGGTCGGCTAGGACGATGCGACCGCCGCGACCGGCGGGCGCGCCTCCTGCTCCTTGAGCTGGAGCCGATAGAACAAGGCGTAGCGGCCGCTCTTGCGCAGCAATTCGTCGTGCCGGCCGAACTCCAGCGCGCGGCCATTCTCCACCACATAGATGCGGTCGGCATGCGAGACCGTGTGCAGCCGGTGCGCGATCGCCAGCGTGGTGCGGCCCTGGCAGAGACGCTCCATCGCCTCGCGCACCTGCAGTTCGGATTCGGAATCGAGCGCGGCGGTGGCCTCGTCGAGCAGAATGATCGGCGCATTCTTGATCAGCGCGCGTGCGATGGCCACCCGCTGGCGCTGGCCGCCGGAGAGCTGCAAGCCGTGCTCGCCGACCGGCTGGTCGTAGCCGCGCGGGAAGGTCATGATGAAATCGTGGGCATAGGCGCCCTTGGCGGCGGCGACGATCTCGTCCTCGCTGGCGCCCGGCTTTCCGAATTCGATGTTTTCGCGGATCGTGCCGCGGAACAGGAACGTGTCCTGCCCGACATAGGCGATATGCTGGCGCAGCGAGTGGCGCGACACTTGGGCGATGTCCTGCTCATCGATGATGATCTTGCCGGCCTCGGCCTCATAGAAGCGCAGGATCAGATTGAACACGGTCGACTTGCCGCCGCCCGAAGGCCCGACCAGCGCGGTCAGCTTGCCCGGCTCGGCCACGATCGACATGCCGGATAGCACCGCTTCGTCGCTGCGATAGCCGAAATGAACGTCGTCGAATTCCAGCCGCGGCGTCTTGATCTGCAACGCCGNCTTGTCGTTGTCGATCGGCTCGCTCGGTGGGCTGTCGATCACCTCNAACAGGATGCGCACGCCCACCAGCCCGCTGTTGAGCTCGATGTTGAGGCGGGCAAGGCGCTTGGCCGGTTCGTAGGCCAGCAGGAAAGCGGNGATGAAGGAGAAGAATTGCCCGGCTGTCGCGCCGGTGTNGATCACGCGATAGCCGGCATAGATNAGNGCCATGGCGATGGCGCAGCCGCCGAGCGTCTCCATCAGCGGGCTGGCGCGATTGGAGACGCGCGCCATCTTGTTGGCCTCGTGCTCGACCGCGGCGACGTTGCGGTCGAAACGCTCGCGCATGATGTCTTCGAGCGTGAAGGCCTTGACGATGCGGATGCCTTGCAGCGTTTCCTGCAGCGTCTCAATGATGCGCGTGCCGCCGTGGAATTGGGTGCGCGCGATGGAGTAGATGCGACGGATCAGCTTGCGCAGAACCAAGAACGCCGGCGGCACGACCACGAAGCTGAAAAACGACATCACCGGGTCCTGCACCACCATCACCGTCACCAATCCGATCAGCGACAGCAGATCGCGTCCGAGCGAGGTGATCAGCAGGTTGAGTACCTGCGTCGCCGCCGCGGCGCCGGTCGACAGCCGCGCGATGAATTCGGTCGAATGCCGGTCGGAGAAGAAACTGAGGCCTTCGTTGAGCAGCTTGGCGAAAACGGCGCGCTGATTGTCGGCGACGATCCGGTTGCCGATGCGCGAAAGCATGACGCTGTGGCCGTAGGTCGCTAGCCCCTTGGCGGTGAACAGCACGGCGATGATGCCGCTGAGCGTGACGATCCCGGCGAGATTACGATTGATGTAGGCCTGATTGATGACGTCGCCGATCAGATAGGCGCTGATTGCCGTGCAGGCGGCGGAAAACGCCATCAAGGTGAAGGCGATCGCGTATTTGCGCCAATGCACGAAGCCTTGTTCGGTCAGCAATCGCCGGATCAGGGCAAAGGCGCCGTAACGCTCGTCGTCAGCCGATGGCAAGGTGTGTTCGTTCATCCACCCTCTGTCGGGCATTGATTATGGCATGTTGCAAACCGATCCATTTTGCGTGGATCGGAGCCCGTGCTTACATCTTTTTTTCGATTGCGCATGATCTTTTCCGAAAACCGGTCCCCCCTTTTCGGGATCATGCGCTAAGACGCGGACAGGGGCGTTGTTTCCTTGCCTGCTGGCAACGAAATTTTCAAGCCAAAAGGTGGTAAAAAAGGCGGCGCAGTCGCTGGTTTCTCGTGCGATCAGGCGGCGGCGGTGCCGCGCTTGCCCGGTAGCCGCTTTTCCCAGGCGAATGCATGGCGGACGATGGTGTCGAGGTCCTGGAATTGCGGGCGCCAATCGAGTATCGAGCGGATGCGGTCGACATTGGCCACCAGTGCGGCAGGATCGCCCGCCCGCCGGCCGCAAATCTCCACGGCAAAATCGCGTCCGCTCGCGCGCCGCACCGCGTCGATCACTTCGAACACCGAAGAGCCGCGGCCATAGCCGCAATTGAAGGTCGCGCTGGCGCCGCCGCGGCGCAGATGGGCGAGCGCCGCCGAATGCGCGCGCGCGAGATCGCTGACATGGATATAGTCGCGAATGCAGGTGCCGTCCGGCGTCGGATAGTCGGTGCCGAAGACGTCGATCTTGGGCCGCTTGCCGAGCGCGGCTTCGCAGGCGACCTTGATCAGATGGGTGGCGGCCGGCGTGGATTGCCCGGTGCGCAGATTCGGATCGGCGCCGGCGACATTGAAGTAGCGCAACACCACGAACCGCAGCCCATGCGCCTTGCCGGCATCGTGCAGCATGATCTCCGACATCAGCTTCGAGGTGCCGTAAGGCGAGATCGGCTGCGTGGCGGCATCCTCGCGCACGGGCGTCCGCTCGGGATTGCCATAGACGGCGGCGGTGGAGGAGAAGATGAATTGCTTGACGCCGCTTTCGACCGCGACGTCGAGCAGGCTGCAGGTATTCATCGTGTTGTTGCGGTAATATTCGAGCGGATCGATTACCGATTCCGGCACCACGATCGACGCGGCGAAATGGATGATGGAGGTGACGCGATAGTGCGCGATGGTCTCGGCCACCAGCTCGCGGTCGCCGGTGCTGCCGGCGACGAACGGAACCGTGCCGGGGATCAGGAAGCGGAACCCGGTCGACAGGTTATCGAGCACGACCACCGGCTCGCCGGCATCGACCAGTTCATGCACCATGTGGCTGCCGATATAGCCGGCTCCGCCAGTGACCAGGATCGTCATAACCTATGTCCTCGAATGTTCGCTAATTTTAGCGGGCGCCCGTAAAAGAGCGCTTAGGCCGCACAGCCAGTGGCCATGGTTATGGCGGCCATGCTTAATGCTCCGTATATGCCTAGCGCATGATCCTGAAAAATGGGAACCGGTTTTCGGAAAAGATCATGCGCCAGCAAAATGTTAGGTCTTGGTTCTGATCCAATCAGAACGGATCAGACTCTAGTATAAGCGCGATATGGCCGAGATTCTATTCATCAAGACCTCTTCGCTCGGGGATGTGATCCATCACATGCCGGCGTTGACCGAGGCGCGCGCGCGGCGCCCCGACGCCCGTTTTGCATGGCTNGTGGAGGAGGCCTTTGCACCGCTGGTCCGCCTGCATCCGGCGGTGGATGAGGTCATCCCGGTGGCCTGGCGGCGCTGGCGCAAGTCCCTGTATGCGCCCGCGACCCTGGCCGAGATCGCCGACAGCCTGGGCGCCATCCGCGCACGGCGCTACGACGACATCGTGGACAGCCAGGGCCTGCTGCGCTCTGCCGTCATCGGCCGGTGCGCGCGCGGCCGGCGCCATGGTTACGACATCCGCAGCATCCGCGAGCCGCTCGCAGCAGCGTTCTACGACATTCGCCACCGCGTCAGCCGCGACCTGCACGCGGTGGAGCGCAACCGGATCCTCAGCGGCCTGGCGCTCGGGTATGCGCCGCAGGGCGCGCCGGATTTCGGGCTTGATCGCGCACGATTAGCCAGCCCAGGGCCGCGCTATGCCGTGCTGCTGCACGCCACGGCGCGGCCGGAAAAGGAATGGCCGGAGGCGCATTGGATCGCGCTCGGCCACGCGCTCGGCCGCCAGGGGATCGAGTTGGTGGTGCCGTGGGGCACTGCGCCTGAGCGCGCGCGCAGCACCCGCATCGCCGCCGCGCTGCCACGCGCGCGCGTCCCCGAGCGGGCGCCGCTCGATGCGGTCGCTCGCCTCATCGCCGGCGCGCAATTCGTGGTCGGGGTCGATACTGGATTGTTGCATCTGGCGGGGGCGCTCGGCGTGCCGCTGGTCGCGATCTTTGCCGGCAGCAAGCCGGCGCTCACCGGACCGGTAGGATCGGGGCCGATCGGCGTGGTCGGAACGGGGGGAAGTCCGCCGTTTGTTGCGGCAGTGGCGAACGCTGTCGAAACCATCGCGCCGCCCGATATAATAAACTGATATCATTATCTGGGCGGGTCGAAGGCTGGCGATGATCTAGTCTTGTCGCCGAGATTCGAAGTGCCCCCGCGACCCCGAGATACCCCGCGATGAATTAGCGTTGCTCAATCTGTGCTGCGCAGCGCAGAGAGGCTAAGATGGTTGCTTGGAGACCCGCCCGTGGCGCGCATTTTCGTCAGCCAATCTAGTCCGGACGCTGAGCCGGCAAAGCGCTTGCGCGCGTGGCTGTGCATACAATGGTTCACCCCGGTCATCGATCTGAGGCATACAAGTTTGACGGCAAATCAAGCTCCGGCTTTTTTCTGCTTGGCCGCTATGATTGCAAATAATTCGATCTTCCGTTTAGGAGCAATGCCTTTTGCATGGTCATTCACCGTCATTTTCATTGTCACAATTATAGCAATCCTAGCGCCGCACCTCGCCCCGCCAGGCAAACTTACTCGGCCGACCTTTTGGAATGTGGCGATCGGGCTTATGGCATTGCTGCCTGTGATTGCGAGCCTGGCGTTCGGCTGGAATCGGGAATTCGCCTTTAGCGGCGACCAGGGACTTCACCTCAAACTGGCCTATTACTTTGGCTACTGGTGGGCATTGCCGCCCGGCACGCCGGCGGCCGGCATTCTCGGGCGAACACTCAGCTAGCCAATTTCCATGAAATTCTTGCAAAACCGTGGCAACTTTTGTGGTCCCGCTCCGCGCTCCTTTTCATTCTGTTCGTCGCTGTTTGGCGGATTTACCGGCGATCGCCGCTCGCGGCTCTCGCATTTGCAACGATTTCGTTCGTCGGATGGGGCCTATTAGAACAGACAATCTATCTTCGTTTTCCCTATGCTGGCTACTTCTTGTATCTACCGTTCATTGGTCCTGCCTACCTGCTTGGCCACATTGATCTGGCAGGCCGAATTCCCAACGCGTTGGCGGCGGCAGCGTGGCTGTTTATTCTGCGGCCAATTCTATTGAAGCGCTGGCCCGATGTCGCAATATTGCCGATCGCGGCGCTGGTCCTTTGGCATAAGGACGTTCTGTATTATTTTGATTCCGCTTATCTCGAGCCGTGGCCGGTTATTTTCTCGCTGCTTGCGGTTGAAATTCTGATCGCACAGGGCCGGCAAGGCGCACCGATTGCCTGCTTGATGGTCGGATGCGCGGCCGCATTTAAAGAACCATTTATTCTTCCATTGCCGCTCATATGGCTAGCTTCGATATTACCATGGATATCGCTGCGCGATGCGATACGACCGACTGTCATTGCGCTCGCCGCCGGTTTTCCGTTTTTGTCTTATTATTTTGCGCGAAACAACGTGCCGGAAACAGACATCGTTTGGAACCGACCATTCGTATTCACAGCATCAACGGATCAATTGCTTATCTATGCGAACGAGTTTGCGCATCGAATGGCAGAGGCCTTTCCTGGTTCAAGCGCAATCGTCGGCATTGTTGCGATTGCTCTCCTGCCAACCCTGCTCTGGCGTGGAACACCCGAACGGCGTGTCTTGCTCATCCTGATTGCTGCCGGGTTCGTCTCAGTTTTATTTTTTGCAGTTGATACAATCGCCCAAGGATGGCCTGGCTATTTCCGTTATTTTCTGTGTTCATTTCCGTTTTTCGCAGCGGGCGTATTTGCGCTCGGGTATTTATTGAGCGCTCGTTCAGCGCTCGTAGTCGGCGTTGCGGCGCTGGCGCTGCAAGCACCAAGTGCTTTGACTGCGGTTATGCGCTCAGCCGGCCCAGGGACGGAGCGGAATTTTGTCGAACACTATGAAGCTCCGCTTGTCTTTCCGTTGCAGTCGCTTCTCGCCGAAGCGCGTCAGGCCGGGATGCTCAAGCCGAGTGACATCGTTGTTGCTAACCAACCCGACGACACCGTCAGAACTGTCCCGGGAATCAATATTGAATATGGCCGGCTCGGCGAACTACGGTGTCAGTGTGATGACGAGCACCGAAATGTGATGGCGCTTTTCATTCGCTATACTAATTTGAATGCGCCATTTGCTGACAGCGCCCAACCGCGAACTCATTTTTTTGGAAATTTGCCGCCCGATCGAGAGAACGTTTGGCGCGCAAACAGGGCAGCCCGCCCCGCCTGCCTCGCGGAACTGCGGCGAACGTGCAAGAACTTCATCGAACGAGTTGAAGGCGGCGAGGTCGTCGGCGCCATCGGGTCTCGTTGATTGATACGGTAGGGTGGTGACGGCAGACTTGCGTCACGCGATCAGTTTCTTGCCGATAAACAGTCCCATTGGTAAATACCTGCCTTGGTGAGGAAGTACAGAAACGAAACACGCAACACACCAAAACCGTATTTCACGCTTCGCTGAAAATTGATGGATGAGGCTTCTTTAAAGTATTTGGTGGGACAGGTTATCTCGGCAATATCGAACCCATTGTAAAAGATTTGCGCAACCACTTCATTGTCGAAAATAAAATCGTCAGAGTTTTTGTCGAACGGAATTGTATCCAGCACTTCACGCGCATAAGCCCTGAAGCCGGTGTGATATTCGGATAACTTCTGATTCATCAGCAGGTTTTGAAAAAGGGTGAGCAGCCGGTTGGCGATGTATTTGTACATCGGCATTCCGCCGGTCAGCGCACCTTTGCCCAAAATGCGAGATCCAAAACCGACCGGATACACCCCGTTACCGATGATGCTCACCATCGCAAGAACCAGATGCGGGGTATACTGATAATCGGGATGAAGCATGACAATGATGTCAGCATTCAAATCCAATGCTCGCCTGTAACAGGTCTTCTGATTGGCGCCGTAACCGCTGTTTTTCTCGTGAATGATGATTTGTTTAATGCCAAGTCGCTTCGCAATGTTAACGGTATCGTCTTTGCTATGGTCATCCACCAGAATGACTTCGTCGACCACATCGAAAGGAATTTCAGCGTAGGTGTTTTCGAGCGTCAGTTCTGCATTGTAAGCAGGTAGCACAACAACAACTTTACGATCTTTGTACATGCGGGACTTGGCCTACATTCGCAAAAATATACTGGGCGGACGATAGCAAACGGTGCGGTTCGGGGGGGCGACAAGCCAAGGCAGGCTGGTTTCCGTTTAGCTGCGTCGTGGTGCTAGACTAGGCCGCGCCGGCGCGCAACAGATCGTGCACGTGAATAATGCCGATCGGCTTGCCGGCCTCGACCGCGAACAGCGCGGTCACCTTCAATGAATTGCGGATATCCAGCGTCTCGCTGATGAGCTGATCGGGACGCGCGGTCTTCGGTCGGTGCGTCATGAGGTCGTGGACGCGCGCATCGAGCAGGTTATTGCGCATGTGGCGGCGAAGGTCGCCGTCGGTGATGATGCCGACGCAGCCGAAGCCCTTGGTCGACATTTCGAGGATAGCATCGGCCCTGTGGGTGCCAGCGGCGCCAACGAATGATCGATTGCCTTTAATCCCGCATTCGCCAGATGAACGGAACTTATCCGGCGAATGTCGGCTGAGGCCGAAAAGGCCTGTAGCGCGCCGGGGCGCGCTACAGGGATCATGATCGGTCGAGATCAGGCTGAGCGACATCCGCCCAGCCTGAAGTTAGGTCAGATGGAGCGGCCCGAACGGCTGGCCCGGCGTGTCCTGCCGGACAGCACTGTCAGCGTGACTGACGCGAGGCCGGAGGATCCGATCGCCCGGGCGCCAGCCGGGATCAGGTCGATGACCCGACCCGGGATGAAAGGGCCGCGATCGTTGATGCGGACGACCACGGAGCGGCCGGTCCGGATGTTGGTGACCTCGACCATCGTGCCGAACGGCAGAGTGCGATGAGCCGCAGTGAGTGCGAAGGTATGGGCATACTCGCCGTTGGCGGTCAGCTCACTACTGTATACCGATGCAATACCGGTCTGTGGGCCCGCCATAACCGACGAAGAAAATGAAATAGCTGCGATTAAAATCAAAACTCCAAAGACTACGTTGCGCCGACCATTCATTCTATAGCCTCATATATTGTTGATATTGTCATCAACCGCGAAACTGATCCGCAGTTGATAGAGGCCGGTACTTATCAAGTATCGTTATTGTGCGACGCAGCAAAGTATAATGTTGCCGAAATTGATTATTTTGGCAGCGATTGACTACCGCTCAGCGCCGCCGCGCCCAGCCAGCGCCGTGAGCGCCAACGGCGCAGCTGCAAGGACATCAGCTGGAATTGGCATTAGCCGAGAGGCTGGAATTGGCATTAGCCGAAGGGGTGCGTAGGCCTCACCAGCCCATGCCGTAGTTCTCCTGCGCCAAGCGCATATAGTAATTGCCATCCGCACCTTTCGCCTCGGAGCGTGCGACCTGCTTCTTTGTCGTCTTATGTTTGGCGGCCAGCTTTTCTGGTTTGGTGGATTTGGCAAACGCCAAGGCCTCGGGCGGCGTCGCGGCTTGCGGAATTGCGGAAGCCGTCATCGCCGGAGGTGGCACGTCGCGCGCTGTGGGAATGTCAGGTGGCGCTTTCCAGCGCTGCGGCAGGCCGTTGAAATTCGTGCTGAACCACAATGGCGGCGGCGGACCGATTGCGGTTTCAGCGAGCATGATCATGCCCATAAGTATGCTGCCGACGACTGCGAAATACGCAAAGAGCGGCATGGAGCACCCCACACGCGCTTAACTGTTTGCAGAGCAATGCATAATTGCAGATTTAGTTCCGGCTTCCGCTGAAAAATGCCCTGTCGGTGGCATCGCGAAGATTGCCAATAAATCCAACGAACTGATTCAACGCGAGCGCGCGCAACTGCATTGGCCCGGCATTGCTAGTCGATCGGACGCGATGACTCACTGCGGAGGAATTTTCGGGCAATCCACTTGCGCAACTCCTCCAACGCCAGCATGCCGGCTCCCAACGCGATCAGCAGCAACCATAGCTCGCCCGGAACCGGAGCCGTGTCGAGCAGCCAATTTCCCGCCGGCGTGTAGTTGATCACCAGCGCCAGGACGATTTCCACCATCACGCCCCATAAGATTAGGCGGTTGCCGAAAAGACCCGTCGAAAACACCGACCGCACCGAACTCCTGCACAGGAATACGCCGACGATCTGCATGACGATGATGGCGCTGAGGCAGGCGGTGGTGGCGCGCAGATAGAGCGGGTCGTTCGCCGCCAGGCTCTGCCCGTAACTCCAGCCGCCACCGAGCAGAACGAAGAAGAATGCGGCCATCGCGATAGCCGCTTCGATCGGTCCGAGGAAAAGATAGGCGCGCGATGCCACGGACCAGCTCAACAGTCTCTCCGTCTGCGGGCGCGGCGGCAGTCGCATATCCTGCGGATCCGGCCGTTCCACGCCGAGCCCGAGCGCGGTGAACGAATCCGTCCCCATGTCGACGGACAATGCCTGAATTGGCGTGAGCGGCAGTGGAATCCTGAACAGGACGAATGCAAGAAAGGGAACGAGTTCGGCGACGTTATGGACGAGGACATAGGTGAGAAATCGACGGATATTCTGAAACACTGCGCGTCCTTCCTCGACTGCGCTCACGATGCTCGCGAAATTGTCGTCCATTAGCACCATGTCGGCCGCCTGTTTCGCCACGTCGGTGCCGCTGATTCCCATGGCGATTCCGATATGGGCGCACTTGAGCGCCGGCGCGTCGTTAACCCCGTCTCCGGTCACGGCCACGACGTGCTTCTTATTGATGAGCGCCTGCACGATGCGCATCTTCTGGTCGGCGCCTACCCGGGCGAAGATGATCTCCGGCTCGTCGAGCGCGAGCTGAAGGCCGACGGCCGGAAGTCTGCGCAGCTGATCACCGGTGATTACGTGTGGCCGTTCTGACCGGATTAGGCCGATCTCCCGGGCAATCGCAGTGGCCGTGCTTGGATGGTCGCCCGTCACCATGATGACCTTGATTCCGGCCTCGCGACACTTTCGGATCGCAGCCGGAACCTCAGCGCGCGGCGGGTCTTCGAGCCCGACCAGTCCGAGAAAGACCAGGTTGTGCTCAAGTTCGTCGTGGCGGAAACTGGCGGGAAGCTTTTTCGACGCGAAGGCGAGAACGCGCAGGCCCTGTTCGGCCATCGCCTCCTGCGTGCCAACGATCCGTGCGCGCTGCACCCCGTCGAGCGATCGCACCTGCGCGCCGGCAAAAATACTGTCGCACAGCGCCAGCACGGATTCGGGCGCTCCCTTGCAGTAGAGCACCGGACCTTCGGGCATTTCATGCACGACGGATTGACACATACGATCGCTGTCAAAAGAAATTTCGTCGAGGCGCCGACAGGCTGGAGATCCAGCGACGCTCTTGCGGGCCATTTCGACCAATGCGACCTCCATGGGGTCGCCGAGGAGCGCGCCGCTCCCGTCACGGCCAGAACTCTTCACGTCATGGCAAAGACTTGCACACATGAAGAAATCGCGATGGCGCAGAGCAAGCTCAGCGCTCCCTTCCACGGCGGCCATCGAATAGCATTCGTCACCGAGCAGCAGTTTGCGAACCCGCATACGGTTCTCAGTGAGCGTGCCGGTCTTGTCGGTACAGATTACGGTCGCCGAACCGAGCGTCTCCACGGAAGTCAAGTGACGGATCAGGACGTTGCGCTTTGCCATGCGCTTGGCGGCGAGCACGAGTGCGAGGGTCAAGGTCGGAAGCAGACCTTCTGGCACCATGGCGATGATGATGCCTATCGAAAAGATGAAGTCCTGCCAGAACGGAACCTGGATTATCGCTCCAACTATGAAGAATGCGACAGCAATGCCGACCGCGAGGACGGCAATCAATCGGCTGAGATAGGCGAGTTGTCTGCGCAGCGGTGAAACGACTGCATCGCGGGTCTGGGAAAGGTGAGCGATCCGGCCGAATTCGGTGAGCGCTCCGGTGGCGAATACCAGCGCGCGCGCCTGTCCGGACACGACCGATGTTCCCGCCAGGAATATATTNCTGCTGTGGANCAATTCGTCCTCTGCGGACAGGGCAACGCTGAGCGCCTTCGAGACGGATTCCCCGGTCACGGTCGCATTATTGACATGCACGCCAAATCCCGCGATCAGGCGACAATCGGCCGGAACATTGTTGCCTGCTTCGAGGAGAATGATGTCGCCGACGACGATCTGCTCGGCCGGCAACTGCACGATCGTGCCGTCACGAAGTGCGCTGACCTGTTGCGGAAGCAGCTTCTGCAAGGCCGCCAGNGTCTGCTCGATGCGGTATTCCTGCCAGAATGAAAACACCCCGCTGACCAGTATCACGGCGATGACGGCGTAGCCGATCCGAGCCATTCCCTGCCCCGGGTCGAACCATTCGGCCACGAAGGCGAGCCCGGCCGCACACCAAAGGATGACCGAGAAGAATCGGGTGAACTCCTTCAGCAGGCGCCACAATGCCGGCTCTGCGGCGACCTTTTCCACACGGTTGAGGCCGAATTCTCGCCGCCGGCGTTCAGCCTCGGACGACGACAGCCCGCTGGAACTGCTGCGGACGCTGGCCAGCGCATCATCAATGGACAGCTGGTGGATTTTCATCGCGGATTTCAGCTTCGACCGGCCGTCATCCGATGTTGGGCTGCCGGACCGTTTGCACTATATCGATCGAAATGCCCCACCGGGCCGAGGTACATCCTTGGCTACGTCTGCGGCGACTGCCATTGATCTCCGTCAACGAGGCATATTGTTTTGATCAGATATTGATCCGCCCTCGTTGGGCCTACCTGAAGTATGTTTTTTGGCATCAGCAGGACCGATATACGTCTGCTATTGGCGCTTCTCGGACTTGGCGCGATGTCTGACTTTAAGTCCGTAACGCGCTGCAAAACGGACGTTGATCAGCCGTTGCCCAGCAATCTCGATTGATGAGGACGCGCGCTCAATCGAAACCACTCCAGCGGCGCCGTCGCCGATGCGCCGTCTTACGCCGCGCCGGCGCGCAACAGATCGTGCACGTGAATAATGCCGACCGGCTTGCCGGCTTCGACCGCGAACAGCGTGGTCACTTTCAATGAATTGAGGATATCCAGCGTCTCGCTGATCAGCTGATCGGGCCCCACGGTCTTCGGTCCGTGCGTCATGACGTCGTCGACGCGCGCATCGAGCAGGTTATTGCGCATGTGGCGGCGCAGGTCGCCGTCGGTGATGATGCCGACCAGCCGCCCTCGCGCATCGGTGATGCCGACACAGCCGAATCCCTTCGTGCACATTTCGAGGATGGCAAAGGAATGGCCGGAGGCACATTGGATCGCGCTCGGCCGTCAGGGGATCGAATTGGTGCTGCCGTGGGGCACGACGCCTGAGCGCGCGCAGCACCCGCATTGCAGCCGCGCTGCCACGCGCGCGCGTTCCGGAGCGGGCGCCGCTCGACGCGGTCGCGCGTCTCATCGCCGGCGCGCAATTCGTGGTCGGGGTCGATACTGGGCTTTTGCATCTGGCCGCCGCGCTCGGTGTCCCGCTGGTCGCGATTTTCGCGGGTAGCAATCCCGGGCTTACCGGCCCGGTCGGATCGGGGCCGACTACCGTGGTCGGAACGGAGGGAAGTTCGCCGTCAGTCGCAGCAATGGCGAACGCGGTCGAATCCATCGCGCCGCCAATCTAACAATCGTGTCGTTTTAGCTTAGTGGGTCAAAGGCAGCGGTGGCATCCATATTGTAGTGCCGATCGCCGCAGGTTGCGGATGATGTAACGGAGCGCTGCCACAAAATGTGCTATATTGCATTGCTGCATTTCACACTTTCATGTGTGCCGACCTAAGCGGTCATGATCGCGGCAGAGGTAGATACGCCTAACTGTGCCCCGGGGCGAAGTCGTAGGCCCGGGGCTACTTCGCCCGAAAGCTATTACCGCTCAAAAGCACTTTTTTAAAAAAATCGGGACGCCGATAACTTTGCCCCGAAAAAATCTTGTGAGGCGTTTTCATGTTTCCGAAAATGTAAAATACCGTCGATGAAAACCAAACCTCACGTTAATGTAGGAGAACGACATGAATAAGATCGAATTTGGTGATCCCGAACTGACGCGCCAATTCGGGCGCCTGCGGCGCAAATACAATAAATATTTTCAGAACGAACGCCGCTTTGCCGACCGGAAATATTGGGCCGCTGTCTTAAAGCGTTATGAGAAATTAGTTAAAGCAGGGATTGTGGACGAAGTCGCCCGAGAGATCGAGGAGTTGCTGGACGTGGCTGCTCGGCAAGATCGTCATCCGATCAGCTTGATCATCGCTGCGTCGTCCACTTCCGACAAGGATTGGCTAAACCGTGGAACAAGCGCGCTGCTATTCGCATTGCACAAGCGCGATCAGTGGGATGACCTGCTGGACTTTTTCAGCGAAAATGGCGGCGTACGGGGCTGCGCCGAAGCATATCGCAAATATCGGCACCAACCAGCGCCGCCCAAATCGCGCCCCCTCAAACTGCAAATGAAAAAGTATATGGAAAATATGGAAAGGTATTTTGAGTCTCGCAAGCGGAGAGTCCTCGATGGTCATCAGCGGCCAGCCGAGGCTCCTCAACAGCGATCCGAGGCCAACAGCAACCAGCCGAGGCTCCTCGCCAGCGATCCGAGGCCCAGCAGCAACCAGCCGAGGCCCGGGGTATTCCTGGCAGGATCTAGGGCAGCCAAAAAGTAGCGCACTACGCCGCGCCGGCGCGCAACAGATCGTGGACGTGAATAATGCCGACCGGCTTGCCGGCTTCGACCGCGAACAGCGCGGTCACTTTCAATGAATTGAGGATATCCAGCGTCTCGCTGATCAGCTGATCGGGCCGCACGGTCTTCGGCTCGCGCGTCATGATCTCGTCGACGCGCGCATCGAGCAGGTTATTGCGCATGTGGCGGCGCAGGTCGCCGTCGGTGATGATGCCGACCAGCAGCCCGCGCGCATCGGTGATGCCGACGCAGCCGAAGCCCTTGGTCGACATTTCGAGGATGGCGTCCGACATGGCGGTGCCGAGCGGCGCCAATGGAACCGACGTGCCCGCGTGCATGAGGTCGCGGACCATTTTGAGTAGCGCGCCGAGCTTGCCGCCGGGATGCAGCAGGCCGAAATCGGTCGCCGTGAAGCCGTGGCTTTCCAACAGCGCGATCGCCAAGGCGTCGCCGATGGCAAGCTGCATCAGCGAGGAGGTGGTCGGCGCCAGATTGTGCGGACAGGCCTCGCGCGCCTGCGGCATGGCCAGCACCACGTCCGCGGTCTTGGCCAGCGTTGAGTCCGCATTGGCGGTGATCGCGATCAAGCCGATACGGAACCGGCGCGAGTAATCGGTGAGGTTTTTCAGCTCCGCCGTCTCGCCCGACCACGACAGCGCCAGGATGACGTCGTTGTTGGCGATCATGCCGAGATCGCCGTGGCTGGCTTCGCCCGGATGCACGAACAGCGCCGGTGTGCCGGTCGATGCGAAGGTGGCGGCGATCTTGCGCCCGACATGGCCGGATTTGCCCATGCCGGTGACGATCACGCGGCCTTGCGACGCGCGGATCAAGTCGATCGCGGCGATGAAAGCAGGGCCGAGACGGTCGCGGATCGCGGCGGCCAGCGCCTCGACGCCGCTGGCTTCCGCTTCGAGCGTGCGCAAGGCCGAATCGATGGCGGCCTGCGCCCGTTCGCTGTTCACGTCGGCTGGTTTAAACTTGGCCATCGGAGCGTCACGATCCTTCATCAATCGCAGGTTTAATAGCACGGAACTGGCTGCGCGTCAGGCTGGGGGCGGGGCAAACGTTAACGGCGGCGCGGCGCGGCCGTTAACGAATTTTCGAGCGCCCAAGTACCTCGCGCACGGTCGCCAGAACAGTTGCGACCGCGACGTCGTCGGTGCGGCGGTGGGCGACTGCGTCGTTACCTTCGAGCCGCGCGAGCTGGGCCGCCGCCTCGTCGCCGGGCGGCTCCAGGATGGCGGCGATCGGGTTAAGCGGCTTCCAGTGCCAAGGGCTGGTCGGGCCGAAGATCGCGATCGTCGGGGTGCCGATCGCCGCCGATACGTGCATCAGGCCGGAGTCGTTGGTGACGGAGACGTCGGCGGCGGCGAGCGCCAGGATGGCGTTGCGCAGATCGTTGCTGGTGAGATCGCGCACGCGCGCCCCGCCGGCCTCCGCGATTTGGGCGGCGAGCGCGGTCTCGTTCGGTCCGCCCAACACCCAAATGGAGGCGCCGTCCTTGACCAGCGCGCGCGCCAATTGGCGGTAGTGGCCGACCGGCCAGGCCTTGCCGGCGCCGACCGCGCCGGGCGCCAGCGTCACGATCGGGCGTGCCTCGGCGCTGAGCCCGCGCTGTGCGCGCCAGCGCTCCACTTCTGCCGGCGGCACCTGCAGTTCCGGCAGCGGCCAGTCCGGCGGCCATGTGGCGCCCTTGGCCATGGCCAGCGCGCCCATGCGGTCGATCATGCGCGGCAGCTTGCGCTCGCCCCAGCGCACATCATTGAGCAGCCCGAAGCGGCATTCGCCGGCAAAGCCGGTGCGCAGCGGAATCCCGGCCAGGAACGGCGCCAGCGCCGATTTCCAGGTGCGCAGCATCACCAGCGCCTGGCCGTAATTTTCCGCGCGCAGATGTTGTGCAAGCTGGCGGTGGCGATTTAGCGCGATCCGCCGCCGCGGCAGGTCAAACACGATGGCCTTGCGCAGCCCCGGCATGTAGTCGGCGAGTGGCGCGCATAGGGTGCTGCTGAGCATATCCACCTGCCGGTCGGGCGCCTGCGAACGCAAGAGCTTTACGACTGAGTGGCAGCGGACGAAATCCCCGATCCAGACGTAGGGGACGATCAGGACCGGCCTGGCGGCAGGGATTGAATCAGGGTTCATTATTTGGTGGCTGCCCGTCGATCCGGCATCCGTTCCGGCCTTGCAGGACAGGCGTTAGCCTGCGGGGGCCGGAATTGTCCAGCCGCAATTTTTACCGTTTCCTGAGCCATTTGCACGGCAATGCGGCCCATCATTGCGCCGGTCCACGGACTGGGGCAAAGGATGACCTAACCTCCGGGGCGGCGACGAGGGGCAGGGATGTTTTTGGTCACCGGCGGGGCCGGGTTCATCGGGTCGAACGTGGTCGCGAGCCTCAATGAGGCCGGGCACACCGACATCGTGGTCAACGACCTGATCGGGCATGACGACGCCAAATGGCGCAATCTGGCCAAGCGCCAGGTTGCTGATCTTGTGCCGCCGGCCGAATTGATGAAATGGCTCGACGGCCGCAAGCTCGAGGCGATCATCCACATGGGCGCGATTTCCGACACCACCGCCACCGATGGCGACCTGGTGATGGAGAACAATTTTCGTCTGTCGCTGCGGCTGCTCGACTGGTGCACGGCCACCCGCACCCCGTTCATTTATGCCTCGTCGGCGGCGACCTACGGCGACGGCAGCCAAGGCTTCGACGACGACTGGTCTCCGGAGGCCTTGCGCAAGCTGCAGCCGATGAATCTGTACGGCTGGAGCAAGCATCTGTTCGATCTCGCCGTCGTCGATCGCTACGTCAAAAAAGAAAAGCTGCCGCCGCGCTGGGTCGGGCTGAAGTTCTTCAACGTCTACGGGCCGAACGAGTACCACAAAGGCCACATGGCAAGCGTGCTGGCCAAGGTGTTTGACGGGGCCAAAGCCGGCAAACCGGTGCGGTTGTTCAAGTCGCATCGCGCCGGCATCGCCGATGGCGACCAGCGCCGCGATTTCATCTATGTCGATGACGCCATCGCGGTGCTGCGCTGGCTCCTGGATACGACGTCGGTCAACGGAATTTTCAACGTTGGCACTGGCAAGGCGGAAAGCTTCCGCGACATGATCGGCGCCATGTTCAAGGCGCTTCGGCAGCCGGCGAATATCGAATATATCGAGATGCCCGACGCGATCCGCGACCAGTATCAGTATTTCACGCAAAGCAGTGTCGAGAACCTGCGCCGCGCCGGCTATAACGCCGGCTTCACGCCGCTCGAGAGCGCCGTCGGCCACTATGTGACCGGCTATCTCGATCGCGCTGACCGCTATCGGTAGCGCATGATCCGGAAAAGTGGGAACCGGTTTTCCGATAAGATCATGCGCAAGCAAAAATGTTAGTTAGAAGAGCCTCTTGCAAAACTCCCGGCGAATATGGTCCGCGCAGCTTGTTCGCGTGTGACGGGGTGGTTTTGGGATCGTTGTCGCGGCTTTCGCTTCTA
>JGI20195J14853_1000177_pt1 | contig 18606 bp, 16 predicted proteins | sample NGESurdeep092012_3_FD_14853 | JGI IMG/M metagenome (IMG submission 14853)
GCTTTCGAACTCCTCGGTGTACCGATCCCACTGACCCTGAAGTAGCCAGAACCCAAACACCCGAAAACAGTGAAACCCCTGCTCACCAGGGGTTTCACGCGTCACACGACACGTAACTTCGCCCTAGAGTGTGCTCTCGGTGTTCTCTGTGGGCACTCCGAAGGGGTGGGCCGCGACGAAGCTCTTGGTCTCGGAATACATCCGCTGGATGTAGTTCTCGAGCTCGGTGACCTCGACCCGCCACTGGCCACGGCCCCCCACCTTGATGGCAGCAAGCTCGCCGGAACGCACCAGCGCGTAGGCCTGAGTCGAGGAGATGTCAAGAATCTCGGAGACGTCAGACAGTTGGATGAAGCGCTGTGCCACGGTCTGCTCCTCGAGTCGCGTGAAGATACTTGGCCTACTGTCTACCACAGAGGTTTGACCCATCATGATGCTCTTGTAAGCATCCTGATGTGATCACTTGCGTTAATTGACTTGAGTCTGCGTGCGTTGGACCGGATTCGGCTCAGGTGACCATCATGCGCCATGATGGCTCCCGAAAGGCTTCGCCGATCGGGGTTCGCGTGCGGTTCCCCGGGGAGACCGGTGGCGCACCCGAACCAGCACCCCTGCACGCTGAGGAGGAATAGTCATGGCTGAGCCGATCAACAGGGTGGCAGAGTCGGCAGTGGGCCCGCGACGGCAGTGGCGTATCCGTGGGAGACTCACCCGCTGCGCCGGGATCGATGAGCTGGCTTTCATCCCCGACGACCCGGCCACCCCGGAGGCTGCGCTGTCGACCGGACGTCTGCTGGCCGAGGCGGCCGACTCGGCGGTGCGTCAGTCGGTCCTGGCACTGACCAGCGAGGTCTGCGCAGTGCCTGCGCCACATATCGGCCGTCGGCACCACGGCCCTCGACACCAGAGCGCACGATGCAAGGACTGATCGTCGACTGGGGTGGCGTCCTGACCATGCCCATCACCGCCGCGATACGGCGCTGGCTCAAGGCAACGGGTGTCGACCACAACCACTACGGCGAGGTCGTGCGCCGCTGGGTCGACCCCTTGCCGGGCGAGAGCTCTCCAGTCCACCGCCTGGAGCGCGGAGAGCTCGCGGTCGAGGACTTCGAGCACCTGTTGTCGGCGGCCCTGGCGCATGAGGGCTCCGCGGTCGAGGCGCGAGGCCTGGTTGCCAAGATGTTCGCCGACCTTGCCATCTATGAGGACGCCATGACCTCGCTGGTCACTCGTGCGCGTGTGGCGGGAGTACGCACCGCGCTGTTGTCGAACTCATGGGGCAACGAGTATGACCGCAGCGACTGGCACGAGATGTTCGACACCGTCGTCATCTCAGGGGAGGTGGGCATGCGCAAGCCTGAACGCGGCATCTTCGAGCTCGTCCTCCATCGCATCGGTCTTCCGGCAGACGAATGTGTCTTCATCGACGACATGGCGCACAACATTGTCGCGGCGCAGCAGGCCGGCCTCGTGGGCATCGTCCACCGAACCTTCGACCAGACGGCAGCGGAGCTGGAGCCTCTGTTCCCAGGTGCCGCCTGGATACATCAGAGGCTGCACTGATTCGGTTCGCCCTGGTCTGAGACGATGAGGGGGTGTCCGACCGACTGACCGCCCTCGATGCGTCCTTCCTCTATATGGAGGGGTTGACCACACCCATGCACGTCGGCTCCGTCATGGTCTTCCAGCCACGCAACGGTGGTTTCGACTTCGACCGCCTAGTGTCGTTGATCTCGAACCGCATCTCGTTCGTTCCGCGCTACCGGCAATGTGTCCGCGAGGTCCCTGGGCGGCTTGCCAACCCGGTTTGGGTGGACGACGAGGACTTCGACGTGACCTATCACGTTCGCAGTTCGGCATTGCCACGGCCAGGAAGTGACGACCAGCTGCAGGAGTTCGTCGCGCGCATCCAGTCCAGGTGTCTGGACCGCCGCCGCCCGCTGTGGGAGGTCTATCTGATCGAAGGACTGGCCGGGGGTCGCTTCGCTGTCGTGACCAAGTCCCACCAGGCACTGGTCGACGGCATCAACGCCCTCGACATCGCTCACGTGATCGTTGACGGCAAGGCGGACAGTGAGGATCCGGTCACCAAGACGTGGCATCCTGCCCGCGAGCCCAGCGACGTGGAGCTCGTCGCGTCCGCCTTTGTGGACGCCATTCGTCGCCCCAGCCAGATCGCCGAAAACGTACGTGGTGCCATCACGGACGTCAAAGCCGTGAGCCGGCCGGTGTTCTCGGCAGTTGGCGCGCTCGTCTCGACAGTCGCGAGAACGGCCGTCCGCCCTGCCCCGGCAAGCCCCCTTAACGCCGAGATCGGTGAGGCGCGGCGCTATGTCATCGTCGGTATGGATCTGGAGGACTTTCGCACTGTTCGCAGTCGGCTCGCATGGGGTCACTACGCGGACGAGGTCACCATCAATGACGTTGTCCTCGCAACGATCTCGGGAGCGCTGCGGTCCTGGTTGCTCACCCGTGGTGAGGCCGTCCAAAATGCGACGACCGTCCGCGCGATGGTTCCCATCAGCGTGTATGACACAGATCGGAACGGCACTGATGACACCGGCAGGGTCGGCGACAGGGTGACCGCATGCTTCGTGGATCTGCCGGTGGGGGAGCCGGCTGCGTCGATGCGCCTGCACCAGATCGCCTTCGCCATGCGACAGCAGATCGAGGGCGGCCATGCCGTAGGGGCCGAGTCCCTTGCGGGCCTGGCCGGATTCGCCTCACCGACGCTGCATTCCCTGGGAGCTCGACTGGGCAGCGCGATGTCCCGGCGGCTGTTCAACCTGATCATCACCAATGTGCCCGGTCCGCAACAACCCCTGTACGTCGGCGATGCCCGCATGCTCTCTGCCTACCCTGTGGTTCCGCTGGCTCGTGGGCAAGCCGTGTCGATCGGTCTGACGTCCTACGACGGCGGCGTGTACTTCGGGCTGAACGGTGACCGTGACGCCATGCCCGATCTGGACCTTCTGGGGCAGTGTCTGGTCGACTCCCTGGCCGACCTGGTCGAGATCAGGGACGCGCGCCGATGAGCGGGGCCACCCGGCGGGGCCTGGTGCTCGGTGGTGGCGGAGTCCTGGGCGCGGCGTGGATGGTCGGTGCTCTTCAGGCTCTCCAGGACGAGATTGGCGCTGATGTGCGCGACTTTGACGCGTTCGTCGGCACGTCCGCGGGGTCCATCCTGGCCGCGCTACTGGGCGCTGGCGTGAGCGTGTCCGATCTGGTCAACCATCAGCGTGGGGACCAGTTCGAGTCCGGTCGGCTGGCCGGCTTCCATTTCGACTACGCGGAGGCCACTGGCGGCGACCGGCCGCCCCGCACGCGTCCAGGTCTCGGCTCGCGAGAGCTGTTGGTTCGCAATGCGCGGCAGCTGCACCAGCTGCCACCCACAGCAGTGCTGTCAGCTTTCCTGCCAGAGGGTCGGGGCAACCTCAACGCGGTCGGGGCATTGATCTCCCACGCGGTTCCAGATGGCTGGGTCGCCCGCGACGGTGTGACCGTCGTGGCGCTCGACTATGACACCGGCAAGCGAGTGCCGTTCGGGTGGCCAGGCGTGTGGTCGGCCGCACTGCCCGAGGCGGTGATGGCCTCCTGTGCGATCCCGGGGTGGTACCAGCCGGTAAGGATCGGCGACCACCGCTTCATCGACGGGGGTGCATGGTCCTCCACCAACCTCGACCTACTTGCAGACCAGGGTCTGGACGAGGTGTTCGTCCTCGCCCCGCAGGCCAGCTTCGACTCCGACGAACCCACCCAGTGGGCGACTCGTCTGGAGCGGCAGTGGCGCAGCCGGGTGACCAGAAGGGTCCTGCGAGAGGCGGCCACCGTCCATCGTCATGGCACGGAGGTCACGATTCTCGGCCCCGGGCGGGAAGACCTCGAAGCCATGGGCGGCAACCTCATGGACCTGTCTCGTCGGCCCTTGGTCATCGAGACCTCTTTGCGCACCTCAGCGATCGCCCTGCGTGATCCTGATCCCCTTCCTGCCCGCCACCAGAACGAAGGAAGCCGGCCGACCATGACCCGGATCTACATACCACTTAACGCTTCCGGTCTACGCAGCCTCAGCACCGATGGCGTCGTGGCGGGAATGCCGTTCGCTGCGCACGCCGTGACGCAGGCCATGAGGGACTCCGACCCGAGCGCAGCCGAGGACGAACAGGAGTACGCCGCGCTGAACGACGCCGCCCAGACCTCGGCAGCGATGCTCACGGCTGGCGAGAGCCGTCGCATCGTGGCGGCGGCCGACGTGTCATCAGACTTTGTGGGCTCGGCCGAGCCTGGCGACTCCGACGTCGAGTCTGCGGTGTCGATCTCTTGTTCTGTTGCTCTCAAGCGGATTGCGTCCTTCCATGTGGATGGCGAAGCCGCGCACGACGACGACCTGCTGTGGTACGACGTGACTGAGCTGCCCGTGGTCCTTGCCCTTCTGTGATGCGTGACACGATAGGCGGCGAACTCAACGCCGAGAGACCCTTAGGAGATGTTCGCCGTAATGGATGCTGTGACCCAGGTTCCCGCCCCAGTCAACGAGCCGGTTCTGGACTATGCGCCGGGCAGTCCAGAACGCGCTGAGCTGCAGGTGGCTCTCGCCGAGCTGGGCAGCAAGCCCATGGATCTGCCTCACATCATCGGCGGCAAGCGGGTCATCGGCACCGGCAAAAAGATCGACGTACGCCAGCCTCATGCCCACAAGCTGGTCCTCGGGACGATGCGCAACGTGACCGTGGCCGACGCCGAGGCTGCGGTTGCTGCGGCCATGGCGGCGGCACCCGCCTGGCGCGCCCTGTCATTCGACGACCGGGCGGCTGTCTTCCTCAAGGCGGCTGACCTGCTCGCCGGGCCGTGGCGGGCCAGGATCGTCGCCGCGACGATGTTGGGCCAGTCCAAGAGCTGCTACCAGGCCGAGATCGACGCCGCCTGCGAGCTGATCGACTTCTGGCGTTTCAACGTCTACTTCGCCAGGCAGATCATGGCACAGCAGCCGCCTGCGAACTCCAGGGGTGTTTGGAACCGGGTCGACTACCGCTCGCTCGAGGGCTTCGTCTACGCGATCACGCCGTTCAACTTCACTGCCATCGGCGGCAACCTGCCGACCGCCCCTGCGCTCATGGGCAACACCGTGGTCTGGAAGCCGTCGACGTCCCAGCAGCTTTCAGCCCAGCTGACCATGGACCTGCTCAAAGAGGCCGGGATGCCGCCCGGCGTCATCAACATGGTGACCGGCCACGGTGGCAACGTTTCCAAGGTCACGCTGAGCTCGCCCGATTTGGCCGGGATCCACTTCACCGGTTCGACCCCAACCTTCCAGTCCCTCTGGCAGCAGGTTGGCGCCAACCTTCCGAAGTACCACACCTATCCACGTCTGGTCGGCGAGACGGGTGGCAAGGACTTCATCGTTGCCCACCCCTCTGCCGACCCCGATGTGTTGCGAACCGCGATGATTCGCGGTGCCTTCGAGTATCAGGGTCAGAAGTGCTCCGCGGCCTCGCGCGCATACGTGCCACGCAGTCTCTGGAAGGCCATCAAGGCGGACATCGCTCGGATCACCGATGGCCTCAGCCAGGGCGACGTCACTGACCTGTCCAACTTCATGGGTGCCGTCATCGACGAGCGCGCGTTCGCCAAGCACCGGGACGTGATCGACAAGGCCCACGCCGACAAGGGCGTCAAGGTCGTCGCCGGCGGCACCTATGACGACTCGGTTGGCTACTTCGTGCGCCCGACCATCCTGGAGATCGATGACCCGGCCCATGAGATGTTCAGCACTGAGTACTTCGGCCCCATCCTGGCCGTCCACGTCTACGCTGACCGCGACTACGACAAGATGCTCGACCAGATGGAGTCAGCGGCGCCCTTCGCGCTGACCGGGTCGATCATTGCCCGGGACCGCGCGGCAATCGCCGACGCCATGGATCGGCTGCGATTCGCTGCGGGCAACTTCTACATCAATGACAAGCCCACGGGTGCAGTCGTCGGACAGCAGCCGTTTGGTGGTGGCCGTGGGTCGGGCACCAACGACAAGGCTGGTTCCGCGCAGAACCTCCTGCGCTGGACCAGCGCCCGCTCCATCAAGGAGACCTTCGTGCCGGCGAAGACGCACGAGTACCCACACATGGGCTGAGCACTGCCCTTGACGGGGGTCAGCGCTCGAGCCAGGCTTTGCCGTTCTCTCGCTCGACCCTGATCGCGGACTGGATGGCCGGTGCTGCGGCCTGCTCGATCTTGCTACCGATCAATGGGACCCTTGCCTTGAGATCGCCCTCGATCGTCTCGACGCAGCCCTGGCCACCCGATGCCAGCGCGACGGTTCCGTCCAGTGCGACGGGCGCACCGGCAATCTCGACGGTAAGCCTGCCGTGGCGAACCCCGGCGGCACCGGGCGGGCCCCAGTCCTGGGTCTCCGTAACGGCCAGAGTGTCGCCAACCATGCTCTTGACGAACGAGGGGAAGCTGTCTGAGGGCATGTCACGGGTGGTCAGGATGATGGTCCGGTCGTCCTGCTCCGTAATGGACACGGTGTGGCGGAGGGCTCCGGTCGCTGCGCACTTGTGGTTCTGGAAGTCCTCGTCTGCAAGCATGGCGAAGACTTCGAAGGGGGTCCCGGCATAGTCGATGATGGCGCTGATCTTCATGGTCCCAACCTATGTTGGCCGGGTCACGCGCCGGGGCAGAGGTATGTGCCGAGCCAGCGAACCTCCTGCGGGTGTACCGAGAATCCTTCCCTGAGCCGTGTCATCTCACGCTGCGAGCGACCCTGGGCACGACCGACGTGCGTTGTTGCCAGGTTGACCCTTCGCTGGACCTCTGGAACCTGGGCGCGCCTGCGCTCTGCCTCTTGGGTACAGGCCGGGCCCCATGGCTCGACCTCCCGCGTCCCTTGGGCAGCAGCCCGGCTCCCTGGTCGCGTCGCTTGGCTCGTCGTGCCAGCTCGTGGCCCTCGCGGCCAGGTTCGTGGCATAACGCTGCAGAGCTGCCCTGCGTCGTTCAGATCATCGGCGGTGGCTTGCAGAGCCCGCAAGAGTGGAGACGCTCGCGGTGGCTCCCCTGGCTCCCCTGGCTCCGCTGGCTTCCATCGCGGCCTCGGTGTCCGACCCTTCTGAGGTGGAGATGCCACTGAGCGCATCCACCGGCGACTGCGCATGCTGGCCCAGCCGCGAGTACTCGCGGCGCATTGCCCCGCCGAACGGCGAGCATGAGACACGGGCGCCGTGGATGAGGCCCCCGGCCGCGCTCGCGCCTGGGTCGGGGTCCAGCGCAGGACCCATCGGTCGAGGAGTATCTGGACTTGGCTATGTGGAACGTGGCCGGCGCGCTCGCGGTCGCCAGGAGCTCGCGCGAGATCTCCGTGAGGAAGTCGGTGAGTGCCCCAAGGGCCTCGGCGCCATGGTCGATCACGGTGTCCGCCACTGGCTGGGCGGGGGCATCACTGGTGTCGGCGTTGGCGAGCCAGCAGCTCATGGGAGGCCTCGTGGGAGCTGTGCTCGACCGGGTCGACACGGCGGCGAGGACGTCCATCACCGTTGGGTCCAGGTGTTGCCCGGCGAGCATGCTGACAGCCCATGGCCCGGGGACCGACGGATCGTGAAGTCACGCAAGCCGAGCGTGGCTGAAGGAAGTGTCGATGGGATGACCCCATCGTGCATGACCTCTGCACAGCGATAGGCTCGACGAGTGCACAAAGGCGTGCATTAGGGCATACCTTTGGTAAGGATCTCAGCCATGTCGGCGTTGCTTGAGCAGTCTCGATCGCAGGTCATTTACTCCGCAGCAGAGTTGGCTCTCAAGGTCGGCGGAGAGGCACTCGAGCCTTTCCTGGGCTTCTACTACCGGCACATGGCCACTGAGGACCTCCTGGCGCGTCGCCCCGAGGACCTCTTGGGCGCGGCTCTGTCCCACCGGGACCTTGCGCAGAGCCGTCCGGTGGGCACAGCCAACGTGCGGGTCTTCACCCCGACGGTGGAGGAGGATGGCTGGTCCTGCGGCCACACGGTCATCGAGATCGTCACCGACGACATGCAGTTCCTTGTGGACTCGGTGATTTCTGAGCTCTCACGTCAGGATCGGGCCGTACATCTGGTCGTCCACCCGCAGCTCGTCGTTCGTCGCGATGCGGTTGGTCAGCTGAAGGAGATCCTCGATGTAGATGCGCTCAATGACACCAAAGCGCTCAAAGACGCCGAGTTCGGCGCGGGGATCGAGTCCTGGATGCATGTCGAGATAGACCGCCAGGGCGGCGAGGCCGAGCAGCAGGCGTTGACCAAGGGGCTTCAACGTGTCCTGTCAGACGTGCGTGAGTCGGTCGAGGACTGGCCCAAGATGCAGCTCGACTGCCAGCAGATCGCCGCTGATCTGGAGACGGACCCGCCGAAGTCGGTTGATCCGGGGGAGATCGTCCAGACCCGACGCCTGCTGCTATGGCTGGCCGACGATCACTTCACCTTCCTCGGCTACCGGGAGTACACCCTCGACACCCAGGACGGTGAGGATGTCCTGCGTGCCATCCCCGGCACCGGCCTTGGCCTCCTGCGTTATGACCAGCCCCATTCCGACAGCTTCGGGCGCCTCAGTCCCGAAGGTCGGGTCAAGGCCCGCGAGCCGCATCTGCTGATCCTCACCAAGGCCAACGCGCGCGCGACGGTGCACCGCTCGACCCATCTGGATTACGTGGGCATTAAGGTGTTCAACTCCGACGGAGAGGTCACCGGCGAGAAGCGCTTCCTCGGGCTGTTCACCGCGAGGGCTTACACCGAGTCGGTGCTGCGCGTTCCCATCATCGACACCAAGGTTCACAAGGTTCTGGCGACGAGCGGATTCACCGCCGACAGCCACTCCGGCAAGGACCTGCTGGAGATTCTGGAGACGTATCCGCGGGACGAGCTGTTCCAGACCTCCGCGGACGATCTCTATGACATCGCGACGACGGTGCTGCATCTGCAGGAGCGCCGAAAGAGTCAGCTGTTCCTGCGCGCGGACGAGTACGGCCGGTTCGTGTCGTGTCTGATCTACATTCCCCGTGACCGTTACACCACGGCCGTCCGGCTGAAGATGGAGTCGATCCTGCGCAGCGCCTTCCACGGCTCGAGCGTGGACTATACGACGCGGGTGTCGGAGTCGGTACTTGCTCGCCTGCACTTCGTCGTTCGGGTCGCTCCGGGCGAGGTTATCCCGGTAGTCGACGAGAAGGATCTGCAGCAGCGTCTGATCGAGGCCACCCGAACGTGGGACGAGGACCTCAGCGAGGTCGCCCGCCTCGAAAACGGGGAGGAGGCGGGGGCTCGCCTCATCGGGCTCTACGGCCGGGCGTTCCCGGAGGCCTACAAGGAGGACTTCAGCCCTCGGGTCGGCGTCGTGGACCTGCGCCAGTTCGAGTTACTCGAGAACAAGGACTCGACTCGGCTGAACCTCTACCACGAGCCCGGCAGCCCCTCGGGTGAACGTCGATTCAAGTTGTATCGTCGCGGTCGCCTGTCGCTGACCGCAGTCCTGCCGCTCTTCACCCACTTCGGCGTCGAGGTCATCGACGAGCACCCGTACCAGATCGACCGCTCCGACGGGGTTGTGGTGTATGTCTATGACTTCGGGCTCAAGGGCTCGGGCCCGGAGGCCTGGGTCGGCAGCCGCCGCGAGGGACTGCGGGAGCTGTTCCAGAACGCGTTCTCAGCCGTCTGGGAGAGTCGTGCCGAGAGCGACGGTTTCAACGCCCTGGTCCTGGGTGGCGAGCTGACCTGGCGTCAGGTCGTGATCCTGCGGGCCGTGGCCAAGTACCTGCGCCAGACCGGGTCCACCTTCAGCCAGGCGTACGTCGAAGCCACGCTGGTTGCGAACGTCTCCATTGCGGCACAGCTGGTTCAGCTTTTCGAGACGAGGCTTGACCCTGCCCACCCGGCCGCGCTCGCAGGCACTGAGGGCGCGGAGGACAGCGGACGGGCAGCTGCCGAGGCGCAGATCGTGGACGCGATCACGAGCGCCCTGGAGAATGTCGCCAGCCTGGACCACGACCGGATCATCCGAGGCTTCCTCGGCGTTATCCAGGCCACGGTGCGCACCAACTACTACCAACGCGCAGCGAAGGTGGGGGAGCCTGCGACGGGCGACGAAGTGGGATACAAGTCGTATCTGTCCATCAAGCTTGACCCGCAGAAGGTACCGGACCTGCCGGCGCCGCGCCCGATGTTCGAGATCTGGGTCTACAGCCCTCGCGTCGAGGGCGTGCATCTGCGCTTCGGCAAGGTTGCCCGCGGTGGCGTGCGCTGGAGTGATCGGCGGGAGGACTTTCGTACCGAGGTCCTCGGCCTGGGTAAGGCACAGATGGTGAAGAACGCCGTGATCGTGCCAACCGGTTCCAAGGGCGGGTTCTTCCCCAAGGCGCTGCCCGACCCCAGTGTCGACCGCGATGCCTGGTTGGCAGAGGGCATCGCTTCATACAAGCTGTTCATCTCGGGCCTGTTGGACGTGACCGACAACCGCATCGGAACCGAGGTTGTCGCCCCCGATTCGGTCGTCCGTCATGACGCGGACGACTCCTACCTGGTCGTCGCCGCCGACAAGGGCACCGCGACCTTCTCCGACATCGCCAATGGGGTCGCACAGTCCTACGGGTACTGGCTCGACGACGCGTTCGCTTCGGGAGGTTCGGCCGGCTATGACCATAAGGTCATGGGTATCACGGCTCGCGGGGCCTGGGAGTCGGTCAAGCGGCACTTCCGCGAAATCGGGGTTGACATCCAGACGACTGACTTCACAGCGGTCGGCGTCGGGGACATGTCCGGTGACGTCTTCGGAAACGGCATGTTGCTGTCCGAGCACATCCGGCTGGTCGCGGCGTTCGACCATCGTCACATCTTCCTGGACCCCAATCCGGTTGCGGCCACATCGTTCCTGGAACGCAAGCGGATGTTCGAGCTGCCCCGATCCTCGTGGGCGGACTACGACAAGTCTCAGATCAGCGAGGGTGGTGCCATCATCGCGCGGACGGCCAAGTCCGTCCGGATCAGCGCACAGGTTGCCACGATGCTGGGACTGCCCCCGGGCACGAAGGCGATGACGCCCGCTCAGCTGATGAAATCCATCCTGGCGGCTCCTGTCGATCTGCTCTGGAACGGCGGCATCGGCACCTACGTCAAGGCATCTGTCGAGGTGAACAGTGAGGTTGGGGACCGGGCCAACGATGCCATTCGCATCGACGGAAGTGCCTTGCGCGCCACCGTGGTCGGTGAGGGGGGCAACCTTGGCTGCACACAGCTAGGACGCATCGAAGCCTGTTTGGCGGGTGTGCACATCAACACTGACGCCATCGACAACTCGGCAGGGGTAGACACCTCCGACCACGAAGTCAACATCAAGATCCTGCTGACGGCGATGACACGCGAGGGTGACATGACGCTGAAGCAGCGCAATGCGCTGTTGGCCTCGATGACCGAAGACATCGCGCGTCAGGTCCTGCGCGACAACTACGAGCAGAACGCCCTTCTCGGGAACGCCCGTGCTCAGGAGCACGCGATGCTGCCGGTGCACCGGCGCCTCATCCACTGGCTGGAGGATCGCGGCGACCTTGATCCCGCTCTGGAGTTCCTGCCCAGCGACGCCGAGATCGAGCGTCGCCACGACGCCGGCCTGGGCCTGACCAGCCCAGAGTTCTCGGTGCTCGTGGCCTATGCCAAGCTCGCGCTCAAGAGGGACCTTCTTCAGAGTGCGCTGCCGGACGAACCGTGGTTCCAGGCAACGCTCACCAAGTACTTCCCCAACCCCATCCGCGAGAACTACCAGGACAAGCTTGCCAGCCATCCGCTACGCCGCGAGATCATCACCAATGCAGTGGTCAACTCCATGGTCAATCGCGGCGGGATGACGTTCGCCTTCCGGGCCTCCGAGGAGACGGGGGCCACGGCCGAGCAGGTGACGCGCGCCTTCGTCGTGTGCCGCGAGGTGTTCGACATGGTCGGCTTCATCGCCAGTGTCGAGGCGCTGGACAACGTCGTTTCCACTGAGACCCAGACGGCGCTGTACCTCGAGTTCCGCAGGCTGCTGGACCGGGCCGTGCGCTGGTTCCTGGTGAACCGTCCCTCCACCATCAACGTCGCCTCGGAGGTTGAGCGCTTCAGCAAGGTGGTCGCCGAGCTGAGGCCGCAGATGTCCACGCTGTTGCAGGGTGCCGAACGCAAACGTCTCGAAGTCCGCATCAACCAGCTCGAGAAGCTGGGCGCGCCGAAGGAGATGGCAGTGCGGGCGGCGGGCCTGCTGGACCAGTTCTCGCTGCTGGACATCGTCGAGATCAGCGTCGATACCGAGCGTGAGTCCGCCGAGGTCGCGCCGGTCTACTTCGCCACTCAGAGCAGTTCGGCATCGACGTGATGCTGACCCGGGTGACCAAGCTGCCCCGCGACGACCGCTGGGACTCACTGGCTCGTGGTGCGCTGCGCTATGACCTATATGCAGTGCTGAAGGCCCTCACCACCTCGGTGCTGGACAGCAGCACCTCCGACCTGGCTCCCAAGGAGCGCACCCTGGCTTGGTCGCAGACCAACGCCGAGTCCCTCGCCCGGGCCAATGCGGCGCTCGCCGGGATACAGCGACTGGATAACCCTGGGATCTCTGCCCTCTCGGTCGCTTTGCGCATCTTGCGTGGAGTCATCCGCAGCGGGTCGGCGAGCGTCTGAGCAGGGGGAACACGAGCCGCGCGAGCTCGCCGGACTACGCTCGGAGCTGTGCCCACTCTGAACGACGTGCTTCGTGAGCAGACCGATCTGGACGCCGCCGATGTCGAGTGGTTGCATCTGCTCCTCGGCGACTGGCAGCTGTTGTCGGACCTGTCGTTCGCGGACCTGGTCATGTGGGTGCCGGCGCCCGCAGGCAGGTGGTATGCGGCGGCCCACGTCCGGCCCACCACCGGGCCGATGGTCTTCTTCGACGACATCGTGGGCCGACTCATCGACCGGGGACGTCGTCCGGTGCTGGACCAGGCTTTCAACGAGTTGAGGATCGTGCGAGGACGCGACCCTGAGTGGCGTGACGACTCGCCCATTCGCGAAGAGGCCATCCCCGTCGTGAGCGAGGGACGCGCTTTGGCGGTGATCACCCGCCATACCAACCTGGCAACGCTACGAACCCCCAGCCGCCTTGAGCTGACGTACCGGGCGAGCGCAGATGCTCTCGCCCGGATGATCGCGTCGGGAGAGTTCCCCACCCTGGGTGCTCCCACGGGCCAACGGCGCGGCGCGCCCCGGGTCGGTGACGGCGTGATCCGCCTCGACGCTGACGGGACCGTGAACTATGCGAGCCCCAATGCTGTCTCGGCCATCCATCGGTTGGGGCATGTGGGCGATGTCACCGGCACCTCCCTGAGCAGGATCGCCACCGAGGTTCTGCGCGACGAGGGACCTGTGGACGAGAGGCTCGCGCTGGTCGTGACCGGGCGGGCACCGTGGCGCACCGAGGTGGAGTCGCGCGGAGCGAGTGTGTCTCTTCGGGCGATCCCGCTGACCGAGGCAGGTCAGCGCACAGGCGCGATCCTGCTCCTGCGGGACGTCAGCGAGCTGCGCCGGCGCGAGCGCGAGCTGCTCACCAGGGACGCGACCATCCGTGAGATCCACCATCGGGTCAAGAACAACCTGCAGACGGTGGCGGCTCTGCTCCGGATGCAGTCACGCAGGCTCCCCGAAGGTCAGGCGCGGGTTGCGCTCGATGAGGCGGTACGCCGCGTGGGCACCATCGCGCTGGTCCACGAGACACTGAGCCAGGGCTTCGACGAGACGGTCGACTTCGATGAGATCGTGGCACGGGGGTTGGCGGACATGGTCGAGGTCGCCACCGGTGATGTGCCGGTGCGGGCCGAGCGAAGCGGGTCCTTCGGCCGGTTGCGGTCTGAGGATGCCACAGCGCTCGCCATGGTGGTCACCGAGCTGGTGCACAACGCGATCAAGCACGGGCTGGCGCGTACCGGGGGAGTCGTCACGGTTAGTGCGGTGCGCAGCCACGATGAGCACGACGAGCTCCTGACCGTGACGGTCACCGATGACGGGTCAGGCCTGCCGGAGGGGTTCGACCCGGCCGCCTCCAGTCTGGGCACTCAAATCGTCACGTCGCTGGTTCAGGACCTGCGCGGACGAATCACCTGGGCCAGCGCGAAGCCGCACGGAACCACTGTCCGGTTCGTCGCGCGGCTTCGGTCGATCAAGTCCGTCGATTCCGTCAAAGACGGGGCTTAGCTCACCCGGCGCGACGGGCCCGGGCATTGCGCCGCTTGAGGGCGCGCCGTTCGTCCTCGGACAGTCCGCCCCAGACTCCGGCGTCCTGGCCGGACTCGATAGCCCACTTCAGGCAGGTCTCAACGACCTCGCATCGACGGCATACGGCTTTGGCTTCTTCTATCTGGAGAAGCGCGGGGCCGGTGTTCCCAATCGGGAAGAACAGCTCGGGGTCCTCGTCCAGGCAGGCAGCGCGGTTGCGCCAGGTCATCAGAATGGACTCCCTTGAATCAGTGGTTTGGGGGGATCAGCATGGTGCGAGTCAGTTCGGCAGCGCATCGGTGTCGGTGACGCTGGGGTTGTTTCAGGTTCGTTGTGGTCATGCGGAGTTCTGACATACCGCCTAAGCATGAGAATCATACTCACTTACGGTCGTCGGCGCGCGTTCGAACTGCGAACAGCGGAACGAGCATGGACTAGAACGATCTGGCAGGGCTCAATGTTCCAATCCTCACAGATCCGACCACGGTCTGACTAGTGATTCCGACGATCTGGGGCGTACATCTTGACAAGTTTGTCACATACGTCAAGAGTCGGTGGGTCTTTTGACCCGTTGGGGGCAGATAGTCTGAGCTGCTGTGAGCCCGTCGGCGTCGATCATCCCCGTGCCAAACCCCCCACACCAAGCTGGGTTGCCGGGCCTCGTCGCTGCAGCGACGATCGGGCTGCAGGCTCTCGGATGCGCGGGTTTGGCAGTGTTCTTCCTCCTTGTGGCGTCCGATCGCGCAAGCTTGAGTGTCACTAGTCATCTGATGTTCAGTCTGTTCACGGTTCTCTTCGCGGTCGGCCTTGGCTTCGTGGCCCGGGGGTTGTGGCGGGGCCTGAGCTGGCCACGAACAGCCGCGGTCGTCTGGTTCGTGATGCTCCTGCCCGTAGGGTGGGCAATGGTCCAGGCTGACAGAGGGCTGGTCGGCGTGCTGATTCTTGGCAGCGCGGTCGTCGGCATCGGGGCAGTCGTACAAGAGGGCAGGATCGCGGCGCAACCCTGAGCCGGGTTTCGTGGTGGCGCAACGAGCACGAGAACCCGCCCTGACCGGTCGTGGGTCACTGTTTCCGGCCCCGCGCGAACAGTTCCCGTAGCGGGCCGCTGGCGACTACCTCTGGATCTAGGGTCGGCTGGCTCATCGGTACTCCAGAAGGGGTTGTTGGAGCGGATCCCGCCACTGTCTCGATCATCGCCGGCGGTCATCCTGATGCGAGGCACGGTTGACATCCCTATCGCGGCCTCGGTCTTGTCAGCCTTCTGCGGCTCGGTACAGATCACCGTCGAGTCACGTGCTCGGTCTGGACTGCGCCAGGGGTCGCGTAGTCTCAATGCTGATGGCTGTTGACTTTGCACTGGAGCTGAAGGACCTGCGCGCGACCATGGAGTCAGTGCGGCAGGTGACCGATCTGGACTCCCTGCGCACCAAGATCACGGAGCTCGAGGAGCAGTCTGGGGCGCCCGACCTGTGGGATGACCCAGAGACCGCCCAGGAGGTGACCAGCCGCCTGTCGCGCGCCAACTCCGAGCTCGAGCGGATCACCGGGATGGACAACCGCATCGACGACCTCGAGCTCATGGTCCAGCTGGGCACCGAAGAGGCCGACGCCGACACCATGACAGAGGCCGAGACCGAGCTGGCCAGCCTGAAGAAGGCCGTTGGCGAGCTCGAGGTCCGGACTCTGCTCAACGGTGAGTGGGACAAGCGCGAGGCCGTGATCACGATCCGGTCGGGCGCCGGCGGGGTGGACGCAGCCGACTTCGCCGAGATGCTCATGCGGATGTACCTGCGGTGGGCGGAGCGGCACGGTTACCCGGTCGCTGTGCTCGACACCTCCTATGCCGAGGAGGCTGGCCTGAAGTCGGCCACCTTCGAGGTAAAGGTCCCCTACGCGTATGGCAACCTCGCCGTTGAGGCTGGCACCCATCGCCTTGTGCGAATCTCTCCCTTTGATAACCAGGGTCGCCGACAGACCTCGTTCGCTGCGGTCGAGGTCATCCCGCTGATCGAGCCGACGGACAGCATCGAGATCCCGGACAACGAGATCAAAGTCGATGTATTCCGCTCCAGCGGCCCCGGTGGCCAGTCGGTCAACACCACGGACTCCGCCGTCCGCATGACGCACCTTCCCACCGGCATCGTCGTCTCGATGCAGAACGAGAAGTCCCAGATCCAGAACCGGGCCGCGGCCCTGCGAGTCCTGAAGTCCCGGCTGTTGCTGCAGCGTCAGGCCGAGGAACACGCACAGAAGAAGGCCATGGCCGGAGACGTCAAGGCGAGCTGGGGCGACCAGATGCGCTCTTACGTGCTGAACCCCTACCAGATGGTCAAGGACCTACGCACCGAGTACGAGGTCGGCAACACCAGCGGAGTGTTCGACGGTGACATCGACGGCTTCATCGAGGCTGGGATCCGTTGGAAACGCAGCGCCGAACGCGACGAGGCGTAGGGCCGCAACGCCGTTGTCGCGCATTGTCCCGGATGTCTGCCGACCCGTCGTAGGCTGGCAGTGCAGCTGCGGCGCAGGTTCTGGGGCCGCAGGCAGTCCCGCTTGGCGGGTGTCCTGTCCCCAAGATGCAGAGGCGCACGGCACGCATGATTCGCTTCGAGAACGTCACCAAGACCTATCAGCGCTCCAGTGAACCGGCGCTGGATGGGATTTCCCTCGAGATCGAACGGGGCGAGTTCGTGTTCGTGGTGGGTCAGTCCGGTTCGGGCAAGTCCACCCTGCTGCGCCTGATCCTGTGCGAGGAGTCAGCCACCTCCGGCAACGTGCTTGTGGCTGGCCGCGAGCTGTCGCAACTGCCCAGACGCAAGGTGCCGGCACTGCGGCGCGAGATCGGCTGCGTCTTCCAGGACTTCCGGCTGCTGCCCAACAAGGACGTCTTCCAGAACGTTGCCTTTGCCCTCCAGGTGCTGGGCAAGTCGCGCCAGAGCATCAAGGCGGTCGTGCCGGAGACCCTTGAGATGGTCGGGCTGGCGGGCAAGGAGAGGCGTCTTCCGCACCAGCTTTCCGGAGGTGAGCAGCAACGCGTGGCGATAGCCCGTGCCTTCGTCAACAAGCCCCCGATTCTGCTGGCGGACGAGCCGACGGGCAACCTCGACCCCACCATCAGTCTGGAGATCGTGCGCCTGCTGGACCGGATCAACCGCACCGGCACAACGATCGTGATGGCCACCCATGACAACGGCATCGTCGATCAGCTGCGCAAGCGGGTTGTCGAGCTCGACGACGGCGCGCTGGTCCGCGACCAGATGAGAGGCGTGTACGGGGGGCAGCTCTAGCCACGACACGTCATGCTGTAGCCGACGAAGGGACGGGAGGAGAGCCATGCGCCTGCAATTCATCCTCAGTGAGATCTGGGTCGCTCTGCGCCGGAACCTGTCGATGTCCATCTCGGTCGCGCTCGTCACGATGGTGTCCGTGCTGTTTCTCGGGCTCGGGGTGCTGGCCCAGCGGCAGGTCGACACGATGAAGGACTACTGGTATGACCGCGTCCAGGTCTCGATCTTTCTGTGCACCGCCAAGTCAGACCTGCCCAACTGCATCACGGGTGCGGTAACCGACTCCCAGCGCACCCAGATTCGCAGCCAGCTTGACGCGATGAAGCCGTTGGTCAAGAACGTCTTCCCAGAGTCACAGCAACAGGCATACGACCGGCTCAAGTCGCAGTCCAAGGACAGCTTGACCTATCGTGAGATCACGCCGGCCCAGATGCCTGAGAGCTTCAGGGTGCAGCTGTCGGACCCGACCAAGTACGACGTCATCACCAGTGCGTTCGTCGGCGCGCCGGGGGTAGGTGACGTCCAGGACCAGCGTCCGATCCTCGACCCGCTGTTCAACGTGCTGAGGGGTCTGTCCTTCGGGGCGCTGGGCCTGGCCGGGTTGATGGTGCTGTGCTCGGCACTGCTTGTCGCCACGACTATCCGTCAGACGGCATTCGGTCGCCGTCGTGAGACGGGCATCATGCGCCTAGTCGGGGCTTCCGCGTTCAACATCCAGCTGCCGTTCATCCTCGAGACCCTGATCGCGACAGTCGTCGGCTCGGCTTTGGCGATCGGCGTCCTGTGGGCGATGGTGCGATATGGCATCGGCTATCTGGGCAAGAAACTGCCGATCAACTTCATCACGACTGCGGACCTGTGGACGGTGACGCCCTGGCTCGTGGGGGCTGCTGCCGGACTGGCCATCCTGACCGCCTGGCTCACGCTGCGTCGCTATCTGCGGGTCTAGTCTAGACAACGTCTAGAGGATATGACACCTAGTACATCCAGACACACCTTTGGTTACATGCCGGATGTTCTGCGGTGGCCGATTTGGCTGTGGTAACAATGAAAAGGTGAAGCAATTCCTGACTGCGCCACGACCTTTC